>OOBO01000167.1_pt1 | contig 58870 bp, 48 predicted proteins | sample 1671031 | NCBI WGS metagenome assembly OOBO01 (sample SAMN06348115, study PRJEB24527) | human gut metagenome | biome: human gut; feature: ankylosing spondylitis patient; material: feces | host: Homo sapiens | place: China | collected 2015-10 | reverse complement strand
CCTTGGGGTCGGGCTGCTTGCCCTCGGCCTTGGCCTGGTTGATACGCGTCTTGGCTTGGTTGATCTCGAAGAGATTCGGGTTGACGGCTCTTGCCGTGATACTGTAATTAATCATTGCTCTTAAGGTTTTAAGGTGTTGAAAATTGGGTTTTAACTCTCTCTTGGCCCTCTCTTTTTGCTCTCTTGGCTTTCTCTTTCTTTGCTCGCTCAGGAGCGAGGGCCTTGCTCGAAAACAGAGACCTTGCCGATGGTAGCTTAGGACCGGCGCCGATAGTTGTTTATCCCTCGCCCCCGTCGTAAGAGTGGCCCGTCGCGGGCCCTCTACGGAGTTGTTCCGTAGGTCTCGATTAACGGGTACAAAGGTACGGAGATTTTTTGATACCACCAAACAAAATCACAAATATTTTCCAACTTTTTTCATCACAGCAAATTCTGCACATAGCAAAGCTATGTGAACCTCCTGCTTTCGCTCGAAACTATCTTTACAATCTATTCTTTGTGCAGAGCGGACAAATGGGGAGAAGAGAGGAAGCCCGTCATGTTACAATGTTACAATGTTACATGTTACATGTTACGTTAAGAGAAATCCACTTGGGCATTGTCGGGCTCAAAGAATAGTATATATAAATAATATATTATTTATATATACTATTCTTTGGCCTATTTTTTCACCCCCTTCATGAATTGCGCGAACGCTTAATGTAACATGTAACATGTAACATTGTAACAATCCCCCAACGCCATCAACATCCATCAACAGTCCTCAACCACCATGCAACCCACTGATACCCAGCATATTGCAACCCAAAAGATACGCCCGCCGCAAGCCCGCCCGCCGCCTCTCGTCCGCCCGCGCGTTCACCTTCGTTAACAAAAAACCTCCTCCTCCCACCCTCTTCTCCGCTCAAAAAACAGCGAAAAGCGCGTTGGATTCACACAAAAACGCGTATTTTGCGGGGTCGGAGACTGCGTCCGGCGAGGGCAAAACAGGGGCGCGGCAGTCGCTATCGCGTTGTTTTTCGTTGTACTTGTTGCTCATGTCGTTTCTTGCCAAATAGTATTAAACATTATTAAAATATCAAACAAAAGTTCTTTTGTCCAAACCTTGTTCATTATCTTTGCAGTGTTCAACCACATTGAACATGACCATATCATTGAACAAGCAAAGAAAAATGAAGGAAAATAGTATCATAATAAATCAAGCACTGGAAGCCCTTAAAGCAAGCCTTCCTGTGGATGATGTCGTGACATTAACCTCTGCCGACAGAAACAGTGACAGAGGATATGATGCTATACTCAATATGATGGGTATTGATTTTGTATGCTATATTAAGGAAAACATAACCAAGACCACACTGAATCCGACATTGGCAGCGATGCAAGCTGTGGATGATGGCAAGCATCAGATCGTGCTTGTCACGCGATATGTCACACCACGGTTGGCGACAGAATTGGCAAATAGAAGCATCAACTATCTTGATTGTGCAGGCAACTGCCTTGTCAGATATACGAAAAGGGGAAAAATGATTTTCCAAATATCCAACCAAGGCAGAAAAAGTCCCGAACCACAGACAAAGACATATCCTGTATTCCAAGAAGCAGGATTGAAAGTTGTCTTTTATCTATTGCAAAATGCAGAGAATGTAAACAACCCCTATCGAGAGATAAAAGAGCAAACCAATGTGTCTTTGGGAAGTGTGAAAAACGTCTTGGATGAACTTGCGAGACGTGGTTTTGTATTCAACACTCAAAATGGTCGTTCCCTAAAAGACAAAAAGCAGCTTCTTGACTTGTGGGTAAGCAATTACAATGAGGTGCTGAAACCAAAACTTCTGATGGGTACGATGTCATTTAGAACTGAAGAGAAAAGAAACAACTGGCAAGACATTGCGTTGCCACAAGGCATGGCATGGGGAGGAGAGCCTGCTGCAAACTTGGCAGACGGATACTTGCAGCCAGGAAGTTTCGATATATATACGAAATCACCTGCCGCACATCTGATGCGGACTGGTGCGGTCAAACAAGACCTCAATGGGGAAATACATTTATACAAAAAATTTTGGAACGAGGAAACTGACAACAAGACGGTTCCTGCCATATTAATCTATGCAGACTTGATGGGCAGTGGCAATAGCCGCTGTTTGGAGGCTGCGCAGCGTATATTAGAGAATGAGCTTAAAGATTTCGAGTGAAAAGATAAACAATCCATTCCTTGTGGATTTGCTGGAGAAACTGGCAGGCAGCTTTTGCAAAATGGAGCATGACTTCTATATCATAGGAGCCACTGCCAGGGATATCATCATGCAACAGATGGCGGGCATATCGTCAAGCAGAAAGACAAGAGACTTGGACTTGGCGATAGCAGTTCCTAATTGGCAGGAGTTTGACAAGATCAAGAATTGTCTGATAGCGGATGGTTTTAAGAAAGACAAAACAAAACACCAACGCTTCTATCATGCCGACTATGAGATAGACATTGTGCCATACGGATATGTTGCCAAGGAAGACGACAACATCTATTGGCCACCCGAAGAAACGATTGCCATGTCGGTAAAAGGTTTCGACGAAGTGCTTTCGGATGCTATAAAGGTTAGCATAGACGACAGGTTCACGGTAAAAATAGCTTCTTTACATGGTCTGTTCCTGTTGAAATTCAACGCTTGGATGGACAGGCATCTGACCACAAGTAAGGACGCCGAGGACATGTCGTTCATTTTGGACAACTATTTTATGGCAAACTTAGAAAGAAATGTGTACCCAGAAGTATATGACTGGGAAGATTTTGATGAATATGTTGCAGGTGCCTATTGGTTGGCTAATGATTTAGCGAGTCTCTTAACCCAAGAGCAACTGGCATATTACGCTGACATGATAGACCGGGAATTACAGTTAGAGGAGAAAAGTCGTCTGATAAGCCAAACCCTCAATTCACAATCGGGATTGACTTATGACCAAGTAAAAAGAGCTTGGCAAACAATATATAAAGTTTGGTCCGTCCGACATTTCGAGTGACGCATGGAGCAGCGCAAGTGATAAGGGCGATAAGAAAAACAACCAAACAACTTTTACAACATATATTCCATACGCATAGAAACAAAAAGTTCCGCCCTGGTACGCTGTTCTATGGGAAGCGTGGCGGATTCTAGTGCTGCAAAAATACAGCTTTTATTTGATTCCTCCAATTATTTTCTTCAAAATCTGCTTGCCAAATATGGATTTTAACGCAGCCAGCCAACGGTTAGTCCGTTTTTCTCTGCAAGCACAACTTTTCAGCCTGTTCAAATCACGATTTTCCATATTTAAAGTATTTCGATATGCATAGAGATAGCCATGTACGTGAGGGGCGACGATGCTGGTCGCGTCTCTCCCTTTGCTACGTCTATTGGGATGATTGCCGCGCTAACAAAGGATAAAAATGCGGTTATAGCGTTAAACAATGTGAACGGGGGGGGGGGAAACGTATCGATGAATTTTTTATTAATTTTGCGCTCATTAGAACGCTCTATCGCGCTCATGACAAGCGTTGATTGCTAAGTCGGTATGGTGCTCAGCCCCAGCGACTTCATGCCTTACTCCCGCGGCCTAAGGGAAGAGAGAGGTGTATAAATAAAGTTCAATGGGGGGATGGGTATTCATCGTCTCCTTCGGTCTTAAGTGACCTCGCTTGCTGATATTAACTGTCTAAATCAATCTCTAATCGGGATGCAGAGGAGACATTCCAACACATAAACAATTAAACAAATGAGAAACTTAACATTACACAAATTTCTCGCCATGCTGCTGATGACGGTAAGTTGCGCGACGCTGAGTGTGGCGCAGAATGTGGCGAAGAATGTGGCGAAGATTGGAACCACGGAGTATGCCACGCTGAAAGCCGCTGTATATGATGCAACAGCAGGACAGACCGTGGTGACGTTGATCAATGATGTAGACCTGACTACGGACGACGAGCTCGATGTAAACAAGATGCAGGATATAGTCCTTGATATGAACGGTCATTCTATCAAGGGTGCAAATGCCGATCATAAAAACATTTGTGTATCGGGCAAACTTACTCTTAAGGACTCCAAGGAGAACAGCACGGGTAAGATCTATGCAGAGACTCCGTATCAGGATGGTGTCTATGACAAGCCATTGGTAGAAGTAAATAATGGTGGCGAGTTTGTGATGGAGAGCGGCCATATCAACTCCGTTCCTGCCGGCAATCATCAGTTTGTTATCGGTGCATATTATAACAGTAAGGTTACTATCAATGGTGGTACGATAGAGAGTGGATGGTATGCAATAAACGGCAGCAACGATGAGTACCAAAGCCCCACCATCACTATCAATGGTGGCACGCTGGTCTCTACAAGCGACTATGCCATCAGTCATCCGCAGTCTGGCACGCTCACTATCGATAACCGCGCTGTAGTATATGGTGCGGGTGGTGCTATTGACATGAAGAGAGGTAATCTTGTGGTCAAAGGTGGAATCATGACCAGCAAGGGCAAGAGCAACACAGGCAAGTGGGGAGAAGGTACAGGCGATCCGGACAAGGCCGCTCTCAACTTCTGCAAGCCTTATGGCAACGTCAAGGCCACCATTATGGGTGGTACCATTACCGCCGCGGGTGATGCTGTGCTGACAGATGACCAGCCTACGGAAGGCAAGACGGTGACTCTCGCCATCGAGGGCGGCACCTATAGCAGCGATGTGTCAAAGTACTGTTCTCCAGGATATACCACTACGCCCAACGATGACGGCACTTACAGAGTCGCCTATTTTGGCAATGTCGTACTGGCGGTCTATGATTACAAGACCAAGAAAATGGCAGAGGCTGGCCAAAGCATAGCTATAGATATGGATGAGGTCAACAAGATATGGGTGCCCGAGGCTGGTGTGAAGGGCGTGAACACTACGCTGACCAAGAACTATACCAACACTGGCTGGAACGCATTCTTCGTGCCTTTCGACTTTACGTTGACCGACGAGATGCTGAATGATTTCGAGTTTGCAACGCTCTACGCCATCGCGTTGGAAAATGGCAACGGCAGTCCTGCCATCTCATACAAGAAGATGAAGGCTGGCGACAAGATAGTGGCTTTCTTCCCCTGTCTGATCAAGGCCAAGGCTACGGGCGAGCAGACGCTCGCCGTAGGTGAGGTTGACTATAAGAGCAATGTGACTCCAACTGACTGCAGTTCTACCACAGAGCTCTATACCTTCCATCCCGTGATGGAGAATACCTACATTGCAGCCAAGCATGGATATTATCTCAACTCTAAGCAGAACAGCTTTGTCTATAATATTCACCCCGAAGCTTATATCCAGCCGCTCAGATACTATATGACCATCCAGGACAGAGGTGACATGAGTTATATCGAGCCTGCCAACGGTGGCGCCAGCAAAGCCAAGATCTGCGTGATCGGTGAGGACGAGCCTACTGGCATCACGGATCTTGTAGATGAGGCAGCCAACGCATCGGGCAAGGTCTACAACCTGCAGGGTGTAGTGGTAGGCAACACTACCGAGGGTCTGCCCAAGGGCGTGTATATCAAGAATGGACGTAAGATAATCGTAAAATAACAAAGTAATATGAAAGAGAAAAGAGAAAATTATGTAAAGCCCCTATCGTATGTCATCGAAACGGAGCAGTCGCTGATGAATACAGGCTCGGTAAGTATCTCGGATAAACCTGAGAACAAGCCCGGCGCTATGGGCGTTCGCCGCTATGAGGACTATGAGGAAGAGGAAGAGGACGACTGGAGCAAGTAAGAAAGAAGTCTTGTGTAAAATAGGGATTGTCGTTCAATCCTAACAATTCAATATCTATAGACGAGGGTATGCCTTCTGAGGTTGCCCTCGTCTTTTTTTTGGTGGGGGCATTGTCTTATGCAAAGACACAAAAAATATAACGCACAACTTTTGGTCATGTCGAAAAAGCTCCGTACCTTTGCGCTCAGAAACAACTCTAACTTGGATTCGATAGAATACCAGGTCATGAAAAGCAAAACAAATAAAAAGAACATCATGAAAAAAGACGAATTTGTGGACCTCATGCGCCAGCAAGGCTGGACAGCAGAGGAAGTGAAGGAGATGGTCGAGGTGCCCCTGTGCGGCTGCGTGCGTGCGGGCGTTCCCGACGAGTACGGCGACACCCCCCACGAGACGGGATCGATCCCGATGGAGTACGTATCGGGCAAATGCTGGCTGGTCGTCGTCCAGGGCGACAGTATGCGCGACTACGACCTCCACGAGGGCGACCGCCTGCTGGTGAGGACGCAGGACGTGGCGCGCTCGGGCGAGATCGTCGTGGCCCACTACGACGGCGGCCCTACCGTCAAGACCTACTTCGAGGACGAGGACGGGTCGAAGTGGCTCACGCCGGGCAACGACAATTACCAGGCCATGCGCATCGACGAGACGCACGAGTGTCGCATCTTTGGCGTGGTGCAGACGATCATCCACGAGCACCCGCTGGGCGACCCTGCGACCTGTATCAGGGCGGTGAAGAGGGCCAAGCAGAGCGCGCCAACGCAGGTCTCGGAGCGGGCCATCGCCTACGCGCTGAGCCAGATCCGCGAGCATATCCAGTACAAGCGCCACTGGTTTGCCGTCTTTGCCGTGCTGCGCGACCTGCGGGTCGTCGGCGGCCTCGGCGAGTTTATCGACCTTCTGTCCGAGATCATGGGCGAGGAGGCTCCCGATCTCGACGTCAAGGACCTGGCGAAACTCAACGTGTTGAGCTTCAGAAAGCCCGTCTGCCTATGGGACGAGAACGACTCTCCTGCTGGCAATGGACGCTTTCAGGCGTATCGGGAGATAGCCCATCGCTTCCGCAAGAAGCTATCAATGTAGGAAAAGGGAGGGGCTAAAACTTTCCCCAAACTTTCTCTAACTTTCCCCAAACTTTCTCCAAAGGGCCCAAAAAGGGGTGAAAAAGTGGACTTCTTTCCCCAAAACTTTCTCTAACTTTCCCCCGACCCTCAGAAATTCGTCGGGCACGAAAGATTCCCATACCTTTGCACCGTCAGTTGAGACCAACGAGGCCCGCTGACGGTGCTGGTCTTTTATAGCCCTCATAGCGCCGTCTCGCCTCTTGCGCCCGCCAGCTGGCAAAGTAACAGTTCAAGAACAAAAGGGTCGCGAAAAGGCGCGACGTAAAACGAGCGTTATGAGTATGTATTTCAGTTTCACGGTTTGGAGGTTTTTGTTTAGCCTCAGCATGAATTGTAGTAAAAAGGAAAAGTAAGCGCACGATGGAAGGAAAGATTATGCGTGTGGTGCAGCAGGGCGAGGCCTTCGCTGTGCAGAGTCAGAAGAGCGAGACGGGACAGGTGAAGAAGTGCAACATCCTGCTGCAGGAGCTAGGCGGGAAGTATGCCGACCAGTACGCCTGCACGATGCTGGGCAACGCGGCCACCTGCCGCTTCTCCCGGGACGAACTGGTGGCCGTCAGCCTCCGCTTCACGGTCAACGAGTATGAGGGCCGCCACTATCAGGACATCCTCGTGGCGGACATCCATCGGTTGAATCGGTGATTTCTTAAAACATGAATCGGTAATTTATTTTTAACATTAATCATCATTAATCGAGACATTAATCATCATTAATAGGATTGGCCCAAGGGCCAATTTAGTGAACAGGAAAAGTAAAAATCTGAGTTGAGTACGAGGAGGATATTCCATGGTAAAGCGCGCAACAATCCACGTCTCTTCTCGCACAAAAAAGAATCATCCGAAAAATGGAGGGTTAGGATAATAACAAAGGACAAGAAAGGGAAGTAAGAAAAGACAACAAATACAACATTTACAATATTTTACAACCAAGTTACCTTTTGCAGGAAAAGCAGTTGCAACATGGTCCTGGCGAAGCTGTTGTTTTAGTTGTTTACCTTGCAGCAAGCATTGCTCAAGGCGAAGCGTTGTTCATCGTTGTAAAAGTTGTTTTAGTTGTTTTCCCTACTCAGCAGGCTGCATCGAAACAACACGATACAACGTTGTCGATCCACCTTCGGTGTCCCTCCGTCCCCAGGATGAAACAAAAAACGATACAGTTATGAATAAGAATAATAAAAACATCAACAGCAATCAGAACCATGGCGACCATTGCCAGCATGTACAGATCGGCGGACAGGCTTACTACGACGACCGCAAGTATTTTCTTTTTTCGCCCGACGCACCCGTGCCACAGGCCGTGGAGAGTTTTCGCAAGGCGGGCGTGGGCCAGCAGATGAGCGACGGGACGTTCGACTTCGTCGTGCGGCCCAAGGTGAAGAGCCGCAGCGTGCTGATCCGCAAACTCGCCCACGGACGCATCAGCAGGACACAGGACAACGCCGTACAACTGACGTTGAAGTTCTTCCGCACGGAGAACGTGATCATCGCCCAGGCCATCATGGACGAGGCGCAGGACGCCATCGACGCCCTGCTCAATGACCAACTGACGAAATAAAAGAAAGGAGGAAACTATCATGAGTGTACACTTGATATATTATCAGCAGTGCCACAAGATGATGGAGGCCGTGGCGACCGAGGAGGCCTACCGCCGATACAGAGACAGTCAGACGCAGGCGCGCCTGATGGAGGCGATTCGCCATCCGAAGCCCGAGACGGACGTATCGGCAGCGAAACGCAAGCTGGTGCAGTTCAACTACTCCTGCCTGCCCACGGAGGACGGTGGCCTCAAAGGGGCGAAGCGACTGAGCAAGTCGGTCGGCATGGACATCGACCACCTGAGTGCCGACGAGGTGGAGCTGGTGGCCGCCACGGCCATCGACAAGAAGGACGAGCTGGGCCTGCTCATGCTGGAGCGCAGCGCGCGCGGAGGCGGACTCCATCTCGTCTTCCGCCGCCATCCCGAGATGGACCAGGAGGCCAACCTGCGCTGGGCTTCCGACCTGCTCGGCGTGGAGTATGACGCTGGCGCAAAGGACATCACCCGCGTCTTCTTCGCCACCACGTCCGAGGACCTGCTCTATCTCCACGAGGACCTCTTTGACAACGCGGAGTGTGAATCGTTCACGGGCTCAGAGGCTACTTTCACGGGGCAAAAGACATCGTTCACGAACACGGGAGTACCTTTCACGGGCGCAGAGGCGGTTTCCACGGCCCCTGAGACGGCTTCTGAGACAGCTTCTGAGACGATTTCTGAGGAGGCTTCTGAGGCAGGGACGGGCAAAAGCCAATCAATGGCTTCCACGGCCTCCGAGGCGGGTTCTGTAGTTCCCGAGAAGGCTGGACAAAACGCAGAGGCGAGCGAGAACCAGGGCGAAGCGGCGGCCGAGGAAAAGCGCAACGAGGAGAAGCCTTTGTGCTACAAGGGCATTCCCTACGACCGCATCATCGAGAAGTGGTGGGCCTTCTACAACGAGGGCGAGCACCCCATACGCTCCAATCGCAACACGCTCACCTTCGAGCTGGCCGTCAACCTGCGCCACATCTGCGACTCCGACCCGCTGCTGCTGGACCGCATCATCCCCTGCTACGACGGATTTCCCGAGGCGGAGAAAATGGCCTGCATCCGGTCGGCCCTGGGCGAGAAGATCACGCAGATGCCACGGCGGCTGAAGGACGTGCTGACGGCCGTGCGCCAGGACATGAGGGCCGAGCCCAGGGAGGAGGACGACGAGGAGACCATCACGCAGGACGACCTCCAATACTACGACGCGCTGCCCAAGATGCCGCAGGGCGTGAGGGAGAGCATCAGCGCCGTGGGCCCGCATCTCGCCATGCCCGCCATCTTCGCCATCACGCCGGCCATCGGCATGCTCGCCACGGGCGTGCGCGTATTGATCCACGGCAGCCCTCGCAGCTCAACCTCATCAGCTACATCGCCGGCGACTTCGCCTCGGGCAAGGGCAGCATCGACCCCATCGTGGCGGCCTGGCTCGCGGAGGTGAAAATGGTGGACAAGGGCTATCTGCAGGCCGAGGAGGAATGGCGCGCACGCAAGCGGGCGGCCAAGAACAAGAAGGAGCAGCCCGAGGACCCGAAGTATCCCGTGCGCTGCCTGACGCTCAACACCACCGTGGCCAACCTGGCCGACCGGCTGGCCAACACCCAGGGCAAGCACGCCTTCTCCTTCACGCCCGAGGCCGACACCGTGGCGCAGAAATGGCGCACGGCGATGAGCGACTTCTCCGTCATGCTGCGACAGGCCTACGACGGCACGCCCTACGACCGCGAGGCGAAGTCGGCAGAGGCCGTCAACGTGCATATCGACAAACTGCTGTGGAACGTCGTGATGTGTGGCACGCCCGACGCGCTCTACCGCGTCATCACCAACTACACGGACGGCTTTCAGAGCCGTGTGGCCCTGGCACGCACGCCCGACAACACCTTCTCGCCGCTCTCGGAGAGCCTCTTCTTGCTCACCGAGAGGCAACAAATGAAGATCCAGCAGGTGGCCCATCTGTTGCCCCTGATGAGTGGCGACGTTGACCTGCCCAAACTGGAGAAGAAGGGCCGCGACTGGCTGGAGCGCATCCGCATCGAGACGCTCAAAAGCTACGACAAGACCAAGGCGCGCCAGCGCTTCCGCACCTGCCCCACGGCCATGCGCATGATGACCTGCCTGATGCTCTGCCGTGTGGCGGAGCAGATGATCCAAAGCTACGGAGAGCAGGGAGCGGAGACGCGGCTGAAGGCCGAGCCCGAACTGTGGAAGACCATGCTGCAGCGCCAGCAGACGCCGCAGATGCTCGCCGCCTTCGACGTGCTGGCCGACTACATGATCGACAACGCCATGCTCTTCTTTCGCGAGCGCATCGAGACGGCATTTCGATCGGGCTCCTATGTCTCGTCGGGGAAGGCACGCTCCCGCAAGAGCAAGAACGACTCCATCTATGAGGAGCTGGCCGACAGATTTACCACCGAGGAGGCCTATGGAGTCTCCGTCGGCATCAGGGGCGGCGATATCTCGAATGGCAGCGTGCGCACCATGCTCAGCCGATGGGAGCAGCAAGGAATGGTCGAGAGGATCGAAAGAGGGGTTTACAAGAAATCTCACTATGGGGACGTGTAAACACCCATCGCCAGCAATTGCCAGCATCGCCAGCAATCGCCACCATCGCCACCATCGTTACATTGTTACATTGTTACATGTTACATGTTACGTTAAGGTGATTCCCACTTCGCACTTCTGCTGCCTCGGGCTCTGCCAAATCATCAAAACGATCATCAAAACATCAAAACAACGATCATCAAAACATCAAACGATCATCAAAACATCAAAACAAACGATCATCAAAACGATCATCAAAACAAAACATCAAAGGAGAACAAAACCATGTCACTTATACTGTCAGAACACTTCCGACTCGCGGAGTTTACCACCTCCCTCGTCGCCATCACGCGGCGCATAGACAACACGCCGCCCCTCCCGGCCATCTGCAACCTCCAGCAGCTCTGCCTCCACGTCCTGGAGCCGCTGCGGGCCCATCTCGGCCACGCCGTCCGCATCAACAGCGGCTACCGCTCGGCGAAGCTCAACGCCGCCGTCGGGGGCGTGAAAACCTCGGACCACACGCGCGGCTGCGCCGCCGACATCTTTGTCCCCGACGTCAAGACGGGCCGCCAGTGGTTCGCCTGGATGATGGACAACCTCCCGTTTGACCAGCTCATCTGGGAGACCGCCTCCAAGGGCCAGGCCCAGTGGATACACGTCGGCTACCGGGGCGCGGGGCGCAACCGCCAGCAGGTGATTGGCCACCTCGTGAAGCACTAATCAAGTGGTGGTTCGTCCGAGATTTCGAACGACACACGAAGTGGTGTAAGCATCAAGAACTCAAGTTTCACATGCAAGCTCCAGACGCCCTGAAAGGGCAGAAGCTCCTAGCCCAGGGCATCGCCCTGGGTTATTACGGACGCAAACCTGTCGCCCTGTAAGGGCAAAAGCTTTAAAAATCCAGGCAATATATAAGGCTTTTGCCCTTACAGGGCGCCTTGCTGATTGCTATTATACCCAGGGCGATGCCCTGGGCTAGGAGCTTTTGGGCCTTCAGCCCGTTCTTGAACCACTTGCGAAACTTCAGTCAAGAATAACTTGTGCAAGCATCAAGAATAACTTGTGCAAGCATCAAGAATAACTTGTGTAAGCATCAAGAATAAAAAAGAAAACAACCAAAACAACTTTACAACATTTTTTGACAAGTTCTTGTTCTTGCAGGATCACTCGTTGCCATACGTTGTACTCGTTGCTTTAGTTGTTTCCTTGTCTTTGCAGGACAAATGTGTGTGTGTGGGCACACGCCACCATTGTTACATGTTACATGTTACATGTTACGTTAAGGCCTCTCCCACTTCTGCCTCCGCCTCGGGAGCAATGGCCTGGCGCGCCAGCTCCCATATCACCATGCCCGCCGTGACGCTGACGTTGAGGGAGTGCTTCGTGCCAAACTGCGGTATTTCGAGGCAACCGTCGCACGCATCGACCACCTCCTGGTGGACGCCCTTCACCTCGTTGCCAAAGACGACGGCCGTGGGGACGGTCTGACGGGGCAGGTTTTGGAGCTTCGTGGACCCCTCGGCCTGCTCTATGGCATAGACGCGGAAACCCCGCTGCTGCAGCGAGCGCACGGCCTCCAGGGCAGTGGCGCAATGGCGCCACGCCACACTGTCCTCGGCTCCAAGGGCCGTCTTGTGGATCTCGGTGTGGGGCGGCGTGCCCGTGATGCCACAGAGCCACAGCTCCTCGATACGGAAAGCATCGCAGGTGCGAAAGACGCTGCCCACGTTGTACATCGACCGCACGTCGTCGAGAACGACGACCAGCGGCAACTTCTCGGCCTCGCGAAACTCCTCGATCGTGAGGCGGTGCATCTCGGGAGTGGTGAGTTTGCGCATCAGCCCATCTCCTCCTTGGCTTTGTAGGCGATGGCGTAGCTCTTGATCTGCTTCACCATCGAGAGAAGACCGTTGGAGCGCGTCGGCGAGAGGTGCTGGCGCAGACCGATCTTCTCGATGAAATAGAGGTCGGCATCGAGGATCTCCTGCGGCGTGTGGCCGCTGATCACGCGGATGAGCAGCGCGATGATGCCCTTGGTGATGAGCGCATCGCTATCGGCGGTGAAGACGAGGCGGCCATCGGCGTAGTCGCATTGCAACCACACGCGGCTCTGACAACCATCGATGAGGTTTTGCTCGTTCTTGTGCTTCTCGTCCAGCGGCTCGAGGTCGTTGCCCAGGTCGATCAGCATCTGATACTTGTCCATCCAGTCGGTAAACTCGTTGAACTCCTCGATGACCTCGTCTTGCAATTCGTTGATCGTATTCATTGACTTACGTTTGCTATATAGTTCTATATATACTATTCCTAAATTATGCTATAACAAAAAAGAACGACACCCTCCGCTATTCCACCACACGCTGGTCTATACGAAACAGCTTGTCGTTGGGCCGCACCTTGCCCGGCACGGAGAAGGCCACACGCGTGCCCTGCTCGGCCTCGGTGATGGGCTCGCCATGGTCGCCATGGAGCTCTTTCACCTCCACATACATCGCGCCCGTGGTGTTGCCCGTGATGAGGAGCTTGTCGCCCACCTTGAAGGTGGAAGCCTCCACGGCGGCCTCGGCCACGCCGATGCGCGAGAAATAGTTGGTCAGCTTGCCCACCAAGACCTTCTGCTCCGTGGCCATGGAACCATAGTGCTTGTTCCACTCGCCCATCTTGCGTCCCTGGTAATAGCCGTCCCAGAAACCACGGTTGAAGACCGCCGCCAGGCGCTCGTCCCAGGCGTCCTTCTTCTCCTCGGTGTAGGTGCCGTCGAGCACGCTCTGTATCGCCTCCTTGTAGCAGCGCACCACGTTGAGCACATACTCCGCTCCGCGGGCGCGGCCCTCGATTTTGAAGACGCGCACGCCCGCCTTCATCATCTTGTCGATGAAGCGGATGGTCTTGAGGTCCTTCGGGCTCATCAGATACTCATGGTCGGCCTCGATGGCGTTGCCCGTCTCGCGGTCGGTGAGCAGGTAGGAGCGGCGGCAGATCTGCACACACTCGCCGCGGTTGGCGCTACGGTCCTGGGCCATCAGGCTCATGTAGCACTTGCCCGAGACGGCCATGCAGAGCGCGCCATGGCAGAACATCTCGATGCGGACGGGCTGGCCCGCAGGACCGAGGATGGGCTCGGGACCATGGATGGCCTCGTAGATGTGGCTGACCTGGTCCATGTTGAGCTCGCGCGCCAATACGGCGACGTCGGCAAACTGCGCGTAGAAGCGCAGGGCCTCGACGTTGGAGATGTTGAGCTGGGTGGAGAGGTGGACCTCCAGGCCGATCTGCCGGCAGTAGCTCATCACGGCCACGTCGGAGGCAATGATGGCCGAGACGCCCGCCTCGCGCGCCGCATCGAGTATCTCGCGCATCGTGGCGAGGTCGTTGTCGTAGATGATCGTGTTGACCGTGAGATAGGTCTTGATCCCGTGCTCGGTGCAGATGGCGACGATCTGCCGCAGGTCGCCAATGTCAAAATGATTGGCCGAGTGGGAACGCATGTTGAGTCGGCCCACGCCGAAATAGACGGAGTCGGCACCCGCCTCGATGGCCGCGGCGAGCGACTCGTAGCTGCCCACGGGGGCCATGATCTCGTATTGTTTGCTGTCTTGGTAGTTCATGTTCTGTCTGTGTCGGGAAAGAAACTGTTTCTGTCTGTGTCAGAGGGAAACTTTCTGTCTGTGTCAGAGAAAAAACCTTGGCCCGAGGGCCGAAGTCCATTCTATTTTTTTGTTCGCAAGATGATTTGGAAAAGACTCGGGACGAGGATCGAGAGCGAGCAGAGCAGGCCCACGACCATCAGGCGCTCCGAACCGTGGAAGAAGTCGATGAGCTGGCCGTCGGCCATACCGGGCAGGAGCTTGAACATCAGATAGGCCACCGTGTTGTTGACCCAGTGGACGATGATGCCCGGCATCATGCTGCCCGTGCGGTAGTAGAGCCAACCGAGCAGGAGGCCCATGATGAAGCCGTGGAAGCCCTGCGCCCAGTTCATGTGGACCACGCCGAAGAGCAGGGCCGAAAAGGCAATGGCCACACAGGGGGCCCAGGCGCGGCCCGCACGCTCCCCGGAGGCGCCCGACGCCGTGGGGGCAACGTAGCGTCCGCTCTCCCATCCCCGCACGCGCATCATCGAGAGCAACGTGCGCAGGAGGCCGCCGCGAAACACAAACTCCTCGGCCACGGGCGCCAGGATACCCAGGGCCACATAGCCCCAGGGCTCGCGCATGACGCTCTCGAAGAGGGCCTGGTGGGAGTCGGCCATCTGTATCTGCAGTTGCTCATAGACCCACTCGAAGGGCAGGATCGTGCCCAGCGTGAGCAGGCCGCACCACACGAGCGTGGCCCAGGGGCGGGAGCGGAGGTAGGTGCGGTCGAGGGGAGTCCACCGTAGGCGCGGATAGACCATGATCGTGAGCAGGCTGGAGAGCACCGACGTGGCGGCGACAAACTGCCCCTGCTGACCGCTGGCCACCTGCTGCGCAAACTGGGCAGCATCGACGTGGTTCAGATACACATAGACGAGGGTGACAAGTCCGTTGACCACCATCTGAATGACGAGAAAGACGATGAAGATCAATAGGAGGTCCACCGCCATTCTTCCTGGCTTTCTATTCTCTTTCATCTGTTGTTCTATTTTTTTCTTTATTTTTTCTTAAACGATTATGATAAATAACTACTGCAAGCGATTATGATAAATAACCATTACAAGCGATTATGATAAACAACACGCATCGAGGATCGTCTGCTTGTCGCGGGCCAGTTGAGCGGCCAGCTCCTCGGGCGAGGCAAACTTGCGCTCCTCGCGGACGCGGCGGAGAAACGCCACCTCGACATGACAGCCATAGAGGTCGCCCGCAAAGTCGAAGATATGCACCTCCAGCGAGACCTTCTCGCCGCCAAAGGTGGGGCGCGTGCCGATGTTCATCATGCCCAGTCGCCACGTCGCCTCGTCGTCTATCTTGACCCTCACGGCATAGACGCCCGAGGCGGGCACGAGACGGCGCGGGTCGGCGAGCTGGATGTTGGCCGTGGGGAAACCGAGCTTGCGGCCCTCCTGGAATCCGGCCACCACGCGTCCGCCCATCCTATAGGGATAGCCCAGGCAGCGCGAGGCCGCCTCCATCTCGCCCGCTGCCACATGGCGCCGACAGACGGTGGAACTGACGTTGACGCCCTCCAGCTCGAAGACGGGGTTTTGCACCACCTCCATCCCCATCTCGCGGCCATAGGCCACATAGTCGGCGAAGCCCTCGGCGCGGTTGTGGCCGAAGCGGTGGTCGTAGCCGATGAAGAGTTTGGCCACGTGGAGGCGCTCCAGCAGCAGGTCGTGCATGAAGTCGCGGGCGGAGAGCTGCGACAGGGCCGCGTCGAAATGGAGCACGGCCACCACGTCCACGCCCGTGCGCTCCAGGAGATAGAGTTTCTCCTGCAGCGGGGTGAGCAGGCGGGGCTGGTAGTCGGCATGGAGCACCTCGCGGGGATGCTGGTCGAAGGTGATGATCATCGACTGGCGACCCTCCTCCCGCGCGGTCTCAACCACATGGGAGATGAGAAACTGATGCCCACGGTGTACGCCGTCGAAGAAGCCGATGGTGGCCACGCTCGCGGCCAGGTCGGCTGGGCAGTCTTTTTGAAGATAGATGGTTCTCAATACTTCGCTTTTTTGTTTTACCTACTATGAAGGTGCAAAGGTACGATGTTTTCTCTCCATTTCCGACAATGGAGCGTTAAGTTATCCTTATTCTCTCCGACAATCACCCGACAATCGTCCAACAATCGCACGACAAGGTCGCCCGCGAGGCGGAAAAAGGGGCGGAAAAGGGGGCGGAAAGGGGGCATCCGATATTTGGAGCGACAGGGCACTTGCGTTTCCAATACGGCCTGCTGAAATGGGAAAACAACTTAAACAACTTTTACAACTTTGAACAACGCTTCGCGGGGACATTGTCTTTTCGAGGCCCATGCAGATCAAGGCTTGCTTGTTGCGAAACAACAAAACACAACGCTTCGCCTTGGACACATTTCCAGTTGATTTCTCCTGGCGTTATGTCCCCGCGAAGGTTCCATTCATGGAACCCTTGTTGTATTTTGTTGTTTCCCCTGCAGCAGGATTGCAACACGCGAAGCGTGCAAAGTTGTAAACTTGTTGTAAATGTTGTATTTGTTGTTTTCCCCCACTCAGCAGGATTTGTCCCCGCGAAGGTTCCATTCATGGAACCCTTGTTGTATTTTGTTGTTTCCCTTGCAGCAGGATTGCAACACGCGAAGCGTGAAAAGTTGTAACTTGTTGTAAATGTTGTATTTGTTGTTTTCCCCTACTCAGCAGGAATTTTTGCTTGAAAAGCGTTGTTTTCAATGATTTTTATATTACTCAACTCCGTGCGTCACTCCAAATATCGGATAACCAAAGGAAAAGGAAAGCGTCAGCCCCAGGACGTGGACTGTCCCCGGGCTGACGCTATAGAAAAAATGCGGAAAACGAGGGCCGACTTACTTCCTCACCAGCTCGAGCACCTTGTCGACGGCTGCCGCGAGACCATCGCGGTCCTTGCCGCCAGCCTGGGCATAGTGGGGCTGGCCGCCGCCACCACCCTTGATGAGCTTGGCCGCCTCGCGGATGATCTTGCCCGCGTTGAGCTCATGGCTGGCCACGAGATCGTCGGAGAACATCACGCTCAGCAGCGGCTTGTCCTCGTGGACGGAACCGACGACGCAGACCAGGTTGTCGGGAATGGCCTGGCGCACCTTGAAGACCAGGTCCTTGGCGGCGGCGGGATCGAGGGGAACGACGGCCTTGACGACGCGCAGACCATCGACCTCCTCGGCCCTGCGCACCAGCTCCTGGGTCATGCGCTCCACGGCCTGGGCACGGAACTGGTCGATCTCTTTCTTCATGTGGTCGTGCTCGTCGATATACTTCGTGACGACGGCCTTGAGGTCCTTGGCGTTGTTGAAGAGCGACTTCAGGTCGCGGAGCGTGTCCTCGAGCAGGTAGATGGCGTTCTCGCAGACCTCGCCCGTCATGGCCTCGATGCGGCGCACACCAGCAGCCACGCTGCTCTCGCCAACGATCTTGAAGAAGCCGATGCGGCCCGTGGCAGCCACGTGGATACCTCCGCAGAACTCGCAAGAGGGTCCGAAGCGGACCACACGCACGCGGTCGCCATACTTCTCGCCGAAGAGGGCAACGGCGCCCAGCTTCTTGGCTTCCTCCATCGGCATGTCGCGATGCTCGTCGAGCTGGAGGTCCTGGCGGATCAGGCTGTTGACCAGCTGCTCCACACGGCGCAGCTCCTCGTCAGTGACCTTCTGGAAGTGGGAGAAGTCGAAGCGCAGCGTATCGGCGCTGACGTAGGATCCCTTCTGCTCCACATGGTCGCCGAGCACCTGCTTCAGCGCGTAGTCCAAGAGGTGGGTGGCGGTGTGGTTGCGGGCGGAAGCCTCGCGTAGCGGCACATCGACGCAGGCCGTAAACTCCTCCGTGGGGTCCTGCGGCATACGCTTGAGGATGTGGATGCTTTGGTTGTTCTCGCGCTTCGTGTCGCTCACGACCACGGTCTCGTCGCTGCTGACGAGCTTGCCCTGGTCGCCGACCTGGCCGCCCATCTCGCCATAGAACGGCGTATAGTCGAGCACGACCTCGAAGAAGGTGGACTTCTTCTGCTTCACCTCGCGGTAGCGCAGGATGTGGCAGGGATACTCCGTGTGGTCGTAGCCCACAAACTCCTGCTCGCCCTCGCGCAGCACGACCCAGTCGCCGTTCTCCACCTGGGCCGCATTGCGGGCGCGGGCCTTCTGCTTGGCCATCTCCTCGTCAAACTCCTGCTCGTTGACGGTATAGCCGTTTTCGCGGCAGATCAGCTCCGTCAGGTCGAGGGGGAAGCCATAGGTGTCGAAGAGGCGGAAAGCCTGGGCACCACGCAGCTCCTTCTCGCCGTGGGCCTTGAGCTCGTCCATCTCGCCGTTGAGGAGGTTGATGCCCTTGTCGAGGGTGCGGAGGAAACTGTCCTCCTCCTCCTTGATCACGCGGGCGATGAGCTCGCGCTGGGCTGGCAACTCGGGATAGGCAGCGCCCATCTCCTGGATCAGGACATTGACGAGGCGGAACATAAAGGCCTCTTTCTGACCGAGGAAGGTGTAGGCGTAGCGGACGGCACGGCGCAGGATGCGGCGGATGACGTAGCCAGCCTTGGCGTTGCCCGGCAACTGGCCGTCGGCAATGGAGAAAGCCACGGCGCGCAGATGGTCGGCCACCACACGCATGGCGATATCGACCTTCTCCTGGTCGGTCGCGCCCTCATCCTCGGTGCTGCTGGGCGTGGTGAATCCGTACTTCAGGCCCGAGAGGTTCTCGATCTCCTTGATGATGGGCTGGAAGATGTCGGTATCGTAGTTGGAGTGCTTGCCCTGGAGGATGCGGACGAGGCGTTCGAAGCCCATACCCGTATCAATCACGTTCATGCCGAGCTTCTCCAGCGACCCGTCGCTGCGGCGGTTGTACTGCATGAAAACGAGGTTCCAGATCTCGATGACCTGGGGATTGTCCTTGTTGACCAGTTCGCGGCCGGGCGTCAGCGCCTTCAGCTCGTCGGGGCGATTGTCGATATGGATCTCAGAGCAGGGACCGCAGGGGCCCGTGTCGCCCATCTCCCAGAAGTTGTCGTGCTTGTTGCCGTTGATGATATGGTCCTCGGGCACGTGCTTCCGCCAGAACTTGGCCGCCTCTTCGTCGCGGGCCAGGCCTTCCTTCTCGTCGCCCTCGAAGACCGTGACGTAGAGGTCCTCGGGGTTGAGGTGGAGAATACTAACGAGATACTCCCAGGCTGCGTCGATGGCGCCCTGCTTGAAGTAGTCGCCAAAAGACCAGTTGCCCAACATCTCAAACATCGTGTGATGGTAGGTGTCGTGGCCGACCACGTCCAGGTCGTTGTGCTTGCCACTCACGCGAAGACACTTCTGCGAGTCGGCGCGGCGGCGCGGCTCCGGATCCTTCGTGCCAAGTATGATGTCTTTCCACTGATTCATGCCCGCGTTGGTAAACATCAGCGTGGGGTCGTCCTTGATGACCATAGGGGCTGAGGGCACTATGGCGTGACCTTTCGACTCGAAATATTTCTTGAACGAGTCGCGGATTTCATTTGCTGTCATCATCGTCTTATGTTTTTAATTCCTAAAATTCATCCTAAACAGTTGCAAAGGTAATGACTTTTGAGTATTTTTGCAAATCCAAAGGAAACCGATTGAATTAAAGAAGGAAAAAACATGGAACAGATCAATGCAGAGCGCCCCAATAAGCTCTACTACTCCATCAAAGAGGTGGCTCAGATGATGAACGTTGCGGAGAGCCTGCTGCGCTATTGGGAAACGGTTTTCCCCAGTCTGAAACCGAAAACCAACCAAAACCGCGTCAGACAATACACGAAGAAGGACATAGAGCAGGTTCGCCTTATCTACAATTTAGTGAAGGTAAGGGGATTCAAGATCGCCGCAGCCAAGAAGATGCTCCAGCAGAACCGCGACGGATCGGAACGCACGCAGCAGGTGCTGGAAAGCCTCATCAACGTGCGCGACGAACTCAAGGACATCAAGAAGCATCTCGAATCGCTCACCTGATGGTTTCCATGCGAATCGCCCGCCTCGCCCGCTCTATGAAGATGCTCCATGCTACGAAGGTGCTCCATGCTACGAAGGTGCTCCATTCCACGAAGGCACTCTATTCTACGAAAGCACTCCGTTCTATGAAGGCGATCCGCCCGCTCCCTCGCCTCGCCCTCGTGGGCTTCCTCCTGCTGCCCGTGGACCTGATTTTGCTGCCCATGGGAGTCGGGGGCGTTGTCCCACCACAGAGCCTGCCAGGCAAGATGGCAGCGCAGACTGGAGCTACCTTCCGCCCGGGCGACATCGTCGGTGAGGAGGTTGTGGCCCGAAGGGGTGTGAGCAGTTTTTTCTCGGTTTCCAAGATCAGCAACTCGGTGTTTGAAAGGATGCGGGGGCGGTCCTACAAGGAAGGTTGCCGCGTGGCGAGAGAGGAACTGCGCTACCTGCTCTGTCTCCACAAAGACGCGCAGGGCAGGAGCATCGTCGGCGAGATGGTAGTCAATCGGGCCATTGCCAACGACGTCCTGGAGCTCCTGCGCAAGCTCTACGACGCCCACTACCCCATCGAGCGGATGCGCCTCATCGACGACTACGGCGCAGACGACGAGCGATCGATGGCGGCCAACAACTCCTCGGCGTTCAACTACCGCATCACGACGGGAAGCACCAAACTCTCGGCCCACGCCCGAGGACTGGCCGTGGACATCAACCCGCTCTACAACCCGTGTCGGCGGACGGTAGGCGGCAAGGTAGTGGTGGAGCCGCGCCAAGGGCGGAAATACCTGCAGCGCGAAGCCAAATTCCCCTACAAGATCGTCAAGGGAGACCTCTGCTATCGCCTCTTCACCGCCCGCGGATTTGTGTGGGGCGGCAACTGGCGGACCGTGAAGGACTACCAGCATTTCGAAATCAGGAAATAACTCCATATCCCCGCGAAGCGTTGTATTTTCTTGTAAATGTTGTATTGGTCGTTTTCCCTACTCAGCAGGATATTCGGTTCTGCACATCTCCACGCGAAGCTGTTGTATCTTGTTGTTTACCATGCAGAAGGCTTGTTTGACGCGTAGCGTCTTGTCCCCGCGAAGCGTTGTATTTTCTTGTAAATGTTGTATTGGTTGTTTTCCCTACTCAACAGGATATTCGGCTCTGCACATCTCCACGCGAAGCTGTTGTATCTTGTTGTTTACCATGCAGAAGGCTTGTTTGACGCGTAGCGTCTTGTCCCCGCGAAGCGTTGTATTTTCTTGTAAATGTTGTATTGGTTGTTTTCCCTACTCAGCAGGCATTTACCCCTGGGAGCCCCCCAAAAAAGAAAAAAATCCGCAGCCTCATAGACAAAAACTGCGGATTTCTCATATTTTCTTGCTTTCTACCCTAAGAGGCAGTGATTTAGAACATTTTGAGGCGGTACATGAGGCCGAGCTCAATGCGGTTGGTATCGTAGTCCTGCAGCCCACACTCCTTGCTATAATCAAACTTGCGACCCGTGTAGGCCAGGAAGACGCGGAAGTCCTCGCCCTTGACGGGGAAATACTCCACGCTGGCCAGGTAGCCATAGCTCTTGCGGAAGTCCTTCATGGCAGCGACATTGTCCACGCTGGCCATTTCGTACATTCCCTTGACCATCAAGTTCCACTGCGGCACAAACTGCCAGTTGAGCTTCGTGACGAACGAATGGTAGTGGACGTCGCTGAAATAGCCTGGGCCTGCATCGGGATGGTCAGCATCCGCCAGCAGCGCTGCTCCCTCGCGGCTTGCAATGCGCAGACGATCGAGGCCCTCGAAGGCGCCCATGTAGTCGAAATACCACTGCACGCGTGGCAGGTTGAGTTTCTGTCCGAGGAAGAGCATCCGGCTATACTTATGCTTGGCCTCGGTCTGAATACCCCAAGACCAGCGCGTCTGGAGCTTGTCGCCGAAGAAATTGCCGTTCCAGCCGAAGATATAGGTCAGCGGATGGTTGGAAGCCTCCAGGAGGCGCTTCGTTCCGTCGGCCTCCAAGGAGTAGGCTCCTTCGCCATACTCCTCAGCAAACTTGTTGCTATAAGCGTCGGTGATGCTGAGGGTGAGCTCCTGGCTGGCCACGGGACGATAGGAAACGTTCACACCCGCCTTGAAGATGTCGATATTGTTGCCCATATCGCTAAACTGATAGATATACATGGGGTTCTCGTCATACTCGAATCCTCCCCAGTACTGACACACCTTACCCGCATGGGCTCCAAACTTCTCGTTGAACTGGTAGCCCACCCAGAGCACGTCCGTGGCAGCAGCGAAATTGTCTTCCGACTGCGCATTGTTGCCACTGTTCAGACGATGGCGGAAGCGGTAGGAGATCTTGTCCGTCAGATGGCCCATAAACTCCAGGCGCGCCTGGCGGTTCTTGAAGGCCGAACCCCACTCCGTGCCGTTGTCTGTCTCCTGAAAACTGGCTGCGTAGTTGATGTAAACGTTGAAGGCGTCGTTTTTCTTCTCCAACTTCAAAACGCGCTCAGCCAGGCTGGTGCATCCCTCATGGTCGCCGCCCATACCTGTGTTGTTGCCCTGTGCGCTTGCTCCCAAGGTGAGGGTCAGCGCGGCGGCTGTTACAAAGATTTTCTTCATGTCGATATGATTGTATTGATATTATTCTATCTGTTTTTTCTCTCTTTTTGTTGTCCGTATGGTCGCCCTTTATGGTCGTGCTCTTGCTACATAGCGCGCCAACTTTCCGTCTGCTGACAGAGCCATTTTCCCGTTAGATCCGTTCTGCCGTTCGGTCGTTAGGTCCGTCCTGCTTAGAGCCGTTCTGCTTTAGACTTGTTCATCTTTTGTGCTGTTCTGCTGGCTGGTCCTCCTGCCATAGAGAGGGCTCAGAGGAAAAGCGTGATGAGATAGCTCACGCCGATAGCCACAAACGTGGTGACGAAGCCTGGCAGTTGAAACGAATGGTTGATGACCCAGCGTCCCACGCGCGTGGTCCCCGTGCGGTCGAAGTTGATGGCAGCTACCTCCGTAGGATAGTTGGGGAGGAAGAAATAGCCATTGACGGCGGGAAACATGGCCACCAGAAGCAGCGGACTAATGCCCAGGGCAAGGCCCAAGGGATAGAGGGTGGTGACGGTGGCAGCCTGGGAGAAGAGCATGACGCTCATCACAAACAGGGCCACGGCAAACGTGAACGGTGCTTCGGCTACCATCCCGGACAAAGACTGGTTGATGGTCTCGGCGTTGCCCGTATAGAAAGTGCTGCCCATCCATGCGATTCCGAAAATGGCAATGACGGCATTGATGCCTGCGGCAAACACACTGCCCTTCGTCACGTCGCCCACCTTGACCTTGCCCACCAGCATGATGAGGATCACGTCGGCCATCATGATCATCTCGATGGTCTCGGACATCGTGACTCCCTCGGGGCGCAACTGCGGTTGGAAACCGAACAACACGACCAAAGCCACACCGAAGAGGAAAACCCAGACGGAGTATTTGGCCTCGGGGCGCGCCATCGTCTCGGCTTGTCGCAAGCTCTCCGTATCCTTCTCAGGACAGATCAACCCCTCTCTGACGCGGCGCTGATACTCCGGATCGTCCTCCAACGCCTTGCCGACACGGTTTTGGATGAAGGCGGCCACAAGGATGGCCACCAGCGAGGCGGGTACACAGACCATAAGGATCGTACCCAGCTCCACTCCCGCGCCGCCCAAGAGGTCCTGGGAGATGATGGCTGCCGTGGCTGCAGAGACAGGGGAACCCGTAATGCCCAGCGAGGCCGAAATGACAGCCAAACTCAAAGGACGCTCGGGCCGAATCTTATTGGCCTGGGCTATCTCGCTGATGATGGGCAGCAGCGAATAGCAAGTGTGGGCCGTACCCGCCACCAAGCAAAAAAGCCAGGTGCAGAGCGGACCATAATAGGTGATATGGTGAGGATGCTTGCGCAGGAAGATCGCCGCTTGTCCGACGAGATACTCCAGTCCGCCCGCAGCCTGTAGGGCCGCAGCGGCAGTCACTACGGCAAGGATGATCATCATCACATCAATAGGTGCGCTGCCCGGCTTCAGTCCGAAACCATAGACCAGCACAAAGACGCCGAGCATACCGAAAATACCCAATCCGATTCCTCCCATCCGTGCGCCAATAAAAATCATCGCCAGCACGACTGCGAGCTCAAGAAGAAGTATCGTTGTCGCCATGAGATTCGTTTGGTTGTTGATAATTGATTGGTTCATTCCACCCGCTGCACTACCCTCGTCACAGGCTTCTTGTCCAGGGGGGATTCTCAATTCGCTCTCTTATTCGAATGCAAAGATAATGCAAATCGAAGACAATACAAAAAAAATGCAATTCTTTTTTATTGTTGAGATGCAGCTTAGCTTATCGAAAGATAATGCAAATCGAAGACAATACAAAAAAAATGCAATTCTTTTTTATTGTTGACTCATCCAAAGAAGCTACCTTTGCCGGATAATGTATAATATAAATGTACCCAAGGCGAAGCGTTGTATTTTGTTGTTTCCCTACAAGCGACCCTTGGTTTGCATGGGCCTCGAAGAGGCGATGTCCCCGCGAAGCGTTGTTACTTGTTGTAAAAGTTGTTCAAGTTGTTTTTCCAAATCAGCAAGTCGTATAGGAAACAACACAAACAAGCCTATCACTCCATTTTCCAGATGAAGCACAAAAAAGGCCGTGGCAACTTCTGAGCTTTTTCAGAAAACGCCACGACCCTACTATCAGAACAGTTTATTCTGGCCTAATTACGCTTTAGAAGAAATAGGCCACACCAATCTGCCAAGAGTTGTTCTTGCCCTTGGTAGCATACTTGCTTAAGTCAAGAACATTGCCGACAATGCTATTGGCGCGGATGTCACCCGTGCTGCCACAAGCAATGTTGTAGTTGGCCGTGACCTGCAGGTGGTTGAGCACCATGGCGCCAAGACCCACGTTGACGCTGAAGTTGGAAGTCTTCAACTTCCACTCGGCTGCCTCATTCCAGAGGCTCTGCTCCTTGTCGCCAACGTTGAAGCCAAACTGCGGACCTGCGAAGAGGAAGATGCTGGCCGTAGAGCCCAGTCCAATGCCGTAGCGAAGGTTGATGGGGATAGCAATCTGGCGCTGCTTGAGCGTCTGCTCCGTATCGACAACACCCTGCACTCCATCCACGCTGACCTTGGCCTCGCGCTGGTCATAGAGGGCGGAAGCATCAATACCGAGACCGACTACGGGCAGGGTGAACTTCACGGTCGGACCGACGAAGAAGCCAACACGGTTGGAAGCGTCGAGAACCTCCTTGTCGAGCGACATGTTCGTCACGTTGACACCAGCTTTGACACCAAACTGCACCTGAGCACTCGCCGTGGTGGCACTCATCAGGCCAACGGCAACCAATAAAGTAGTAAAAAACTTTTTCATACGGTTTCTGTTTTAAATTGTTAGAAAAATTATAACCATCAGGTCCTTTGGCGTTTACACGCCAAAGGACCCACACACTCTCTCATCAATGGCGCTGGCGGCGCACGGAGACGCGTGCTGCACTGCCCGAGCCACTACCGCCCGAAGGTCTGCGGCTGCGCTTGACAGAAGGCTCCTTGTCGCCAGAACGGCGCGTGCGGGCACTACGCTTCGGCTTTCTGCCGACCTTCTCCTGTGCGGTCTGTACGCTATCCAGACTATCGCGCTTCTCCGGGTTGCCGAAGATATTCTTCTCGAAGTCCTGGAGCTCCTTCTCGATCTTCTTTTGCTCCGCGCTCATGGCCGAATCGGTAGGACAATACTGCGCGAGCGTGCGTCCAAGCATGTTCGTCGTCTTGTAGATCTTGCCCTCATACATATTGCGCGTAAAATAGTCGTCAACACTCATGACCGCCGCATTGTTGAGATTGGAGGTCATCATCGTCTGCTTCGAGAGATAGGGAGCCAGGTCGTCGTACTTCACCCAGAACAAAGGATACTTCGTCTCGCCGTCGCCGAAATCGTCCTCGCGATAGAGTATCGGACAGAGGGCGATGACCTTGCGACGGAACGTGGACGTGCCTTGGTCGTAGTAGGCGCTCTCCTTAAGGTAGTAGCCCTTCACCTCGCCCGAGGGAATGTCGCTATTGTCGAGATAAATGCCCTTGCCGCGCCGCTCGTAGTAGATCTTGTAGTTGTCGAGAAATTGGATCGGCTTGATACGGGCCGAGTCGGTGAAGAGCTCGTTGCCGTCCAGCCTATACTCGTAGCAGTAGATGTCGCGGTGGAGCATCAGTTTGAAGATGTAGGTGAAGAGGTTCATCTGGCTGCCAATGGGCTCCGTCGGATAATAGAGACCAGCATTGGCGTCGTCCGTCAACTTCACCTCGCGGTAAAGGTCGCGGCGCCACACGACGTCCTCAGGCATCTCCTGTACGGTGGGGAAGGAGATGAGGGCGCGCGTGGTGAGCGCGTTGGCTCCCGTCTGCGTCTGTTGTTTCTGCTGTTCGACTCTTCGCTTGGCGGGCTGGGCTACGACCGAGACCACCGAGAGAGTCATGCAAAGGATGAAGAATATCCGTTTCATCGTATATTTCCTATTCTAAGTATTGTCTATTCTGTTCGAGATGTAATATCATTCGCTACCTCACAATCACCTGCATGGCGTTGCCTCCACCCAGGCTGCGAGTGGTGCCATCAGGACCGTGGACTACCACGTTAGTGATGTAGAAGCGACGGTTGCGGCTCAAGTGGCGGAACTGCTCCTTCTGCTGGGCCGTAAAATGCGATCCGTTGGAGGACAAGGGAACGGCATTGCCCATGTTGTCGAAGAAGACGGTCTGGAAACTCGTCACCTGGAACGGGATGTCGAGCAGTCCGTCGTCGATGGCTGCATGAATGCCCGAGGCTGCCATCAGGTTGGCCTTGGAGAAACTGCCTCCCTTGAAGCGGTCAGCGCCCATGGCGATGTAGGGAGCAGGATCGGGCAGTTTGCGCACCCTAAACTTATACTCGCCAACCAGTCGGCCCTTGGCAGAGACGCGGAGCGTGACGGGATTGCCGGGCGTGGTGGGACGTGCGATGAAGTGGCCGCCACCACGGGCCGTCAGCGTACCACCTGTCATCGTCGCCTGCACGTCGCTCTGCGAGGTGTTGGGGATGGAGATGGTGATGGGGTTGTCGAAGCCCGCATAGAGCACGTTCATCAAGTCGGCAGCAATCGTCGCCATTCCGTCGAAGGGCGGTATCTGCTGCATTCCGTCGGGCGAAATGTAGTTTTCTGGCTTCGGACCGCCAATGACCATGTAGTCCTGCTTGAAGTCGCGACGCAGCACATTGCCCATCAAGTCGCGCACGAGCATGTAGCCCTGGATGGTGTGCTTGCCTGGCGCTCCTGCCTTGACCTGAATCGTGTTGCCCTTGATCTTCTGTCCGTTGACATAGACCTCCGGCGACTGGGTGGAGTCAACAGCAGCCAGCATCATACGGGCCGTGATGGTCTCGCCCGGATAGAGGCGCGTCTGGTCGGGGACAACGATGGCTTCGAGCTTGTTGACCCGAATGTCCTTGAGTCCCACGTTGGCCACGAGCGTGTGAAGCACCTCGCCTTCCGCATAGCGTATGTCGCTCTGCAACTTGGATAGCAGCGTGACGGCGGCCGCCGTAGGCATATCCTCAAACATATACTCCTCCCAGTTTTTGTTGAGCGCCGCCGAGGGCACGGTCGTGGAGAGGTTGCTGCTGATGATCTGCTTCTGCAATGGGTCGTCGATGAGACGGAGTATCCGCTCACGGTAGCTATTGATAGCGTCGAAGAGCTTGCGTCCCTGTCCCGAGCCCGGGCTCAGCATGACGACGCCTGCTGCTTCGAGGTTGTCTTTATTCTTGATGTGAAGCGGATCGCCCTCCGGTCCGTCGGCCTCACGGACGATGAGCGTCTTCAGCTCTTGGGCGTAGTTGAAGAGCGAGTCGCTCATAGCCCTCACCGTGGTGGCACGCTGAAACCACACGCGCGCCTTGGCAGGATTCTTGCGCATGATCTGCTCCAGCTCGCGATAGATGGCCTCGTTCTCCTTCGTGGAGTTGCCCGTCGTCCGGTTCAAGCTCTCCTCCACAATGGAGAATCCGTTGAGCACCTCGGTGGAGATGTTCAGCGCGAGCATGGCCATGAGGACGACATACATGAGGTTGATCATCTTCTGGCGGGGCGATATCTTGATTTTCTTGATAGCCATATTTTGCGTTGTGATAATGCAGGGGGCGGAGCCGTAAGCCCTGGCTCTCCCCTACTGTATGCTGTAAACTACTCGGCAGCAGGAGCCGTGGGGGCTGCTGCGCCAGGGGCTGCGGCCCGCATGTTGACCGTCATGGCCTCTATCATACGGGCGTAGATAGCATTGAGGTCGGCAATCTGCTGTGCCATCTTGCGCGTCTGGTCGTTGATCTGGTCGATGGTGCCCACCTGCTGGCTCGCGCCCTTAAGCTGCATCTCGTAGATCTTGGCTATGCCCGTGAGCGTACGGTTGAGGTTCTCCATCTCCTCGCTGTCGCGGGCGAGACGCTGGCTCTGCTCGTTGACCTTGCCCAGCATGTCGGTGAGGCTCTTCAGCGCATCGACATATTTCGTCTGTGCCTCGACCATCTCGGGAGCCTGCTGCTGTGCACCCTCCACATCGCCGCGCTGATAGTTGAGCATAGCCATAGCCACCTGCTCTGCGGTGGGCATGGAAGCAGCTGCAGGCTGTGCGCCTGCGGCAGCATGGACTGCATCGAAGGCCTCGTCAGCAGCAGTCTGCTGAGCGCCGTGGTGAACAGCGGGAGCCGTTGAGCGAGCCGCCGTGCGACGCTGGCCCGAACGGCCATAGACCACGCGGGGTTGAGCCCCACCAGCGACGTTGGCCTCGTCGGCCTCATCGCTATGCTCATAGTCGCCAGACTCGTCAGTATCGTCACCAGACTCGTCAGCATAGTCACCAGCCTCCTCGTCGGCAAAGACCTGTTCGCCCGAGAAGGTGACACGGGTGGGAAGTTCGCGACCATCGTCGGTCTTGTCGAAAGGACGGTCGAAGGCCGAGAGGAAGAAGACGACAACCTCCGTACCCATACCGAAGAACAACCAGAAGTTGGCTCCCGGCAGGTGGGTGAGCTTGAAGAGTGCGCCAAGAATCACGATTGAGGCGCCCCAGCTATATCCGTAGTTGAGAAAGGTCTGTCCAGGGACGCTGTCCATCCACTTCTGCAGTCGGTAGATGACATTATATTTACTGTAGTTCGACATTATCTTTTCTTGCTTCGTTTTTGACTTTTCTTACTCATTCTCGCTGCCTCGCTCGCGCTGCTTGCCAACGATCGCACGCAACGGAAGCCGATGTAGGAACGCGGCTGGTTCTGATACTCCCAGGTGCGCCAGGCTGCACGGATGTAGCTCTCAGGATCCTTCCACGAGCCGCCGCGCACGCTCTTCTTTTTCAGTCGGTAGGGATCTTCGAGCGCCGCCTTGTATTCGAGCTGCGGATTGAGGTCGTTCATTGCATCGACACCCGCCTCGGTATAGACCGTGCTGGTCCATTCTGCCACGTTGCCAGCCATATCAAAGAGTCCGTTGCTATTGGCCGAGTAGATACCCACCTTGCTGGTGATGAGGTTGCCGTCCTTGGTGTAGTTGCCACGGTCGGGCTTGAAGTTGGCATAGAAGCAGCCGTTGCCGCTCTTCACGTCTTGGTTGTTCCAAGGGAACTCATTCTGATCCTTGCCACGGGCTGCAAACTCCCACTCTGCTTCGGTCGGCAGACGGTAGCGCTGCACATAGCGTGCCTCGCCGCCCAGTCCCTTGAGCAGATAGTCGGTGCGCCAGGCACAGAAGGCGTTGGCCTGCTCCCACGACACGCCGACCACGGGGTAGTCGTTGAACGACGGATTGCTGAAGTAGGAACGCAGGTAGGTCTCATTGTCAGAGTTGCGGAAGTCGTTGACCCAGCACGTCGTGTCGGGATAGACGTTGACAATATAGGTATTGAGGAAATCCCACGGTCCGGAGAGCGGACGGTTGATGGTCTCGCTGTGGATCACGCCCTCGTCATCGACATAGGCCGTGTCCTTGCTGATCATCACCACCTCGTTGGGATCGACCGTAATGTCGGTGTTGAGGTTGCGCTCCTGCGGGTTGAGACGATTGCGGCGCAAGGCTGCTGCCGTGTAGTCGTAGATCTCGTAGCGGTAGTTGAGCTGGCGCGCGTCGAGCATCTTCTCTCCCGTGGCAGGATTGGTGACGTAGAGGCTCTCGAAGGCTCTCAGCTCGTCCTCCGTCGGCTTGCGAGGCAAACGCTTGTTCCAGTTGAGATGAGGAGTGACGGGGTCGCCGTTCTTATCCTCGGTGATCATGTAGCTCTCGTCGCCACCGTAGGACGGGTCTGCCAGTCGGGTACGGAGAATGGAGTCGCGCACCCAGTGGACAAACTGCTTATACTGCGAGTTGGTCACCTCTGTCTCGTCCATCCAGAAGCCATCAACACTAATGTCCTTCACGGGCATTGACTTGCCCCACAGGCTGTCCTGTTTCTCAACGCCCATCCGCAGCGAACCGCGCTTCACGAGCGTCATACCGTAGGGCGTGGGCTCCTTGAAGCCACGTCCGCTCACGCCGACCACCTCGCCGCCTCTTCCTGACGACGACGCGCTCTTGCCACCGAAGCAGCCCGAGAGCAACATGGTGGCCATCATACTCGCGCAAATAGCCAATATGTACGTTCCTTTTCTCATATCTTACTGGTTTGGAGCATCCGCCCTACCCCGTCTGGGGAAAAAGGGCGGCGCTTCTTTCTATTTTTATTTATCCTTATTTATTTATCTTAATTTATCGATCAACTCTTCTTTTGTCTATCTACACTCACCCATATCCATCGACTCTCACTGCTATCTACTCTCGCCCACTCGCTACAATATCCGCGCACTCTTGTGGAGGTTGCGCCCCTTCTTCTGAAGGTTGATATCCATCTGATAGCTCACCACCAGTTCGTGGTAGCCGTTGCCCATACCGGCGCCACCGGTGAACATCTCGTAGCTATAGCCGACGTTGATGCCCTGAAAGCTTCCGCCGATATAGCCCGTGACGGAGTTGGTAGGACTGTAGCCGAGACCAGCGTACATACGCTTCTTCTCGTTCTGATAGACCACGCGGGCAGTGATGTCCGCACGATAGGCCGTGCCGTCGTAGCGAGCCAACATCGAGGTGGGAACGCTGATGTAGGGACTGCGCAACTTGATGTTGTAACCTCCCGTGAGGTAGAAGGTGGGATCGACCTTCATCTCATTGGTCTCGCCGAGCCCCACGGTCGGGCCGGTGAGGTGCTGTCCGCTCACGCCGACGTACCACTGGCGGTGGACGTAGTAGAGGCCGAAGCCCATGTCAAGGGCGTTGCCGCTGAGCTGCGACTTGGAGAAAGCAGGATCGCTGCTATCTTCCAGATCAATCTTCGTACCGTCAAACTTCTCCATGACGAGGCCGAGCTGCAGACCTGCCGAAACCATACCCCCGAAGAGGCTTTTACGAAAGGCATACTGGGCGGAAAGACGCTGGTGGGTGAACGCGCCTATCTGGTCGTTGAGCATCGAGGCGCCCACGCCATGATACTGCCGCAGAAGGTAGAGGGGCAGGTCCGCGCTCACATAGAACGTCTTGGGACTGCCCTCGTAGCCCGTGAAGCCCATTGAGTAGGCGCCCACGGCATTGAGTTTGTTACCCTTTCCCGCTGCAGCCGGGTTATACGAAGTCTCCATCAGCCAGTAGTGGCTAAAGACTGGGTCGTATTGCGCATGTGCGCCGATGACGGCCAACAGCGTGAGGGATATGACAATAATGCGTTTAAACACATTCCAATAACGCACCACTTCCCCTTTTATTGCCATGAGGGTTGATATATTTTGAGAGACGGATCAAAAAAAGTCGGGATCCTGCCGCGGTTTTTATGTCCCTCCGTCTTTGCCATCCCATCGTTTCGGACGGGACAAATCGTTTTCGAATGGTTCTAAAAAACCCATTCTATCCTTTCATAAAACAAAAAGTGTAAAAGTATGGTTAAATATTTTCTGCTCTCTACTTTTTTGCGTAACTTTGCGGTGCAAATCAGAAACAGGTTGCACAAAGGGATAAAACAAATAGCATAAAACTTTTAAAAGATAAAACAATGCAGTATTTAACAAATGACAAGCTCGTTATCGTCGGTGCAGGCGGTATGATTGGTTCTAACATGGTGCAGAGCGTTCTGATGCTCGGCCTCACTCCTAACATTTGCCTCTACGATATCTATGAGCCGGGCGTTCATGGCGTGTTCGACGAGATCCAGCAGTGTGCTTTCGAGGGTGCCAACATCACCTACACCGTTGATGCTAAGGAGGCCTTCACGGGTGCTAAGTACATCATCTCCTCTGGTGGTGCTCCCCGCAAGGACGGTATGACCCGCGAGGACCTGCTCAAGGGCAACTGCCAGATCGCTGCCGACTTCGGCGACAACATCAAGAAGTATTGCCCCGAGGTGGAGCACGTGGTCGTCATCTTCAACCCGGCCGACGTGACTGCCCTCACCGCTCTCATCCACTCTGGCTTGAAGCCCAACCAGCTGACTTCTCTCGCTGCTCTCGACTCTACGCGTCTGCAGCAGGCTCTCGCCCTCGAGTTTGGCGTGCAGCAGGACAAGGTCACGGGTGCTCACACCTATGGTGGCCACGGCGAGCAGATGGCTGTCTTCGCTTCCCAGGTGAAGATCGACGGCAAGCCCCTCTCTGAGATGGGTCTCTCTGAGGAGCGCTGGGAGGAGATCAAGCACCACACCATCCAGGGTGGTTCCAACATCATCAAGCTTCGTGGCCGCAGCTCTTTCCAGAGCCCTGCCTACAACGCTGTGAAGATGATCGAGGCTGCTATGGGCGGCAAGGAGTTTACGCTCCCCGCTGGCTGCTATGTCAACTGCGATAAGTGTGGCTTCAAGAACGTGATGATGGCTATGCCTTCTACCATCGACAAGACGGGTGTTCACTTCTGCGCTCCCACGGGCACGGAAGAGGAGCTGGCTGCCCTCAACAAGTCTTACGAGCACCTCTGCAAGATGCGCGACGAGATCATCGCTCTCGGCATCATCCCCGAGGTCTCTGAGTGGACGAAGATGAACCCGAACCTCTAATCCGTTCGGGATTGTAAATAAGCTTTTTTGTTTACAACTTCATAGAATGAGGGGGTATCATCCAGCGAGGTTGATACCCCTTTTCATATTATGCACCATCCCCCCACATTCCCCTCTCCACATTTTATCACCGACGTTACATCACTAATGTTTCGTCAGCAATATTTCATCACCAACGTTTCATCACCCTCAGACGTTATGGACAAAGCGACGCAGCGACACAACAACATGGCGGCCATTCGCTCCAGCGGAACAAAGCCCGAGCGCATCGTGCGCCAATACCTGTGGCGCAGAGGCTTTCGCTACCGGCTGAACAGTCCGCGCCTGCCTGGCCACCCCGACCTCGTGCTCCGCAAATACCGCACCTGCATCTTCGTCAACGGGTGCTTCTGGCATGGCCACGCCGACTGTGGAGGATTCCGCCTGCCCAAGACCAACGTGGCGTTTTGGCAAAGGAAGATAGAACGAAACAAAGAGCGTGACCGCGAGGAGCAAAGAAAGCTCGCACAGATGGGCTGGCATTGCATCACGGTGTGGGAATGCGAACTCAAAACTGCTCGGCGCCAGCAAACGCTGGAGGCATTGGCACACACGCTCAACCACATCTTCCTACAGGACCACAGTCGACCCAAAGGGCCGACCCACTACAGACTGAGGGAGGAGGAAGAAATGACGGGAATGGCAGCAGAGCCCGAGCAACGCGGTAGTGAACAGCCTAATAACGGTGGCAACAAATAGTCGGGTAATCGCGACAACGGTCGGCCCAACAATCGGGACAAGAGCCAACCTGAAGACCGTCTTAGCCGATAGGAAACAAACTGCCAAGAACCTGCGCGATGGCCTCAAGACCTTGCTGGTCAGCCTCATGAAAGGAATCCAACTCGCTGCTATCGACATCGATGACGGCTACGACCACGCCATCTTTCATGACGGGCACGACGATCTCCGATTGCGACCGCGAGGAGCAGGCGATATGGCCTGGGAACGCATGCACGTCGGACACCATCAGCGTCCGCGCCTCGGCCCAGGATGTGCCACAGACACCACGCCCGTGCTTGATGCTGAAACAGGCCAAAGATCCCTGAAACGGACCGAGCTGCAGTTCGCCGTGGCGCACCACATAGAATCCCACCCAAAAATAATAGTCGAAAGCCTCCTTGAGCAGCGCCGCCACATTGGCAAGCACGCCTACGGGGTTGTCCACTCCCTCCATCAATCCTTTCACCTGCAGCAGGATCTCAGCATACTTCTCTGCCACGCCAGAGGCAGACTGCGGTTCAAAAGTCTTCTGTTCTTTGTTTTCCATCATCTTACTTTTTGATTTAGACTGCAAAGATAGGCAAATCCGCAGAAAATGACAAAGGAATGTACAACGAAGTGTAAATCCTCATAGGCTTTTGCTATAGTTATTCTATTATCTCTTTATCCAAAAACTAGGCATAATATGCCCACAAACAAGGCAAGGACGAGTGACAATGCACAAAAGCAGAGTGCCAGTAATGCTATTCCCATATTTTATTCTGATTTATTGTTTTGTTCTTTGTCAAACAAGTCATCATCCTCATGGAGCAGACCATGTACCCACCACGTATCGTCCTCCCCTCCAGCATATATCGACCTCATATTGTTTCCGTATTGTTTCCGTATTGTTTCCGCTTCCGGAAGCGAGAACGATAGGAGAACGATAGGAGAACGATACGGGATCAATACGGGATCAATACGGGATTGATACGAGAACGATACGAGAACGATACGAGAACGGTCTTTTCCGACTCCCATCCGAAGTTATTGATAAGAAATTTAATCTTTTTATCATTATTTCTTTTGATTATATTTTACATTTCAACCACTTGCCTCTTTCAGCTGTTTATGCCAAGAAGGCGAGCTCACCATTTGCCCTGGCGCAGCCTCTATACAAAGATAACCTTCCGTTCAGCTGAATGCAAGCCGATTAGCATGAATTAACGCCCCATTAACTATTCCTCCGTATCCATTTAACAAAGCCCATTTCAGGCCAAAAGCCTTCATTGCGGTCTTTCCTCATGCCCTTTCCCCATTTTTTCCCGCCCAAAGGCTGCTACCTCTAATCTCTACCAGCAGCCAAGAGATGCATATTTTGACTTATTAAAATTGCGAACAAACGAAACTGTTAAGTTTGAAAATCATTTACGACAAAGACCACCGGAACCTAAGGAGCAATAGCTAGCAAGACCTTAAACACCGCAGGATCCTTGTCGCTGACATTTGCGCCTGTAAGGACAAAGGCTATAATCTCGCTTCTGTCATTGCACGCAAGATGCAGTTTGAAGCCGTGACACCAGCCCATAGTTCCTTTCCCATCGGTGGCGATACCTTAAATACCTTATTGGCGTATCTCCTGAGATTATGGCACACTGGGATCATCATAGAACCAACAAAGGTTATGCCAGTACACCTTCCGAACGCACCCAGATTAAGAAAGAACATGACTTGAAAGAACACTCGGCTTTCCAACTCCACAAAAAGGAACTGATAAGATGGAAAAGAAGTCAAAAAAAACAGGATACAAAAAAAGCTGAACAATAGCGATCCATGACCCGTAGTCACAAACGCGCTATGCTCAGCCCTTTTCTTCTTACCTAAGAAACAACTCAATCTATTGGGGAAAATAAGTCATCTTGAACACTTTCAAGATCTTTTTAGTATATCGTGTTTTCGGGATCGAAATTGGCCCAACCTGCCGTCCAGTCATCGGAAGCGTCGCGGAAGGCACCTACGAAGGTAGCAGACTTGTCAAACCAGTTGTTGGACTGGAGTTCGGCAAACGATCCCTGGAGAGCGCCACCCACCGAGGTGCTGGCAGCAATGATGGACTGAATGCCCTGCCAAGAGCGTGCCACCCATTGATCAACAACCTTGTTGCCGTTGGCCGGGAGAAGGAAGAACATGCTGGAGAAAGACTTCTTCGAAGGGTCAGTCGTCTTGGTCTTGTAGTCGTAGAGTTCGTCCTTATAGACTTTGTTGAAGTCGGACCCCGTGAGGTCCGTTCCAGCGAAGACAATGCGGTGGAGCTGGAGCAGACCATCGGTAGCGGCCTTCTGCGTGTTGCCCTTCTCGCTGTCGAGTATAAGACCAATAGGCCATCCTGCTACGACACTGTTGTAGCAATTGAGACGCGTGTTGCGGCGCAGGTGCATTCCTGCCTGGAAGCGGCCCGTGGAAGAACCGTTGCCCGGGTTCATCTTGCCACCATCGAGATAGTCGGTAGTGTTCTGGAAGTTGGCGTCGAAGACCTTCGGGCCCAGGAACGTCATGTTGGAGAAGGTGGCAGAAGTGAAGGGCTCGGCTGTAGAACCCTCAGCGTTGTTGTCGCTCTCGAAACCATTGCTCTGCGAGGCGTCGGCTATACGCGAGTCGCGGACGCTGAGACCAAACTGCACGTTGCCCGAATAGCCATTATCGGTGTCGAAGTCGTCATCCCAACCACGATAAGCGATGAGGTACTTGCAGTTGACCGTGCCACCAAACCACTCGAAGGAGTCGTCGTTGCTATAGCTGATCTGCACATGATCGACCGTCGTTCCAGCACCTACCGAACCAAGGGTGAGACCGTTGATCTCCTGGTCCTTCTTGAAGGGATAGCCAGCAAACTCGATGCGGACATACTGCAACACACCCGAGTTGTCGTTGGCGTCGATGCCACCATGCTTCGTACGCGGACCTCCCTCTATCTGCTGGGCGAGCACGCCATTGTTGTTGGGAGCCTTGCCACAGACGATCACACCACCCCAGTCGCCAGGACGACGGCTGCCAGGAGCCTGCTCCGAGGTGAAGACGATCGGTTCTGTGGCCGTACCCTTGGCAATGAGTTTGCCACCGGGCTCCACGATAATAGCCGCCTTGGTCTCTTTGTCGCCCTTGACGATAGTGCCAGCAGGAATGGTCAGTGTAGATCCGCTGGCCACATAGACCCAGCCTCGCAGCAGATAAGTGCCTTTGGCGAGCGTCTGCTGACCCTTGAAGACAAAGTTTTGGTCGCCGTTGCCGATGACCTTGCCCTCGGGAGCCTCCTTGCCTTCTGCATCGAAGAGCACATGGTCGCACGACTTGAAGCCACCATCCATGCCCCAGACGTAAGAGACGCTGGAATCTGGTGGCGTGACAGGGCTGTCATTGTCATCATCACTACACGCCGTCAGCGTGGCCGAGAGAGCGAGGATGCCGAGGCATCCGACAATCATCTTGCTTGTTTTCATCATTGTTTTGTTGTAATTAGTTGTTGTGTTGTGTAAGCGGGCTTGCGCCCACCCCACTTGTTGACTTTACATTGTTTTTTTGCTGATACAGTGGCCTTTGGCGCCCACGCATCTCCGGGGAGAGATCAAAGTGTGAGAGTGGCCGAGAAATTGAGGTTCATTCCTGGACGGTAGCAGCGCGTCACCTGCTCTATACGGCGGCCCTCGCCCTGCACCATCACATCGGAAAACTGCTTGAACGTGACCTGCTGATTGAGGAGGTCTCTGATGGCGAGTTTGATCTCCAGCAGACCAAAGCGCTTGCTGGCCGTCAGGTCGAAGGCGTCGCGCGGCATCTCGTAGCTGTCCGGCACCCGGATGTTTCTCGAAGCGTCGCCGCCACCCGTGGTGCGTCCCACGCCCACGATGCGCTTGCCAATGCGGTTGTAGAGCAGGTTGACCGAGAGCTGCAATGGCTCATTGTAGTAGAAGATTCCCGTATTGACCAGATAGGGCGATTGTCCCTGCATGGGGCGATCGTACTCATTGCTACCCGGAGCAAACCGCACACGGCTATGAATGAGCGCCCCGTTGAAACTCCAGGAGAAGTCTTTCAGTCCGATGAAGTCGAGCTGCTTGCGTATGTCGAGCTCCAGTCCGTAGTTGTTGGCGGATCTTGCGTTCATGTAGGAGTAGATGACGTCCGTGCCACCAGAGAGCGTGTAGACCCACTCTATCGGACTATCGAAATGCTTCCAGAAGGCTGCCAGCGAGATGACCTCTCCGCATGAGGGATACCACTCGTAGCGCAGGTCGAGGTTGTCCACATAACAGTTGCGCAGGTCGAAGTTGCCCTGTACGTCGGAGGCGAGATCGAAGTCGTAATAGACCGACGGCGACACCTCTCTAAACTCGGGGCGGTTGACGCTCCGTCCATAGCTCACGCGCAGCTGGTGCTCAGGCAGAAGGTGGTAAGTGACATTGAGAGATGGAAACCAGTCGCCCTGGCGGTAGTAATGGCTCTCGTGGCTCTCGACAGCCGACTTGGTGTTGGAGATAAGTTCCATGCGGTTGTACTCGTAGCGCAGACCAGCATGGGCCTCAATCTTGCCCAGTGGCAGTTCGGCCTCGATATAGGTACCCCCCAGCAAGTTGTTGCCACTATAGTCGTTGAGTTTGTTGACATCCTCCAGGAGATAGAGTTTGTTGGCACCAAAATAGGTCTCGTCGGAAAGCAGGGCAGTCATATCCATCGATCGGAATCCCTCGGGCAACTGACAACCCTCGTGGTCGTACCAGTAGAAGAGGTTGCGCGTCTTGTACTTCCTCGTGCGATACTCCCCGTAGGCTCCCCCTTTGAGCGATGGACTCCACGACTCGAAGTCGAAGCGATGGGTATCGTTGAGTTGGAAGGAGAGGATGTGCTCGTCGAGCGAAGTCCACTCGCGCGAGATATCGTTCTGATAGAGCCACTGGTACTGATCACCCTGACTGGGATCTTCGCAGTAGAGGATATATTTTCTACGATCAGGCAAGCGACGGTTGGCATACGCATAGCCGACACTCCAGTCAAGTGCATCGCCACCGAAGGTATGCCGTCCCGTCAACTGTCCTGTATAGGTGGTGCGGCTCTGATAGTAGTACTCTGCCGACCGTTCTGGTTCCGACTGTGCGCTGACGCCCTGTCGGAGCGTGTAGCGGCTGTAGCCCAGTTGGTTGAAGATGTTCTTCATCTGGTATTTGTTCTTGCCATTGGGGCTCAATAGCGTCAGGTTGAGCATGGCCCCCAGACGCGCCGAGTGGGTGTACTGGTCGTCGGTGGAGAGGCGCAGCGGGTTGATGCGGTCGTTGTCAGTATCGTAGGCAGCATAGAAGTTGTTGACCATACCGCAGATCGTGCGATACTCATTGCTGTAGTTGAAAGCGCCGATGAGACCGAGTTTTGCCCCATCAAGACTCCAACTGCGACTCCAGTCAGCCGCCAGCTTGAGGTCGGCCCAAGGAGTGTACTGGCGAACGCGCCAGTCGTTGTTCAGTCCGTTGTGAAGGAGGTCGATCATCGGATTGCCGCCCCCATTGGTGCCCAGTGTGCTCAGTTTGACGTCCATACCGCCCGAGAGCGACCGCATCCCACTATCGAAGCCCAAGAAGTCGGTGGGCGACGACTTCGGCGAGAGGAAGGTGCGGAAGGCCGTCTGCGTGTTGCAACTGCCACCCAGCGTGAGATGGAGAGAGTTGCTGGTCGGAATTTCCTTGGTGTTGATGAGGATGAATCCGCCCGTGTAGTCGGCAGGATACTCAGCCGTGGGCGTCTTGACAATCATCATGTTGTCGATCTGTCCACTGGGAATCATGTCGAAACTGAAGGCGCGACTGTCGGCCTCGCTACTGGGCGCTGCCCCGCCATTGATCCAGACATTGTTGTAGCGTTGGGAGAGTCCGCGCACCATCACAAACTTTCCCTCGACAAGGCTCACGCCAGGGATGCGGCGGATCACCTCGCCGGCGTTGCTGTCCTGACTCCGCTTGATTTCCTGTGCGGAGACGTTGCTCACGATGACGGAGCTGGTTCGTGCGGCGTCGATCATGGCGGCATCTGTATTCAATCTCTTCACCGCCGTCACGGTCACGTCGCCCAGCTGCTGTTCGTCGGCCGCCAGCGTGATGCGCAAGTCATCTTCTGCGCCGTCGGCCTTAGCCCGAACTCCGTCAATATTTTTGGTTTTGTAGGATACATATTGGATGACAAGGGTGTAGCTCTTACTCTTGTCGAGACCCTCGAAGTGGAACTTTCCATCAATGTCGGTAGCCACACCCAGCGACGTTCCCTTCACCTGCACGGTTGCACCGACCAGCGGCTCCTGCGTCTTGGAGTCGACCACCATGCCCCGAATGTCCTGCGCCCATGCTCCTACGGGGAGGAAAAGCGTCAGCAGGGCAACGCCCGCGAGTCTATGATAACACTTCTTCATCTTTGTCTATCGTTCGTTTCTTTGTTTTGACGGTGCAAAGGTATTCCGACGATGTGACAGAAACGTTACCAAGATATTACAAGACGATGAAGAAGGCAATATCAGCCCAACAACACGCTAAGCATGAGACAAAAGTGTCTAACAATGAGGCAAATAAAAGATTTGAAGAAATACTGAGAGACACTACCGAAGAAGCGTACAACAGGCTTCTACTTTGCGCTGATCCTTGGCGAACAGCCCAAAGCAGAAGCCACAGTCTTCGAATCAGTCGAACTCTTTGACGGAGACCAATTCATACTCCTCCTCCGGTTCCTCGGGCATTTCTTCGGAAGGTGAGGGCGGATTGGCGGCAGAGGGTGAATTGGAAGATGAGGACGGATTGGTGGATGAGGGCGAATCGGTGGACGGACCAGAGGGCTCGTCCTCTACGACGGGAGCAGCAGGAGCAGCGGAACGCAGGAGGCTGACCATAAGGCGGGCGGCCTCGTCGGGAGCGATAAGGCGGCCCAGGCGGTCGGCGACGGTGCGGTAGCCCTGGAGCATTTCCTCGCGGTGGGGCTGACCAGGGAGGACGCGGTAGAGTTCGTTGATGATGCGGTAGATGGTGAAGTGGTCGGCAAAAAGTTCCTTGACCACCTCGGCATCGGCCACCAGGTTGACCAGCGAGATATACTTCACCTTGAGGACGTGGTTAAAACCGAAGCGTACCAGCTTGGGCACGGGCGTCTTGTAGCACACCACCTGCGGAACGCCCAGGAGGCAAGTCTCCAGCGTCGCCGTGCCACTGGTGACAAGCGCGGCCACGGAATGGGTGAGCAGGGCATAGGTCTCGTTGTCAACGATGGGTACCTGTTGTTTGCCCAACACCTTATTATAATAGTCGCGGCTGATAGAGGGAGCGCCCGCCACGATCATCTGATAGTCTTCGAAATGGCGCGCGGCCTCGATCATGGCCGGGAGGTTGTCCTTGATCTCCTGCTTTCGACTGCCTGCGAGCAGGGCGATGATGGGCTTTTCGGAGAGGGCGTGGCGCGCGAGGAAAGCTTCGCGGCTCTCAGAGTAGTCGCGGCGAAACTGCATGACTTCCTCGGCTGTAGGATTGCCGACATAGTGGATGGGATACTGGTGCTTCTGATAGAACGGCACCTCGAAGGGGAGGATGGAGAAGAGTTCCTTGACGTCTCGGCGGATGGCCTTGATGCGCCACTCCTTCCAGGCCCATATCTTCGGCGAGATATAGTAATAGACAGGTATCTGCGTGTGCTTGTGGACGTAGCGGGCTATGTCGAGATTGAAGCCCGGATAATCGACCAGGATTACTACGTCGGGACGCCACGCCACAATGTCCTCCTTACACCACTTCATGTTGCGAAAGATGGTGCGCAGATGAAGCAAGACGGGCACAAAACCCATATAGGCCAGATCCTTGTAGTGGCGCACGCGCTCGCCACCGACGGCCGACATGAGGTCGCCGCCGAAGAAGCGAAACTCCGCCGCGGGGTCATACTGGCGCAGCGAGGCCATCAGCCGGCTGGCGTGGAGGTCACCACTCGCCTCGCCCACTATCAGATAGTACTTCATATCGTCAGAACTTCAACTTCCGCATCAATTCATAGTCGGTCACGTCGATGGTAGATGGCGTGACGGCCACATAGCCGTGAATGAGAGCCCACTGGTCGGTATCGACGGCCTCGGGCTCATCGTTGTGGAAATGGCCCACCATCCAGTAGTACTTGCCACCACGCGGATGCTGACAATCGACCACCTCGTTGGTCCAGCGCCCATAGGTCATACGACACACCTTGATGCCACGAAACTCCGAGCCCTTGGGGAAGTTGACGTTGAGGCAGGTACCCTTCGGCAAACCCTCGGCCAAGACCTTCTCCACCACCTGGCGCACAAAGGGTCGCAGGGCCAAAAGGTCGGCCTGGGGGTCGTAGTCGCAGGTGGAGAAAGCGATCGAGGGAATATACTTCAGCGCACCCTCGTAGGCCACGCCCATCGTACCACTGTAGTGGTTGTTGACCGTGGAGTTGTCGCCATGGTTGATGCCGCCAATCACAAGGTCGGGCTTGCGGCCGTCCAGCAGCTGATCGATGGCCAATTTGATACAGTCCACGGGCGTGCCGGAGCAGGACCACACCTGGGCGCCCGCATAATCCTCGCGCCGACGCAGATAAAGCGGGTCGGCGGCGGTGAAGGCACAGGAGAAGCCCGAGCGGCCTCCATCGGGAGCGCAGACAAGCACATCGCCCAGGTCGGCGATGAAGGAAACAAGGCTTCTGATGCCGTTGCTATCGAAGCCGTCGTCGTTGGAAACGAGGATGAGGGGTCTGTTCTGATTCATCATTGCATCAATCTTTGAGCCGCAAAAGTACGAAAAAAAGTTTTTAAAGCCGTCGGTTTCTCATAGTTTTTATGTACCTTTGCCCAATATTACACTTGAAACAGACAGATACACAAGAAGGAAGCGGACAAAAGGGATGCTTATCAGGGACTTCACCCGCCGAGCACCCAGCGCCCAGCAACGGACAACCTCCGCCGAAGGACGCTCCGCAGCGCAGCCTCATGGCGTATTTTTGAGAATATTGAAAATGGGAAAAATCATAGCTTTAGCCAACCAAAAGGGCGGCGTGGGCAAGACCACGACCACCATCAACCTGGCCGCTTCCCTGGCCACGCTGGAGAAGACCGTGCTTGTCCTCGACGCTGACCCTCAGGCCAACGCGTCGAGCGGATTGGGCGTGGACATCAAGGAGGTGGACTGCTCGGTCTATGAATGCATCATCGACCACGCCGACATCCGCGACGCCATCTACACCACGGACATCGAGGGCCTGGACATCGTGCCGAGCCACATCGACCTGGTGGGAGCGGAGATAGAGATGCTCAACATGAAGGACCGCGAGAAGGTGCTCAAGGGCCTCCTGCAGCCGATCCGCGACGAGTACGACTACATCCTCATCGACTGTAGCCCCTCGCTCGGACTGATCACGGTCAATGCGCTGACGGCAGCCGACAGCGTCATCATCCCCGTGCAGTGTGAGTATTTCGCCCTGGAGGGCATCAGCAAGCTGCTCAACACCATCAAGATCATCAAGAGCAAACTCAACCCGAAGCTCGAGATCGAGGGTTTCCTACTCACGATGTATGACAGCCGCCTGCGCCTGGCCCGCCAGATCTACGACGAGGTGAAGCGCCACTTCCAGGAACTGGTCTTCCGCACCGTCATACAGCGCAACGTCAAACTCTCTGAGAGTCCCAGCCACGGACTACCCGTCATCCTCTACGATGCCGACTCGGCGGGCGCGCGCAACCACCTGTCCCTGGCCAAAGAGATCATCGAACACAACAAGAAAGGATAACTCATGCCCGTACACAAGAAATACAACCGCAACGTCAAGACCAACGCACTCGGACGCGGACTCGACGCGCTCATCTCCACAGAATCGGTGAGCACGCAGGGCAGCAGCACCATCAACGAGGTGCCGCTGCAGCAGATCGAAGCCAACCCCAACCAGCCACGACGCGAGTTTGACCCCGTGGCCCTGGAGGAACTGGCCAGCTCCATCCGCCAGCTGGGCATCGTACAGCCCATCACGCTGCGACAGGTGGACCACGACCGCTTCCAGATCATAGCGGGAGAGCGCCGCTGGAGAGCCTCACAACTGGCGGGGCTGACGACCATCCCGGCGTATATCCGCACCATCAAGGACGAGAACGTCATGGAGATGGCCCTCGTGGAGAACATCCAGCGCGAGGACCTCAACGCCATCGAGATAGCCCTGGCCTACGAGCACCTGCTGGAGAAGAGCGCCATGACGCAGGAGAAGGTGGCCGAACGCGTGGGCAAGAGCCGCCCCGCCATCGCCAACTACCTGCGACTGCTGAAGTTGCCCGCCCAGGTGCAGATGGCGCTGCAGAAGAAGGAGATCGACATGGGCCACGCCCGCGCCCTCCTCTCTTTGGACAGTCCGTCGCTCCAGCTGAAGGTGTTTCGCGAGATCCAGAAGAACGACTACACCGTGCGCCGCGTCGAAGAGGTGTGCAAGCAGCTGAAGAACGGCGAGGACGTGCAGTCGGCGAAGAAGACTATCGCTGCCACGCGCCGTCTGCCGGAGGAGTACAACATCCTCAAGGACCAACTCTCGCAGCTCTTCGACACGAAGGTGCAGATGAGCTGCAACGACAAGGGCAAGGGCAAGATCAGCATCCCCTTCGCCTCGGAGGAGGAGCTGGAGCACATCATGAGTGTGCTTGACAGAATGAAGCAACAACCGGGAGAATAAGCAGGCCATGAAGATGATGACGAGAGGCAGGTTTTGGAGCGTCTTCCTGGCGCTGGTTCTGGTGCGCGGGATGGCCGTGGCGCAGGTGGCGGGTCCCGACACCATCCGTGTGGTCTATCCTGACGACACCGTCGCCGTGAGGCTGCACTCCGCCGATCCCGCCGACCCCACGCTGCAATCGTTGTGGGAGGCCGACCCGACGCCGACTCTCTCCAAGGCCCAGGCCAAGGGGAAGGAGAAGCGGCAAAGGCGCGACTGGAGCCAGTGGCGACCGGAGGCGAAGCGGGCGATGTGGCTGGCCCTGGTACTGCCGGGAGCCGGACAGGTCTATAACCGCAAATACTGGAAGCTGCCCATCATCTATGGCGGATTCGCAGGATGCATCTACGCCATGACGTGGAACAACCAGATGTACCACGACTACAGCCAGGCCTACCTGGACATCATGGACGACGACCCGACCACAGAGAGCTACAAAAACTTCCTGCACCTCGGCACGGAGATCAACGAGAGCAACCTGGCCCGCTACCAGGAGATCTTCCGCAAGCGCAAGAACCGCTACCGCAGATGGCGAGACCTGAGCGTCTTCGCCACGATAGCCGTCTATGCGCTCTCCGTCATCGACGCCTACGTCGATGCGTCGCTCTCGGAGTTTGACATCTCAGAGGACTTGTCGCTGCGCGTGGCGCCCGTCGTGATGGGCAATGACGGCGCAATGACGACCCGACGCAGCCCGTTCGGACAAAACGCCATCGGACTGGGATGCAGCCTGAGATTCTGAGACGAGACCACACCAAAAGCCAAAATCATTAGTACCAACTATATATATCACAACAATACACATCTAAACTAAGGGGGAATAGACATGGACAATACTATTACCGGCGACCAGGATCAGAAGCCTGGCATGATGGAGACGAAGTCCAGCGATCAGCAGCCCATCGAGCAGAAGGCTGCTGACCAGAAGCCTATGGAGCAGAAAGCTGCCGACCAGGCGGCACAGGAGAAGGCAATGGTGGACAACGCTTTCCAGCACCTTCTCGACACCTACCTGGCCTCGCGCCACAGAAAGAAGGTGGGGATCATCACCAAGGCTTTCAACTTCGCGCGCCAGGCGCACCAGGGCGTGAAGCGTCTCTCGGGCGAGCCATATATTATGCACCCGATAGCCGTGGCGCAGATCGCCTGCGAGGAGATCGGGCTGGGAGCCACGAGCATCAGCGCGGCCCTGCTCCACGACGTCGTGGAGGATACCGACTACACGGTGGAGGACATCGAGAACATCTTCGGACCGAAGATCGCACAGATCGTGGACGGACTGACCAAGATCTCGGGTGGCATCTTCGGCGACAAGGCTTCGGCTCAGACAGAAAACTTCAAGAAGCTGCTCCTCACGATGAACGATGACATCCGCGTCATCCTCATCAAGATCTGCGACCGCCTGCACAATATGCGCACGCTGGCCTCGCAGCCGGCCAACAAGCAGTATAAGATAGCAGGAGAGACGCTCTATATCTATGCGCCTCTGGCCAACCGCCTGGGACTCAACAAGGTAAAGACCGAACTGGAGGACCTCAGTTTTCGCTATGAGCACCCGGAGATCTATCAGAACATCGCGAAGCAGCTGGAGGAGACGCAGGCACAGCGCGACGAACTCTTCCGCGACTTCACGGCGCCCATCCGTGCGGCCCTCGACAAGATGGGACTCAAATACGAAATCAAGGCACGCGTCAAGACGCCTTTCTCTATCTGGAACAAGATGCAGAAGAAGCACGTCTCCTTCGACGAAATCTACGACATCCTGGCCGTGCGCATCGTCTTCACGCCCAACGTGAGAGAGGACGAGATCAACGACTGCTTCTCTATCTACGTGGCTATCAGCAAGATCTACAACAGCCATCCCGACCGCCTGCGCGACTGGGTGAACCATCCCAAGGCCAACGGCTACCAGGCGCTCCACGTGACGCTCATGTCCAACCAGGGCAAGTGGATCGAACTGCAGATCCGCTCCGACCGTATGGACGAGATAGCGGAGCAGGGATTTGCGGCCCACTGGAAGTACAAGGAGGGCTACGAGATCACGGAGGACGAGGGAGAGCTCAACGACTGGCTCCACACCATCAAGGAGATCCTCGACGACCCGCAGCCTGACGCCATGGACTTCCTCGACGCCATCAAACTCAATCTTTTCTCCTCCGAGATCTTCGTCTTCACACCCAAGGGCGACTTCAAGACCATGCCGGCGGGAAGCACAGCGCTCGACTTTGCCTTCCAGATCCATACGTTCCTCGGAAGCCATTGCATCGGCGCGAAGGTGAACCACAAACTGGTGCCGCTGAGCCACAAGCTCAACAGTGGGGACCAGGTGGAGATCCTCACCTCCAACGCACAGCGCGTGCAGCCCTCGTGGGTCAACTTCGTGGGAACGGCCAAGGCCAAGGGCAAGATACAGTCCATCCTGCGCAAGGAGGGACGCGAACTGCAGAAAAAGGGTGAGACGATACTCCACGACTGGCTCGCTCAGCACGAGCTGGAGCCTTCGGCGCAGCGCATGGAGAGACTTTGCGAGGCGCACAACCTCCAGAATTCGGAGGACCTGCTGCGCGCACTGGGTTCACACACCATCCAGTTGGGCGACGACGACATGGACGCGCTCACGGGCAAGAAGAACAAGGACGGGAGCACGTCGGCGTGGTTTACGAAATACGTGCCCTTCCTGAAGAAGAAAGACGCGGGAACGGGCAAGGAACGGGACGCACAGGACCTGATGGCCTCGTCGGAGGGACTCATCACCGTCGATGAGAAACTCAACCGCAAGAAGCCGATCTTCATCAGCGAGAAGACCATCAACGGCTACATCTTCCCCTCCTGCTGCCATTGCATACCGGGCGACGACGCGCTGGGCTTCATCGACAACCGCAACCATATCGAGATCCATAGCCGCAACTGCACCGTGGCCTCCAAACTGAAGGCGAGCTACGGCAACCGCATCCTCGACGCGAAGTGGGACATGCACCACCAGCTCTACTTCGACGCGACCATCCACATCCGCGGCATCGACCGTCAGGGCATGTTGCGCGACGTGGCCGAAATGCTCTCCGACAAACTCGGCCTCAACATGCGCCGCATCACCGTGACGTCCAACAATGGCATCTTCGACGGCACCATCGAACTCGGGGTGCACGATGCCGAGGAGCTGGAGGTGATCATCGAAAACCTCAAGCAGGTGGACGATCTCAAGGAGGTGAACCGCATGTAAGCAGTATAAGCCTAATTTCTCACGGCCATCCTCCGCCACAACCAGCGGGGGATGGTCCGCCACAAAGCCGTAAGGACACGGTAGCGCCAGTCGATCACGCAGACATGGCGATGCGTCCTTATGGCTTTGACTATATCCCGTGCCACGCTCTCTGCCGACATGAGCATGGGGTAGTGTTTGCCGTCGCCGAGCAGGTCGGTCCGGACGAAGCCCGGGCGCAGGTCGGTGAAGTGGAGGTCGAGATGGCGCAGGCGGGCCTGCTGCTCCAGGGCCTCGATATAGACATTGCAGAAAGCCTTGGAAGCACTATAGGCGGGAGCCACGCCCAGGCCCTTTGTGCCCGCTATCGACGAGACGACGGCGATGTGGCCGTGGCCCTGGGCGGCGAAATAGCGATAGGCAGCACCGACGAGCCGCGCGAAGCCCAGCGCATTGGTGCTCACCGTGGGCAGTTCCTTCTCGGGCAGCAAGTCCATGTTCTGCCACCCCACCCCGGCCACATGGAGGTAGAGGTCCATGCCGCCCTGCGCGTCGATCAGGCGCAGCAGACGCTCCTCCGACTCCTCCTGGGTGACGTCGATAGGCGCATAGACGATCTGATCCTGAAACTCGCGGCGCAGGGCCTCCAGCGTCTCCGTGCGGCGCGCGGCCAAGCCCAGCCGCCACCCTTCCAGGAGCAACAGGCGAGCCACCTCGTAGCCGATTCCCGACGAGGCGCCGACGATGATGGCTTTCTTTCCTTTCGTCATATTGATGGTCTCGTTGTTTCTTACCTTATTTATTATATAAGGAGAGTTTTTGTTACGAAGCGGTCTCCTTTCTTTTTACGAAGCAGTCCGCTTCTTTCATAAAAGTTATAAAAGCAGCCCTTCCCTACTCCTCCACCACCTCGAAGTCCTCGTTGTGTACACCACTGATAGCCAGCGCACAACCGCCAAAATCGAAGACGAGCTGACGGTTGCGCTGGATGCGGACGATGTAGCCCTCGTAGCCCTGGAAGGGGCCGGTGAGGACGCGAAGCCTGACGTGGTCCTTGGCAAACTTCTCCAGGGGTTCGCGCAGGAAGGTGAGGCGCTCGGGGTGGATGCGCGAGACGTTCATGAAGGGGCGCATGATGGCGTCCTCGATGGAGGCGGGACAACCGCGGCTGCGGTCGTTGACAAGATGAAACTGTGGGAAATGCTCGTCGAGGAAGGCCTGCAGATCGCGCACCGTGCCCTGGAGAAAGACCAGTCCGCTGATGGAGGGCTGCAGGACCTTGCGCACGCCCCGCTGCTTCTCGGGGTTCTTGTACTCGTAGTGGTAGGACTGATGGATGAAGAAGGGCTGCGGACGGCCTTCGGTCTGCTCGTTGTAGTGCTCCAGCCATTTCTTGAAGGTCTTGACCGCAAAATGGCGCAGGTAGAGATAGCTCCACGAGGTGGGCTTCTCGGAGGTGCTGCCCCAGGTCTCAGCCAGAGGGCGGCGGGGCACGACCTTCTCCTTCGAGGCCATCAGCGGATCGGCCTCGACTATGTGGATTCCCTTGGGCAACTGCTTGCCTCCGCGGTCTGCGCTGAGCGCATCAGAGCTTTCTTCTGTCATCGTCTTCTTTGTGATCAAAATCCTCACGCCCCCACTCCGCTCTCGCTGGCAGAAGGGACGATGGGGCGGCAAAGATACTACTAATTATTGGATTGGCCGCTTTCTTTTGCTTTTTTCTTTTGCCTCGGGCCGCTGGTCCTTCTTCTTTCTCGCATGCTTGGCCATCAGCCTTGTGTCCCATTTTGGCCCTAACCACGGGGGCGACAGGTCGCTTGCACGAAACGGCAGGAGCCCACATTTTTGTAAAGCCTCTTCACAAATCAAGGCAAGGAGGTAAAAAAACTCATAGAAAAGGCGGCGTGTAAACAAATAAAATACTAACTTTGTATTCGCAATAGATTCGTGCAGCCATCAACTTGGCGTTATGAGAGAGAGAACAGAGACACTTTCCACGAAAACGACACAAAGCAGGGGTTGGGAGACCAAGAGCCGAATCGGCGCCGACAAGGACCGACAGGATCACTCCCTCTACTGTAGTTTTGCATCAAGGCGAGTGGGACGGTTCTATCATCGCTCAAACTAAATTAATTGCATAAGTCTAACAAAAGTTGGAATGAAATGAAACTACTCTACCGATTTGTCAAATGGGCCTTCTCCCGAGGCACGCTTCCCTATTGGTGTATCTTCGCTTACGACACCCTTTCGGTGCTGGTATCTGGACTGTTTGTCTATACCCTTCAGCATGGCGTGGACAGCCTCTACACGAACTTGAGTCGCGTGGGTCTGGGCATTGGCCTCTGCATGGTACTCTACATGGTGGCCTTCTTCATCTTCCACACGTTCAACGGCGTGCTCCGCTACTCCAGCTTCATCGACCTGCGCCGCGTGGCCTACTCCAGCTTCACGGCGAGCATCGCCATCTGCGTCTTCCACCAGCTGCAGATACACTTCGGTTTGACCTCCTACATCCTCGTGCCGCGCTTCGTCAGCGGCGTGCAACTCTTCATCACGGCCACGATGCTGATGTGGACGGCACGCATGGCGGCCAAGGCGCTCCACGACCTCTACAACAACTTCGGCATTTCCAAGAACGTCTTTATCTATGGCGCCCAGTCGGGGGCCGTAGCCCTGGCGCGAAGCATCGTCTCCGACCCGAGCTCGCGCTACAAGATCAAGGGATTCATCAGCGACAACGAGATGATGACCTCCTCGCGCATCTCCGGCATCAAGGTCTATGAGGACTCTCCCGAACTGGTGGAGACCATGCGCAAGCTCCACGTGCAGGCGCTGCTGGTCTCGCCGCTGCAGACGGAACACTTCACCCACGACACCCAATTTATCGATGGGCTCATCGCCGCCAAGATCAAGATCATGATGATGCCGCCGGCAGAGGAGTGGGACGGCAAATCGACCATCTCCCACACGCTGCTCCACGAGGTGGACATCGAGGAACTGCTGCCGCGCGACAAGATCGAGGTGGACATGGAGGCCATCAAGAAGATGCTCACAGGCCACCGCATCCTCATCACGGGCGCGGCGGGAAGCATCGGATCGGAGATGGCGCGCCAGGTGGCCACCTTCAAGCCCTCGGAGCTGATACTGGTCGATCAGGCCGAGACGCCTATGCACGACGTACGCCTCTACATGATGAACCACCACAAGGACCTGAAGGTGTGGTCCATCGTCGGCTCCATCACCAACGAGTCGCAGATGGAGCAGATCTTCGCCGCCCACAAGCCGGAGTATGTCTTCCACGCCGCGGCCTACAAGCACGTGCCGATGATGGAGGACAACCCCGCCATGGCCATACAGAACAACGTCTTCGGCACACGCGTCATCGCCGACCTGGCCGTCAAATACCAGACGCGCAAATTTGTGATGATCTCCACCGACAAGGCCGTCAATCCCACCAACGTCATGGGTTGCAGCAAGCGCATCTGCGAGATCTATTGCCAGTCGCTCAACAAGGCCATCCAGGACGGCGAGGTAAAGGGCGTGACGCAGTTTGTCACCACCCGCTTCGGCAACGTGCTCGGCTCCAACGGATCGGTCATCCCGCTCTTCAAAGAGCAGATCAAGAAGGGAGGCCCCGTCACCGTCACCCACAAGGACATCATCCGCTACTTCATGCTCATCCCCGAGGCCTGCCGCCTGGTGCTGGAGGCTGGCACGATGGGCCACGGCGGCGAGATCTTCGTCTTCGACATGGGCGATCCTGTCCGCATCGCCGACCTGGCTCAGCGCATGATAGAACTCTCGGGAGCCAAAAACGTCAAGATCGAATACACGGGTCTGCGCGACGGCGAGAAACTCTACGAGGAAGTGCTCAACGACGCGGAGCAGACCAAGCCGACCGTCCACCCGAAGATCAAGGTGGCTGCCGTCCGCGAATACTCCTACAAGCTGGCGCGCAAGAACGAAATGGACCTCTACGACCTCTCCCTGCAGTATGACGACATGGAGATCGTGAGAAAGATGAAGGAGATCGTGCCAGAATATAAGAGCCGCCACAGCAAGTACGAGGTGCTCGACAAGAAGTAAAGCGCCAACCTCTCCCACCACCATAAAGCCATCAAGGCTTCTCTCCACGGAGACGCCTTGATGGTTTTTTCTTGCCCAGCGCATGATGGCACTTTCTTGCCCTATAATGGTACAAAATGCCGTCAGCCAACTATTGCGGGAATGCCGAAACAAAAACGTTAAACGTTAAGATGTAAGGTGGATTGCTCCAATGGACAGATGACGAAACAAAAATGTTAAACGTTAAAACGTTAAGATGTAAGGTGGCAAGCCGATTGTTAATACCGAAAATAGCTATATTTGGAACAGAAAAATAACTTTTCTTTCGTTTGCTATTCCAAATTTTACTACCTTTGCATCATGATAACAGACTTAGAGCATATTGGCAATATCCCTGTGAGCACCGCTACGCTAGCATCCCTGTTCCCCAAACTGGAGGCAGGCAACCAGAAGGTGCGCCAACTTGAGGCAGCGGGCAAGATCATCCGACTCAAGAAGGGGCTTTATGTGCTCGACCCCAAGGTCTCGCACGTGGCTCTATCTACCGAATTGATAGCCAACCAACTCTACACCCCTTCATACGTCTCCATGCAGACGGCCTTGCGCTACTACGGACTGATACCCGAAGCGGTTTATACCACACAGTCCATGACACTGAAGCACACGCGTCGTTTCGACACGCCCGTGGGACGATTCGAGTACCAAAGGGTGGCTCGCGAGGCTTTCCCGATAGGCATCACAAGCATCAACAAGCAGAGCTACGCTTTTCTGATGGCCACGCCCGAAAAGGCACTCTGCGACCTGATAGCCCACTCGCCCAAGCTCTATCTTCGCTATCTCAAGGACGTCGAGACCTATCTGGAGGACGACCTACGCATGGATATAGAAGACTTCCTACACATGGACGCCAGCATCTTTGAGCGCTACGCCCAGGCAGATGGCAAGAAAGCCAATTCTATCGAAACCCTGATAAAGTATCTGAAGAAATGAGCAACGAATTATTCAACCAAATGTTGTCGGCCTACGACCTGGCGACTCACCAGCAGAAGCGCAATGCCACCTTCGAAGTGAACCAGCAGATCATCCTCGCCGGCCTCTATAATGGCGGGTTCTTCAACGAAGCCGCCTTCTACGGAGGCACCTGCCTACGCATCTTCCATGGCCTGCAGCGATTCTCCGAGGACATGGACTTCTCGCTACTTGCTCCAAGCCAAGACTTTGACTTCACACAATACTTTCAACCCATAGTGGACCAGTTTGCCATGGTGGGCCGAGAGGTGGAAATTAAGAAGAAGGACAAGAAGAATTTTTGCAAGGTCGAATCAGCATTCCTGAAGGACAACACCGATGTTTACGACATCACATTCCAAACAGAGAAATCGATAAAGATAAAAATAGAAGTGGACACGCAGCCGCCACTGAAGTTCCTCACCGAGCAGAAACTACTTCTGCTCCCACAATCCTTCATGACTCGCTGCTTCACCCTTCCCGACCTCTTTGCAGGCAAGATGCACGCCTTGGTTTATCGAGCTTGGAAGAACCGCGTCAAGGGTCGTGACTGGTACGATTTTGAATGGTACGTCCGACATAATACCCCGCTCGACTTCCCTCACCTGCGCGAGAGAGCCTTGCAGTTCAACCAGGAGGACATCACCAAAGAGTCTTTCCTTGAGAAACTGAACAATCGCCTCTCTACCGCAGACATCAACCAAGTGAAGGCCGACGTGCTGCCATTCATCCACAACCCCAAGGATTTGGATATCTGGTCCAACGACTACTTCCTTCAACTGGCCCAAATGATCAGGTTCGAATAAAGAGGGCAACTTTTTCAACAACACCAAAACTGTACGGTTAAAAATATTCTTGGGCGCGTTAAAGCTATATGCAACTCGTCATTTTCAACCGTACAGTTTGATTGCTCCAATGGACAGATGCCGAAACAAAAACGTTAAACGTTAAAACGTTATTATCCACCCCCCCTTGTCACCCTTAACGTTTAACGTTTTCTCTTCTCCACTAACCTCCACTGGTCACGCAAAAAGCACGCCAATCCCCATGCAAACGACAGTTCATAACCCATGCTAACAACAACTCACAAACCATGCAAACGACAACTCTCACCCCATGCCAACAGACGTCCCGAAACACCCCTCACTTACCCTCCGCGCCAGTCATAAGCAACCATCCGCCTCGCCCCTAAGCTACCATCGCCAAGGTCCCCCCTAAGTGGCGCCCAAGCAAACACTCAAGCAGCCGCCTTGCTCGCCTTGATAAAACCCACAAAGCACCGCAAAAGTTAGCGGTAAAACGCCACAAAAGTTAGTGACGAATCACCGCAAAAGTTAGTGGCAAAACACATAATCAATTGACTGCCAAGCACGTTGCACACATCATCAACTACAGGCAAAATACGGTTTATTAGAACTTTTTTGTTTGGGCATCTTTGTTTTGATGTTGCTCAGACAAAAGAAAGAAGTCACGTTGCCACGAAATCACGCCTTAGAGCAATCCAACCACCTTTGCCATAGAAGTCTCGCGTTCTTACATGATAACGTTATAACGTTTAACGTTTTCAAAATCGCATACGCCTACCACAACAACCCACGAGAAAATCAAACAACTCCAAGAAAAGAGCAATCCATAAGACAGAGTTAGAACTTGCCTAAAACTAGAAAGAAGCATCAAGGATATTACGGAAACAACTACGAAAACTCCCTATACTACTACGGAAAATCCTGCCAATACAATGGAAACCATTCTAAACACAATCTGTAATAATCCTAAGGTAATGGCAAAAGAGATAGCACCCACATGTTGCTGAAAAACGGAGGATATCCTATAATTTTCATTTGGACATTCTTTATATAGAAAAATTTGCCGTATCTTTGCCAATAGATAGGATTACTATATGACAAGTAAATATTCAAATAGGCTAAAAGTAGTTCTTGCAGAAAAGCAACGGACGAACAAATGGTTGGCGGAACAATTAGGTAAAGACCAAACAACCATATCTAAATGGTGTACCAATTCAAGTCAACCAGACTTAGGCTATCTGATGCCAAAATATTAGACGTGGAACTAACCGACTTAGTGCAGTTCGAAGAATTTAAAAAGAAGCAGAATGAAAAAAGAAGAAAAATTTTGGCATATTCAGATGCATTTACCGGAAGGCAAAGATGGTGTAGTTATTGATTCATCACGTATGCTGTTGGAGGCAGAGCCAATAATAGGAACAGGCGAATGGAATGACGCACAATGTAGAAACTTCAAAACTATAGACAATGGCAATATTGTATTAGTTAGAAAAGGAAGCCAAGCATTAGCCTTGTGTCAGATTATTGGAGATAATTTCACAAGTGATAGTTTAAGTGAAAAATATATCAATATTAATTTTCGAAAAGTAAAAATAATCGCATGGGCGAACGAATACAAACAACCTCGTCCTGGGCTGTTCTCACAGGGAACATTCAAATCATGCAGTAAGGGAACAGAACAATATAGTTATATTGAAAGTTGGTTGAAATATATGAATGGCATTGGATATTTAGAAAAGTGCGCTAAACTTCTTAGTAAAAAACACAACATTATATTGCAGGGCGCTCCTGGAACGGGTAAGACCTACAATACGGCAGCCATTGCCTTAAAAGCATTGGGCATAAAAGATGTTGACCTTACTGACCACAAAGCAGTAATGGAACGGTATGACGAATTGCTTGGCAATCAAATCTTCTTCACGACCTTCCACCAGTCACTTGATTATGAGGATTTTGTGGAGGGTCTGAAGCCGCATGTCCAGACAGACAATAAAGGAAACTCTATTGGCGTAACCTATGAGCCTGAGGATGGCATCTTTAAACGTGCCTGTAACGTGGCTCAAACAGACCAAAGCAAAGACATTATTAAATGTATTGATGATTACATCCAAAAAATAAAGGGGTATGAGAATAAGCGAGAAATACCTACAGTCTCAGGCAAATCAGCGCTCTATGTATGGTGGCCTGAAGGTAATAACACTATAAGTACAAGAAGCGTACTGTCACAAAGCACAAAAGGAGATCAATATACACCTTCACCATTGAATATAGAAAAGGTGAAAATGCAGGCTCTTGGTGAGGGTGAAGAAAATAATTGGCGACAATATGCCCAAGCATTTATTAATGCCGTCAAAAGAGAATACTTCACTACTACCAACAAGCCCGTCGTCCTCATTATCGACGAGATAAATCGAGGAAACGTATCGAAGATTTTCGGTGAACTCATCACTTTGCTGGAATCAGACAAGAGAAGTCAAGGCAATCATCCCATCAAGGTGATTCTTCCATATACAAAGGAAGAGTTTGGAGTGCCTTCCAATCTGTATATCATAGGTACGATGAATACAACAGACCGAAGCACTGGCACACTGGACTATGCCATACGCAGAAGATTCGCTTTCGTAACCCTGCAATCAGACCCCTCTATCATTGAGAAACACTACGATGAATTAGGAGATGCTGCATTAAAGGACAAGGCTGTGGCATTGTTCGATGACATCAAGAAGTTCATCGAAAGCCCGAAGCATCTCTGTGGCGACATGAGTATTGATGACCTCATGGTAGGTCATAGCTATTTCATGGCTGATGACGAGGAAGAACTGAAGGATAAAGTTGAATACGAGATAGTCCCTCTTATCAATGAGTATATCAACGACGGCATACTCAATGTGAAAAATGAGGAAAAGAAAGCCGCGTTTGACTCTTGGCGTTTATTGGCTCCAATTCAAGAAATTGACGAGGACGAACAAGAAGAGGACAAATAATAGATAAAAAGACAGCATATATGAAGCCCATTGTGATTCAAGAACACGAACAACTAAGCATCGAACAAAACGATAGATATGAACGTCTAAGTCTTGTTCGATGGGATAAGCCTATGGATAATTCGCCATGGGGCTATTATGCTTCATATATGATTGGAGCAGAATGGATAGACGATAAAGAAGCATTGGTCGTGACAACAAAAAAAGGAATGGAGAAAATAGACTTCTTAACCATGTTCATGACCTGCTTCACATCTGATTTGTCCGTAGAGGCATTCTCCGAAATATATAACATTGACTGTGAGGCACCAACCATTCATGCTCCTTCATTAAAGGGTGTGCTAAGCCCTCTTATCGTTCTGCATTTTCTTGGCGTTGTCAGCAGGATAAGGTCTTTGAAGAAAGGCTATGTTCACTATCGCGAGAACCTAAAGAAGGTAAAAGGGCATATACAAGTGATGAAGAACGAGCGAAAGAATATTGCTGTCAAACGATTTGACAGAGTTTTCTGTGACTATGACGAATACACAGCTAACATTCCGGAGAATAGACTGATAAAGAAAGCTCTTTTGTTTTCAAAGCAGATACTAATGCATATCATCGAAAAACATCAATCTGGCACTAAGGCTAAAATAATGCTATCAAGGGCACTCGCCATGTTTGAGAACGTAAGCGAAGACGTACAGACAAGGGATGTGAGACAAATAAAGGGAAATAAGTTGTTTTCTGAGTACAACGAAGCTATTCGTCTGGCAAAGCTCATTCTCCAACAATATGACTATAGCATAAGCAAAGTAAGCATGGAAGAAGAAAACATCTCACCGTTTACACTCGACATGTCATTGCTGTATGAGCATTATGTATACGGATTGCTTCGGGAGGCATATGGAAAAAGAATATCATATCAATATAAAGGCGAGACCGGCTATCCAGATTTCCTGTATTGTTCGAGCGGTTTTAGAGCCATACTCGACACCAAGTATATCCCTAAATATGAGGCAGCTTTGCTTGATAACTATGTAATCAGGCAGTTGAGTGGTTATAGCAGAGACTTACCCATATTGAAAAAGCTTGGCTACAAAGATATTGACGAAGAGTCTCCTGTCCCCAATGTTCCTTGTATTATCATCTATCCTAAAGATGGTGATGATGTCAAGAACCCTTTTAAGAATAGTGAACTTAAAGACTTATGTGAAAAGCCTGTACGCAAATTGGCAAGATTTTATAAGATTTGTATTCCACTACCCGTTATGGAATCTAAAATATAAATATTATGGCAAAAGACTACAGCGAAGACCTGCTCATACAAAAGAGATTGCAGTTCACTTTTGTGGCTCCTTAGCCTTCCAAAACCGTCCTATTAACGTCTTAACGTTATAACGTTTAACGTTTTCAAAATCACATACGCCTGCCACAGCAGCCCACGGAAATACCAATAGCTCCAAGAAAAGAGTAATCCTGATAGAATCGAAACTTGCCTAAAACTGGAAAGAAACATCAAGGATACTACGGAAACTATTCTAAAAATCATCCGTAATAATTCCCAATCATATCATCATTGCTGAAAACGGAGGATATCCACCCACCCAAAACGGGGATATCCGTTCACTTTTC
>OOBO01000144.1_pt1 | contig 64673 bp, 49 predicted proteins | sample 1671031 | NCBI WGS metagenome assembly OOBO01 (sample SAMN06348115, study PRJEB24527) | human gut metagenome | biome: human gut; feature: ankylosing spondylitis patient; material: feces | host: Homo sapiens | place: China | collected 2015-10 | reverse complement strand
CCCTTGACGATGAAGTATAACTTCTGTCGCCGATGAAGTACTACTCCTATCGCACTTGAAGTACTACTCCTGTTTTAACACCACATTTTTGGGTGTGTGCCAATCAAACTCCTCTCCCTGTCATTTTCCGCCACCCATTCCATGCGGAGACAGGAGCTATTTGGCATGCCGACAAACCTTTTCCCTGCCCGCCCCCAACTAATCGGACAAAAAACTTGCATATGCTGGGGAAAACTCCTAATTTTGTGCTTAACTTACTATAAATTACAGAAGCGCGCGTAAGACGCATGCTTCGGGACGTCAAACGAAAAAGAAGAAAATGAAAGATTTCATCAAGCAGACCATGGCCGTGGTGGTGGGAATGGTACTGGTGAGCATCATCATGGGTGTGCTCACCATCGTATCAATGGCAGGAATGATTGCCAGCGAAGGCATGTCAGCACCCATCGAGAAGAAGTCGGTACTGCGCATCTGCCTGCAAGGCACTATGACCGAGCGTGCACAGGAGCCCAACCCACTGATGCAGTTGGGCGGAAGCATGACCCAGCAGATAGCGCTCGACGAGGCGCTGACGGCCTTGGATAAGGCTGCCAAGAACGACAAGATAGAGGGCATATATCTGGAGGGAGGAGTCTTGGCTGCCTATCCCGCACAGGCACAGGAGTTGCGCCAGGCCCTGCTCCGATTCAAGAAGAGCGGCAAGTGGATAGTGGCCTATGCTGACACCTACTCGCGCATGTCATACTACCTCTGCTCGGTGGCCGACCGCGTGTACCTCAACCCCATAGGTATGATGGAATGGAGCGGACTGTCGAGCAACCCCATGTTCTACACAGGACTGATGAAGAAGGCAGGTGTAAGGATGCAGGTGTTCAAAGTGGGCACCTACAAGAGTGCCGTGGAGCCTTTCATAGCCGACAAGATGAGCGATGCCAACCGCGAGCAGGTGGCCAGCTACCAGCAGAGCATCTGGCAGAACATGCTGAAGGAAGTGGCCAAGAGCCGCAAGACCACAGCCGGGGCGCTTGACCAGTTGGCCGACAGCCTGACCGCACTCTCTGACCCCCAGGTGAGCGTGGAGGGCGGACTGATAGACAAGACCTGCTATCTGAGCGAAGTGAAAAAGGAGCTGAAGAAGCGCACCAATACACCCGAAGACAAGAGCCTGCGGTTCGTGAGCCTCACCGATATGGCCAAGGCCGAGACCCTGAACGAGAAGGTGGCCGATGAGGTGGCCGTATATTATGCCTGCGGAGAGATAAAGGACGAGGTGACTGCAGGACTGAGCCAGGAGAGCGTGATTACGGCCAGCCAGATGACCAAGGACCTGCAGGACCTGCGCGAGGACGATAAGGTGAAGGCCGTGGTGCTGAGGGTCAACAGCCCGGGCGGTTCGGCCTATGCCAGCGAACAGATATGGCACGAGGTGCAACTGCTCAGCCAGGAGAAGCCCGTGATAGTGAGCATGGGAGCCATGGCGGCCAGCGGAGGATACTACATCAGCTGCGGAGCCAAGAAGGTATTTGCCGAGCCCACCACCCTGACGGGAAGCATAGGCATCTTCGGCATGATACCCGACCCCTCGGAACTCATGACCGAGAAGCTGGGACTGAAGTTTGATGTGGTGAAGACCAACAAGCTGAGCGACTTCGGAGCCATGGGCCGGCCCCTCAACGAGGCCGAGTGCCGCATGATGCAGGCTTATGTCAACAAGGGCTACGAGCTCTTCACTGGCCGCGTGGCACAGGGACGACACATGCCCCAAGACAGCGTGAAGGCCGTGGCCGAGGGACGTGTGTGGACAGGCGAGCAGGCCCTGAAGATAGGACTGGTGGATAAGCTGGGCAACCTGGACGATGCTGTGGCAGCAGCTGCCAAGGCCGCACACGTGGAGAAGTACAGCATAGGGCGCTATCCAGCTCCCGCACCCTGGTACGCCTCCCTGCTCCAGGACAAGAAGGCAGACTATCTGGACAGCCAACTGCGTGCAGCCCTGGGCGACCTCTACCCCGCCTTCAGCCTCATCCGCAACATCAGGAGCCAAAACCCCATACAGGCACGTATGCCCATCATACCCGAATTCGAATAAGCAAAGACACACGCAACCCGGCAAATGGAAGGCGACCACATAAGGATAAACAGATGGCTGATGCCCCTCAGCTGGTTCTACGGAACAGCCACGGCTCTTCGCAACACCTTATATAATATAGGGGTGCTGAAGAGCCACACCTACGGCATACCCATCATCGACGTGGGCAACATCACCGTGGGCGGGACAGGCAAGACACCCCACATAGAGTATCTGGTGCGCCTGCTCAGCCCCCATTACCGCGTGGCCATCCTAAGCCGGGGATACAAGCGTAAGAGTCGCGGGTACGTGCTGGCCACAGCCGACACGCCCATGCAGCAGATAGGCGACGAGCCGTGGCAGATGAAGCAGAAGTTCCCCCACATACACGTGGCCGTGGATGCCGACCGCTGCCGGGGCATCAGGCATCTCTGCACCGACCAGGCCACCCGTGACGTGCAGGTCATCCTGCTCGACGACGCCTTCCAGTACCGCAGGGTGAAACCTGGGCTCAACATCCTGCTGGTAGATTACCACCGCATGATTACCGACGACCGTCTGCTGCCCGCAGGACGGCTGCGCGAGAAACCCGAGGGGATGGACAGGGCCGACCTGGTGGTGGTGACCAAATGCCCCGCAAACATCAATCCCATGGGCTTCCGCGTGCTGCGCTCGGCACTCAGGCTGAAGCCCTTCCAGAGTCTGTTCTACAGCACCATACGCTACGGACAGCCCGTGCATATCGACCATACCAGCACGCTCAGGCTCGACGAGCTGAAGGCCACAGGCATGCACGTGCTGCTGCTCTCGGGCATAGGCAATCCCCTGCAGATGGAGCAGGACATGAGGCGATACACCAGGCATATCACTCCCCTGGCATTCCCCGACCACCACTACTTCAGCCCCCAGGACCTGCAGCTCGTACAGAACACCTTCGACCGGATGCCCGAACCAAAGGCCATCATCACCACCGAGAAGGACGCCAGCCGACTGCGCCACACGCCTCATCTGCCGGCCGACCTGCGCGAGAACATCTACGTGCTCCCCATCGAGGTGGAGATAATGAGAAACGAAAGCAAGACGTTCAATCAAAAAATAAAAGACTATGTACGCCAAAATCCAAGAAACAGCAGTCTGGCTCAAGGCTAAAATGCCCTGCCAGCCACAGACAGCCATCATATTGGGCACAGGACTCGGACATCTGGCCGAGCACATCGAGAAGGTGCTCTGCATCCCCTATTCCGAGATACCCAACTTCCCTGTATCTACCGTAGAGGGCCACAGCGGACAGCTCATCTTCGGCCACCTGGGAGGCAAGGACGTGATGGCCATGGAGGGACGCTTCCACTATTATGAGGGATACAACATGCAGCAGGTCACCTTCCCCATACGCGTGATGTACGAACTGGGCATCAAGACCCTCTTCGTGAGCAACGCGGCAGGAGGCACCAACCCCAACTTCCACATCGGCGACGTGATGATCATCACCGACCACATCAATTTCATGCCTGAGAATCCCCTGCACGGCCCCAACGTGCCCACTGGTCCACGCTTCCCCGACATGAGCGAGGCATACAGCCACCGCCTGGTGAAACTGGCCGACGAGATAGCGGCCGAGAAGGGCATAAAGGTGCAGCACGGAGTGTATCTGGCCACACAGGGCCCCACCTATGAGACTCCCAGCGAGTACCGCATGTTCGGCCTCTGGGGAGCCGATGCCGTGGGCATGAGCACGGTACCCGAAGTAATCGTGGCACACCACTGTGGCATACAGGTGTTCGGAGTGAGCGTCATTACCGACATGGGCGTGAGCGGACAGATAGTGAAGGTGACACACGAGGAGGTGCAGCGAGCCGCCAACGAGGCCCAACCACGCATGGCCGCCATCATGGAAGAGATGATACGTCGCTCATAAAGGACGAACGAGCAGCTACTATTTACACAAATGGAAATATCCGAACTGGGTGAGTTCGGCCTCATCAGCCAGCTCACCTCCGACATCAAGCTGGAAAACGAGTCCAGCATCAAGGGCGTGGGAGACGACTGCGCCATATTGGCACCAGCCGAAGGCATGCGCACACTTGTCACCACCGACCTGCTGATGGAGGGTGTGCACTTCGACCTCACCTATGTGCCACTCTACTGCCTGGGATACAAGGCCGTGATGGTGAACCTGAGCGACGTGTATGCCATGGGCGGCACGCCACGACAGATAACCGTAAGCCTGGCCATCAGCCGCCGGTTCAGAGTGGAGGACATCGCCGAGATATACCGCGGCATGCGGATGGCATGCGCCAAACATCATGTGGATATCGTGGGAGGCGACACCACCAGCAGCTTCACAGGACTGGCCATCAGCATCACAGCCATAGGCGAGGCCAGACCCGAGGAGATAGTATGCCGCGACGGGGCACAGGATACCGACCTCATATGCGTGAGCGGCAACCTGGGAGCAGCCTATATGGGACTACAACTGCTGGAACGCGAGAGAGCCGTATATAACCAGCAGCTGGCCGAGGCCAAGAAATCGGGCAACAAGGACGAAATGGCACGATTGCAGGACTTCCAGCCCGACGTGAGCGGACGAGAGTACCTGCTGGAGCGCCAGTTGAAGCCCGAGGCACGTGCCGACATCATAGCCACTCTGCGCCAGGCTGGCATCCACCCCACCAGCATGATGGACATAAGCGACGGTCTGAGCAGCGAACTGATGCACATCTGCACCCAAAGCCACGTGGGCTGCCGCGTGTATGAGGAGCGCATCCCGCTCGACTACCAGACTGCCGCCATGGCCGAGGAACTGAACATGAACGTATCCACCTGCGCCCTCAACGGCGGGGAAGACTACGAACTGCTCTTCACCGTCCCCCTGGCCGCCAACGAGACCGTAAGCCAGTTGGAGGACATCAAGGTGATAGGCTACATCACGCCCGAGGCTCAGGGACGCAAGCTCATCAGCCGCGACGGAAACGAATTCGAACTCAAGGCGCAGGGCTGGAACCCGCTGAAGGAATAACCAACCTCACCACTCCAATAAGGCGGCATCTGACTGTATATATAATAGTACGCGCGCGATTCCTCGTATTACAATCCTTTCCGAAGAAGGAATTTTTCTGAAAAAGGGACATATCGGAAGAGTTTGACGTTCATTTCAGAACGGTTTAAGCTCATTTCGGAATGAAGTGAAGCTCATTTCAGAAGAGTTAAAGACTCGCTTCGGAATGATAAGGAAGGAGATAATTATCGCGCGGGCTATATACAGGCAGATGCCGCCTCTTTTCGTACCCAGGCGAAAGTCATATGGCAGAAAGACGAGAACGGCACTCCTGCCCCGCTTCTGTACGGATTTATACAAGCAGCAACACTTTTTCACCCCTCAAGCCACACATTTTACAGAAATTAGCATACCTTTGACACCGTTATGAAAACTGACAACAAGCGAAACAGAATACTGGAAGTATGCTGTGCCGACCTGCAGAGCGTGAGGGCTGCTGTGGAAGGCGGCGCCCAAAGGATAGAATTGTGTCAGGCACTCGAACTGGATGGTGTGACACCCTCGGCAGGCATGATAGAATGGGCCGTGGAGCAGGGGGTGCGCGTACACGTGCTCATACGTCCGCGCGGAGGAGATTTCGTATATTCGCCCGATGAGGTGCGCTGCATGATGAATGACGTGCGCATTGCCCACATGCTGGGAGCCTCGGGCGTAGTGATAGGAGCGCTCACCCCCGAGGGGGACATCGACACCAACGTGTGCGGCTGGCTCATGGGACAAGCCCAGAGCATGAGCGTAACCTTCCACCGGGCCTTCGACCAATGCCGCAACCCACAGCAGGCTCTCGAGGACATCATCTCCATGGGTTGCCACAGGCTGCTCACATCGGGACAGGCGGCAAACGTGACCGAAGGGACTGAAATGCTGACCCGGCTTGTAAAGCAGGCGGCTGGCCGCATCACCATCTTGCCCGGTTGTGGAATAAGCCCCGAAAACGCCCACACAATCATCAGCCGCACAGGTGCCCACGAACTTCATGGTTCGCTCCGCAAGAACGGCCATACAGATGCCGAGACCGTACGCCGCACCCTTGAGGAGATGAGGAGGTAAGAAGAGAAAAGACGGGGAGTACCTGGAGCAATAATACAACACGCCCGACTGTCTCCCAGTGAACAGTTCCCTCCTGCGGACCAATCAATTTTCCCACGCAGACTCACAAAAAACTCGTACGAGCTCACCAAAAAGCCCGCGCGGGCAGAAAGAAGTGATGGAGCCAACCTCACAATCTTATTACATTTCTGACGCAATATTGCTTTTAACCGAAAATTTCGCCTTATTCCCCTTCGCCTTATCCGCAGAAATGCTTAAATTTGCATATCGCAAGCCCCCCCAGGAGGGCTGATTTGACATGCTATAAACTAACGAAGAGACAATATGAGAAAACTCTGGATAGTGGCAGCTCTGCTGCCCCAACTGGCCATGGCTCAGGTGTTCACTTCCGTCAAGATGGAGAAGGTGAGCGGTTCGGAGCCAGGAGATGTACGCACGGCTGGTATAAGCCGCGACGGACGGTTTGCTTTCATCACCACGATGAGCAACCAAGGACTGGAGCGTGTAGCGCTGGACGGCGGCAAGCGCCAGAGGCTGACCGACGCCGAAGGGGCAGGATATGCGCCCGTGGTGAGCGATGACGGGAAGCTGGTGATGTTCTGCCATGACTCCATGAGCCCCAACCATCTGAGACTGACTGCCGTGGAAGTGGCCGATGCAGAGACGGGCACCATAGAACGGATAGCCCAGCCGAGCCACGAATATGTGTCGTTCCGACTGAACGGGCAGATGGCCGAGGTGGAAGCCGGAGGACAAAGCGTGCGCAGGAAGGTGAGCGCCAGGAAGTGCGCGGCCGACCATCGTCCCACCGTCACCTGCAACGACCTGAAGCTGCAGCTCACGCGTGACGGCCATACCGTGACACTCACGCCCAACGGCGATGACGAGGACACTCGCTACATCTGGGCCAGCATCTCGCCCGACGGCACGCGCATCCTCTATCATGTGTCCTCCGAGGGCACCTACGTGTGCGACCTCGAGGGCGAGAACGTGCAGTTTGTAGCCTTCGACTGCCTGGCACCCCAATGGTATGACGACAACACCATAGTGGGTATGAAGACGCGTGATGACGATCTCACCATCGCCTCAAGCGCCATAGTGGCCTACACGCTCGACGGAGCGCGCCAGCAGCTCACGTCTGATAATGACGTGCTCCTCTACCCCTTCTGCTCGTCCCAGGCACGCAGGATAGTGTGTGCCCGAGGCAACGGAGAGATGGTGGTGCTGAACGTGAGCAAGTGAGCGGAAAAGCATCTGAACCGAATAAAGAACAATACACGAAAGGACACACATGATGACCACTAAGATAATAAGAAGAATACTGCTGACAGCTGCATTCTGCCTGCCCATGACGGCAGCGGCCGACGTGAAGCCGCGCATCTACCTCAACCCCGGACACGGAGGATGGGGCTCCAACGACCGCCCCATGCCCACCATATCGCATCCCAATCTGCCCGAAACAGGAAGGCCTGACACATGCGGTTTCTATGAGAGCAACACCAACCTGTGGAAAATCGAGGAGATGGGACGCATACTGAAGGCTACAGGCGACTATACCATCAAATACAGCCGCCGTGCCAACGGCCCCTATCCCTGGGTGCCCGGAGCCAGCAACGAGCATAGATACGACCGCGACCTGGCCGTAATAGCCGCCGAGGTGGATGCCTACCGCGCCGACTACTTCTTCAGCGTGCACAGCAACGCGGCAAGCGAGGGAGCACTGGCCAACTATCCGCTCTTCCTATACCGCGGAACAGATGCAGAAAACGCGGTGAAGAACAGCCGCGAGATGTGTGAGAAAATGTGGCCATACCACGTGGAGGCCATGAAGGCGAAGTTCGAGTTCATGAGTGCTTACCAGAACAGCAAGAACCTGCGGGGTGACCGCGACTTCTACCATTATACATGGACCAACAACAAGGGCTACGAGGGTTATCTGGGAGTGCTCATGCACGGCCGCCCGGGATATCTGGTGGAGGGATACTTCCACACCTACCAGCCATCGCGCCATCGTGCGCTCAATCCCGATTGGTGCCGCATGGAGGGACGAAGATACGCTCGCGGCATCATCAACTGGTTTGGCACCCAGGCCGATACACTTGGCTGCATCATGGGAGCCGTGAGAAGCAAGACTGTAAAGAGCGACGGACTGGACTACTACACATACAAGGCAGGAACCCAAGACGAGTATATGCCACTAAATGGTGCCACTGTGCGACTGAAGGACAACAACGGCAAGGTGCTCAAGACGTATCAGGTGGATGACAACTACAACGGTATCTTCGTCTTCACCGACCTCACCCCGGGCCGCTATTATGTGGATCTCTACTGCCCCGGCTACCGCACCCAGCAGTCCAAGATGAGCACCACCCAGTATCAGGTGCTGGCCAACAAGACCACCTATAAGGTGCACTACATGATAAAGGGTACCTCTTTGCCCCTCACCCCAGATGTTCCCGATGCCATCGAGTCGGTCACCCAGGACACCAATCCAGCCCTGGCCGACCGCGTGACGGTTCGCCTCTACGACACCTCGGGGCGCCTCGTGCTCACCACCACCCGTGCCGAACTGGACCAGCAACAACTTCCCGCCGGCGTGTATGTGATGGAGAGTGCCGGCAAGAGCGTGAAATATTACAGAAAATAATGGTCAGACCAGGCCTACAGAACAACCATACAGAAGCCAAGCTACGCGGGGAGAAGCCATTCTCCTCGCGTAGCTCGTTTTAGGGAAAACCAGTCTGTGGGGTAAGGAGACTGGTTTGGGCTGGAGATTAAGGAACGTGACGATAGGAAACGAGGAGCCTGACAACTGGAGATTATAGGGGAAGAAGAAAGATCAGGTGGACGTTAGAACCCTAATGACCAATTGGGGATTATGCAAGGCCAACTATACTTGCGAGTGGGAAGCAATTATCTTATGAGCCAACTTCATTCTGCCTCCAGAGATGGATATGCAGTATGCCTCCACCGTCCAACCCTAGGCTGGACGGTCAGAGAATATATACTTCAATGCAAAAGTATCCAAGCTTCATCCACCGTCCAGCCTTGGGTTGGACGGTAAAGGAGAGTATCTCCCCCACCATGATGACAAACAGGAAGTGCACAAGGAGCCCACTTCTCCTTATTGTCAACAAAGAAGAAAGGAAGCATCCAAGAGGCCAACTGCGGCTCCTGGATGCTTCCTTATTATATATAGGCGGTCATGGATGACAGCCTACGTGGGGTTGTCTGTCAGATGGGGATTAGTCGAGCGACCAGTCCTCCTGAGTCTTGCGGATGTAGGTCTTGTAGCGGCGCTTGGCAGCCTCCTTACAAGCATCATACAGTTCCTGTGCCTCGGCAGGAGCAGCCTTCTTCAGAGAGAGGAAGCGCACCTCACCTTCGAGGAAGTTCTGGAACTTGTCCCAATCGGGCTCCTTGCTGTCCAGCTGGAAGGGGTTCTTGCCCTCAGCAGCCAGAGCAGGATTGTTGCGCCACAGGTGCCAGTAACCGCACTCCACAGCCTTTGCCTCCTCGGCCTGGCTCTTGCCCATGCCACCCTTGGCCTTCAGACCATGGTTGATACAAGGAGCATAACCGATGATGAGTGAGGGACCGTGCCATGCCTCAGCCTCGCGGAAGGCCTTCAGGCACTGGCTCTGGTCGGCGCCCATAGCCACCTGGGCTACATATACGTTTCCGTAAGTGGCCTGCATCAGACCCAGGTCCTTCTTGCCCACACGCTTACCGTTGGCAGCAAACTGGGCAATGGCGCCGATAGGTGTGGCCTTTGAAGCCTGACCGCCTGTATTTGAATAAACCTCAGTATCGATAACGAAGATGTTGACATCCTCACCGCTGCCGATTACGTGGTCGAGACCACCATAACCGATATCATAAGAAGCACCGTCACCACCGATAATCCACTGGCTGCGCTTCACCAGATAATGGTCAAGCTCCTTCAGCTGGGCACAGGTGGGACAACCAGCAGCTGCACCTTCGGCGATGAAGGGCTTCAGCTGTGCGGCTGCTGCCTTTGAGCCTTCGGCATCCTCCTGCTGCTCTATCCAGTTCTGGGCAGCGGCCTTGAACTCGGCACTTGCCTTGTTGCCGGCGATGAGTTCCTGCAGCAGCATGCTGATGCGCTTCTTCATCTTCTTGTTGGCGAGCACCATACCCAAGCCATACTCACAGAAGTCCTCAAACAGGGAGTTGCTCCATGCGGGACCCTGACCCTTGGCATTCTTGGTGTAAGGAGTGCTGGGGATTGAGCCTGAGTAGATAGAAGAACAACCTGTAGCGTTGGCCACCATCTCACGGTCGCCGAAGAGCTGGGCGATGAGCTTCACATAAGGAGTCTCACCACAGCCCGAACAAGCGCCGCTGAACTCGAAGAGAGGTGTTGCGAACTGGCTGTTCTTGGGGCTCTGCTTGATGTCGATGAGGTCCTGCTTGCTGGCTACGTTCTTCACGCAGTAATCCCAGTTGGCAGCCTCCTGGGCGGTAGCCTCAGAAGAGTCATCATAGGCCACCATCTTCAGAGCTGGACCGCCCAGCTTGGGATTGCCGGGACAAACATCAGCACAGTTGCCGCAACCCAGACAGTCCTTCACGCCCACCTGGATGACGAAGTGCATACCCTTCATGGCAGCAGGAGCCTTCATGTCGATAGTCTTGCCCTGGAATCCGGCCACCTCCTTGTCATCGAGCACGAAGGGACGGATGCAAGCGTGAGGACAAACGAAGGCACACTTGTTGCACTGGATACAGTTGTCGGCATTCCACACAGGCACGAAACCAGCCACGCCACGCTTCTCATAGGCAGCAGTACCCTGCTCCCAGGCACCATCCTCGATGCCCTTGTAAGCAGATACGGGCAGGTCGGCACCGTTCTGGGCGTTGATAGGACGCACGAGGTCGCTGATGAAAGCAGGCTCGTCGCGCACCACCTTCTCATCCTCGGGCAGGTTGGCCCATGCGGGATCTACAGGCAGATGCTTGTACTCACCGCCGCGATCTACGGCTGCATAGTTCATGTTCACCACATCCTCACCCTTCTTGCCATAAGACTTTACGATGGCCTTCTTCATCTGCTCCACAGCCAGATCCACGGGGATAACCTCTGTGATGCGGAAGAAAGCAGACTGCAGGATGGTGTTGGTGCGGTTGCCCAGACCTATCTCCTGTGCTATCTTGGTGGCGTTGATATAATATACTGTGATGTTCTTCTCGGCGAAGTAACGCTTCACATTATTGGGGATGAAGTTGACCAGCTCGTCACCCTCGAAGATGGTGTTGAGCAGGAAGAGACCGTTCTGCTGCAAACCACGTGTCACGTCGTACATGTGCAGGTAAGCCTGAACATGACATGCCACGAAGTTGGGAGTCTTGATCTGATAGGTAGAGCGGATAGGAGTGTCACCGAAACGCAGGTGCGAGCAGGTGAAACCGCCGCTCTTCTTAGAGTCGTAAGAGAAGTAAGCCTGGCAGTACTTGTCGGTGTTGTCACCGATGATCTTCACTGAGTTCTTGTTGGCACCCACTGTACCATCGGCACCCAGACCGAAGAACTTAGCCTCGAAGACTCCCTTGCCACCCAGAGCCATCTCCTCCTTCTGAGGCAGAGATGTGAAGGTGAGGTCATCCACGATACCTATGGTGAAGTGGTCCTTGGGCTGAGGAAGCTCGAGGTTCTCATATACACCCAGAATCATGGCGGGTGTCACGTCGGCAGAACCCAGTCCGTAACGGCCGCCCACGATGACTGGAGCGTTCTCCACACCGTAGAAAGCGTCCTTGACATCCAGCAGCAGAGGCTCACCGTTGCTGCCCGGCTCCTTGGTACGGTCGAGCACGGCTATGCGCTTGCAGCTCTGAGGAACAGCCTTCAGAAGGTGCTTCACTGAGAAGGGACGATACAGGTGAACGCTCACCATACCGTACTTCTTGCCATGAGCATTGGCGTAGTCGATGGCCTCGCGTGCAGCCTCTGAAGCTGAGCCCATGAGGACGATGACCTCCTCGGCGTCCTCGGCACCATAATATGAGAAGAGCTCATACTTGCGGCCTGTACGCTCCGAAATAGCAGCCATGTACTTCTCCACGATAGCGGGGATGGCGTCATAGTAGCGGTTGCAGGATTCGCGGTGAGCGAAGAATGTCTCGGGATTCTCGGCCATACCCTTTGCCTGGGGATGCTCGGGAGACAGAGCACGGGCACGGAACTCGCTCAGGGCCTTCTGGTCCACGAGGTCACGCACAGCGTCCTCCTCCAGGAGCTCCACCTTCTGGTACTCGTGTGAAGTGCGGAATCCGTCGAAGAAGTTGATGAAGGGCACTCTGCCCTCAATGGCAGCCAGGTGAGCCACAGCACTCAGGTCCATAACCTCCTGCACAGAGCCCTCGCACAGCATGGCGAAACCAGTCTGGCGGCAAGCCATCACGTCGCTGTGGTCACCGAAGATACACAGAGAGTGTGTGGCCAGAGTACGGGCCGACACATGGAAGACGCTGGGAAGCAGTTCACCGGCAATCTTGTACATGTTAGGAATCATCAGCAACAGACCCTGGCTGGCAGTGAATGTTGTTGTCAGAGCACCAGCCTGCAATGAGCCGTGCACAGCACCTGCCGCACCGCCCTCAGACTGCATCTCCTGCACCAGCACTGTGTCGCCGAAGAGGTTCTTGCGCCCCTGGGCAGCCCACTCATCCACGTGCTCCGCCATGGGAGACGATGGAGTGATGGGATAGATGGCGGCCACCTCGCTGAACATGTAGGCTACATGTCCTGCACAGGTATTACCGTCCCATGTCACAAATTTCTTTTCTTTTGCCATTTTAATTGTGTTTTATATAAAACTTTTGTTCGTATGTTCCTTTGTGTAATGTGCTCTGCCGCCCCTTTAATACAGGAAGCCGTAGAGCCATAATGGGATGTCGCGCTCGGGGTCGGCCTGCGGGTCGGCCACCGCATAGGTTACCCCGGGCATTCTGCGGTGGGGTGCCTCGAGGCAGATGCGGAACTTCTGTGTGTCATCCACCACAAATGTGCAGCTGCGGTCACCCAGATTTATCTTGTGTCTGCCCCACAGCGCGTTCTGGAAGAAGGTGTCCATCAGCGTCTGCTTGTCCATTCCCTTGAATGCCATGGCATACAGCAGATTGGTATTGTGTAGCATGATGCCTGCCGGCTTCTTGGGATACTCGTCGCCCTGACGGTACATCATGTTGAGCATCCGCGCGTCGGTCAGGTACTTCATATAGTTTACCACGGTGGCCCTGCTGGTGTGCACATCGGTGGCCAACTGGCTCACATTGGGCACGCCTGTGCCTCCTGTGGCAAGCAGATAGTACAGGCGCTTGATTTTATCCAGGTACTTCAGGTCTATCTGCTTCAAGAAGAGGATGTCCACCTCTATCATCATGTTCATCGTCTTGAGGAGATTCTCGCTGAAGTATGTGTTCTCAAGGAAGAAGGGGTAGTATCCGTGGTGCAGATAACTCTGGAAGTACTCCATGGGATTGACCTTTTCGAGCACCTTCCTCACGATATGCTCATGCCTGTTCTCTATCTCCCTCATGTTGTAGGAGCGGAAGTCGTTGCCCGTCATGAGGTTGAGATACTCGCGGAACGAGAAGCCTCGCAGGTTGTAACTGCTCACCAGCCCGTTCAGTTCCACATTCTCCTCCTTGAGCCTCATCACACTGCTTCCCGTGAAGACCACCTTCAGCAGGGGCAACTTGTCGTGTATCATGCGCAGCTCGTGGCTCCAGTCGCGATGCTTGAACACCTGGTCGATGAGCAGTACTTGCCCTCCCTCATGTGCAAACTCTGAGGCAAACTGAAACAGGGTGTGTCCTTGAAAAAAGAAGTTGTTCATGTTCACGTAAAGGCACTTGCGGTTGCGCGAACCGAAGTTCTCCTTTGCGTATTGCAGCAGGAAGGTTGTCTTTCCCACTCCACGGCTTCCCTTGATGCCTATCAAGCGCTTTTTCCAGTCCACCTCCCCCATCAAGAGCCTGCGCACCGGTGCGTCAGTGTGCTCCACCAAAAACTGATGAGTGCGAAAGAAGGTTTCAAGCATACCCAAAAAGGATTATTTATCATGTGCAAAGGTACTCGTTTTTGGGCTAATTGCAAACTGCAGATGGCAAAAAGTGACTTTTTTGCTCATTCTTTTTGAGGAAACACCTCGATATGCCTCATTTCCCTCATGATTGCCGTCTGACGGCGCAGCATATAGGGCGATGGAGATTGACTGCTGAAACGCAACGGATTAGGTAATGTGGCGGCCACCAGTGCACAATTGGCACGAGTAAGCTCAGAAGACGGGCGCGAGAAGTGCTGCTGCGCCACGGCCTCGGCTCCGTAGATGCCGTCACCCATTTCTATGGAATTGAGATACACTTCCATGATACGGTGCTTGCCCCATGCGAGTTCGATAAGAACAGTAAAATAGGCCTCGAACCCCTTGCGTACCCACGAGCTCTGAGGCCATAGGAACACATTCTTGGCCGTCTGCTGGCTGATGGTACTGCCACCACGACGACGCTTGCCCTGTGCCTGCTCATCCAACGCTTTGCTTATCTCCTTGAAGTCAAAGCCATGATGGACGAGGAACCTCTGGTCTTCGCTGGCCATCACAGCCACAGGCATATAGAGCGACATCGAGTCGAGTGGCACCCAGTGATGCTTGAGTCTGATGCGCTCACCGCGGCCCACCTGCTGCACACAGCGTATCACCATGAGCGGGGTGACATAGACCGGCAGCCAGCGATAGGCTAAAACAGCGAGGATTGTGCTCCCAAAGAACAGGAGCACAATCCGTCGCACAAATTTCTGTAATTTATTAAGGATGCCCATGCGTATTACTGCAGAGTACCTGCATTGGCGGCCTTGATCATAGACTCACTGGCATAGAGATACACCTCTACACGGCGGCTGGCATTGCGGTCCTCCTTGCCATTGGCGTCATACACCAGGTACTGGGGATCCTCACCATATCCTATTGCGCTCTTGATCTGGTTGCCGCGCACACCGCAAGTGCCTGTCAGGTAGCCCTTCACGGCATTGGCACGAGCCTGGCTCAGTGTCAGGTTGAGCTGGTCAGAGCCGTCGCTGCTGGCAAAGCCCATGATAGTCACGTCACAGTCGGTATATACGTTGAGCACATTAGACGCAAACTGGCTGAGTGACTTCTGCGCTCCTGCCTGCAGGGTAGATTTGCCCACGTTGAAGAGAATGCCGTTGTCGAAGGTCACCTTCACAGCATCCAAGCCATTGGCATCAGTGGTCTTCTCCACCTCAGCATTTGCTACAGCGGCAGCGGCAGCGGCTGCCTTGTCCATCTTCTTGCCAATCAGAGCACCTGCTGTAGCACCTGCTGCCACACCCACACCGGCACCGATGGCAGAACCTATCTTGGCTCCCTTCTTGCCGTTTACCAATGCACCGATGGCTGCACCCAGACCTGTGCCTGCTGCGCCACCTGCTGCTGTGCCTATCAGACCACCCTTAGCCTTGTTGCTCATATTACCGCAACCTGTGAGAATCATGCCTAAGCAGAGGGCTCCCACCATAAACTTTTTTCCGTTCATAGCTTTCTTTTATTAAGATTATCCAACATTAAGGTTTCTAATTCGAGGCAAAGATAGCCATTTTTCACGGCTCTGATGAGTCCTTTAGGCTTTTTTTAGTAATTTTGCAGACGTATTGGAACTCTATCCCTATGGGATATCTCCTTTCACACACAATATTGCCCAAACACAGACATAACATAACACAGACATCATAATGGCAAAAGAACTGGAATTCCTCACCAAAAGAAGCGAGGACTATAGCAAGTGGTACAACGAACTGGTGGTGAAAGCCGACCTGGCCGAGCAGTCTGACGTGCGCGGCTGTATGGTCATCAAGCCCTACGGCTACGCTATCTGGGAGAAGATGCAGCGCACTCTGGACGACATGTTCAAGGCCACAGGCGTGCAGAACGCCTACTTCCCCCTGCTCATCCCCAAGAGTTTCCTGTCGAAGGAAGCCGAGCACGTGGAAGGTTTCGCCAAGGAGTGTGCGGTGGTGACACACTACCGACTGAAGACCAACGAGACGCATGACGGCGTGGTGGTGGATCCTGCGGCCAAGCTGGAAGAGGAGCTCATCATACGTCCCACCTCGGAGACCATCATCTGGAACACCTTCAAGAACTGGATTCATTCCTATCGCGACCTGCCCCTGCTGGTGAACCAGTGGTGCAACGTGATGCGTTGGGAGATGCGCACACGACTCTTCCTGCGCACCAGCGAGTTCCTGTGGCAGGAGGGACACACCGCCCATGCCACACGCGAGGAGGCCGAGAAGCGCGCACAGCAGATGCTGAAGGTGTATGCCAACTTCGCCGAGCAGTACATGGCAGTGCCTGTGGTGCAGGGTGTGAAGAGCGAGACAGAGCGCTTTGCTGGCGCACTCGACACCTACACCATCGAGGCTATGATGCAGGATGGCAAGGCTCTGCAGAGCGGCACAAGCCACTTCCTGGGCCAGAACTTCGGCAAGGCCTTCGACGTGCAGTTCCTCAACAAGGAGAACAAACCCGAGTATGCATGGGCCACCAGCTGGGGTGTGAGCACACGTCTGATGGGTGCGCTCATCATGACACACTCCGATGACAACGGTCTGGTGCTGCCTCCCGCACTGGCTCCTATACAGGTGGTCATCATCCCCATCGGCAAGGCCGGACAGACACAGGAGCTCGACGGCAAGGCCGAAGAGATATGCGAGGGACTGCGCAAACTGGGCGTGAGCGTGAAGTATGACAACAGCGACAACAAGCGTCCAGGCTTCAAGTTTGCCGACTACGAGCTGCGCGGAGTGCCCGTGCGTATCGTGCTGGGTGCCCGAGACCTGGAGAAGGGCGTGGTGGAAGTGATGCGCCGCGACACTCTGGAGAAGGCGAACGTGCCCGTAGAGGGCATCGTGGAGCACGTGAAGGAACTGCTCGACGACATCCAGAAGAACATCTTCGAGAAGGCAAAGAACTTCCGTGACGCACACATCTACGAGTGCGAGAACTACGAGGAGTTCAAGGAGCGCGTCAAGGACGGCGGCTTCTTCCTCTGCCACTGGGACGGCACAGCCGAGACAGAAGCCCGCATCAAGGAGGAGACTCAGGCTACCATCCGCTGCGTGCCCTTCGGTGTGGAGCAGACACCCGGCGTGGATATGGTGAGCGGCAAGCCCGCCGTAGCACGCGTGCTGATTGCGCGCAGTTACTAATCAGAGCATAGCATCATGAGCACAAGGTCACCATGGACATGGGTTCCCACTCTATTCGGAGCGGAAGAGATACCATCGGCCATGGTGACCTTTGTGGCTCTGCTCATGTTCCTGCAATGCGGAGCTTCTCCAGCCAGGGCCACTCTGTTCTCCGCACTGCTCTTCCTGCCCTGGACACTGAAATCATTCGTACGCTCATGGGTGCGCCGTCGCGGACACTTCCGCCATACCATCCACTGGATAGAGGCGTTGCTCTTTCTGTCACTCATACTGGTGGCACTGAGTTTCCCCTATGGACAAGGGGCGCTCTTCGCCTCGCTGATGCTCACCAGCATGCTGTGCGCGCTGCACGAACTGGCGGCGCGCATGTACTATGAGCGCATGCTCAGGCCGCCCCTGCAGCTTGTGTTTACAGGCCCAAAGATTTTCTTCTCCCAACTGTCCGTGGTGCTCACCTACGGCATGCTCATCATCGTGGTGGGCAGTCTGCAGGTCTATTACCGCCATCTGCTGCATGCGTGGTCGATGGGATGCTACATGCTGGCGGGCGGTTTCGCACTCTTTGCCCTCTATCATCTGCCTGCACTGCACTCACCACAGGTGGGCAACCGCAGCATGAGCCACAGCGTGAGCGGGTCGGTCAAGGCCGAAATCTACATCATAGACCGCATACGCCAGAAGCCGGGCTGGCTGGTGACCGTGGTCACACTCTTCTGCCTGCTGCTGCCCCAGAGCCTGATGTTCTTCACGCGCGCGATATATTTATATGATACGCGCGCGCAAGGCGGACTGGCATGCAGCATCCAGGAGATAGGTTTTGCCCAAGGCACAGTGGGCGTGATAGCCTTCTGCCTGGGACTCACCGCAGGCCGACGGCTGCTGCGCCGCCATTCGCTCCGCCAGTCATTCTGGCCACTCGCCATCGTGCTGGGGCTGTCACCGCTGGCCTACATCTACATGACAAGCACCGAACCCACATCGCTGTGGGTCATCAGCCTGTGTACCTTCCTGGCCCAGTTCTGCTTCGGCATGGGTCTCTTTGCCGGCCGTCTGCCCATCCAGTACATTTCGGGCGAGCGCTACCGCAACACCATCAACCTCCTCTACATCCCTCTGGTGGCCACCTGCCTCATCCCGCCTGCCGCCCTGAGCGGCTGGATTGCCCGCCTGTGCGGCTACCACTGCTTCTTCATCATCGATGCCCTCACCGCCCCACTGGGCTGGCTGGTTGCCTACATCGCCATGAAGCGGTTCCCCATGGCCTTCAGGGAGGAAAGCGCAGAAGCCGCCCTGGGCAAGGAGAGCGGCAAGGAGGATTGAGGAAACGGGATTGGGGAAAAAAAGGGACCAAGCTGGCCCCCGAAACGCAGCACGCTGCCATCGCCGACGCAGCACGCTGCAACAGCCAACGCAACGTGCTGCACAGGCCGACGCACCATACTGCAACTGCCGTTGCACCGAAACCCAATAGCCGTCCCAGTGAAACACGGCAGCGGATTCAACGAAACACGACTGCCGTTTCACCGAAACACGTGAAGACAGATATGCTATCAAATAAAAGAAGACAAGAAGATGAAAGTACTATTAGTCAACGGTAGCCCCATCCGTGAGGGCAATACCTATGTGGCGCTGAGCGAAGTGGCACGCGCGCTGCAAGCCGAGGGAATAGAGAGCGAGATACTGCAACTGGGCACCCAACCCGTGCGGGGCTGCATAGCCTGCGGCGGTTGTCGCAAGGCGGCACAGGGCAGATGCGTGTTTGATGATGATGTGTGCAACCGCCTGTGCGAGGCTGCCGAGCATGCCGACGGCTTTGTCTTCGGCACTCCTGTGTATTACGGGCAGCCCAACGGTGCCCTGCTGGCCGTCATCCAGCGTGCACTCTTTGCCAACGGCAAGTGCTTTGAGTTCAAGCCCTTTGCCAATGTAGCCGTATGCAGACGCGGTGGAGCATCGGCTTCATTCTGCACCATGAACATGGCTTTCCAGATGATGAACATGCCGCAGGCCACCAGTCAGTACTGGAACATCGCCTACGGTGCGGCTCCGGGCGAGACGGCACAGGACAGCGAGGGCCTGCAGACAATGCGCACACTGGCACGTAATATGGCCTGGATGCTCAAGAGCCTACGTGCCGAGGGCAGTCTGCCCCGCCCCGAAAAGGAGGCACAGCAGCGCACAAGCTTCATCCGCTGAAGCACAGAGGCCGGAAGAAGCCTCCACTCCCACCATTCCAAGAACCGGGAAAAGGCACAAAGCCGGGTAAAGCTATGTGCCTAAGCATAAAATGAGGGGGCAGATGCCGTATGCATCATGCCCCCTTTCATCACAAACAACACGAACGCACTCACGTGTGCTCTACTACTCTAAAAGTCTCCAGGACCGCCGAAGCCGCCAGGACCACCAGGTCCACCGAAACCGCCACGGCGGAAGCCGCCCTGATTCTGCTGCTGCCCCTGCTGCTGGCGGGCGCGCTGGGGAAACATGGCCTTGAGTATCTGGGCAGGTTTGAGCGTCTTCTGGAATTCGGCATAATAGCGTTTCTGAATCTCCACACGTTTCTGCAACTGCCCGGCCTGCTGCTCCTGGCGCTTCAGGTTGGCCTCTATGCGCTCAGTGGCCTGCTCGTCGGTGAGTTCCTTCTTGCCCTCTCCATCCTGCCGGCGTGCCTCTGCTGGGCGCTCACGACGCTCGTGGGTGGCAAACATCTCCTTCTGATATGCGGCATAGGTAGCGAGGAAACTTTCCTTCGCATCGCCCTCCAGACTGAAGGACTTGGCCAACCGTTCGCCCGACTTGGCTATCAACTCTGTGCGCTTGGCCTCACGACTCTCGTCGGTCTGCTCGTCCTGGGCCTGCACCTGCCCCACAGCCATCAGGCTCAGAGCGGCTACAATCAACATTCTTTTCATTCTTTCTTCACACTTATAGGTTAGTTGTATCTATTTCCGTTCTCTGCTTTTATGACGCAAGAGGAGGGGTGCGGTTTAAGCCTCATCGGCAAAAAACGGCATTTTCTCTACTCTTCAGCGGATTTTACAATCCAATCCTCACATGTTTCCGTTGGCCTACAGGAAGACTTTAACTTAGAAGAAGTAAGCAGTTAAAGCAATTTTACGTAACTTTGTAGCCTGAAGTACAACAAACGAAAAGCATCTGTAATATGAAGAGAAAACTTCTGCTCGGCCTGACGCTCATGCTCACAGCCGTATGTGCCATGGCACAGGAATACAACATCCCGCAGGAAAGCATCCGCGTGAGAGACCCGTTCATCACCGTTGACCGCACGCAGGGACTGTACTATCTCATCACTGCGGGGCGCTCCGAAGACGCTGTGGCGCTGAAAGCCTACGAGAGCCGCGACCTGGAGATGTGGCGTGAGGTGGGCTACGTATATCTGGGAGAAAACGGATGGATGAAGGGTGTGAAGGCCGGTGTGGATCACTGGTGGGCACCCGACACCTATTATTACAAGGGACACTACTATACCATAGTGACACTGACCAACCAGAAGGAAGGGCGGGTGAACTTCTGCACGCTGCTGCGGGGAGGACGCAAGCCCACCGACAAGTACCGCGACACTTGGGTGGAGGGGAAGCCCATCAGCCTGACCCCATACGGGCAGCAATGCCTGGACGGCAGCCTCTTCATCGACTCCGACGGGCAGCCCTGGCTGGTGTATAGCCTGGAATGGAACGGCGCAGAGGTGCAAAACGAGATAGGAGAGACGTGGGCTGTGCGCCTGCGCAAGAATCTCAAGGGCACGCTGGGCGACCCTATCAGGCTCTTCACCGCAGCTGACTCGAAGTGGAACAAGCGTCAGGAGGACCGCAAACTGGTGGTGGATGCTCCTTTCCTGTGGCGTGACGAGCGCACAGGACAACTCTTCTGCTACTGGAGTTCCTTCGTGAACGGGGTATATGCAGTGGGCAGGGCTGTGAGCGCCACCGGCAATGTGGCTGGTCCATGGGTGCATGACGAGCAACCTTTCTACATGAACGGCGGACATCAGATGCTCTTCCGCGACCTGCAGGGACGCCTTCGCATGAGCCTGCATGAGGACAACAAGAACGCTCATCTCAAGATTCTCACACTGACAGAATGAGCCAGACAGCCAAACAATATGTGCCGACCGAACTGGGCGAACTGCCCATCGGTCGGCTTTTGGCCACTTATGCACTGCCTGCCATAGTGGCGATGGTGGCCTCATCGGTATATAACATCGTGGACAGCATCTTCGTGGGACAGGGAGTGGGCGACATTGGCATCAGCGGTATGGCTGTGGCAAGTCCGTTCATGAACCTTGCTGCGGCCTTCGGAGCAATGGTGGGCGTGGGAGCCAGCACCGTCATAAGCGTGCGACTGGGACAGGGCAAATACGACGTGGCACAGAACATCCTGGGCAATACCATCACACTCAACCTCATCCAGGGAGTGGCACTCACACTGGTATGCTGGCCTTTTCTCGACACCATCCTATACCTTTTCGGAGCCAGTGAAGCCACTCTGCCCTATGCACGCGACTATATGCGCATCATCCTCCTGGGCAATGTGGTGACGCACTGCTACCTTGGTCTGAACTCCATCCTGCGCAGTGCGGGGCATCCCCGACTGGCGATGAACTGCACATTCATGGCCATCATAGCCAATGTGATACTCGATCCGCTCTTCATCTTCATATTCCAATGGGGCATACAAGGCGCAGCCTGGGCCACCGTGCTGTCGCAGACGATAGCCCTGTGTATGCAGGCACACCTCTTCAGCCGGCCCACCGAACTGCTGCACTTTCGCCGCGGCATCTACCGTCTCAGGCTCGATATCGTGCGCCAGTGCGTGGCTATAGGCATGAGTCCATTCCTGATGAACTCCTGTGCCTGCCTGGTGGTGCTGGTGGTCAACCGCCGTCTGCTGGACTACGGAGGCGATATGGCCATAGGTGCCTATGGCATTGTCAACCGCGTGGTATTCCTCTTCATCACCGTTGTATTTGGACTGGTACAAGGCATGCAGCCCATCGTGGGCTACAACTGGGGAGCACGCAAGGACCATCGTGCATGGGCTGTACTGCGCCTCACCATCGCATGGGCCACACTGGTCACGGTGTCGGCCATGATTATCGGCGAGTTCTTCCCGGCCAACGTGATACACATCTTCGGTGCAGGCGAGGAACTGACCGAGAAGGCGGTGCGCGCCTACCGCATCATCGTATCGATGTTCCCGCTGGTGGGAGCGCAGATAGTGATGGGCAACTTCTTCCAAAGCATCGGCCACGCAGCCAAGAGCATCTTCCTGAGCGTCACGCGACAACTGCTCTTCCTGGTGCCTTCGCTGGCGCTGCTGCCCCACTGGTGGGGGCTCGACGGCGTGTGGCTCAGCATGCCGCTCTCTGACAGCGTGAGCTTCTTCACAGCCTGCGGCATGATGTGGTATCTGGTGATAAGGCTGCGCAAGAAGCATGCGGCCGAGGAGGCAAACTGATTTGGACAAAAAGAGAACATGAAGCGGATAGGACTGATAAGTGATACACACGGCTACTGGGACGACCGCTACCTGCACTACTTCGAGCCATGTGACGAAATCTGGCACGCCGGCGACATCGGCGGAATGGGCCTCATCACCCGACTACAGGAGTTGCGCCCCGTGAGGGCTGTATATGGCAATGCCGACGGAGGCGAACTGCGACGCATCTTCAAGGCCGACCTGCGCTTCACCTGCGAGGGTGCCGATGTGCTCATGACACACATAGGCGGCTATCCAGGCCATTATGACGCGCACATCCGACGCACCATCATGGCCAGTCCGCCACAGCTCTTCATCAGCGGACACAGCCATATCCTCAAGGTGCAGCGCGATCCCATGCTGGGGTTGCTGCACATCAATCCAGGAGCCGCCGGCCTGCAGGGCTGGCACCAGGTGCGCACGCTGGTGCGCCTGACCATCGACAACGGCACCTTCAAGGACCTGGAGGTGATAGAGATACCAAGATGAAAGCGATATGAAGCAAGATTCAAACGACAGCGAACCTATGAATAAGACTAAGACAATGCTGCTGGCATCGGCTATGTTGCTGGCTGCGCCCGCATGGGCACAAGAGAGCGAAAGGAACATCTGGCCCGACAAGCGACCCGCCGAAGTGGTGCTGAAGAAGGGCAAGATGAAGCAGGAGATGGGAGACGACGACATTCTGCGCATACAGCAAATGCCGGTGCCCACGCTGCAGAAGTTCCCTGTGGTGAAATCGCCAAAGGGGAAGGTGGTCATCGTATGCCCGGGAGGCGGCTACCAGATACTGGCCGTGAACCACGAGGGAACAGAGATAGCGCAGTGGCTCAATGCGCTGGGCTACACCGCCTACGTGCTACGCTACCGTGTGCCGGACAACCGCGAGGGTGCTCTGCAGGACGTGCAGCGGGCTATACGCATTGCCAGAGCCGAGAACCCAGGCAAGCAGGTGGGTGTGATGGGCTTCTCAGCAGGGGCAAGTCTGACCGCCAGAGCTGCCACCCGATTCCAGTTGCCCAGCTACACAGCCACCGATGAAACAGACACACAATCGGCCCGCCCCGACTTTGCAGCGCTCATCTACCCCGCCTATATGGACGAGGGGGAGCATCACACGCTGACTCCCGAACTGACCATAACGGAGCAGACGCCTCCCTTCTTCGTGTTCCAGACAGCCGACGACCCCTATGGCAACAGCGCTCTGGTCATCTCCCAGGCACTCCGAAACCACAAGATTCCCGTGCAGCTGCACATCTATGAGAAAGGCGGACATGGCTACGGCCTGCGGGCCAATCTGGCAGAAGCGGCCTCGAAGTGGCCCAAACTGATGGAGGAATGGCTCCTGGGGCTGTAAGGAAGAGAGCTTTCACAAACACACAAACATATCCAATCACAAACACTATCACATGAAAAGGATTCTCACACTTGCCATCACGGCATGCCTCTGCGCCTCGGCAATGGCACAGAGCGAGTTCAGAGACCGCCACATGGCCTACAAAGGCTTTGCCGACATCGGACTCGGTTCGACATTCACCAACGGAGAAAGCGCCACCACATTTGCCCTCACCACCTCACATGGTGTGCAGCTCAACCCCAAAGCCTTCATCGGAGCAGGTATCGGAGTGAACCTCGCCACAACCTCTGTCACGGATGGGAGCACCGTGATCTGCCCCATCTTTGCCCAGGCACGCTGCAATCTGCTCGAAACACGCATCAGCCCCTACCTCGACTTCAAGGGTGGCGGCTGCGTGGGAGACTTCAAGGGAGGCTACATAGAGCCGTCTTTCGGTGTCAGCATGCCCGTTGCCAACAGGTTCGCCATCGACTTCTCCTTTGCCTACACCCTCTATACACACCGCGAGAAGCATGAAGACTGGGGCATCTCTTCCACCCAGCGCGAATCGATGCACAACATCGGATTCAAGTTCGGATTTGAGTTCTGACACTCCATTACCGCACATCAACACACAGGCTGGTCTCAAGCAATCTGCTCAGGACCAGCCTGTGGTGTTTCCAGGAGCCGGCTCTTAGGAAACTATCAGAGAAAAGCCATTTCGGACAAAGGTCCATACGACCGCCGTGCAAGCCCGCTACGGGCAAACGCATCCTGTGGTACGACACCTGGCAAAGTTTTCCGGGAAAGCCTTCACAATACGCAGCATCAGAAAGGCAAGCACACGCTCCGCCCCACCGCTTGCCAACAGACAAAGCCTCTAATCCCGCAAAAATTGTCTTATAGGACAATTTGAAATGTCTTATAAGACAATTTGAATTGTCCTATAAGACAATTTAAATTCCCTTATAAGGGAATTTTCCCCACATCTGTAGCCTTGTCTTTTCCTGATTCAGTGAGTTCAGGAAAAGACAGCAGGAAACTGCCCCGAAAAAGCATCCAATATTACTTTGCCAAGTATCCTTGCTTCGTTTTTTAGCCTTCCCTGCCGCAGTCCGGCGAGAAGTGTTGTGGGATTGGATGTTCAAGCGTGTTTGTGGCGCAAAGGAGTGAAATCGTACAGAACAGCAAGAACCTTTTCACCGGCTTTTCCTACAGAGTACGGATGCCCGGACTTATGAATACGACAAGGGCAGGAATCCCGCGGGATTCCTGCCCTTGTATTGTGTAGTGTGGCCATCACCTTGGCTTGCAGCCGAGCTGACTTGGACGTTCGGCAGAGGGGAAGAAACTTTGGGAGTTCTTCCCCTTTGCTCTCACTTAACCATCACCTTGGCCTGCGGCCGAGCTGATTGCTCGCTCGGCAAAGGGAAGGAAACCCGTGAGGCTTCTTTCCCTCTGCTCTCACTTCACCATCACCTTCTTACCATTGATGATGTAGAGACCCTTGTCGGTCTTCTGCACGCGGATACCGTTGATGGTGTAGATGCCTGTTGCCTTGACGGGAGTGTCAACGACAGTAGAGGCAATGCCGGTACCTGTACCCTTGAAGAGGTCCTTCACCTGGTCGGCAGTGATGGCCTTGCTATATACACGTGCGATGGCAATCTCGCCACGCCATGCATCGCTGGCCTTTGTTGCATTGGCAGGATCACCTCCGATGCCGAACCAGCTACAGCCGGGATTAGCATACACCACGTTGCCGGGAAGGTCGGTGGTAGCCTGCAACTCGCCATTCACATAGATGTGAGCCTTGCCCTCTTCCTTGTCCCACACGCCTACTACGTGCATGAACTTGCCAGCCTCGGGTACTGCCTTGCTGTCGCAACGTGCCCAACTGCTGATATAGAGGGGAGAAGCATTGGCGTTGAAGCGGAACTGACGTACACCGTCAAGTGCTGCGAGCTCAAATCCTGTACCACCTGCCTGCATGGCAGAGAAGGGCTTGGAAACCACATCGGGCATTGTCTCAGAGTCGCCGAAGTCGGGCATCAAGAGCATCTCCAGTGTGTGTCCGTTCTCCAGACCGCCACGGAAGAGCATGTTGTTCTCGAAGTTGACCTTGTAGAAGGTGGCAGGAGCAGTACCCCACTCGTTGTCGAGGCGAACTACATTGCGCTTCAGTTCCTCATTATAATATACGGTGGGCAGACCTATGCTATCCACTGTCATGTGCATCTCGGAAGCATCCTGTGCGGTGCCGTCCTCGTTGAACACGACATCGAGCATCAACTCAGGTACGTTGAGCCACTCTCCAGGCTCGTTGGTGTAGGTGCTGTCAGCCTTCATGCCCACCACTCCGTGTGTGGGATCAAGCACGGGCCAGGGGTCTTTGCCCAGATTCTGGAACCACTTGGGGCTGATGGTATTGCCATCATTGAGGATGTAGCAGGCTTCACCGCTTGCCAACTGCTCTTCGGTGATGATAGTACCCTGAGCGCCCTTGGTGGAGAGCACATGCTTCATGATAGTTTTGAGGTTACGTATCAGATAGTCCTTGCCATCCTGGTAGTAGAAACCGGTAACATCGCTGTTGGTCCAGCAGTTGGTGAATACACCCACTGTACCGCCACCCCAGCCGCAGATGGCAGCACTCTCGCGACCGCCTGTCACAGCACCTGTCACGTAACAGTTGGTGACGTATAGGTTGGCTGCACTGCCCATGTTGGTACCATAGATACCACCCACGTTGGTACCGCTGCCGGTCACATTACCTTCCATACCTACGCTCTCAACCACAATCTTACCCTTTGTGGTGTTACCACCAATGACTCCTGCATAGGAGGCTCCAGAGATAGAGCAGGTGTTGTCGAGCACGAAGTTGCGGATGACAGCTCCGTCGGTCACATAACCAAACACACCGAAGTAGTCGGTAGTACCGGATATCTCGAAGTTGCTGAAGCGGTGACCGCGTCCGTCGAATGTGCCTCTGTAGTTGTTGGCCTTTGTGCCGATGGGAGTCCAAGCAAGTCCAGTCATGTCGATATCAACATCAACCTGGGCATTTGCCCTGCTGTTCATGTTGGCGATAGTGGCGAAGGACAGCATCTGACGACCAGATGTGATGTGGTAGATGCCGTTCTCGTCCTGAGCGGGAAGCAGATTGTTGATGACATCAACGTTGAGTGCTTCGGCCTTGCGTGCCTCCTCTGTGGTCATAGAGCCAGAATTGTAAGCAGCATAGATGGCATCGAGGGCATCATAGATGGCCTCGTTCTCCTCGTCGGTAAGTGAAGTGCTGATCTGCACAGATATGCTCTCCACCAGGTCGGCCTTCTTGAACATCTCGTAGTAAGCTTCCTTGCCATCCACTATCTGTGCGAATGTTTGGGTGAGAGCCTTCAGTGCAGCCATCTTCTCAGCCAGAGTGGTTGCTGCCTGAGCGGTAGCCACATTGGCCTCCAGCTGTGCCTTCAGCACTGCGGGATAGTTGCGGGCTGGAGCCTGGTCGGTATTGGCAGGATCATAGATGGTGAGCAGGGTGTTGGCACGTGCCAGCTGCTCGTCGAGTACCTCCTGAATGCCAGTGGCAGTGAAAGCATCCTCCTCAGAACCGCAGTACTGCAGGTGTACGTTGCCGAAGAGCAACTGGAAGGAGATGCCGCCCGATGCATTACGGCGCATACCGATGGTGAGGTTTCCGTCCTCGCCCACCTTGGCAATGATGTTGCTGATGTAACGTCCGCTGTGCAAGCAGCAGGTCATACCAGCCAAGCCATTGGGAATATAGCCGATGGTGTCGTTTTCCTCTGTCTTGCCTGTGCTTACACCGTCGCTGTAGATTACCTGGTCGAGGTACGTGCCAGTGATGAGTGTGTTCACACCGTCGATGGCCTCATCCTTGGGCAGCATTCCTTCACGTGCTGCAGGAATCAGCACGTAGTCGTCATTGGCATATACGAATGCATGCTGGTCATAGCTGTAGCGGTTGCCACCGGCCTTGCTTGTCACATTCAGAGTGAGTTTGTAGTAACCGGGCTTCAGTCCTGTGATGGTCTGATATATATTCACAGAGTCGGTGCTGTTGTTCTCGCCCACGTACCAGCGCTTCTCCTCAACGAGTCCATTCCATGTACCGAAGGTACCTTCCCATCCCTTGGTGCCGGCGCTCAGGTCTGGGTTGACCAGTATGCTGGTCACATCCATGCCAGGCTGATAGCCTCCGGCAATGGCCTTATTGAGCATCTCATCCACGCGCGCGATTTCCTTATTTATAAGAGAGTCGGCTGCCAGATGCTTCTCTGTGATGTAGAGGTAGCCACCCAAGGGCCAATCCTCGCCGGGCTCAGCGTTGCTGGTGAGGTAGTTCTCCAGGGCTGCGCGGTCGGGACCAACGAAATCGTGGTGCTCGTCAAGGTATGTGTTAGTCTCGTCGCACTTCTTCACATAAGCCTCATACACCTTGATGCTGGTTGCCACAGTATCGCGCATGTTCAGCATCTTGGCATAGGCAGGCAGGAAGTCAGCCTTTGTTTCGGTGCTGGAGAGAGCCTGCGTCAGAGTACGGCAGTCGTCTATCAGCCTCTGCTCGGCCATTGCCTCGTCGAGGTACTCGTATGTGGCAGTCTGCACGTTGCTCACTGCATCCTGCACCTCAATGTCCTCATGAATCAGACTGATATTCTCGCCTGCCTTCACAACAATGGCGTGTGTGGGGTCGAGCACGGGATAGTTCTCGTCGCCCACATTCTGGAACCATGCCAACTGGTCGTAGTTGTTACCCACGAGCTTGACGCAGAGGCTACCGTTGTTCACCTCCTCGTCAGTGATGATAGTACCCTGTGTGCCGTTGAGCGAATACACGTTATTCGATTTGACACCAACTATGGGATAAAACAGATAGCTCTCATCGGCACGTGCATGGTCACATTCGCCTATTGCGTAGTAGTTCTCTACGGTGGCATATTTGCCCAGCCAACCAGACAGCAAGCCGTCTTCTGTGTTTCCATGCACACTGCCGGTGGTGTAGCAGTTGCGTATGTTGATGGCACAACTGTTGTCTCCACCTGGTACGCAGCCAACGATTGAACCGCAGTTCAGTGAACCCTCGATACCATTGACTGTACCTTCCATGCCAACTTTCTCCAGCAACACGTTTCCTGCCCACTCGCGCACCTGACCGATGAAGCCACCCACATGGGTGTGACCAGTGACGGTGCAAGTCTCATCCAGGCGCAGGTTCTTGATGTAAGCGGGGTCAGCGGCACGGGCTGCAGTGGCATCCTTGGGAGCTTCCAACTCGCTGTTCATCACAGCCACAAGGCCAATGGGGTCGGCAGAACTTGACAGTTCGAGTCCGCTGATGCAATGATGCTGTCCGTCAATGTGTCCGCAGAAAGGCTTGGCAGTAGTGCCAGGAGCCACATAACGGCCATTGCTGGTCTCGTCCATCTCGATATCGGCTGTCAGACGCATGTTGGCCTGACGGTCCTTCTTGGTCAGAACAGACCACCAAGCCAGTTGGTTACCAGTAGCAACCTCATACCATCCGTCGGCAGCGGGTGTCATATAAGTCTCATCCCAAGTGCCGCAGTTGAGGCAGAAGCCTTCGTCCATATCATGGGTAGGCTGGCTCTTCACCTGAGGCTCGTTGGTATATTCGGCAACACCCAATGGCTTACCGTTGCAGAGCCATTCGTCGGCCTTACAATATACCACTCCGTGACCATTTGCAAAGGGTACAGGTGCGTTGTCAACGCCGATAGTCTGGAAGAACTTGGTGCCTCCCTCCTCGTAACCATTTAGAGCAAAAGCCAGAGCACCGCTCTTCACATCGTCCTCGGTCACCTCAATGACACCGCCAGGAACGAATGTAGTGCCTGTAGGAACATAGTAGAAGTTGGTCCATGAAGCGTTGGCACCACGGCTCACATAGTTGAAGCTGTTGAGGTTGTTGAAGGCCATTCCCGACACTTCACCCACAAAGAGGCAGTTGTCTATCTCGCCCTTGCCGTCACTCCAGCCCACAAAACCGCCGCAATGTTCGGTCACGTTGTCGCCGATCATCTTTCCTGCGAACACTACGTTCTGCATCTTGTAGTCTCCTTGGGCGAAGGCCATGATGCCACCACCGCCGGTGTCGTAGCCCTTGGTGATGGTCATCTCCACATCACAATAGATGTTCTCGATGAATGTCCCCCCCCTGGAGTGTGCACGTCCAACCACCGTACTGGGATGCTGATTGACGCTCTGCAGAGTACCTGTCACATGCAGGTTACGCACGGTACCTGCCATGTACTGGAACAGACCGCAGTCATAAGCAGCATCCTTCCAGGCGATGCTTACCACGTGTCCCTGTCCGTCGAAGACTCCAGTGTAAGGTTTGTCCGCCACACCAATCATCGTAGCGTCTTCGCCCAAGTCGATGTCGGCAGTCAGAACCGCGTTAGAAGAACTTTCGCCATTGTTGACTAATTCGGCAAATGCCTTATAGTCCTCAAGGCTACCAATCTGATAGACACCGTCCACTTGGTCCAGTGCCTGCGCAATTGTACTTGCTACCAGCAGGCTGGCTGCAATACAGCATCGGAGTAGAGAAATCCTTTTCATGCGCTGTGTCGTTTAGAAGGGGTTAATGAATTATTAGAATGAATTAGTTGTTTCAATCTTTGATATTGGTCAGCATATTGTCTCCCAGGAAGAGCCTGCGTACGCTTCCACATGGCATATCCGTCTCAAAGTTAGCAAAAATAATCGTAAGTAGCGTTAAGAAAGGTGAAGAAATTGCATTTATGCACTTCTTTTCGAAGTTTTATCGACCAAGATGTTACAAAACAGACGGGCGAAATGTATGCCAAATGCTGCATAGAACACAATTGTTGGCATTAAGGCTGGAAGAAGTTTCGCAATTTGTTCGCAATTTTGTAACTTTGCGCTATGGGAGTCCAGCAAAAGCCCTCGCTGGAGAGGTGCGGTGGGCTTCCTGTGTGGAATTTGCAAAGATGAGAACGCAAATAACCATATACATATTATAATATAGCGCAAGATGAGAAACTTAATGAGAAGGTGCGGCGTGATTGCCGCTTTGCTGTTGGGAGGAACAGCTGTGTGGGCACAGGACTTCACGCAGTATGTAGATCCCAAGATTGGAACAGGTGACCATGGGCATGTGTTCATGGGAGCAAATGTTCCCTTTGGCATGGTGAATGCCGGCCCAACGCAGTTGGAACAAGGCTGGGACTGGTGTTCGGGCTACCACGAGTCGGGCAAGAAGATTATAGGCTTCGGGCAGATGCACCTGAGCGGAACCGGCTGTGGCGACTTGGGTGACATTTCACTTATGCCCGTCTATGGCGATGTAGAACTCTCACGCGAGGGACTGGCCAGCACCTATAGCCACAAAAACGAACTGGCTGTACCCGGCTATTATCGGGTGCTGCTCGACCGCTTTGGCATCCAGGCAGAGATGACCGCCACCAAGCGAGTGGCTCTCTATAACTTCACCTTCCCACGCGGAAGCAACAATGCGGGAATCATCATCGATCTGGAGAATACGGTGGGCGACAACACACGGGAGGCTCGTGTGGCTCCCATCGACGAATATACCTTGGTGGGCTATCGCCGAAGCAGCGGCTGGGCAAGTGACCAGCACGTGTATTTCTGCATCCGCTTCAGCCGTCCCATGCACAACTGGTACTCTGCAGGACTGGATGCACACTACGGTGAGGCCACATTTGAGCTCTCGCCAGGCGACCAGGTGATGGCCAAAGTGGCACTCTCACCCACCAGCGAAGCCAATGCCATGATGAACATGAACCAGGAGATGCCGGGCGGCTTCGACTTCAAGGCTGTAGCCATAGCTGCCAGCGAAGCCTGGAACGAGCAGCTCTCACGCATCAAGGCCACCTTCCGCACCGAGCGCGAGAGACGCATCTTCTATACTGCCATGTATCATTTCATGATAGCTCCCCAAACATGGTGCGACGTTTCTGGCGACTATATGGGTGCTGACCTCAAGGTGCATCGCGGGGCAAAATACGAGACGCTTACCACATGGAGCCTGTGGGACACTTATCGTGCAGCACATCCTCTGGCTACTATCATCATGCCCGACCGCATGCCTGACTATGCCAAAACGATGATGGCCATCTTCCGCGAGCATGGCGAACTGCCCATGTGGCACCTGACAAGCAACGAAACCTACTGCATGGTGGGCGAACCGGGCATTCCCGTGCTGGCCGACATGATACTGAAGAATGAGTGTGGCGACATCAACCTCAAGGAGGCTTACGAGGCGATGAAGGCAAGTCTGCTTCCCACAGAGTATTCCGAAGTGCATCGTCTGCCCCTGCGTGGAAAGGATTATCTGGCCCATCTGGGCTTCCTGCCCTATGACGGACGCGAAGGTGAGACTGTGGCCAAGAACCTGGAATATTATCTGGCCAGCTGGGCAGTGGCTCAGGTGGCAGGCCGTTTGGGCTACAAGCAGGACAGCATCCGCTTCTATAACCTCAGCCAGAACTACCGCAAACTGTGGGACCAGCGCGTCAAGTGTATGCGTGCCATTGACTCAAAGGGCAATCTGCGCCCGCTTCCCCAGGACTTCAATCCGCAATTCCAGACGGGTGACTACACCGAGGGCAACCCTTGGCAATATGCTTTCCTGGTGCCACACGACGTGAACGGACTGGCCGAACTGATGGGTGGCAAGGATTCTCTCAACGCTCATCTCGATGCTCTGCTCAATGCTCCAAGCGACTTGGGCGACAACCACAATCCCGACATCTCGGGCCTCATCGGACAGTACGCCCACGGCAACGAGCCCAGCCATCATGTGCTCTATATGTATAATTATGTGGGACAGCCACGCAAGACACAACGTCGTGTGCGTCAGGTGATGGACGAACTCTACACCGACCAGCCTACCGGACTGTGCGGCAACGAGGATGTCGGCCAGATGTCGGCCTGGTATATCATGTCAGCTCTCGGACTTTATCAGGTAGAGCCTTGCGGCGGAGTCTATCAGTTGGGCTCTCCCATCGTGGAGGAGGCTGTCATTCCCCTGCCGGGAGACAAGACTTTCACCATTCGCACACACGGAGGGTCAGACAAGGCCTATTACGTCAAGAAATATGTGCTCAACGGCAAGACCATCAAGGGAACCACCATCCTGCACAGCCAGATTATGGCGGGCGGAACTCTCGACGTCTATATGAGCGAGAAGTAATCCACAGAAACGATATCATTCACACAATTCAAACCATACCTATATGAAAAGATTACTCATGGGCATCATGCTGGCAGCACCTTTGGCCGGCTATGCCGCTCCCATGACCGAGGCATCGGCAACAGCTTCGGCCAAGAAGAACCATGTGGCGGTGCAGAGCACACTCAAGTGCTTGCGCCCCGAAGAAAAGGACCGTCTGTTCCGCAGCGATGCTGTGGAGAAGCAGATAGTGGCACTCAAGGAGAAACTGACGGCCATTGACCCGAAACTCTACTGGATGTTTTCCAACTGCTTCCCCAACACCCTCGACACCACTGTACACTACAGCAACGCCGATGGTGACGATGATACATTCGTCTATACAGGTGACATTCATGCCATGTGGTTGCGCGACAGCGGTGCCCAGGTGTGGCCCTATCTGCGCTATGTGGGTGAGGACGAACCCCTTCGCCACCTCATACGCGGAGTCATCCGCCGCCAGTTTGCCTGCATCCTCATTGACCCCTATGCCAATGCCTTCAACATGGGACCGACAGGCGGCGAATGGCAGACCGATGAGACTCCCATGAAGAAGGAGCTGCACGAGCGCAAGTATGAGATTGACTCATTGTGCTATCCTCTGCGCCTGGCCTACGAGTACTGGCTACGCACCGGTGATGCCAGCATCTTCGACGAGAAGTGGCTCAGCGTGGTGAATGCAATCCTTGCCACATTCCGTGACCAGCAGAACTGGAACGGGATGAAGACCAACTACCACTTCCGTCGCAAGACACTTGCTTTGCACGACACCCGCAGCAACGCCGGCTATGGTCATCCGGGCAAGGCTTGCGGCCTCATCGCCAGTGCTTTCCGTCCCTCTGACGACAGCACCATCTTCCCCTATCTGGTACCCAGCAACTTCTTTGCTGTAAGCGTACTCCGCAAGGCTGCCATCATCCTGCGCCAGGTCAATCACGACCAAGTGCTGGCGGGCGAATGCGAGCAGATGGCCAGCCAGGTGGATTTGGCGCTCAAGGAATATGCCGTGGTGGAGCATCCCAAGTACGGTCAGATTTATGCTTTCGAGGTTGACGGCTACGGAAGTGCCCTGCTGATGGACGATGCCAATGCACCCAGCCTGCTCTGCCTGCCCTATCTGACCGATGTATCCATCGATGACCCCATCTATCAGAATACGCGCCGCTTCGTGTGGAGTCTCGACAATCCCTACTTCTTCCGCGGTAAGGCGGGTGAAGGAATAGGCGGCCCCCATTGCGGACTCGACCAACCATGGCCCATGAGTATGGTGATGAAGGCGCTCACCACCACCGACCGCGCCGAGCAGGAGTGGTGTGTGCAGCAGATTCTCAAGACTGACGGCGGTACGGGCTTCATGCACGAATCCTTCCACAAGGACGATGCCACCCATTTCAGCCGTTCATGGTTTGCTTGGGCCAACACGCTCTTTGGTGAACTCATAGTAAATATGTATGCAGATAAGTAAAATCCTTATGCGGCAAGGTGCCCTTTCTCTGGGGCTCCTTGCCTTTTTGTTTGTGGGGTGCAACCCCGTCAGCCGTCAGGAGAAGGAGGAGGCTCTGGCATTCCTTTACCAGTACATGCCCTTGCCTGACAGCGTAGATTATCCCCGCCAGTACTGGGAGCGGTGTGTGGAGACCACTCTGAAGGCACGTCATGAGATGCCTTGGGGACAGAAGGTGCCCGAGCTCGAGTGGAAACACTTTGTGCTTCCCGTGCGTGTCAACAACGAGAACCTCGACGATGCACGCACAGTACTCTACGAGGAACTACGCGACAGAGTGCGCTCGCTGAGCATGCGCGATGCCGTGCTCGAGGTCAATCATTGGTGCCACGAACATGTCACCTACCAGCCCTCTGATGCGCGCACCAGTTCACCTTTGGCCACTATGGCATCGGCTATAGGACGCTGCGGCGAGGAGAGCACGTTCTGCGTGGCAGCTCTCCGTGCGGTAGGCATTCCCGCACGCCAGGTCTATACCCCCCGATGGAGCCACACCGATGACAATCATGCCTGGGTGGAAGCCTGGGTGGATGGCGAGTGGCATTTCCTGGGAGCCTGCGAACCGGAGCCTGTGCTCGACCTCGGATGGTTCAATGCACCTGCTGCCCGCGGGATGCTCATGCACACTCGCGTTTTCGGTCGCTACGAAGGCCCGGAACAGGTGCTTAGCCAGTCGGCCTGCTACACCGAAATCAACGTGACATCCAACTATGCCGAGGTGTCGCCTCTGGTGGCTCACGTAACCGACGCCCAGGGACAACCGGTGGAGGGTGCAAGCGTGAGCTTCCGCCTCTACAACTACGCAGAGTTTTATCCCCTTGCCACTTTCCCAAGCGATGCCCAAGGTTACACATCGCTCACCAGCGGACGTGGCGACTTGCTGGTATGGGCTACCCACGAAGGACGATTCGGCTTCACCAAAGCCAGCGTGGGACAGCAGGATACTGTACAGGTGGTTCTCGACAAGGATTCAACGTTCACAGGCGAGATGGACCTCGACCTTCTGCCTCCTCCCGAGCGCGACAATATGCCCAAGACCACACATGAACAGCGTCAGGCCAACAAGGTGCGACTGGCCCAGGAAGACAGTTTGCGCAATGCCTACATGGCTGCAGCTTTCACCCACGACAGCACAGACCACCTGATGGTGAAGGCAAGGGCCAACCATCAGGTGCTGGCTCAGTTCCTCAAGTCAATGCCCAATGAAGCCGACGGACGCAAGTTGCTGGGTACATTGAGCGACAAGGATCTGCGCGATGTATCGCGCGAAGTTCTCGATGACCACTTCCTCCACCTCACCATGCAGGCCGACTCTCTGTGGCTTCCTTACGTAGCCTCTCCCCGTGTGAGCCAGGAGATGCTCACCCCCTGGAGGCAAGTGCTGGGCAAGGCTTTTGCAGGCAAGCAGGCTGCCGACATCATACGATGGGTACAGGATAGCGTCTGCGTGGATGGGACACGCAATCCCATCCACCTGTGCATGAGTCCTCTGGGTGTCTTCCGTCATCGTGTGACCGACGGCCACAGCCGCGACATCTTCTTTGTGAGTGCGGCACGAAGTGCAGGCATTCCTGCCCGCATCAACTCCATCACGGGACAGGTGCAGTGGGCCGATAGCGATGGCCAGTGGCGCGAAGTGCATTTCGGCGAGGCTACCAGCGAGGTGCCTGCCACATGCCGTCTGCGTCTGACCTATACCGACACCGATGTCAAGGAGAATCCCGCCTACTATACCCAGTTCACCCTCTCGCGCATCTCCCAAGGTTCACCCCGCCTGCAGGAGTTCCCCGAGGGCAGTACCACCTGGGCCGGCACCTTCAGCCAAGGCACATCCATGCAGCCCGGACAGTACATGATGGTGAGCGGCACACGCCTGGCCAACGGTGGTGTACTGGCCCACCTGTCGTTCTTCGGACTGCCTCAGAACGGAACATCCACACAGGCTCTGCACCTGCGCAAGAGCGGCGACCGCCTCTCGGTCATCGCTTCATTCAACTGCGAACTGGGGTACACCACACCCACAGGCAAGCACAAGTCCATTCTGCAGACGGTAGGACGTGGCTATTACGTGGTGGGACTGGTGACCAGCAACCACGAACCATCCACACACGTACTGCGTGACATGTGCGACAACAACATCTATCTGTGCCGCTGGAACCGCCCCTACCTGCTGCTCTTCCCCTCGCGTGAGGAATATGACCGCTTTGTGAGAAAGGATTTCGACGAGATGCCCGATAATGTGCTCTTCGGTATCGCTGACCCCGAGACCGTAGAGGCTATGCACATAGCCGAACTCACCCACGGTTCTACCGACCTGCCCATCTTCATGATGTGCGACACCTTCAACCGTGTGGTGTGGTTCCGACAGGGCTACTCCATCAATATGAGCGGTCAGATAATGGACGTCATCATGCAATTGATGGGGCTGGAATGAAACTGTTCATAGGTTAGAGGAGAAGCGGTTTGTTGTCCAGAGGTCTGGTTGGGAGTTTCACCGACTTTACCCTCTGGACAATAAATCACATCGCTTCTCCTCCTGCCTATAAACTCTTACTCACAAGCTCCGTCTCTTTTCCCCTCTGTCCGGCAGACTCTGACCGGCAAACCAGAATGCACTCTTGCCGCCAACCGACTAACTCCCAGACTACGATGAATCACCTTCTTCCTTCCCAGCCTCTTGCCAGCCTCATGCTGGTAGCCACCCTCCTTGTCTCACCGTTGTGCGCTTCGGCCCAAGAGTCACAGGCGAACGCGAACGATGCCATCCGTTGTACGGTGGGAGCACAGGGCGGCGAACCCATCGACGGATTGGGCGTGGAACTGGACCCACACTTCCTTTCGGCCAATGCGGCAGCAGGCATCGGCGTGAAGGAGAGCGACTGGGACAATGTGGTGGTACCGCGTCTGAGAGACCTGGCATTCAGCAAGTGGCGGGTGATGGTGCAGCCTTGGTGGTACGAACCGGAGAACGACAACGACAATCCCATGCTGGCCCGTCCGTCTGGCTTCACCTTCGAGTCGCCCGAGATGCGCGGGCTCTACCGCCAGCTCGACTTGGCACAGCAGGACAGCATACCCGTCTGCCTGGTGTTCTGGGGTGTGCGGCCAGGCACCTTCATGCTGCCCGAGGAGGCCAACGGATGGGTCTTCGGCCCGTCGGAATACGAGGAGTGGGCCGAGAACATCTGCGTCTGCCTGCATCATCTGTTCAGCCTGGGCTACACCTGCATACGCGAGGTGACCCCTGTGAATGAGCCTGACTGGAGCTTTACAGAGGGCAGCGTGAGCCGCATCGAGCGTTATGTACAGATGTGCCACGTACTCGACCGAAGGCTCAAGGCCGAGGGGCTGAGGGATAGAGTGCTGCTCACGCTGTCCGACGACTCCGATGGAGGCACCGGCCACCACACTTTCCTCCGCGATGCTGTCAGGCTGCTGCCCGAAGCCGACCTCTTCTGCTCGCACACCTATCTCTTTGGCTATGACACCCCCAACGACAGCATCACCGGCTGGGAGCGCACCAACGTGCAGTTGGCAGCCCAGAGGGGCAAGCGGCACTTCGTGGGAGAGTTTGGCAGCAATCAGACTGTAGGTTCCACCCGACAGCGCGACATCAACCTGCCCGAACGTGGTGTGCTGATGGGACGAATCGTCATCGGACTGCTCAATGGCGGAGCAACGGGAGCCAGCTACTGGAGTCTGATGGACCAGTACTATAGTCTGGGCGAAGCTCAGGGGCATCACAACATGCAGCAGTTGGGCCTATGGAAACACCTGCAACAGGAATATCCGTGCGACAGTACGCAGGACTGCCTGCCCGCTGCCGACTACGCTATGCGCCCGCAATACCACGCTATGCGCCTGCTCAGTCATGCCGTGCAGAGCGGCAGCGTGGTGTTTCCCATCCACACCGGCCACCCCATGGTGGCAGCCACAGCCCTACGGTCGGCCCAGGGAAGATGGACTTACCTGTTGGCCAATCCCACCAGCCTGCCACATGTCATCAGCATCAGCAATCCCCATCTGCGCGGCAAGAAGAAGTTCCTGCTACACTCCTATCTGTCCGATGACTTCCTTCAGTCCGTCTCCCAGCCCTCCGGCACCACCACCCTGAAATCCCGCCACGGCCAAGTGACCATCCTCCTCCCTCCCCGCTCGCTCCTTTCCGTCTCAGAGCCACCATCATCCCCTGCCCGTCATTAGAGCCTCCACTCCCTCCTCTTCCTTAATGGCTGGGGGCGACTTGGCTGCACCGATGAGACAGGCTCCGGCCTACCCTACACATACGACAAAGCATGTGGCCATGTTCCATAAGGGAGTGTCGTGGAGAACAGAGCCGAAGTTCGCACAGAAAAATATGCTGAGACAGGAGCTGGACAGCCGTTTGCAGGCAACGCCATTAAGGTCAGAATAACCAACACCGTTAATATTGAGGCACAGAGCATGCTTATCTCGGCGTTATTCACTATCTTTGCCGTTGATACGTCCAGCCCTCAGGGCGAAAGGTGAATATTGCAATCTGTTAACCAGAGAACCTACTCACACATTCCATGGATCAGTATTAAGCGTAGCGCGGCACAGAGAGTTGTGTCGTGAAGACCAGCAGGCAACCAGACGAACCAGGCAGCCCCAACCAAGCCTGACATGCACACCCCGGCACACGACAGACTACGTCCGTTGCGCCAGGGCATGCCAAATGGCCAGGTGACACGTGAGCCCCCCTCACAGGGCCTCTATCCATCCAAATTCCGCCTGCGTGTCCAGGCAGGGGCAGCTCTTGGGAGCGGTTCCGGGTAAGTCGCGATGCCCCACTATCTTCGCTTTGGGAAACAGCCTGTGCAGCTCATACAGCAGCACGTCCAGCCTGCGGGTCTGCGCCATCGTGCGTGTATCACAGGGCAAGCCATGCTCGTCCAGCCCGCCTTCATAGCAGATGCCTATCGAACAGCGGTTGTACGGCCGTGCGTGCGCCCCCACTTCCAGCAGCATACGATGCTGCGTGAGTGTCCCGTCGCGGCGCACATAGAAGTGGTAGCCAATATCCTTGAAGCCTCGCTTCAGGTGGTCATTCCGCAGTTGTCTCACGCTGTAGGCCCTGTCACAGCGCGTGGCCGAGCAGTGCAGGACGATAAATCTCACCGCACGAGCCGATGTCATCATGCTGCCGCACTCCACCCGCGAAAGCAATGCACGCTCGTTGCGCACCAATTCCCCGCCTGCGAGCAAGGGATAAGAGTCGTTTGTCATTGGTCGGTCATGTATATGATGGTTCCACATGTGATGCAATCTCACAGCAGGTTGGCACAGCTGCTCACCCCCAGTGCAGTAAGCGCTGCTATGATGGCCTGCACGATGGCGTTCATGACCGATACCCAGGAAATTCGCTTCGGACTGTTGTTCTCGATAAATTTAGTCATAGTGAAAATACATTTTGATATGATACAATCTGTTTCAGAAGGGCAGCCGCGCCATGCCCATGTGCCGGCGCGGCCACCGCTGTCAGGTGATGACTACTGCATAGAGTCACCGCCCTGGTTGTCCCCGCTGCCGTTGTCGGAGTCGGCCTTGTCGCTGTCACCCTTCTTCTTGGCGGCCTCCAGGTCCACGGTCTTCTCACCGGTCTTCTCTGCCTTGAGGGTTGCAGCCTGTGCGGCACGGCTTGCCACAGGAGCGAAGGTGGCCTTACCCAGCATACCCTCGAAGTCCTTGCCAGGAGTGAAGACCACGTTGATGCCCGTGATCATGCCTGCGGTGAAGGCCTGGCAGCTGTCTGCGCCCTTGCTGTTGAGAGTGATCCAGAAGTCACCCAGGTCGCCCAGTTGCACCTTCTTGCCCTCGAGGAGCATCTCCACCAGGCAGGCGCACATGTCCGAGATGACGCCGTTGACCTTACCGCGGCTGTACCCGCCATGGTCGGCAATGTGCTTGGTGAAGTCACGGAGCGTCATCACCTCGTTGACCTGGGCACGTGCATGAGCCTTGGGTGCCTCGTCGCGATTGGCAGGGTTAACCTGCATAAAAGTAGAATAGTTAATCATGTAGATTGCCCATCGCCGGTATGGGGCTTGGTGTTTACGCATGCAGTCCTGCGCCCGGCAGTCGGTTATACATTTCTTTCGAACTGCGATGCAAAGGTACGCCGCCGGGCAGGCGAAAGCAAGGAAGAAAGCCAGGCGCAACTTTCTTTCAGGTTTCACACTGAATTTCAATATTATACAACATACAAAAGAAAGCATTATGGATCTCAAGATAACAGGCAATCCTGGTACGGGCAACACCTTCCAGGAGGTTCACATAGGCACTGTACAGAACTACAACCCCAATGCCACCACAGTCATCAACCACAACTATGGCGAGCGCCACAAGGCTCCTGCGGCCGTGACACCCGCTTTGCCGGAGGCCGACCTCACGCCGCTGCGCGACGAGGTGCTGCATTACGTGATGAAGATACAGGGATGCGTGAGTCCCCAGTGGGCGGAGCGCTACACCACGCTGTGGCATCAGGTGCTGGCCGCACCCGAGGTGGAGGCCGTCATCTACAAGCCGGGCAAGCAGCAGAACACCGCCTTCAACCGCACCCTGGTGGCCAATATAATATATATAATGTATAAGGAGGGTGTCCTGCAGGATGTCACGGCCTCACGCCTGGCAGAATTGCTCGAGGGTGACAAGGACCATTCCGTGCGCGGCCGGCTGCATGACTACCCCGATGACAGCGGCATACGCGACTGCGTGACAGACATCATCAGGTGCCTGTGAGCTGGCCAAACCTTATAAAATACGTTCGTGATGGAATACAAATTCAAGGGCAATCCCGGCACAGGAAACACCTTCCAGGACACACGCATGGAGCAGGTGGCCAACTACAACCCCAATGCCCTGCAAGTGACCAACAACTTCCAGGCTCCCGTCACCAGGCACCGCCTGACCAAGTGGTACGAGCGGCTTGAGGAGGAAGCACGCAACAACGTGCGCATCCAGCGCAAGTTGGGCGACCTCAGACGTTATCACACACGTCTCCCAAAGACCATCGGGCTGGAGGCCAAGTTGCAGGATGCTGGCTTCGGACGCACCGAGATAACCAGTGCTCTGCGCAGCAAACAGGCTTTCTCCAAGAAGTCCATGCGCTACCAGTACTTCGAGTCGGCCCAGCGTATCGATGACTACCTCTTTGCCAAGGTGTGCCATCTCTTCGACATTTATGTGATGCCGCTCATTCGCGAGGGCAAACCACTCGACATCATACGCCGTGCGGCCTATGAGCAGGTGGTCGGTCCCGTGGTGGAGGAGGTCAACACCCACAGCGGCGAGGACTCCTGTCTGGCCTACAACGTGGATGACATCTATGGCATGCTCTATTATCTCACAGGCAAGTGCCACATCAATTGGGCCGACTATGACTTACATCCCCGCCTTTGACCCCTTTGCTGCCAGCTACCGCATGCTGCACATCCTGACCCACCTGCAACAGGACGAGGTGGTGGAGGCCGACCGTCTGTGCATCTTCGACTTCTACCTGCTCTTCCCCACCGAGGCGCACCACATCCGTCTGCGCCGTAGCGAGGGTGACCTCAGGACGTTGCTGCGCCAGTATGTGCCCAAGAAGGCAAACCCCTACTGCACAGTGCCCCACCGGCGCCGCCTCTTCGGCAACATGCGCCCATACCAGTTCACGGCCCTGAGACGCCTGGCAGCCACGGGACTCATCTGCCCCAGGCGGCTGCTTGCAGGGCAGGTAAAGGTGGCCGACATGCAGCGCCTGCGCCAGGTGACCGACATGCTCGCGCCTCTCCCTGTGGGTGACGCCAACATGATAGCATGGCTCTACCACTGTTTCCGCGCCACACCCATGGGCGGGGAATACGGACTGAAATATCGCACACAACTCATGGAATACAAATACGATGGCCAATAATCTCTTTGTCAACAGACTCCGAGTGCTCACCCAAGATGGCCAGGTGGCTTATGATGAGCGTTTTCATCACGGAGTGAATATCATTCGCGGCGACAACAGCAGCGGCAAGTCCACCATCACCCACCTGCTCTTCTACGGTCTGGGCGGTGAATACACCCGCTTCGTAGAGCAGGCGCGCCGCTGCAGCCGTGTGCTGGTGGAGGTGAGCACAGGCGATGCCACAGTCACCCTGGAGCGCCCCTTGGACAAGGACACCGAGGGACGGGTGAAGCCCCGCCAGGCCATGACGCTCCACTGGGGCAATATGGACGACACCCTGGGCGGCCGCTGCCGCTCGCAGAGGATGGGCTATGCCACCACCCAGGAGCGGGAGGGATTCTCGTCGGTACTCTTCCGCCTGATGGGCATCCCGCAGGTACAGGCCGACAGCCGCATTACCATGCACCAGTTGCTGCGCCTCATCTATGTAGATCAGGAGTCTCCATCGTGGTCGGTATTCATGCATGAGCAGTTTGACAACCAATCCACACGCGAGGCCGTAGCCGACCTCCTCATGGGCATCTTCGAGTCGGGTCTGTATGAGGCCCGCGCTCACCTGCGCGACCTGGAGACCCGCATCGCCGACACCAAGGCTGCCCTCCACACAGCCCATGCCACTCTGCCTGCCGAGGCACACTCCTGCAAGCGCGTGAAATGGCTGATACAGGACAAGAAGGATGAGATGGAGCAGCTGGAGCACGACATCAGTCGGCTGCGGGCTGGCGAGCAGGCCGAGAGCCAAAGCAAACCGCTGATACAGAAGCAAAAAGCCGAGGTGGCCGGCCTGGCGCTGAAGTGCAACCAACTGGAGGAGGAGGCCGACCTGCTGGAGCACGAAGTGGCCGACACGCAATTCTTCCTCGACGCACTGCGCTGCAAGCGCGAGGCTCTGGAGCAGTCGGCCAGCGCACGGCGGGTGCTGGGCCGGCTGAGGCTCGACTATTGCCCCGAATGCCTTTCGCCACTGCCCGACGACGTGCCCGAAGGCACCTGCCGCCTGTGCAAGTCGCCCATGGAGGAAGAGGCGGGGCTCACCCAGGCACGGCGCCTGGCCGAGGAGATAAGCCTGCAGATAGCAGAGTCGGAGGATGACATAAAGGATGAGAAGGAGAAGCTGAGCCAGGTGAAAGCCGAGCTGCGCACTCTGCGTCGCAAGCACAAGACCGCCCAACAGGCGCTCGACCGGCTGCTGGGAATGGCCCGAAGCACCCAGGCCGGGGCTCTGGAGGACCTCTGCTACAAGATGGGATGTGCCCAGGGCGAACTGACGCAGTACTACTCGCTGCTCGAGCAAGCGGAATACTACGAACGGCTGGCGGGCAGAATGGCCGACATGCAGGACGATTACACACACATCCGAGAGGTCATAGAGGCACACATGAAGGGGCAGGAAAAGCGCAGGGACGAGGTGCGGCACTGCATGCAACGGCATGCCGTGGAACTCCTGCACCGCGACCGAGCCAGCCAGCAGGAGTTCGTCCACGCCCATGCCGAGGACTTCCACGTGAATTTCAGCGACAACCGCGTCTTCCTGGGGCAGCCCGCCGACCGCCTCAGTGCCTCGTCGGCCTTCCTGCTCAAGCTGGTGGCACGGTTCTCGCTCTTCCTTGCCTCACTCGACATCCCCCGTATGCGCTACCCGCGCTTCATCCTGGCCGACGACATGGAGGACAAGGGGATGGAGACAGTACGCGCACAGCGGTTCCAGCAAACACTCATCAGCCGCCTGTCCCAATATCCCGAGGACAGTTTCCAGGTCATCTACACCACCTCGTGCATCACGCCGCAACTGGACCAGAGTGCGCTGGTGGTAGGCGAGCACTACCGTGCGGGGCACAAGAGCCTGCGCAACGTGTGACCCGCGCCTGCCCCTCCCGGCCTTAGGCCGTGACACTGGCCGAAAACACGCACTGCGCTGCGATGGCAAATGAAGTGCGCTGCGATGGACGTTGCAGCGCGCTCCGATAGCCATCGCAGCGCAGTGGGTTATTGGGGGGCAGAGGATCAGAAACCGTGGGTCATTTCACTACCAGGCGCCCGCCTTGCACATAGATGCCACGCAGGGGACGTGTGATGCGGAGCCCGGAGAGGTCGTAGATGCGGCCGTCAGCTGACCGTACGGCTGTGGCCATAGGACTGGCGATGGCATCGGGCAGCGTGTTGGTGTAGGTGCCATCCACGTAATAGACCACCGGCAGACGCTTATCGGGCAGCGGATAAGGATTGTCCTCCAGGGATTGATACCATGCCTGGCGGCCGTCTGTCACGCCTCGGTTGAGCAGATAGCAGAGCGACCCGTCCTGCTGCTCTGCTTGTGATACCGGTCTGGCGTTGCGCGGCACCTCGGCCAGCCAGGGCGAACAGTAATAGCAGTTGCTCAGGATGGCCGTACCGGGGTTGCGCGCGAGCATGTTGCTCCCGCTCACATCCACATCCATATCGCCCAGCATGAGGCAGTCGGAGAGCACATACAACGAGGAAGACCAGCCTACCAGACCGCCGCAACTGTTGACCTGCCCGCCGGAAATAGAGCCGGCAAAGAGGCAGTCACGCACCGCACCCACCTCATCAGACTCTGCCACCAGGCCCACCAGTCCGCCGTGTGTGCCATCGCCGTCGATAGTGGCACGGATGTCAAGATAACTCTGGCATCGGAGCAGTTCGCCGCCACACAGTTCGCCCACCATTCCGGCATACTTCCTGCTGGTGGTCACACTACCGCGCAGCACCATATCCTGCACCCGCCCAGACAGATGCCCTATCAGGCCAGCATAGTCCGACGTCTCCTCCTGGGCAATGGTCACGCTATGTCCGGCACCATCCAGCACACCCGCAAAGATGCGCGTGCGGCCTATCATAAAGCCAGGGTACCGGCTCATGTCGATATCTGCCGTCAATACAGCACACAGCCCCGTCTCACCCGACTCCGTCTGTTGGGCAAACCACAGCAGATGTACTGGCGTGGAGAGCATGAAGAATCCACGCTCATCGCATGGAATATGGTCGATATCCACGCTGCCACACACCTTGCACACGCCATCCACCAGCCGATGGGCATCGCGGTTGCTGCCCGCTATGTCATTGGTATAGCTTCCCATACTGGTATAGGGTGTGCCGTCACAATGCAGATGGGCGGTGGAATATACGGTCCTGTGCCTGTTGTCGGGTACCGGCAGAGCGTCCATACCGATGGTCTGGAACCATTTCTGGCGGGTGGTCTCGCCCTTGTTGAGCATATAGCAGGCTGCTCCGAGCTGCAGTTGGCTGGCATCCAGCCTGGTCACCCCGCCACAATCGCTGGCTGCATCCCACGGGAGATGCACATAATTATTGTCAGACTGCACGCTGCCTGCATTGCGCGAGAGCAGATCGCTGCCGCTCGCTGACACGTTCACATCGCCTGTCACCAGACAATTACGCACGCTGGTGGCGCTGCTGGCCCATCCCACAACGCCGCCACAGCAGGTGGTAGCCTCTCCCTGCATGCTCACATTCACCAGACACGACTCGATGACGGCGTTGTTGCCGGTCACACCGGCTATTCCTCCGTGGGTACCGTCGCCCTGCACGGTGCTGTGGATGGTCACCAGACTCTGGCAGCGCGCGATGCTTCCGCCCGTCATGTTGGCTGCGATGCCTGCCGCATACTTGGCACTTGTGCTGATGGAGCCCTTGACCGTGAGGTCGTGCACGCTGCCGCTGAGCGAGCAGAAGAGTGCCGCATGCTCGGCGCTGCGCTTCATGGCAAGCGTGACAGTATGCCCGGCACCGTCGAACTCGCCCGCAAAGCCATTGGCCGATGTGCCTATCATCAGCGCGGGATAGTCTGTCAGGTCGATGTCGGCCGTCAGCCTTCCTCGGGCTTTTGCCTTGCCATTGTTGACCTGAAGGGCAAAGTCGGCCATCTCCTGAGGCGTGCCTATCTCGATGAACAGGCTGTCGCCCTGGTCGGCAAGGTTGCTCACCTGCCTGTCGAGCCAGGAGATGCGGTTCTGCATGAACTCTCTGAGCCACTGCACTTCACCCTCATAGGAGCCTGCAGCGCGCGGATTGACCTGCACCTTGGTGCCCAGGATAGGCCAGCGCAGGAAGTTGAGCTGCTGCGACCGGTGCAATTCACGCGCCAGGGAATCTATCAGCGCGGTGGCTCCTGCGGGTGTGATGCGGCCCGAAGTGCGCACCTCGTTCCACATGCCAATGAGTGAGTCGCAGAAAGCCTGGTCTCTGAAGATGCGCTTCAGGAGCGCCCGCGAATTGCCCGCACCTCCCCTGGCCAGACTCAGGAAGTCGCCCTGGTCGTTGACGGGGAAGTATCGGTAGTCGTTGTCAAAGGCGATGTCGAAGTCCCAGATGGGGCCTACGCGGAAGAAGTCTTCACCCCTCTGCTTGGTCAGATAACAGCTCCAGAAGGCATCGGGATTGCCTGCCAGCTCCTCGGTGAGGAAGTAGCGCATGAGACTCTCTTCGTCGAGATGGCGGCGAAAGTCGGTAGGAGCGCCCTCAGGAGTGTGCAGCATGATGCCGGCCTCCATCTCGTTGAAGGCGTTCTGGATGTATTCGTACTGCCCGGGAGTTATCTCCGAGTCGCTCGGACTCTTGATGGTCACGGGATTGCCACAGATACTGCGGAACCAGGAAGCCTCGCTCTCGGCATATCCATCCAGCTCCACCAGATAACCGCCCGTGAGTGCTTCGCCCTCGCAGTCCTCTGGCATCATCTCCTCGATATTGACCCGATGGGCATCCACCGTGAGCTGGTCGGTGAGCTGGTAGTTTCCCCGATACTCGCCATTGAGGATGACATCCACCGGCTGGCACCATGGAACGTAGGAGAAACCCATACGCCGCCCCATCTCAAAGGCCATTATGTTGCGCATCAGCGTCTTGTCGGAATAGTTGTTGATGAGTGTCCACTTCTTGCATTTGGCCGGCGACTGGAGCGCAGAGCCCTTGAAGATGCGGCTGGAGAGGTCGAACTTGATTCTGTAAGGCTTCTTCGGATGGCTCATGCTGGCATTTCCCCTGAGGCGGGAAGTGCCTGTCTGCCGCTGTATCCTGGTGCCGTCATCATAGATGAAGTCTATCTGCGACTGCAGGTTGTGCTCCTTGTCGTAGGGATCGACAGCCCCTGCGGTGTGGATGCTGACGGTAGGCAGATTGGTGAGCTGATAGTAACGCGAGCCGTCGCCCTCGCCTGCGTGACCGTAGAAAGCCAGTTCGGCTATGTTGCAGCGGGCATCATGCGGCCCCACGTAACGCACATAGCGAAAACCACGGCTCACGCTGACAGGAGCGGATGACATCTCTCCTGCCTGACCCTCAACCTGTATGACGTGGAGCGGAACGGCATCGAGAAAGTCGGGGCGGTTGGCTCCCTCGAACACTCCCAGAAGCGTGCGCTTCGGCCCCAATCCGTCCCTCCTGGGCATCCAGCCCACTCGCGTAATCACATGAGCCTGGCCCAAATCGAGACCAGCCCATGTGAGACTGCGCTCATAGCTGGCAAAGTAGGTGTCGGGATTGCCGTCGAAGGCGCATGCAATGGTGTTGACCTGGGTGGAGGCAGCGCCAGTGGAATAGTCCACGCTCTGCTCCGTGCCTATCACAAGACCTGTGAGCTGGGAATCCTGAGCCTGTGCCGTGAAAGAGGCAAAGAACAGCAGGGGGAGGATATGCAGTAGTTTTCTGAGGTTCATATCGGTTGTGTCAAAGGGTGAATGGCAAGTGCAGACATCTGCATCCGCCCTTACAAAATTAGCAAGAAATACTGAGAAACGTGCTTCGGAGGGCTGTTTTCTTGAACACAATGCCTCATTTGGCAACTCAAGAAGCGCAGAAACAGGATTGAGGAGCCACAGAAACGTCTGCCCAAGCAGACTGATACGCCAGAGGAAACAGGCCAATCGCCTTTTTGAAAACCTTTTTGACCCAAAGTTCACCCTCATCCCGAAAAATCTTCGTATGTTTGCATACAATATGGAAAAGGGTATAAAGAAAAAGACACATTATATATTAGTGGATGCGGAATACGCTGATGCCGTGGCAGGCAGGCTGCGCAACCACTATGCCCAGGTGCTGGGACGCGAAATGCCCAGGCTGGACTTGGCCGACTGGCTTACCTGCTGTGCGCTGGACTGCGGACTGCAGCAGGGTGAGAACAACGTGGAGGTGTGCATCTTCCACGAGTCTGGCAAGGAGGAGCTGGAGCACTTCGTGCCCGCCCACTTGGCCAACGAACTGGACAAACAAGGATTTGACGTGCCCGGACTGGCCGACTTCACCGTCAACTGTGCCGTGAAGGAGGATATCGTGGAAGGTGCTCCCCTGCCCGTGCAGGCTGCTCTCTTCATCCTGCACGACAAGGGTCTGGGGCCGGTAACACTCATTGCCGATGCCTGCGAGCACTTGCAGGATCTGCGACGCGCCGCCACAGAAGCTCCATCGCACCCCTTTACCATCATGGATATGGAGCAGCAGATGGGTACTCCTGGGCATGTTGTGCTGGGATTCAGCATGGTACACGCCATGGGACTGAGCCAGCAGGATCTGCAGAGATAAACGGCCGGGGACAACAGACAAGCAAACTGAAAACGAACAAACAAACATAAATATGGGAAGAATACTGATTATCGGAGCCGGAGGTGTGGCTACTGTAGCCGCCCACAAGGTATGCCAGAATCCCGAGGTGTTTACCGAGGTGATGATTGCCAGCCGCACTGAGAAGAAGTGCATAGCACTGGCCGAGGTGTTGAACAAGAAATATGGCACACAGGTGCGCACAGCGCAGGTGGATGCCGACAGCGTGGAGCAGCTGGTGGCTCTGTTCTCTGACTACAAGCCTGAACTGGTGCTCAATCTGGCCCTGCCTTATCAGGACCTCACCATCATGGAGGCTTGCCTGCAGACAGGATGCAACTATATGGATACGGCCAACTATGAGCCCAAGGACGAAGCACACTTTGAGTACAGCTGGCAATGGGCTTACCGCGAGCGCTTTGAGCAGGCTGGACTGACTGCCATACTGGGCTGCGGATTCGACCCTGGAGTGACCAGCATCTTCACAGCATATGCTGCCAAGCACCACTTTGACGAAATCCAGTATCTGGACATCGTGGATTGCAACGCCGGCAACCACCATAAGGCTTTTGCCACAAACTTCAATCCCGAGATCAACATACGCGAGATCACACAGAAGGGACTCTACTGGGAGAACGGCAAATATATCGAGACCGAGCCAATGGAGATACACAAGCCTCTCACATATCCCGGCATCGGACCCAAGGAGAGCTACCTGCTGCACCACGAGGAGATAGAGTCGCTGGTGATCAACTACCCCACCATCAAGCGTGCACGCTTCTGGATGACCTTCGGCCAGCAATATCTGACCTATCTGGATGTCATCGAGAACATCGGAATGGCACGCATCGACGAGGTGGAATACAAGGCTCCCAAGGCCGACGGCAGCGGCGAGGAAGTGGTGAAGATAGTGCCTCTGCAGTTCCTCAAGGCAGTATTGCCCAACCCTCAGGATCTGGGTGAGAACTACGAGGGAGAAACCTCTATCGGCTGCCGCATACGCGGTATGAAGGATGGTCAGGAGCATACCTACTACGTGTATAACAACTGCTCGCACCAGGCAGCCTATGAGGAGACCGGCATGCAGGGAGTGAGCTACACCACAGGAGTGCCTGCCATGATAGGTGCCATGATGTTCATGAAGGGCATCTGGAAGAAACCGGGCGTGCATAATGTGGAGGAGTTTGACCCCGATCCATTCATGGAGCAGCTCAACAAGCAGGGGCTTCCTTGGCACGAACTGCACGACATTGACCTGGAGCTCTAATCGGCCCCTCACACCATATACATTATTATATATATACTATAGAATATGGCAGCAGCAGACAACGCGGCTAAACTGAAAGCGCTTCAGGCCGCAATCACAAAGATAGAGAAAGACTACGGCAAAGGCTCGGTGATGAAACTGGGCGACGAGAAGATAGAGAACGTGGAGGTGATACGCACAGGCAGCATTTCACTGGACTACGCGCTCGGAGTGGGCGGCTATCCCAAGGGTCGCATCATAGAGATCTACGGTCCGGAGTCTTCTGGTAAGACCACACTGGCCATCCATGCCATCGCCGAAGCACAGAAGGCAGGCGGCATAGCAGCATTCATCGATGCAGAACATGCCTTCGACCGATTCTATGCAGCCAAGTTGGGAGTGGATGTGGATAACCTCTTCATCTCGCAGCCAGACAACGGCGAGCAGGCACTGGAGATAGCCGACCAGCTGATACGCAGCGCCGCTATCGATATCGTAGTGGTGGATTCTGTGGCAGCGCTCACACCTAAAGCAGAGATAGAGGGAGATATGGGCGACAACAAGGTGGGTCTGCAGGCCCGCCTCATGAGCCAGGCTCTGAGAAAGCTCACCGCCACCATCAGCAAGACAAACACCACCTGCATCTTCATCAACCAGCTGCGCGAGAAGATAGGCGTGATGTTCGGCAATCCCGAGACCACCACAGGCGGTAACGCTCTGAAGTTCTACGCCAGCGTGAGACTGGACATCCGCAAGGGTGCAGCCATCAAGGACGGCGACAACATACTGGGCAACGAGGTGCGCGTAAAGGTGGTGAAGAACAAGGTGGCTCCTCCATTCCGCAAGGCAGAGTTCGAAATTACCTTTGGCGAAGGCATCAGCCGCATCGGCGAGATAGTTGACCTGGGCGTCAAGTTCGGCGTCATCGAGAAGAGCGGTTCGTGGTACAGCTACGGAGGAAGCAAGTTGGGACAGGGCCGCGAAGGTGTGAAAAACCTGCTCAAGGACAATCCCGAACTGGCCGAAGAGATAGCCGCCAAGATAGTAAACGCTATGAACGGCACTCCCGAAGCCGAAGAAATCATCGAGGAAGGAATGCAGTAAGGGAAAGATTGAGGGAGCGGCTTCTGGATTTACAGCCAAGCGACTAGGCATTATGCCTGGTCAGAGCAAATGCTGATTGGGCCTGCCATCCCGAGGTTATGGTTTAGAGAGGAGCATTCATAGGCGATTAGAGAGAATGCTGTGCCGGACTGGCTAATGAATTATAGCTTGGAGGTCAGGCGGCCTGCCGTTTCGCCCGACAGGAGTGATGCATTTCCCCAACTGGGAAAAACTTTTCACCCTATTGGAGAAAGCATTTTACCCAGACCGAGAACCCATCTCCCACATTCCCGAATAATATCCAGCCCCTTCTCACTTCCCATCAAAAGGAGGTAGGGAAGGGGCTTCCTTTATATATATAATAATGTATAAAGAGCGGAGGAGCCTTTTGCCCCATGGCCACGAACCAAGAAACAATCCCGTTTTTGGCAGAATTTTGTGACAGGATGGCAGAATTGCCGACACGAAGCATGACGCAACTGACGAAAGGTAATGCTTTATCCTGCCCAACAGCACTTTGGCACAGCCTTTGTGACTATTAGGGTGTGCATCGTGGCACAAAGAACTCAATTCAAGAATATAAAAAATAAAAAATATACAACTATGGGAAAGATTATTGGTATAGACCTGGGTACGACAAACTCTTGCGTATCTGTGTTTGAGGGCAATGAGCCCGTTGTGATTACCAACAGTGAGGGTAAGCGCACCACTCCCTCTATTGTGGCATTCGTAGATGGTGGCGAGCGCAAGGTGGGTGACCCCGCTAAGCGTCAGGCTATCACTAACCCCAAGAAGACCATCTTCTCTATCAAGAGATTCATGGGAGAGACCTACGATCAGGTGCAGAAGGAAATCGCACGTGTACCTTATACAGTGGTACGTGGCGACAACAACACTCCCCGCGTGGAGATAGACGGACGCCAATACACTCCTCAGGAGATTAGCGCCATGATTCTGCAGAAGATGAAGAAGACTGCAGAGGACTATCTGGGCCAGGAGGTTACTGAGGCCGTCATCACTGTGCCTGCCTACTTCTCTGACTCACAGCGTCAGGCTACCAAGGAGGCCGGTCAGATTGCCGGTCTGGACGTAAAGCGTATCGTGAACGAGCCCACAGCAGCAGCTCTGGCTTATGGTGTGGATAAGGCTCACAAGGATATGAAGATTGCCGTGTTCGACCTTGGCGGTGGTACATTCGATATCTCCATCCTGGAGTTCGGTAGCGGTGTGTTCGAGGTTCTTTCTACCAACGGTGATACTCATCTGGGCGGTGATGACTTCGACCAGGTGATTATCGACTGGATGGCAGAGGAGTTCAAGGCTGAGGAAGGCATCGACCTGAAGCAGGATCCCATGGCTCTCCAGCGTCTGAAGGAGGCTGCCGAGAAGGCCAAGATTGAGTTGTCAAGCACAACCACCACAGAAATCAACCTGCCCTACATCACTGCAGTGGGCGGTGTACCCAAGCACTTGGTGAAGACACTGACACGTGCTAAGTTCGAGCAGCTGGCTGACGGTCTGATCCAGGCTTGTAAGGTTCCCTGCCAGAACGCCATGCGTGATGCAGGTCTGTCCAACAGCGATATCGATGAGGTAATCCTTGTGGGTGGTTCAAGCCGTATCCCCGCCGTGCAGAAGCTGGTAGCCGACTTCTTCGGCAAGGAGCCTTCTAAGGGTGTCAACCCCGATGAGGTAGTGGCTGTAGGTGCTGCCATTCAGGGGGCAGTGCTCACAGGTGACAAGAGCGACATTGTGCTGCTCGACGTTACTCCCCTGTCAATGGGTATCGAGACTATGGGCGGCGTGATGACACGTCTGATTGACGCCAACACCACCATTCCCTGCCACAAGAGCGAGGTGTTCTCTACAGCTGCCGACAACCAGACAGCAGTGACCATCCACGTGCTTCAGGGTGAGCGTCCAATGGCCAGCCAGAACAAGAGTGTAGGCCAGTTCAACCTTGAGGGTATTGCTCCCGCACGTCGTGGAGTGCCTCAGATTGAGGTTTCATTCGACATCGATGCCAACGGTATTCTGAAGGTATCTGCCAAGGATAAGGCTACCGGTAAGGAGCAGACCATCCGCATCGAGGCTTCATCCGGCCTGTCAAAGGAGGAGATCGAGCGCATGAAGGCTGAGGCAGAGGCTAACGCCGATGCTGATAAGAAGGAGCGTGAGAAGGTGGACAAGATGAATCAGGCCGACTCAATGATCTTCCAGACCGAGAACATGCTGAAGGAGAGTGGCGACAAGCTTCCTGCTGACGTAAAGGCAGAGGTAGAGACAGCCGTAGAGAAGCTGAAGACTGCCCACAAGGCACAGGACGTAGCTGCCGTCGATGCTGCTATCGCCGAGCTCAACAACGCTGCTCAGAAGATGTATGCAGCCCAGCAGCAGGCAGGTCCTCAGCCCGGTGCCGGCGCTCAGGCAGACTCTCAGCAGTCTCAGCAGAGCACCTCAAACGGCAACAACGACAACATTCAGGACGCAGACTTCGAGGAGGTTAAGTAAGTATAGATAATTACCGAAAGGTATAGATAGATAAATCCGCATAGCTCAATGAGTTATGCGGATTTTCTTTTTAGTTAAACTTTGTAATTCTTTCGCTCTTTTCGGATATTTGCTTTATTTTTGCACCATATTTGTACCAACACTTATTGGTAGATAATGTGACACTTAATAAACATAAGCAATAAAAAAACTGTATGGGTGTAGCAAAGTTTGAGATAACAAGGAAATGCAAGATTTGCGGTGAGCCATTCGTCGCAAAGACTATCACGTCTTGGTATTGCTCACCAAGATGTTCTAAAGTTGCATTTAAGCGCAGGAAAGATGAAGAGAAAAGAAATGAACGTTTGGATGCTATAGCCAACGCTATTCCCAAAGACCAGGAGTACATTACAGTACCAGAGGCATATTCCATGTTTGGAATCAGTAAAGAAACACTATATCGTTTAATTCGTAAAGGTGTTATTCCAAGTGTGAATGCAGGTCAACGCCAAACACGAGTAAGCAAAGAAACGCTTATGGAAATGTACCCTCTAAGGAAGAGCTTGCTTAAGAAGCAGCCCAAGCCCATTCCAAAACTGTATAGTTTGGAACCAAAGGATTGCTATACGATACAGCAAGCGTGTGAGAAATACCATATGAATGACAGTACACTCTATCTTCAAATCAGAAAGTTTTCAATTCCTACTCGGCAAATCGGCAATTTCGTATATGTGTCCAAAAAGGAAATAGACAATCTCTATAAATAAGCATCCCTATGAAGAAATCTCTATCCCACACCCGTGTTTCCGTGAAACTTCGCAAGGCAGAGTTTCGCAAGGAATGGTATCTTTACATAGAGTCATATCCTGTTATATCCAAAAACGGTGGCAAGCCACAGCGAGTGCGCGAGTATGTCAACCGTACTATAACCACTCCGATATGGGATAAAAGCAGAACGGCAAGAACAGCTTCCGACGGAAGTGTAACATATAAGCCGAAACGTGATGTCAATGGTGTTATCCTTTGCAAGTCGGAGCTTGACCAAGAATCATGCATCTATGCAGACAAGGTCAGGGCTATTAGACAAAAGGAATATGATACCGCAGGACTTTACTCTGAATCAGAAGCCTCCTTATTGGAACAGAAAGAGAAATCGCAATGCGATTTTATTACATATTTCAAGAGTATAATAGATATTCGGCACAGGAATAGTTCAGACTCTATTATCGTAAATTGGAATCGTGTATACGCACTGATGCTCATCTTTACCGACAATCAGCCTATGATCTTTGCCAACATAGACACAAAGCTGGTTGAGGATTTTAGGTTATTCCTGTTGGATGCTCCACAAGGGGGCAACAAGAAAGGGACAATCTCACAAAATACAGCTTCCACTTATTTCGCAATATTCAAGGCTGGATTAAAGCAAGCGTTTGTTGATGGATATTTTGTATCTGATATTGCAGCTAAGATAAAAGGTATAAAAGAGAAAGAGGCAAGAAGAGAGCATCTTACCATAGAGGAACTTAACCGATTGGTTTGTACACCATGCGACAATGCCACTATCAAACGTGCAGCCCTTTTCTCTGCTTTGACAGGTCTTCGACATTGTGACATTATGAAAATGACATGGAAAGAGTTGACAAAGGAAGGCACTCACTATCGCATAAACTTCGACCAAAAGAAGACAAAGGGCGTTGAGTACATGCCTATTTCTGAGCAAGCGTATGATCTATGTGGAGAACCCGGACATCCAGACCAATTAGTATTTGAAGGTCTTCCTGCTCCATCGTGGATTTCCAAACCTTTGTCAAAATGGATTGAAGCATCTGGAATCACTAAGCATATCACTTTCCATTGCTTAAGACATAGCGTATTTTCTTTCTCGCTAAAATTCAAGCACTTGCAAAATATTTCAGCTTAATAGGTAACGATTTAGAAACCAGCAAAATTCTGTATTTCACCTCGTTTTGCAGTAATTCAAAAGAACGCTTTATCTATTGGCAAAGGTAACAAAATTTATTTGATTAACAGTTTGTATTTGTGAGTTATTTCTCTGCCAAATTATAAAAAATATATAGAATCAATTACCACCAGTAGTTTTCATAGGTTTCATTAATCACTATAATTTTGACAAAGTACAGAAACGATAATTTAATCGTATACTCAAAAAGGCAGTTCATCATCTATTATTGTTGGCGGCTCTTGCCGATTACGCACCGCTTTCATAAGATGAGAAATTAGCGAATCAGATTCTTTCCCATGATACTTGCGCATATAATCTTCTATTAAAACCTTTTGAGCAGCAGAAGAAAAATTACGGCGATGGGTATCATCCACTTCCGAATGACATTTGATACACAGGCATTCAAGATTACCTTCTCGATTATCTGTTTTTACACCGTTCTTATGGTGTGTTTGCATATAAAAATGGTCGAAACCGTCCTCAACATGGGTTCCACAGCGTTCACAAGTAAAACTCTTTTTGGTGCGATAGTTGAGAGATATTTCTTCCCAATTTTTAACATAACCAAAAATATCTACATCGTACTCAGCAGGTTCTTCTACATCCCCTGCTTCTTTTAGAATTTCTACAAAATCGGTGGAATCATTCACTCGTATTGCTTCTTCATCCATCAACAAACGCTTGCAGTAACCACATAGTTCCATTCCCTCAACTTCCACTTCTTTATGAGCATTTCGAGAATACACTTTTATTGGTTCTGCATTGGCAAAACGGTAAGCTTCCCGTCCAAAGTTTTCGATAGCTGTGCATTTACAAACGTGAAACTTAGGTTGGCTGACATGTCCCTGCCATTCAAAATAGAAACGAGCCTTATACATAAAACCACGGCGTTTAACTCCTTCATCATCAATATAAAAAATTCCACCATCTTCAAAGAGAATGCGCTCACCGATGTCTTCAGGCAGTACATCAACTGTACCGACTGAACGCCAAGCACCAGCAGTTCCAATCTGTATTCCCATATCAGTAAGGCTTTTCTTAAAATTAGGAAAGTCACAAATCGGGTCAGTATTGAAGAACCAATCTTCCTCTGCGTCTATGTCAAAATCGAAGCTCATTTGGTATTCTCTTTTACAAAATTCTCAAGAATTTCATCACCGGAAGTAACTATTCGAAACTCCACACGTCGTGAAGAAGTACGGTCTATAGGTTTACCAGAACGAATAATAAAATCTCCATCTGCATCAAGAGCTTTTCCATAAGAAAGCCCATTGGCAGTAAACCAATATTCAAGTAATTGTTTCTGTTTATCCGAATACATTTCAAACTGTGACATAGAGCGAAAGTATTTAACCACCGCCAATGCTCTATCTTGGGAAAGCATGGCATTGGCTATATAGGGGTCTGGATGTCGACTTGGCATCGGTACATCATCTGTATGTCCCTCAATACGAATTTCTTGGATATTAGAACGTAAACTGTCATTTAACAAAATATTGAAATAGCGGGGTAAAAACTCTTCTAGAATTTCCTTGAAACGAGGTGTCAATTCTGATGACCCTGTAGCAAAAAGAACTGTCGGTTCTTTAAATTTCATAGTAAGGTCCTTGCCTATTGTCATTTGCCATTTGAGAGTGTCACCTTCAAACTCTTTAACAAGTTTATTGTGCAACTCATTCTTGGTTTCCACATAATCAGTAAGGACGGATTGATTCTTTTGTACACGGCTAATGTAGGCGATTGCAACAAAAAGAAAAATCACCATCAATCCTGTCATAAGGTCTGAAACTGACAACCATACATTCGTTTTAGCCATATCTATCTGCGTTTACCTATTTGTTCTACCATCTTAGTAATACAGTTATCAAGTTCGGCAAGAGTAGCACTTAGGCGACCATAGAATTGACGGTCAAGCGAAGTAAGCTGCGAATTGAGTGTTTGTGACCCCTTTGTTATGATACCAACTCCTTCTTCCATTTTATCTTTTGTGCCTTGCCAAAATTGTTCCCCATAATCACGTATTTTGTTAAGTTCTTCAAGTTTCGCAATGAGAAGTTGTACTCCATCCACGAAATTACGTTGTTTGCGTACCCATTCGTTAAGTTTTTGAGTAGATTCGTTAAACGATTCCATATTAGATTTGGAAAGATTGGCAGTTTCATGCAGTTCCTTGGTGACTTCAATGAACCTCTTGTCCTCAATAATAACTTGGTTAAGCGCATCAACAAGCTGGTGTAATTTACCACCTTCACTAACAAGAATAGACGTATCATCCTTTACGCGGGTAAGTGAAGAAGAAGTAGCCTCGAAATTATCAGACATATCTTTGTACTGACGAGTAAGCGAGGTTATCATTTCTTTATTCTCCTGTTGCCAAAGATTGAGTTTCTCCACTGATTTATTAAGCTGGTCAAAATTTTCTTGAATGAGTTTGTTAATAAGCGCGTTCATTTGTTTTTGAAATTCTTCGGTCACTTTTTTCATTACATCGACAAGAGCTTCGGTATTACTCTTCTTGAGGAGTTCGGTGAATTCATTGAATTTCCTTTCTAATAACTCATTTGTTTTGGTCATATTATCTTCTATCTCAATGACCTCGCCGTGTATTATTTCCTTTAGTTTTCCAACCTTTTCATTAATTTCGTCTTCTGTACCACTTATACCAGAGATTACATCAAGGATTTCTCCAAGATGATGCGTATACTCGCTAACTTCTTGTGTATATTTCAATACAGAATTAATAGACACAGTTTGTTCATTCGTGGCTTCTTCAAGGTTCCCAAATGAAACAAGCATAGAAGAGTTTACTTCCTTTATATCAGCAAGAGTGTTCTCTTGGCTACGTTGTAAAACAACCAACGAGTCAATGGCGGAGGTCATAGTTTTTTGTGTTTCCGACATCTTAGACATTACCTCACCAACTGTTCGGTAAAAAGCCTTGCGGTCAGCCTCTTGTTCTGTCAGTTGTTTCTGAATAGAGTGTATCGTCTCTGTATTGGCATCGCTCATCGCTTTTACCGCTTTGGTTATTTCACCAGCGGCTTGATTTATGTCGGAAACACCTCCGTCTTTTTCATCTTGTTTCCTACTAATAAAAGCAGATAGAATCATAGAACCAACCATACCTGCCAAAGATGTAAAGAAGGCTGTTTTCAAGCCATCAAGTAAATCAGGGATAGAGCGATCAAGGTCTGTGGTGTCGAAAGCCATCAAACCTTTGGTTATTCCCCAAAATGTACCCAATACACCAAGGGTGGAAACCAAAGAGGGAAAAAATTCCACCATCCGGCGATTAGCCACTAATTTCTCACTATTTCTATATCTAAATACAATAATGGAACAGAAAATAAAAACAATAAAAATGCTACATAAGCAAACCCATGTATCAATTGAAATGGACAAGTTCATAACGAAATCTTATTTGAGTTGAAAATTCAATGCTTTACAATTAAATATATAAGTAATGCCTGATTACATCATACATACTCATAGGTTCACCGAAAGTCGCATATAAGGTCTTATGTGACATTACATTTAACTTGTCTAAGTCTGGTGCGTTAAGTTCGTTTCTTTTCAATATGTCGAATAATCTCATTATTACAGATATTTTATTATTTCCTTATTCATCTCTTGCCAAGAGACGGTTACTAAGAATTATTTTGTTGAAACAGAGTGGTTTGTGAATTTTTAAAGTGGAATTTCGGTAAACATACAGTATTTTTTGCAAAACAAAAACTTGGCAATAGGTTAGATTTTCAGCGTTTTATGAGCTAAGAATCATTATTTTGCGTAACTTTGCATTATAATATCCGTCTCTTGGCAAGCGTTGGACTGATTCGCAAAACATTCACGGTTTTACAGCAAATCCAATATCTTCTTATTAGCTCTGTCCACCACAGAAGTATCCAGCGAAGCAAGATAAATCTGCGTGGTGTTCTCTGAATCATGCCCCATACCTTCGCTGATGACAGAGATAGGTACATTGCGGCTTTTGGCAATACTTGCCCATGAGTGCCGCCCGACATACATTGTCAAGGGTATCGACAAGTCCAACTGTTTTCCGATTTTCTTCAACAGATGGTTCACCCTATGCAGTTCGTTGGTGTATTGCTTCCGATAATCCTTGTTCCTTTTTGTGATGATAGGTAAAAGATATTCCGTTTCATTTATCGGGTATTTGTCAACAATCTCCTGCATACATCTTTCCCATTTGATGAAAAGTTGCTGCCCCGTCTTTCGTCTGCGGTAGGAAAGGATACCGTTCTGCAAATCCTTCTTTCTCAGATAAGCCATATCTATGAAAGACATTCCCCTTGTGTAGAAACAGAACAGGAACATGTCACGGGCAAAGTCAAGATTGGGCTTCAACGACAAGTCCAGCCCTTTGATGCGTTTAAGATCGTTAAGTGATATGGCTCGCTTCAAGGTTTTTTCCATTCCTGTATAAACAGATTTGAATGGATGCCGCTGTCCTGTCAGCCCGTCTTCCACCGCACGGTTATAGACCGCTTTCAGAACGCGCATATAGAACGATATTGTATTGGGTGAGTTGCCTCTGCCTTTCAGATAAGCCTCATATTCCGCAATCAAGTCAGCGCTAATCTGGTTAAACAAGACCTCCTTGTCATTCATAAAACCGTTGAAACTTCGGAATGCCGCCGTATAGGTTTCCGATGTGCGTATCTTACCCAAGCGTTTCAGCCTTGCTATCTGCTGACAGATGTAGGCATTGAACGATTGCTCCTGTCTGTTATCCTGAAAACGCATGCCTATATCATCCGCCACAAATGTGCCGGATTGGGATAAGGCTTGTATAATCTTGTTCAACCTATCTTTGTCCCATCTGATACGTGAACTTATCGAAAGCAAATGATTGTTCCGCTCTTGTTCATTTGGAACACGGTGCAGGATGACCGCTTCGGAATGGCAGTCCCATTCCGAAGCGAAAAGTTTATAGTCGGTATATATCTGCCTGACCACACGGTTGTGAATCACCTGATAGTAGAGTGTGCCCTCCTTGCCGCCTATGGTGGATGGGCGAAACTTGACCTTGACCGATGCCATATCAGTCCGATTTGGATTGGTAACACTTCTCTAACGCCCTTGAAAGTTCCACAATCTCCCGGCTCAGTTTCACAAGGTCGATGGTACACTTCTCCAGCTTGTAGAGCAACGCCATCGCCTTCTTCTCCGAGAAGTGGATGCGCAGTTCCTTGACAACCTGATTGTAGTTCGTGCCGATGGCACGGAACTGGGCATGGAAATCCGACAGCTTGGTGTAGTAGTCCACCAGCGTCTTGTCCACCTTCAACACCTTGAACTTCTGCCCGAAGAAGTGCGCCTTGAGAAAGACGGCTTTCGCGTACACGTTCGATTCCTCGTACATTGTCAGGAACCTGTTCCATTCCACATCATCGAAGCGCACCATCACGCAGTGCGTCTTCGGGTTCAACTTGGGATTTCTCCCGTACTTGCTCTTCTTTTTCATGCTTCTTATTTTTTCAATTTTATGGCTTGTCCATTGTTTAATCTTTGATTAATGAACCCCGAAATTATCCGACTGCGGAGGATAATTCTGCCCACGGCGGTGAAGGCATTTTCAGTTACTTAGAATTATTCGGGTAACTGAAAATATATCTTGCTGTGTCTTTGAGGACACAAAAATCCTCCGCCTGTCGGATTTGTTTCCGGGTGTACTCACTCATCTTGGGTATCGGTTAAGCCGATGAAGTGTATTCACCAGCCCAACCGACTTTCTGTAATCCCGTCAGAGCTTGCGCCACTGCTCGATGTCGTTCCGATAGGTGTCGAGGTGCAGGCGGACGAGGTTTTCAATCAGCCCCGATGCGCTCATGCCCTTTCCTCCGAGGAAGCGGACAACCCTGTCGAGTTCGTCACGCACCGTCTCGCTGACGAACACGGGCTTGCGGTTGACAAGTTTCGGGACTTTCAGGTAGGTGGCGCGGTACTCCTCCAACGACAACCTGCGCTGCTTGCTGCTGACACGCTTCTGCGGCATTGCCGTTTTCTCGACCGCCTCACTTGACGGTTCATCCGCCATAGCGGTCTCCGTTTCCTCCGTAACGGTATTGCCGGGCAGTTCCAGCTCATCCGGCTCCAGACCGATACGTCTGTAGATGTCATTCATCGACTTGGGAGTGTAGGATTCCCTGCGTCCCATCTTTTCCACGATTTCACGAGCCTGCTGCTCTGTAATGTTTGGTTCTCTCTTCATTGTAAAAAACAAATTGATTAAGTTATTAACTGTGGTCTTGGTAAACACCTTGACCGATTATCGGGAGCAAAGTAAGGTGCTTTAATACAGTCAGTCAAGCACTTGGATTCTCTTAGGCAATTTTGTGTGGTTTTGCATTATGGCGGTTGATAAAGCGGTGAGGACTTCACCGTTTTGCCGGATGTATATGCCCGAAAGGGCAAAGACTCAATCGTAGGCGAATTTGAATTAAGCCCTTATTTTTCCCCTTGCCACCTTTCTATTTTTTAGAATTAAGAGGATAACCGCTGCCTCCAGCCAATGCCAACCTCTACCACCCTGTGCCACTTGCTGCCAGACCTGATTGAAACCATTGCCGGATGCCGGATTATGTATTTCTTTGCAGGAGAAGGAATGATAGCCGCCAAAGGGAAGTCAGCATCCCGGACAATGACTGCCGTATCAGCGCAACACGCTTCCACTTTCGGGGAACCTATTGTCAGGTAACGGATTATATATTCCTTTGCGGCAAAAGAAACAGTAACAACTAAAAGAAAGACAATATGGAAATCGTATCAATCGAGAGAAAGACCTTCGAGGAACTGGTCGCCAAGTTCGACCGCTTCGTCAGCCGTATGGATGCCATCTGCCATCGTCACGGCGAAAAGAAAATGAGCGAGTGGATGGACAATCAGGACGTGTGCCGGATGCTCAACATCAGCCCCCGAACCTTGCAGACGCTTCGGGACAACGGCACGTTGGCTTATTCGCAGATAAACCACAAGACCTATTACCGTCCCGAAGACGTGCAACGCATCGTTTCCATCGTGGAGGACAGGCGAAAAGAAGCAAAGTTCAAAGGCAGAACAATCTGATAACCGAATAGAGTAATAACAATAATTCCACTAAATCCAAAGTAATATGAACGAACTGATTAACAAAGACAACGAGTGGATAATCCACTTCTTGGGCAGCCTTGACCGTCTGCTGGACAACGTAGAGCATCTGACCGCAAACTACCGCCCGACACTGAACGGGGAGCGTTTCTTCACAGACAAGGAAGTGTCGGCACGGTTGAAAGTGAGCCGCCGGACGCTTCAGGACTACCGCAACGAGGGACGTATAGCCTACATTCAGTTGGGCGGCAAAATCCTCTACCGTGAATCCGACATCGAAAGGATGCTGGCTGACGGCTACCAATCCGCCTACCGACTGAAGGCAACCTGATTTTCTTGAAGGAGCGCAGTTTGCCGTCTGCCCTATGTTTGCGGCAGCAATGGAACTTCGGCAAAAAGACAAAAGGAACGGCTTACAGATGAAGCATCAATGTTTAGCTTCGTCTGTAAGCCGTTCCTCTATTTCTTCTGATTTCCCGCCAGTCGCTTGTTTCCGTTGCCGGATGCCTTTCAAGCGTGTGGATGGCAGTGGCAAGGTTTTCGGGCGGAATACGCTCAAACCCGTTTGAGGAAGATTCTGCCTGAAACGGCTCTGCCGCCTGACCTTGCCAATGCCGTCAAAGCCACACGCTACCTTTGCATCCGAGCATCGGGAACAGGTGGCTGACGGGATGAACCTCAACTATACCATAGGTTACTGCCCTTACCGCAAGAGAAGAACAATGTTGTCGGACTTCCTTTCTTGGAGGCGCAGATTTCATTTATTACGAACCGTCTGAACTGAAAACTTTCTTTACTGCATATCCTGAATGCAATGGCTATAATCATTTCAAGGTTATACACATCATAGCTGATGCCGTCAGTTTGCTTGATATACTTCATTGTATAAGTTTCACTCAATTCCTTGTTCTTGTAGATTGCCCGTATCGCCTTGCGGATGTCGCACGAGAACACCCCAAACAGGTCGGCTATCTCAAACTGGGTCATCCACACGGGGGCAGTTGGTACGGTGACCACCCCCGTTTCACTGATTGTTATTATTCCTCTGTTCATAATTCATCTATTTTATAATGGTTATTTACTATTCTCTTTCTTTTCGCCAGCCAATATTTTCTTTCTCCGCTCCATCAGTTTGTCCATATCCTTGGAGATTTTATCGTCTGTTATCCGTGCATATCCCTGTGTCGTCCTGATATTGGAGTGTCCCATCATCTTGG
>OOBO01000143.1_pt1 | contig 64681 bp, 78 predicted proteins | sample 1671031 | NCBI WGS metagenome assembly OOBO01 (sample SAMN06348115, study PRJEB24527) | human gut metagenome | biome: human gut; feature: ankylosing spondylitis patient; material: feces | host: Homo sapiens | place: China | collected 2015-10 | reverse complement strand
AAGAAAATATAGACCTATACTACAAAAATAAGCCACGGATATTTGCAACTGTGCCAAAAAAACATGTTAGTGATACATCCAAAAGACAAAACCACGGCGATGCTTTCAGCCTTATATGACGGGTTGGAAGCACAAGTCGTTACCGACTACCGTACAACCAAGGAGATGGGGCATCTGTTGCATCATGTCTCTACACAGGATCGTATCATGTTACTGGGACACGGCTCAGACAAAGGACTTTTCTTTCGTGAGGATGACAGCAAGGAGGAATTTGACAAAGTCATCGTGGGGCATCCTCACACTTATCATCTACGTAAGCATGGTGGAAACATCGTAGCTGTATGGTGCAATGCCGACCAGTTTGCACGTGCAGAAGGCTTGCATGGTTTGTTTTCGGGGATGATAGTTTCAGAGTTAAATGAGGCTCTATTATATCAGGTAGAGACGGTACAGGAGGAACTTGACCGTGAGAATGTTAAGTTGGTCCGTAGGCTGAGAGCATTGCTTGATGAAAGAATCCCCCTGAGCGAGATACCTAAACGGATGTTGGCAATGGATGATGTCCACTCACCCTTGACCACATTCAATTACAAGAATTTCTTTTATTTTTAAGAATTAACAAGATGATGGATTATCTGTTTGTCAATAAGTCCAATGCTTTGTATGAGGCATTGAAGCAATACCCTATTGTTGACCTTGCCCCTGTCTATGACAAAGGAGTGAGAGGCAGAACAATGTCGGGACGTGGCAGCAACTGGCTGTTGGCAAAGGTGCGTGACGCCGGTGTAAAGGTCATCATCGACCTCCGCACGGCAGACCACACCGATCGCTACGACCGCAATGTGGCAGAGGCTGGCTTGGAATACCACAATCTGCCCATCGACAGCAGGAACACGGACGTACATCAGATTATTGGCTCACTTCCGCTGCTGTTCGAGTTGATGGATAATGGTGGCTTCTATATAGCCTGTGCTATGGGCAGACACCGCACGGACATTGCCATTGCGCTTTACTATGTGATGCACCCTTCCGTTCCGTTTGAAGAGGTGCCGGAGATGAGAGGGCATCGCTATGTGGAGAAAAAGGAGTTCCGCTGTGATGACATTGCCGCAAGGCTCAACAGCATTATCAAGGCTATCACTCCCAACGAGCTTGCCATGCTGGGGCTGCCAGCTGACTATGAGGCAGAGTTTCTCAGACGTAAAAAGCATTTGTTTGATGTAAACCGTAATTTCGAATGAACATGAACTATAAGATTTGCTTTGTATGTACAGGCAATGCCTGTAGGTCACCATTCGCAGAAAGTGTGACGAAGAAACTCTTGGCAGATGACGGAATGAATGGCATCGAAGTATTTTCATTGGGCACATTGGACTGGGGCGAGAATCCTCGTGATGCTGCGATGGTGGATGTGGCGAAGGAATTGGGCTATGATTTAAGCGGTACTACCACGGTTATGACACGTGAAAAACTAATGACTGCTGATGCAATCATTGTGTTTGACGAGCGTCACCATGATGCCATAACACGAGTATTGGACTATAGCCATTGGAACCGAATAGTTCTGTTCAATAAGATGGCATTGGATGAAGATGGTAATGTGGAAGACCCTCATTACCAGACTGCAGCTGTATATCGTCGTGTGGCCAGACACATTGAAAACGGTTGTAAACGATTGGTAGAGCAGTGGAAACTACAGTCACCAAAGCCTGAACGTTTTCGATAAGCCAAATGAGCAACGCCAAGCTTGCTTGGGCTTTGCCATGGCGAGAAAACGAAGGCAACGCCAAGATTGAAGATTGCATGAATGCAATGATAATATCCCTTTGGCTAATGTGGCAAACAGGCACAATAGACCAAAGGGATATTTTTTTTTCAGTATAAAATGATGATAGATGATAGAGAAGGGTTACAATTCTCCCTCTCTTATCATAGAAATAAAACAAAACAGTGGAGGATTGAAAAGATGCAGACATCAGAAGCCGAGAAAGACTGGTTGCGCCGTATATGCGGAGGACAGCCTGTAACAGAACAGAAGACAGCTCCCACAAAAGAGGCTGAGCACAAGCCAGTAGCAGAGAAGAAAGCCAAAGGGAATGGGTTTGGGGATATTGCTGGCATGAATGAGTTGAAGGAGTTCGTGACAGAGGGCTTCATCAACGTTCTGAAAAACCGCAAGTGCGCCGAGGTGTATGGCATCAAACCACCCTCCATGCTCTTCTATGGTCCAGCAGGATGCGGCAAGACATTCTTCGCTGAGAAGATGGCCGAGGGGATAGGCATCAACTTCATGAAGATTGTGCCTGATGACCTCGCCTGTACTTGGGTACACGGAACACAACAGAAGATAGGAGAAGTATTCAAGGATGCGGAGAAGAAAGCACCCACACTGCTGTTCTTCGACGAGTTCGATGCCATGGTGCCCAAACGCTCCGGTGACGAGGCAAACCAACACTATGACAGTGAGGTCAACGAGTTTCTCTGTATGCTCAACAATGCCTCCGAACGTGGTGTATATGTCCTTGCTGCAACCAACCATCCCGAACGCATCGACAAGGCTGTGCTACGGACAGGACGTATCGACGAGATGGTATATATTGACATGCCCGACAAGGAAGCCCGCAAGAGTCTGTTCTCGTTAGCACTCTCCAAACTTCCATCGGATGAGGGGATTGACATCAACAGACTGGCAGAACTGACTGAGGGTTTCAACTGTAGCGACATCAGTTATATAGTGAGGTCAGCGGCAAGAAAGATGTTCAATGCCACTATCAAAGAAAAGACGGACGAGTACCAGCCTATCAGCCAGACGTTGCTCGAAGAAGTCATTTCCAAGAAGCGTCCGTCTGTCAGTGGCAGAGACTTGCGGGAATACGAGCGAGTGCGGAGAGAGTTCTCTCCAAAGGATGAGGGTTGTCACCACGCCACTATAGGTTTTAGATGAATAATAATCAAAATTAGAAAGATATGAACTGTAGTGCAAGCCGAGAGCAGAAAGCTTGCTTTATGCCGAGGCGAAGCCTACAGTCAATAAATTGAAAAATTTATGAAAGAGAAGATTTTGGAAGCATTCAGAGACTTGGGTTTCAAGTTGGAAGAAGAGGAAGGCATGGGTTACTGTTTCAACTACGAGGGACTGAACCTGCTGTACATGTACAATGAGAACGATGAGGAGTTCCTCAACATTGCACTTCCCGGCATCGTTGAGGTGGAGGAAGACAGAATGTTGCAGATTTGCGCCTTGTTGGAGAAGATCAACTCCACGTTGAAGTATGTCAAGACGTATATGCTTGGAAACAGCGTCTGGTTGTTCTACGAGCGTGAACTGTTTGGAGAGGAAGACCTTATGACCGTAATTTCACGCATGATACTTCACTTGGAGGCGGGCCTTGTCTTTGCTCGCAAGGCGATGGCTGAGATTGAGGAAACGATGACAAGCGATTCCTCTGATGATGACACTACAGACGAAGCAGAGGAAATCGTGGTAGAGGAAATTTCTGATTATGGTGACAACTAATACACAGGAGGTAAAGACTATGACAAAGAAAGAAATGATATTTGAGGCTATCGAGAGCCTCGGCTACAAGTCCCATGTGGATGATGACGGCGACATCTGCGTCCGCTTCCAGATGAAAAGCATCTTCTTTTTGACGGGTCAGGAGGAAGAGCAGTACATTTCGGCGATTCTTCCCCAGTTCTCTGAGGTGAACGAAGGAGAGGAAACCCTCACACTGGCTGTCTGCAACAAGGTGAGTCGTGAAGTAAAGCTTGCCAAGGTGTATATTGACCAGACATTGAAAAGCGTAACAGCCAGCTGCGAGTTCTTCTACACCGACATGGAGAGCCTGAAAAACAACGTGGAGCATGTTCTGAACATCCTGGGCATGGTGCGTTCCGCATATCACAAGGCAAAAGCTGAATTCATGTAAATCATATAAGGTATGGCTATGAAGAAATGTATTATCCTATTTATGGCGGCCATATTAGCCTCATGTTCTGACACGCAACTGGCAGAGAGCATCGCAGATGTGAAAGAGTCTGAATTGGTCAAGGAGAATGCCACTGGCAGCGCAGAGATCAAGGCTCTTGTTGAAAGGGCACGCTGGGGTGACGGTCAGGCCTATCTGCAACTTGCAGACTGCTACAGGGACGGTATCGGTGTGAAAAAGAATTTCCTCGGGATGTTGGCTATGGTGGAACAAGCACGAGTCCATGGTGCCATTCATGACGAAATGGAATATGTGACAAAAATCCCCGAAGATAATGACATCAAACGTTGCTGCGACCTGATGGACAAAAGCTGTAGCCAACTGATAGAAGAGAAATACAGTGTCATGGTGCAATTGGCTACAATCGACAGCCCCGATGTAATCGCTATGTATGGTGTCCTGTGTGTGGAAAGCGGTGATTCCATTCGTGGATTTGAAATCATAAGGGATGCCTCTGAACGTGGAAGTGATTTTGCGGCATTGCTGAACGCTTTGCTGGACTGGAAAGGAAATATTCAGCCCGATAAGATGAAGTTGGAACAGCTTGCTGAGAGAATTCCATTGGCGTATAAGCTGCTTGGCAAACTCAGTCTAAAGCCAGACGAAAACGGCATTGTTGATGAGAGGAAAGTCGCCTACTATTATATGAAGGCTGACGAACATGCGTTGCTCTCCCAGCGAGAAGCCAAATGGTTGCTCGCTTATCATAAAGATGTGAGCATTCCTGAGTTGACTGACAGTGATGTGAAGAGATTGGAGTCATTCATCCGTACCCCGGGTGAGAGAGTTGAAATCGTAGCAGATACAGTGAGTGTGGATAGCATAGAATTAGATAACCAATAAATGTTTGAAATGATGGAAAAAGTAAAGGACAAGCAAGAGATGAAGAAGACGCAGGTCTTCAATGTGATTATCCTCGACCGCAGCGGATCGATGGAGTGTATTCGTCAGGCTGCCGTTGAGGGTTTCAACGAGACCTTGGCAGGAATCAAGAAGGCGCAGGAACAGTTTGCCGAGACACAAGACCATTTTGTGACATTGGTCACATTCTGTAGCTGTGAGACGAAGCACGTGTTTGACAAAACACCCGTGGCAGATGCTCATCCGCTGAAGATGGAGGATTTCCAGCCATGCTGCACCACACCGCTGTATGATGCCATGGGCATTACGCTCACCGCTATGCGCAAGCATGTCAAGGAGATTGAGGACAGTGTGGTAGTCGTTACCATCATCACCGACGGCATGGAGAATGCCTCGCACGAGTACAACGGCAAGACCATCAAGGAACTTGTGGAGCGTCTGCGTGGCGAGGGATGGACATTCACCTATATGGGTGCCAACCAGGATTCCGTAGAGGTGGCAATGAAACTGTCTATCCGCAACTCACGCAACTTTGCCTATAGTCATGAGGGTACACGTGCCTCGATGGGTAAGGACACCAGCACCCGCATGAACTTCTTCTCACGTCTCTCGTGCATGAAGATGCAGGAGGCAGACGGATGCGCAGCACCTATGTCGGCAGAGGAGCGGCACAACCTATATACCAGTATGGCAGACGAAGCTTTTGATGAGGAGGAAGGAAAATGAAGACTAAGATAACATCAATGAAAAGAGCTTTCGTCCTGTTCTGGCATGGGTTGACCGCCCTCCTCGCTGGCATTGCCAATTGGTTTACGGTGATATTAGGCATGAGGGATGACTCCAAGTATGGCAAGATTCTCCGTCGAACGGTGGGCAGCTGCTTTGCGTTCCTGATGCTGTTGCTGGCCATAGCCGCAGGTTGGGATTTCTGCCGTACTGCTTGCTATCGGTTGGAAGTAAACAAGCATTTTGATGACTCGTATTACGATACGCAGTACATCTCCCGCAATGTCACCTATTACACCTACTACGATGAAGACGGTTTCCTGAAGACTGCTGACGGCAAGAAGACCATTACGGGAATCAGGTGGATAGCCAAGCCACTGGGTATGGATTCACTGATATGCTACAGTGACGGCAAGAAACGCGGCTATTTCAATATGTTCACAGGCAAACCTGTCATTGAGCCGAAGTACAGCCATGCGTGGATTTTCTCCGACGGATTGGCATCGGTGGATGATGGAGGCTGGATCAAGTTCATAGACGCTTCGGGCAAGGTGGTGATAGACCCACAGATTCCTTATATCCCCGGAGCAGAAGGCTATGTATTCCACAAAAACCGCTGCATTGTCCACAATGAACGTCGTGACCGTTTCGGGCTGTTGGACAAACAGGGCAAGTGGGTGTTGCAGCCTAAATATTTCTCCATCGAATCTTCCGGGAACTTCTGGGTTGTCGATAACGGAGAGGGCAAGAGTGTATTGGACAGCACGCTGAACACGGTCATTCCGTTCACGAAAGGTCAAATATGGGTAAGCACCGAATATATCAGTGTTACTCTCAGCAACCACATCATTCAACGTTACGACCATAGCGGTGAGATTATCAATGATTTCTACATCAATGACGTTAGTTATATGACCTATGAGTCAGATGAGTTGCGCTACTCCACCTCTAAGAATTACAATGAGGAAGGTACACTCACCAGTGAGACGGAAAACATTGAGCCGTTGCCAGTGGAGAAGATGGCAAGATGTCGACGCTATGAGGCAGAAAGCGGATGGTATGGACTGATGAGCGCAGACGGTAAGGTAATCACTCCTCCTTCATACTGTAGCATCCAGGCAATAGGTTATGACATGTACCTTTGTAAGGACAATGATGAAGATGGTGTGATACTGAATGGTAAAGGTCAAAGGATTGGTTAGGTTTCAGGATTGGCAGTGTTCTCGGCAAACATATTGCTCATAGATGTTTGCTTGATAAGATTGAACAGGATGGCAGGATTGATGTACCTGCCATCCTTTTTTTCTTAAAGCAAAGGTGCCTACTCATCACGAGCAAGCACCCAGTTATTATGAAAAAAAAGTTATTAGTGCGTTCAATATTCATGGAACAGGCATTGGAAGTGAATATGTACACATGTATAAGTGTGTACATGTATTCATGTATTCATTAACACGCTATTGCTACGCCTGCTTCAAGCATAGGCTACTTGGACAGTATCACGATAGTGAATCTGTTGGCTTCATTCGCTTCGTACTTGTCTATACCGCCATAGTTCTTAATCTGTATCTGGGAGTCTTTTATACCACGTTCCACGAGAGACTTGGCAATATAGTTGGCACGTCGTTGCCCGAGTTCCTGGTTTCCTGACTGAGTACCTGTAGCACTGTCTGCTGCACCTGATATTGACACTTTCAGATTCTCATCCTTTGCGATACGCGCAATCTCATCGAGATTGACCATTTGAGAATCGTCAACGAGCTTTTCCGAGTTGATTTGAAAGAAGAAATACACAGGTGTTCCCAGACCTATTCTTATCTGGTTAGTGCTACCATCTTCATCTGTCAATCCCGCATTTTTGCCATTGCCGTCCGCTTTCCAATCCTCAGAGTCCATGTTGCAGTCCTGTAAGTTTGAAGAGTCTGACATGTTGAGACGGGCACGGAGAGAGTTGAGACCGCTGTAGCTGTTTTTCGGATAGATGGTTTTGACATCGTCTTCTCCAGCCAGTCGTTTTTGAAGACGGGCATTCTCCATTTTCATCTGGTCGATGTAGTCTCTCAGATATACATTTTCCTCAATATAGGGAGCAGCGTCAATGACACGCTTCCATCCTGTCTTGCCGATGGTAAAGGACAAGCCTGCTGAGACGGTAAGCATGTGGTCCCCGAATTTTGTTGAGGTGCCGATGTCATCAAAGTTCTTGGCTGTTGTCATTCCGCTTATCCCGGCAACGAGATGAAGACGGTCATTGAGGCGGTATCGTGCCTCGATACCATATGAAAAGGCGAACGGATGGCTGCCACTTGAACCTCCTGAGCAAGTACATGAGCCCGACCAGTCAGAGTTGTGTATCATACCAACTCCAAGATATGGTATCACATCCCAAAGAGGTATTCCACTCTCGTTACAGCGTATGCCGGATGTCAGGTTATACATGAAGTCAGCGTGAATGAACTGATATTTCCTGCTTTTGAACTCAGCATTCTTGAATGACAGTCCTTGGAATCCTATACGTCCACCGATTGCGGGTGTGAACCACTTGCCGAGTCCCACCTGCAATGCAGGCTTCACTCTGTCGAACACATCCCCACAACCGATGGGCGACCCAAGAAAAGCAGAAGCCCCGCCCTTTACTTCAATGAACCAATTTCTACCCCAGTTGGCTGCTTCGCTGACATTCTTGAGATATGTAGGATTGCCAGTCAAGAGCATAGGCTCCTGACTGAACGATTTCTGATGAATGATACTGTCCTCATACTGGTGGACAGGTTCTGCCTTTATCGTCATTGCTGCAAGGCAGAACATAGACATGATAAGAATTTTCTTTCTCATTTTGTGTTATGGATTTAATTGTTAATACGAGGTGTAAACAAACGAGCTGATGTCACATCTTCTTTTTTCTGCTGACAGAAGGCTTGCACATCTTACGAGCCATGGCCAGGCATCTGCGTGCCCACTCACGGTCATCTTCATCGGGACGTTGTCCCCAGCCGGAACTGGGACCACCTCCACCGCCACCATGAGTCTGAGCGATGGTTGTAGCATCATCGATGAAGCCACATACCAGATTGAGCGCAACCTTTACTACATGGTTCCCTTCATCTGCCAGCTGCATGAGCAATGTACCGTCGAAGTCGAGCTTGACATCATCTGGCAGTTTGGGGAAACGCGAAGTGAACTCCTGTGCCATCGTATCAAGGATGACACCATTCAGATGATAGCTCATGCTATGAGCCCATGAAAGTTCAGACCTGTTGGCTTTCTCTTCCAGTTCACTTGCCTGCTGCTCTATCTCCGCCTTATCCTTGCGGAGAGTGTCAAGCAACTGGTTAGTCTCATCGAGTTTCTTCTCTTTGTCTGCCAGTTTCGTCTCAACCAAAGCCTTCTGCTGCTCCAGGTGCTGAATCTTACGGGCAATCCCCGCACTGATGCTATCGCTGTTGGCTTGCAGTTCACGTAACGGTCGGAGCTCATCCTCCAGCCTTTCCTTCTCTGCCTTCAGATTCTCTATCATAGAGGTGAAGGACTTCTGTTTTTTCTGGGCAATAGCCAGTTCGACATTGAGGTCTTTCAGAGCCCTTCGGGTGTTATCCATCTGAGCTTCGAGTGTCACACATTCGTTGGCGAGCCATCGCCGGTACTCTTCCGTCGAGCGGTGCCTGGCACCAGTCTCTGTTATCGACACCCCTCTTGTAAGCCCCCATTTCTCGTTCACTTTGGCCAGCTCATCATGTAGGGCAAGCATGTAGTTCTTGAAATCAACACGGTTTTGACCATGGAAGATTTTCTTGAATGCGAACTTCTTTTCCTCGTCGATAGGAAGAAGCGCACAATGCACATGAGGGTTTTTCTCGTCACAGTGGACGATGAACGATATGATGTTTTCTTCACCATATTTGTCAGCCACGAAACGATAGATGTCCTTTGCCCATTCCTCTATCTCTGGCATTCTGCGGATGTGCTCATTGCCCTTTTTACTCTCGAAATCCACCTCTTGGTTGCCAAAGGCTAACTCACGCATACGTTCTGTAGAGCCACCGAAGATGAAGTTGACCACTGTTCGATAGCGTGGTTCATCCAGTCCCTCGTTGGGGTCTTTGATGCCACGTGAGGTAAGATTTTCTGCCATACGTCTTGTCAGCGGACGACTCTTGTCTATTGGGGTCACGATGCCACCCCTCTGGATCTCGAAGTTGAGATGTTCGCGGCTTCTGTCGTAGTTACCCTCACGCATAGCCTGTTCCCATCCCTTATCCGTCCATGCCCTCAGCTCCTCGTTGCTTGACTGTGCAAGCCCCTTGGAGGTCTTGATGTCCATGACTTGTTTTCCTGCTTTACTCATATTCAAATGTTATTATGATACCATCTTCAAAGCCTTTTTTCAGTCGGCTAAACAACGTCTCTGAGATGAGCATTTCTGACCCAGCTTGCTGTTTATCTGGTCAGCCCTCCCGACAACGTTAGGAGGTCGGGGTATTAGGCTTATACCTTATTTTATACTTATAACATACTAATATATAATTATATAAACAATAGATTTGATTATATAGGTAACATAAAGATAACAGTTTTGAAAAAAGAAGAAAAGCGAATAAAACAGAACGGATAGAGATAAATCCAATAAGAGAACGCAAGGGTAGTAAATGATGCTGGCTAATGTATGTGGTTGGAATCAGATATGATGGTTGAATAAGTGAACTTCGAAATAGCTGGAGATGTATTGTTGCCACAGGCTCAGAGATTGGTAAGTAGCAGTTATACGGTCATCATTTGATTATTGTAAAATGTCATTTCGAGATAAAAATGTCTTTTGGATGGCCGATTTCAACAAAAAAGTAACGTTTTTGTGAAAAATATTTTGTTTTCGTCTTTTGTTTTCGCCATTTTTTATACCTTTGTAATTGGACTATTAGCCTTTTACGCAATTGTCATAGTTAGACGGGGTCTTACACGACATCAAAAAGGGTAGCCTACGCCGTGCTGAGTATGGCGGAGTCACATGATGACAAAGCAGTACAAAGCGGGCATTGGGTGGGAAGATAGTCTAGACATAATGAAGGCGTTTACTCGACGCTGTGTTTGAGACTTCCTGTAATCTAGCAAATCACAGAATCATAGTCTTGAACTTAGCAACGGTAGATGTCCCGGGTGTGATAATATCACTCCTAGGAGACCTTATAAGCACGAATTGTACCTTTTCGGGCGCAATTAATTGTTTATATATGTCTCCCAAAAGTAGTGCAAACCGAATGCATAATCGCCAAGCTCTCTTGAGTGTTTTGCTGAGGTTCGCCTACTTTGTGTAATGGAGCGATTGTTCATATCGGCGTGGGCTCTGACGTTGTCTGTTCATCTATGATAGGCAATTGCTAGAGCCTCAGGAAGTGGGACGGACAACAGAACGATCTCACGCTCTTTTTATGTCCTTAACGGAGTTCTGTCTAGAGCAAAGTAAGGTCACCGATATGAAAATCGCTGATAACGCATCAATAGATGATAACACCAATGGAGGCGGTGAAAGTGCTCCCCGCACCGGGCCTACACCCGATGCCCTCCCCGAAGTTCAAGAGCCAGTTTTAGCAGAGAACTTACAAAGTGGGGTGTCCACCAGAAATGCCCTATCGGGTAGTACCCTCAAAACAATAAAGAGGAAGCCGAAGGAAGGTCCCCATTGGTATGCGCTCCGTGTCACCTACGGACGTGAAAAGAAAGTGTACGATTATTTGGTTGGAAAGCATGTAGAGGCATACTATCCGACAATCAAGACAGTCAAGGAAGTTGACGGCAAGCGAAAGACTGTTGAAGAATCTCGTCTTCCCAATATTTTGTTTGCACGCGGAACAGAAGAAGAGATAAAATCATTTGTTTACGACAACGTAAACCTCCCCCACCTCCGTTTTTATTACCGTCACTTTCACGAAGGAGCACGACTCATCAAAGAGCCTCTCATCGTACCAGATTACCAGATAGAGGGTCTGAAGATTATCTGTGCTTCAGAGGCTGAAGATGTCGTCATTGTACCACAAGCGATTCAAAAATTTCAGACGGGGCAGACTGTACGTGTCATTGATGGTGTGTTTACAGGAGTTATTGGAAAAGTCGCACGTTATCATGGACAGCAAAGAGTCGCTATCTTCATCGATGGACTACTAACCATAGCATCAGCATACGTTCCAAGTGCATTTCTAGAAGTTATAAAAAACAGCGGGGTCAGCGCTAATTCATTTACCTTTCCAAAGTAAGTGGTATTACAATAAAAATTATTTAATATGAGACGATTGATACTAAGTCTATTTATTGCGGCGTTATCGCTATCTGTATTTTCGCAAACTTACATGTTACGTGATAAGTGGGTAGATTGTGGAAATGGGTGTCAACTTTTGGATCCTTATTATTCAGAGGGTGTGACATTTTCTTGGAAAGGCCCCTCGAAAGGAGGAAAAGCCGATGGATTTGGCACTGCCATCAAATATGTAAATGGAGAATACGAATCCACTTATGTTGGAGAATATAAAAATGGTATTCGTGAAGGTAAGGGCAAATTCACTCACAAAGATGGTAGTACAAAAACTGGTACATTTATTAATGGTCAGTTAATGGGCTTCGGAACAATGGATGCCGAGGATGGTTCTTCGTTTGAAGGTAACTTTATCAATTATCGCTTTCATGGTAAAGGCAAAATGCGTTGGGGCAACGGTTCGGTCTTTGAAGGTTTTATAGTTTCGGACACTCCGTATTCTGGCAAATTCACAAATTATGACGGAAGTGTGATATACATATCTAAAGGTGTGGCTATGCCTAAGGACAGCATCAAAGAAAAGAGAACTGGATACTCTCCCAAAATAGGGATTCGGCAAAGGGAATATTTTGACGAGGATTGGAATCGTTGCCAACCCAAAGATGCTGCTTTTTATCGTATTGTGACATACGAAGCACCTAATAAGCCTAAAGGAGTGGTTAAAGACTATTACATTTCTGGTAAACTTCAAGGCGAGGCGACTTTTGTATATATTGACTATGATGATGAGGGGAAAAATTTCAATGAAGGGAAAATGACTCTTTATCATGAAAATGGCAAGGTAAAATCCGAGAACTACTATTTCAACAACAAGCCAAATGGTCCTTTCACCGAGTATTACGAATCTGGCAAAAAACAGGTTGAGGGTTCATATAATTATGGTTCTCTCGAAGGTTCGGTTATTACCTATCACGAAAACGGGAAACCGTACACTATCAATATTTATGAAAATGGAGAATTGAAAAATAACAAGTATCTTGCTTTTAGCGAGGATGGAGAAAACTGCTTCTTAGTTTATAACGAGGACTTCGTCAAGAACAGTAATAACTGGAAATACAATGGGCCCAATGGCTCTCTTGTTATTGATTCAGATAACACCATTAATTATACCGTTACACCAGAACGAAATGTCACAGGTGCAATATATGCGGATTTTTCACCATCTGCTAACAACATTATTGACATCACAACCTTTCGCAATCCAGACGAAAAAGATTTAGTAATGTGCTTCTTGTTCGGATTTAAAGATTGGGATAATTTCTGTGGATTATTTATTAGCGAAAATCAGTTTAAATATCGTCAAGTGCATAATGGTATAGAATCATTCGATTCCGAGTGGCAGGTAGTAAATTCCATCAAACAGGTTATTAATTCCATTCGCATAGTGAATATTGGAGATAAGGTGGCTTTTGAAATTAATGGAGAAGGGATAGGTTCTATAGACAGACCTCGTTACGATGGAGGATATTTTGGATTAACTGCAATAAACAGTGGCTCTAAAGAAATAACCATGTCGGCAGGTGGATTGTCAATCACAGAACTTGTTCCCAATCTTGAATCGGTCAGGGAATATCTTCCATCTACTGCTCCTGCATCATCAGGAGGTGGGTGGAAAGGTAACGGATCTGGTTTTTTTATAAACGAGAATGGATACATTGCAACAAATCATCATGTTGTTGATGGTGCAAAGGCTATAGAAGTTACATTCATACGTAATGGAGAGACTGAGAATTATCCTGCTTCTGTCGTTATGTCAGATAAGCAGAATGACCTAGCTATTATCAAGATTGACTCACCATCGTTCCAGCCGATGCCTACAATTCCATACAACTTTTCAACCCGAATCAAAGATACTGGTAGCGAAGTGTTTACACTTGGCTATCCAATCGCCGATGTTATGGGTGAAGAAGTGAAATTTACCGATGGCAAAATAAGTTCGAAGACTGGTATCCAGGGAGATGTCACGGTTTATCAAATTTCTGTCCCGATTCAGCCGGGGAATAGTGGTGGGCCACTGTTTGATAATCAAGGTAATCTTGTTGGTATTACTTCATCAGGCTTGAATCGTGACTATTTCAAATCCGAGAATGTGAATTATGCGATAAAATCATCCTATCTAAAATCTTTGATTGATTCCTTGCCATACCAGATAGAACTACAAACGAAATCAGATATATCAAGTAAGCCATTAACAGAAAAAATAAAGTTGTTCCAAAGCTTTATGACTTACATAAAAATTAAATAATTATGTTTCACAAACTAAATGTACAAAAATGAGAAAGTATTTTTTTACTTTGGTCTTGATGTTCATGGCAAGTCTATCATGGGCACAAGAAGTCGAGAAGAAGCCTGAATTGAAAGGTGAATCATCTCAAGGTGTTAATGCTCTGAAGTTGGCAACGGACTTGGTAAAGTATGGGTATGAGCAGCAATCCGCACTTCCACTCATTCAAGCTTTACAAATCATCGTCGAGAACCCAACACAGCCGCTTAAGGCGACCCGTGAAGGCTCCAGCGTTGATACCGCCAAGAAAGAAGGCAAAAAAGGTGATATATCATTAGACTTCAATGAGATCATCGCCAAAGCAAAAGAATTTGCTGATGGTGACGAAACAATGACTGCGCTTATTGCACAAGTGCAGGAAGAGAACAGTGGAAGTAATAGAGGAGCAGTAAATGGTCCTTCTCGTACAGTTGAGTACGTAAATGGTAATAGCGTTGATACCTATCAGATTAGTTTTGTTGCAGGATATTTGGCTGAAATCCTTGTATCAGGTGATGGCGATACCGATCTTGATCTCTATGTCTATGATGGCAACGGTCATTTAATTGCGCAAGACGCAGATTATTCTGATGACTGTTATGTTAGTTGGGTTCCTGCTTGGACTGGTCGATTTATTGTAAAAGTTGTAAACAGAGGGCCTGTATATAATAAATATGTGCTTTTAACAAACTAAAAAAGGACAAATCTATGGAGTATGAAGTTATTTGCACTCCATAGATTTTCAAACACGATGATACGTTGGTCACAATATTTGTCTGCTGTATTCCTATTTTTGTGGAGTAGCAATTTGTATGCTCAAAGAGCAATAGACAACGAAATTACATTGATATATCATAACCTTGGTTATAAAAACCAATTTACAGAGCATGATTTCAACTTTCTGCAAAGCCTGAGAGAGCCCGATTTGTTACAAATGCCAGATTCGGTTATCTATCAATACCATTATCTTATAGGATCATGGTTAGAGTTTAATAACGGTGATTTGCAGAAACGAATTTATCATATAGGAAAAGCATTACATTTGGTTGAAACAAGACAAATATTCCCACTCGGAATAGGAATAATTGATATAGAATACTTGTGGCTTTGTAGTGCCATGGCAAATTGTTTTAAGGAGTTAGGTGATCTTGACAAGGCTATTCTCCAATATGAAAGAACACTAGTTCGTGGAGAACGGTTACTAGATAAAGAATCAAATGTAAACCTTCGTGGAACAAAAGCAGAATGTATCTCCTCACTTGGTGAATTATATGCAAAAAAAGGATATAAACGCGAGGCTGTAAACTGTTTTGAGAAGGCCTTTGAAATATCCAACATTGATTATGTGACAAAAGCTACAGATAAATACTTTCCTTTATGGCGTTTGGCAATTTTTTATGAAGAGGAAAAAGACTATGCAAAATCCATATTGTCATGGAAACGTTTGATTCAGTTTTTTGAAGAACATAATGCAAGTCTTACAGAAGAAAATGCTAACTCATATTACTTTTTAGCTAACACATATCGCGAAGCAAAAGATATCGACTCTGCAATTATATCATATAAACAAGCAATAAAAACATATAAATATATCAATGCTGATTTTGAAGAAATAGAACCCTCATATGGAAATCTATTATGCGCGTATGCAGAAATTGGTAATCTTGAAGGATTTAAGGAGATAAAATCAACTTTGCGTGATTATTATTATTCACAGAACAAAGAAGAAAAGTATTACTATTCTTTATGGGCAGCGACCACACTTTTATCTACCGAAAATGCCAAACAATTTATGAATGAATTGCTTGACAATTTCTCTAAACTTGACATTTCTAAGCAAGTTGATATATTGAAACGGCTTGCAGCAGAAAGTTTGGATAAAGAACAGGACAATTGCATATTGTATTGTAATAAAGGTATAGAACTTATCAACAACGAAATAAAAGGTAATGCTCCTGCTTGGCTATACATACTATATCAAACACGTTCACTGGCATATCAAAAACAAAACAATTTTAAATCAGCTGTAAATGATGCTCTTTGTGCATTAGACTATTTCAACAAGTGCAATGATGCCACAAATACAACCAGGCAACAATTACTTTTTCGAATAATGAACTTACATCTTGAAAATAAGGATTATGTCAAGGTTATGGAACTCGAAAAAGACCTTATCCCTTTGACAAAAGATATATATGGAGAAAAAAGCCATGAGTATGTATCTACTCTAACGATGATAGGTATTAGTCTAATGTATAATGGAAAATGCCAAAAGGCTATCAATACCTTTAAAGAACTATCAGAATTAATTCAACAAATTGATGATGAAAAGAGTATTAATTTTGCAACTAACCTGCACAATATAGGGCGAGCCTATATGTTGAAAGGCGAAAAGCAAAACGCAATCGCTTATCTAGAAAAAGCAAAATCTCTTCAATTAAATATTGAGGGGGTTATAAATAATAAAACGAATCAATATCTCAATGAACTTGGCATATATGAATAAATTTCGTTATTGGTTTATTACAATAAGCGTGTTTGTGTACTCAAGCACTGTGTTCGCGCAAGACATCAATTCTTTTTGGACGAATTATGCAAATTTGCGAACTGTTGGGAATCATCACGAAGCCATAAATTTGTTACATAAATATGAAACGGCATTCGAGTCTTCCGGAAATGTAGATAAGTTTATCTATCATTTGCTACTGGCAGATTCTCAACTTATGATCAAAGATATAGACGATGCATCGAAGTCGTTGGTTTTATGTGATATGTTAATCAAAGATATGACATCCGAAGAATTACAATACTGTAAAGATAACGATACTCTCAATATCTGGCTTGCAAAATACTATTTTTTAGTTGGAAATCAAACTCTAAATAATGGATTGTATCAAACAGCAGAAACAAATTTAACAAGATGTTATAATATTCTACTCAAAAGACAAGATCATGAAAAATTAGAACTGTTCAGGACATTGCATTTACAATTTGGGCTTCTCTATATACGACTTAACAATATTCCATATTCTCTACGTTATCTCAATGATGCAAAATTGGGTTCAGAAGTAAACTTGTTATTTGATAATGTTTATAGTAGGACACTGCTCATGCTTGGTATCATTTATTTAAGTCAAGAAGAATTTCTTAAAGCAAAAATTTACTTTGATGAAGCAATGCATACGCTTGAAAACTTTTTTCAAGGGGAGTTAACGGATGATTTTTATACTACAACAGCAATGCTTGGTTCTTGCTATCTGGAAATGGGGTATAAAAAGGAAGCAAAAGAAGTCATAATGAAGGCAATAGATCATTGCAAAAAAAATAACACTTCGACATTATCTCTTTCCCATTTATATTCAGCTTTAGGAAGTTTGCATATCTCAAATGGTGACTACATTTCGGCAAAAGCCATATTTAAAGAGGCATATAATATCAGTAAAGGATATAAATCAAATAGTGCTTATAATAGATTACTTGAGAGTAGTAATTTAGCTATTGCACAATACCTCACTAATGATTCAAAATACAAGAAACTTGTGGAGGAACTATCATCTGTTATAATAGAGGATGTTGTTCAACAATTTTCTTTTTTATCGGCAGATGAGCGTACTAGGTATTGGGAACAAAATTCTGATTATCTATCAAAATTTAATGCAATGTTATTTTTAGGAAATGACAATAGATGTTATGACCAAATCTATAACAATACAATATTTTCTAAAGGGCTTCTGTTAAGGACAACGAATTATATATCAGAACAGATTACGAAAACAGAAAATAAGAATCTCCAGAAAAATGCTAAAATATTGCAGATCCTACAAAAAAAGTTGTTATCAAAAGAAATGGGCTCTCAGGAACTACATGATACCAAAGATTCAATCCGGCAAATAGAAAAAGAACTAGCGATAAATCTAATTGGATATCAATCTATAGATAGTATTCAAAGGCAATATAGTTTTCAGAGTGTGAAACAATCATTAACATCCAATGAAGCAGCCATTGAATTCATAAAATTGCCTGAGTTAGCAATAAATGCAGATTCTATAAAAGAGTATTATGCCGCAATTATATTTCAAAGCAAATCCCAACATCCCATTGTTGTTAGACTATGTTCTGAAGATACATTGTTATCAGTACAGCAGATACCGGATGCAATAAAGAAGTTTGGAATGCAGGATAATATACAAAATGAACTTTATCGCCAATATCTTTATGGGAATGGTGATTACCAGAAAAAACGTTTGGGCAAGAAACCTATCAAGTTTACTTGTATTGGTGACTCTTTGTACAAAATGATATGGAAACCTTTGGAAAAACATTTGCAAAGAGTTTCTACAATATACTACTCTACGTCAGGCGTGTTAAATTCAATCGCATTCAATGCACTGTCTATTGATAATGTGCATTTAACTGATAAATATACATTATATTGTTTGTCATCCACAGCCGAAATACCAATAGTTAAATCTAAAATAAACAAAAAACCGACAACTGCATCTTTATATGGAGGTATCAATTATGAGACAAGTACTGAGGAGATGCAAAATCAATCACGTGGATATAACCATATATCTTCAAGAGGTGTTTTTGAAACGGATGACATAAATAAAGAGCGTGGTTCATGGGGGTTCTTAGCCGGTAGTCAGCAAGAAGTAACCGAAATTTCAACACAATTAACTACGGCGGACATAACAAACAGCCTCTTCACATCATCACTAGCAAACGAAGAGTCATTCAAAGCTAATTCTGGAAACTCCCCTAATCTATTTCATATTGCCACACATGGTTTCTTTTATCCTGATAGAAAGGACGAGGGGTGCCAAGCATTTTTGCATAGAATAAAAGGACTCGAAAATGTAAATCGCGCACAAGCGATATTAAATCGTGCGGGAATTTTGTTTTCTGGTGCTAATCGAGCATGGCGTGGTGAAGATACTGCGGATGGTATTGACGATGGAATTCTTACTGCAGAAGAAGTTTCTCATCTAAATCTTAGCAATACGGACATGGTTGTTCTTTCTGCATGTGAAACCGGTTTGGGAGAAAATGTTGCATCAGAGGGTGTTTTTGGACTTCAACGCGCTTTTAAACTTGCAGGTGTACAAACACTTGTTATGAGTCTTTGGAAAGTTCCAGATGCTGAAACATCAGAACTTATGACATTATTTTATAGCAATTGGCTCGACGGCATGAATAAACATGAAGCCTTCCAAGCTGCCCAACATAAGATTAAAGAAACTCATCCCAATCCGTATTTTTGGGCAGGATTTATAATGTTAGATTAAAATTATCTTGAAATATGGATAGTATATACAGAATTCGTCCCGCTAATAATTATACTATTGATGAATTAGACAATTCTTACTTGTGGTTTTCAAGACCCATTGGCTTTAAAGGTGATATAAATGATGCAAACATTGCCGCATTTATAAATGATACAGATGCCATTAAGCGTGGTATTGAACATTCATTTCCTAATTTTCCATATAAAAGATTTTGTAAGCAAATGGAGCATACAGGCATCTGCTGTTTTACTACTGAATGTCCAGATGTTAAAACAATAAGAAAATTCCCCAAATGCTCTAATGGTAACTGTATTTGCATAGAATATGACAGACAAAAGTTAGAGGAATTCTTTTTGAATCACAGGGCTACTCCAATTTATCCGTGTTTCACATCTGTTATTTATGATGACAATCCTACAAAATTACAGACAGATGGAGAATGGAGTATCTTATGGAAAAAAGATGAAAATGGTGAGCTTTATAAAACAATACTGGGAATACTACATGAACACCCTAGAGAATTAGATACATTTATACGGATGTTATTAACAAGAATAAACTCCAAATTTAAAGGGCAGAAAGAAGAAAGAATTATTTTAGGTGGATGCAATATACCAAGTCATGACAATAATTTGCTTGGTTATTGTATTCCTATTCCTGAAGATACCGTTAAAAATGTGATAGTGTATCCTGCTGTACACAAAAGCTATGTGGATAAATTAGGCGACATTTCTTTTATTGAGAAAAAGATAATAAAATTGGCATAGAAGTCATTTACCTTTTTCTTCTTTTCGTTATTTACTTATGTCAGAGCAACAGAATATTGGCATAAAATTCAAATAACTCTAAAAACAAATGGATAATAACGAAATACGTAAACAGATGGAGCTTGAGCAGAAACGAGCTTTCTGCAAACAAAGCTGTACTAAAATCGATCAAGGATTAGGTCGATTGGGGTTACGAAGTGGTGAACGTGCAATATGGGAACTGTTTCAGAATGCACGTGATCTTGCTCAAACAGATGTCAATGGAAAAAAGACTGCACATATAAAAATCACACTAACTCCAACGGAGTTTATATTCGCTCATCAAGGGCAACCGTTTGACCATGATTCTTTGACATCACTGGTTATGCAAGTGTCTTCCCATGGTAAAGAGAACGATGATACGGTCGGTCAGTATGGAACAGGATTCCTTACCACTCATGTTTTCGGATGTAAGTTGTATGTGACAGGTTCACTTGATATGGGCAAATACACTCCGAACACATTTGCTGATATAAATCGTTTTGTCATTGACCGAACATATAACAACATTACTGAATTCGTAGATAAAGTCGCACATCAACTTCTTGCTGTAAATGACTATGCAGATGCACCTAAGACATCTGTGTGTCGTCAGTGGACACAGTTAAGTTATGATTTGTCATCAATGGAAGATGCCACAAACAAAGCAACTTCTGCAATTGAATCTTCAATTGATGTAATTCCTTATGTGATGACTATAAATAAACCGATTGTAGATGTCGTTTTGGAAAATCAGCTGACAAATGACTTTTTTCGTTTTGGGAAGGAGCAATTGCCCGATGAAGAAGGTCTAAAGGTAATGCTAGTCACTGTTGACCACAATAATATACGTTCAGTACGCAAGATTTACTATTTGGAATCAGAAGATGGAGAAGATATTGCGATTTTACCTTTCGAAACTCCACATAAAGCTAAAAGCCTTAAAGGTATAGCCAAACTGTTTGTATTCTTCCCGTTGCTTGGAACCGAAGAGTTTGGTATGGATGTAATATTCCATTCAAAAAAATTTTTTCCAGTTGAAGAACGTGATGGTTTACATCTGCCGGAATCAAATTCTCTTGTACGAGCAAAGTATGAGCAAAATATACGTGTACTGGGAAACCTCACGAAAATGGTCCAGAGCTATTATCATGAGCATGCAAGAAACATCCAGGGTTGGGTAGATATAGCACGATTGACATTTGATTGCGAGCATCATAAAGAAGATGTAACCAAAGAGTTTTTTCAAAACTACAAAGAAACATGGAGCAGTTTCTATCAGAAACTCCCAATCATAGACCTCAATGGCAGTAGAGTCAATGTTGATGATTCCACTGTACGTTTTTTCTCACCAGGAATTGTAATCGACATAGATGGTGAAGAAGATGAATACATAACCAATTTTTCGGCACTTTACAATTCAGCCAAACAAATATGCCAACTTGTTGAACGCAATGAGATTATTGCATGGAGCAAAGTAGTCGCATCATGGAATCTCACCCATTCATCTTTAATAGGTGTAGATGAAATAGCTAATAGGATTGGACTATTGGAGAGTTTGCCTCTTCATACCCTGTTTGCATTCGATGAATATCTAGCAAAAAAAGAATTGGTTAGTTTATTCGACACCAATAAACTTATTCCCAATCGTGATGGTATCAAGATGCATCGAACCAACCTACGCGATGCCTCCACTATTCCTGTATGGTTAGGGCAAGTGGCAAAGACATTGGTACAGGATAAAACTGCAATGTTTGCAGATGATTCATTCGTTGGCCTTGTGAATATAACGCCATTCACCCGCAATGATTTGCGTGATGCTATTACTAGTCAGCTGAGAATTTTGCGTCAGGGATTCTTAGATAAAGGAGAAATGTATGGGATACAGACCGTTGAGTCTCTGCTGAAATTAAGTTCCATTTTTCCGTCAGAAACATCTTTTGCAGTTCGTCGGAAGACAATATCAATAATTGAAGGACATTTATGTTTAGAGTGCGAAAGCCATATACTTCCTCCACTTGATAGTAACGAGAGAGACATTGCAGAATTACCATTCAAACATCTTGTAGAGTGTATGCTCATTGATATATCTCAAAAAGGACCCGAGTGGATGAATGCAAACATTGATTATGTAATTTCATTACATTCAGAGCTTTCAACTTGGGCAGAATATTACAATCGTAATAATCATGATGGCTTATGCGTCAAATACGGAGCATATCCAAATTGTAATGGCAAACCATGTTTTACAAAAGAACTTAAAAATGGAATCGAAATACCTGTAGAGCTTTTAAGCCTTTATAATGATGTTATGAGCGAAGACTTAAATGACAGACTGGTTGATGCTCGCTTTAAGTCGTTCTATGACTTTGATAAACTTACGGCTAAAGATGTTGCATGTGAAATCGAAACAAGTTTAGAAGACAATGGATTCTGTGACGCAGCTGTGCTTGATATTATCAATAATATCGCAAAGGATAGCGTTTGGAGTCAATGGTTCCCTCATATTGCTGCGCAAAAAGCAGAATTATTCCTCAATCATGTTCATGAAGATTGTAAAGAGAGTGTGTTCAAACTCATGAAAATCAACGATCCAAACAAGTTGAATCAACTCGCAGAACTTGCTGATGAGGTTGATTTAGACGAAATTATAGAAAAGGGACGTACAGCTATCATTGCACAAAAGAACAAAGAGGCTGATTTCAATTTCAAGTTAGAATTGGGTAAATATGTTGAAGATATGATTCGACATCATTTGTCAGACTCATTTGACGATGATAGTATTACCGTTGTGCCTGAACAATATGGGGCAGATTTAAGTGTTTGCAAAAATGGAATACCTAAGTATTACATTGAAGTCAAATCTCGTTGGGGTATAGACCAATCTGTGATGATGTCGCCACTCCAACTTCAGAAATCTGTAGAAGAAGCCGATCACTATGCTCTTTGTTGCGTTGACATGTCTCATTTAGGTATATCAAATGACAATGAGCATAAGTATCCTATGTTGCAAGAAACTATACTTTTTATCAAGACCTTGCCTAATATAGGATTACTAAACCAGGAAGTTGCAACTATCGCACGTGGCTCAAACAATCGACTTGTTCATATAGGAGGCGATTATAAGTGTATTGTTCCTCAATCCACAATTTGCTCAGATATGGGCAAGAGCCTCTCCGCATTAGTTGATATAATAACATCAAAAATTCAGGAAAGTTAAAAGGAATATATAAAGGCTCACTGATTTGTTGTTAATAAGCCTATTTAATAAAGAAAAATAATGGCACAAAATTACGAAGACATAGTGCGCGATTGGTACTTGAAGTTGCAGACACCTTTCTTGAGGCAACTCACTTCCAAGTACCCTGCGCTTACAATTTTTGATGCGGAAAATATCTATCAAGATACTTTTCTCGCGGTTCAAAATAATCTCCTTGAAGGGCGTATCAAAGAAGATACTTCCTGGAGTAGTTATATAATGACAATAGGACTGAATATGGCTAGCAAGGCATATCGAAAAATCGGCAAGACAGACTCTGCCGACGATGGCTTTGATAACGATGGAGAAGGTTCCAAATCAAAAACTGCTCGCGAAGTCGAGAAATTAGTAAAAAACCTTTCAGAAGAAGAAACTCCGCTATATGAAAATGAGGAGGCTCTGTCTTTGCTTGGTGATGAACTGACTCACACACCCGAACCTTGTGGTTCAATAATCCGTCTGTTCTATTATACGAATATGTCAATGGATGAAATTGCCACAAAGATTGGATACAAAAACGCGACTACAGCTAAAGCGAAAAAAAGTCAGTGTATGTCCGATTTGATAAATCGTGTCACTTGCGCTTTACGTAATGCTGGATTTGATGTCAAACCTAAAAAGAGGAATCGCAATGGAAAGAATTGACCTATTCGATAAATATATTAATGACCAGCTTTCAGAGAAAGAACGGTCAGGCTTTGATGCCCGGTTAGAATCTGACGAGAATTTTGCATCGGACTTCAAGGTATATCTATTCACCGTTGATGGCATCTGTCGTGAAGTGCATCAAGACAATATAGACTTTGGGGTGGCTTTGAAAAATCTTTCCAAAGAGCAACTATGCAATATTATAGGTGCCAAGGCAGAGAGTCCAGTTAAGCCAAAAATCTTGCATTTCAAACCGTGGATGTGGCAAATAGCATCGGTTGCCGCAATTTTTGTTATTGTTTTTGGAATGTTTTTCAATATCGAAAAGAACGCTAGATATGCGGTGGACAATGCTATATATACTTGTGCTGATATCGCTCCTGACCTAGTGAGAGCAGGTGGTAAGCCGATTGACATTACACCAATGACTCAAGACGAGTTAAAGACTAAACTTTCCGAATTGGAATCCCTATATCAATCTGCCTCTACAAATGATGAGATAGCTGATACTGGCTATGCTCTCGCCATGGCATACTTGCGCCTTCATGATAGAGACAGAGCAAAAAGTGTACTCAATCAACTTATCGTAAGGTTTGAAGGCAATGCAGACTATGCAGATGATGTGAACAAATGGAAGTCTATTCTGAATCTCCTAAAATGATAAAGAGAATAAGCATATTAGCCATTGTATTTGTTATTGGCTGCATGAGTAGTTTTGCTAAGAAAAAAGCCTTGCTGATAGGCATTGGCAACTACGATTATACTGCTACTGGTTGGTCCGTAATACACGGAAATAATGACGTCACTCTACTTGAGTCTAAACTTAAAGCAAAAGGATTCTCTGTGTCTTATCTCATAGACAACAGGGCTACAAAAAGTAATGTTAAGACCGCATTATCGAATTTTGTGGCTTCAGTAACCGCTGGAGATATAGTCTATCTCCATTTTTCAGGCCATGGACAACTTATTGAAGATATGAATAATGATGAACAAGAAGATCTTGATCAATCTTTTGTCTGTTATGATGCTTGCTTCTCGTCCAATTATAAAGTATCGGGCACCAGTTATCGTGGGCAGAACCATTTTATAGATGACGAGACGTTCCCACATCTTAACAACCTCAAGCGAAAAGTTGGTAAATCTGGTTCTGTAATAGTAGTATTTGACACCTGTTATAGTGGCGGTGCTGACCGAGGAGAACAAGCGGACAGGTCAGACTCAGAAAGTGATGTGGAATGGATTGACATTACACGCGGCACGGACGATGAATTCAAGGCGAACGCATCAGCAGAAACGTATCTTCGCACTATTAGGAAACCTGGTAACTACACAGCTGGAGGTGGTAAAATCACTATAATCAGTGCTTGTGAGAGTGATAAGAAAAACTATGAATGCAAGGAACGTCATTCTGGTCGCAAGTATGGCTCTTTAAGTTATTGCATTGGCAAGATGCTCGACATGAACATTCCCATTAACCAATGGGAAACATACTTTCTGTGTCAAAAATTTCGCACATTACATATTATCCGACCATCGCAAAATCCAGTAGTTGAAAGCTACAAATAACGAAAACATATATAATAATACAAAGTCCATCTCAGAAATTGAGGTGGACTTTTTCGTTTACCCTTTTCTTGTTTTGGTATTACTAAGTGTTAGACAAATTTAAAACAAAAAGGATATGATTACAAAACAGGAATTTGACATCGCCACAAAGTCGGCCAGAGCCAACTTAGCCTTGGTACTTCCCAAAATGATTAGTTACAAAAGCTACATTCAGGTATCTGTACTTGATATTACAACTTCTCAGGAACTTGCAGATGTACGTGATGGTCGAATCAATCAAGTTTTGATTGACAAATTATGCCACATAGCACACCAAGAATGGGTGTTGTCTCAAGATGCCACTTCGCTCTATTGCGTAGCAATAGCCGTAGCAACTATCGTCAAAGAATATGACTGGGGAACACAATACCTCATCGGTAACGGCTTATGGGAAATTGCACAACGAATACAAAACGCTTAAACTCTGAACACATGGAAACTCAGAACTTTAATTTTGTCGGAAAAATCAACGGCCACAGAAAAGGACTTGTAGTAAAAGCACCAGTAGAAAACGGCGGCGTTTATACCAATAAGTATTGCCCGCAAGAACTTCTTACAGGTGGCCTTAGTTTTGTGGTTGCAGTCAATGGGGAAATTCTTGACGAGTTTGTGAAGGATTGCCAAAAACAAATGATAGCTATGGAAGCTGCTGGTGTGCAGAAAACGTTGCTAGATGTTCACATAGCAGGTCTAATGGGTGTAGTAATGGATCACCTCGCACGATGCGGACGACTGATATTTGGCGACCTGCTCATCTATATGGATTGTTTTTGTCTTCTATTGGAAGCTGATGGCTTTTCAGAAGACGAAATCGGTGATATATATCCTCGTGTAACCCGCACTATCGTTGAACTTTATCCAGACTACATTTTCAACACAGCAGATCTCTCGCCATTCAAAGGTAGTCATTTTGACTTTGTACTCTACAATCTCACCCACAAATAAATCAGAAACTATGAAGAAATTTTTATCCACAGTTTTAATCATCCTCATTGTCACCTGTGTCTCGTGTGCTGATTCAATTAATGAGATAGAGAAAACCTATCAACGAGGCATTGAGAGGGCTAAATCCGCCCAATCCCCTGAAGAACTATCCCAAATCACAATTGATGTGCGTAATGACCTTATTAATGGGGCGAAAGGAATCGGAGGAGACCGAAAACTGAGTGAAACAGAAATGCGCCGTTATTACAATACTCAGCGTGAGTTTGAGCAAGCGGTCGAGAATCGACACTATCAGCTTACCGGTAACAGGGGCGTTTGGAGGGAAGTAGAATGATTTACCTTTCTCAACTCAAGGTATATAAAATAAAAGAAACCTAAAAACTCAAAGATATGGAACTATCACCAATGGAAAGAATGATTGTCCCCAGTTTGTTTTCGCCGCAGGAAAAACAGTCTTTATATCAAGTAATGTGCGCAGTACGCCAGATTGGTAATCATCACATGATGCAGAAAGAGAAGCACATCCACGAAGTGATGACAATAACCGGAATCACATCTAACGACCAAATCCAATCGCGGACATTATCCCAGCCACAGATGACCAACATACTGAAACGTATGGACAACGGCAAAAAACTTTACTTCGCCAAATTTGTTTCTATCACCGGACTCATAGGCGGACTCTCGGAAAAAGAAACAATGTTCATCAACTGGCTTTTCTCTGAAATCAACGTGCCTATAGACTTCTAACTATGTTTACATCACCCAAACCACGTTTCCGAGATTATTTCCGTCAGGATCTTATCAATAATTTGATGAATCTTTCTAATCAAGGAACCATACAATTATATAAACATCACGTCATAACCGAATGTGTGATGTACTCTTGTGACATGTGCCTCGAATTCCAGCGTAAATCCGATGGACTTCTAACATCTGACTGGATAGAGCATATCACAAAAGAGGTAGGAGAATCCATCAAAATCACACTGCCAAGAGATTTTAATGATGCTGACATCCACGTCGCAATCGACAAAGTACAACAGCTTATGCGCTTTCCTGCCACAAATCTACAAGAAGAAGTTGACAGATATTATAACCGTATTTAATTTTACGAAGAGATGAAACTTTTAATAAAAATCACACTGGTTCTTGCCGTATCGGTAATGACATTTCAGCCGATGGCAGCAAAAAAAGATGAGCCGTCATATAATCTCAGTCGTGCGCTTGAAGAAGCACAGCGCGGCAACAAGCAGAGTGCAATGGAATACTTCAACAAAGAAGTAACCGATAATCCCAAGAACGGATATGCTTATATGGCGATGGCTGCTTTCCACATGGATAATTCAGACTATGGCGAGGCTCGAAATGCAGTTGAGTCAGCTCTGAAATACCTGCCTAAGAAAGACAAGGGTAGCCACGCATGTGTACTTCTGTTTCGTGGTCAACTGCTCGCTATTGAATGCGACACCGTTGGCGCATATTCCGACATGGCTACTGCAATTAAACTTGATCCAACCAAGGAAGAAGCGTATGAGAAACGAGCCCAGTTGCTTTATGAACAGGGGCGTTACGATGATGCTGATGCTGATTATCAAAAAATACTCGTACTCAATCCCGGGGGCGTGATGGGTAGAATGGGGCTTGGACGCAATGCTTTTGCCCGTAAGGATTATGATAAAGCAATTGAACAATATAATAGCATCATAGCTCTTAATCCTGATTATTCTTCCGGTTATTCTTTTAGGGCAGAAGCTTATCTCGCTAAAGGAGAAAATCTGAAAGCTATTGAGGACATCTGTAAGGCATTGGAAATAGGCAGCGATTCAAAAGCCTATTACCTTCTGTTTCAGTTCCCTCCAAATCAGCTTCCGCTTATCGTAACTAAGTTAAAAGGGCTTTCTGCAAAGCATCCCCATACAGGAGAATATGAATACTACATTGCCCAGCTATATCAGGACAAGCGCATGTTTGTCCAGTCGAATGAAGCACTTGAACGGTCTTTTGACATAGATGCGCAAGGTTTTGTATTGGAGATGATTGCTGACAATTACTCGGAAATGGGTGAATATGAAATTGCGTTGAAGACCTTAGACCGTGCTATGCAGATGAGTCCCGATGATGACGACTTGATAGCCAAGCATGCTGATATGCTCGGCGAATCGGGAGACATTGAAGGTGCAATATCTAAATGGGGAGAATATATAAAAAAATATCCTGACTATTTTGGTGGCTATTATAGACGTGGTTTTTTTGAAGATAATTCCGATCGTGCGAAGGATGCCCTTGCAGACTACGAAATGTCAATAATGTTAGCACCAGAATATGCTTATGCTTATCTTGGCAAAGCAGACATTCTTGAGAGACTTGGTCGTCATGAAGAGGCAATTACAGCTTATCAAAGGGTTGTTGAATTAGATACCGTCCCCAATAACGAATCATGTGCCATGTACGCTCTATTGGCATTAAACCGTCAAGAGGATGCTGTTGCATTTATGGACAGGGTACTTGATAATGACAGTATCAATCCAGGTAATTATTATGATGCAGCTTGTCTCTTTTGCAGATTAGGTGATAATAAAAAAGCATTGGTGTATCTCGAAGAATCGTTGAAAAAAGGATTTCGCCGTTTTATGCATATATGGCATGATGATGATTTGGCAGAGTTACGTTCGCTTCCTGAATTTGAAAAGTTAATTGCAAAATACAAGAATAGACTAATTTGTCAATCAAAAAGTCAAACGAAAGAGGAAATCTTTAATACAGATAGCGTGTCTGATAGATTAGAAATTCCGTTTACACCATGTGGAGGCATTGTCAAGGTAAATTGCTTGATAAACAATCTCCCATTGAACTTCATATTTGATACTGGAGCAAGCACGGTTTCACTTTCCTTGGTTGAAGCTAATTTCATGATGAAGAATGGCTACCTTAAACCGAGTGATGTCGTTGGAACAGGAAATTTCTATGATGCAAATGGTGACATATCAGAAGGCACAATAATAAACCTCCGTCAGATAGACTTTGGAGGTTTAAAACTGGATAATGTCCGTGCTTCCGTTGTAAAGAACCAGAAAGCACCGCTCCTTTTAGGACAATCGGTATTAGGACGCCTCGGCATAATAGAAATAAACAACCAAAGCAAGAAACTTATCATCAAATCCAATAGATGACAAATCCCAAAATTTACCTTTTCTTGTTGATGGTATCACTTTATATAACGATAAAAAATATTAGACATGAAGAAAGTAATTATGATTTTGATGCTCCTACTCGGAGTTGTAACGGCTGAGGCCAGGGAACCTTATGGCGACTATGTTTGTCGCTATATAGTGGAAAACGGTAGATACCATAAAATCTACAATCCTATCAAGATTACCCATTATGGTATTCAAGTAAAAAACACAAATGCCGGTACAAAAATATGGCAAGCAAATTATCAGGGGCCAATAAGACTAACAAATCGAGGTGGAAGCGAGAGATTCCACAACTTTTATCTCACTAATCAACGTGTAGAGTTTTCTATCAGCGATCGCCCCTGCGCCTCATACAACGGTAAAAAATACTATATTATCAACTTTGATGGTCAATGGCAACTTGCAGAAGCAATATAAAACGATACAACTATGAACAACTATTTAGAAATTCTCAGTGTCACGTGTGTAGCTGTATCTATTATTGCACTTTCAGTTGAAAAGGTCATAGATTACTTAAAAAAGTGTCTGTCACATCCAAGCGGAGACTCATCGGAGCAGCCTGATACAGCAAGATTGATGTTCAATGCCCTTAGCGAAATTGGCTGTCAGCCAGAGAAGGACAATGATGGATCTATCAATGTTCAATATCAAGGAGAAAACTTTCATATAGACTTTGGCGGGATGTATGCCAGAGTCTGGGATCCAATGTGGGCTGGAATAAAGGCCAATGATCCGAATCTACCACAGATACGTGAAGCGGTGAATGCCGCCAATTTCAACTTCGGACCAACAATCGTACTTACATCTCCTGATGAAAATGGTATTATTGGTTTTCACACACGGCGCGACATAATGCTTCATCCCTTATGCCCAGACAATGCACAGTATGTAAAAGCTGTTCTTGATTCATTTTTCGAGGCGAAAGAACAAGTCAAGGGGAACTTTCAAGAAATCAAGGCAAGTCAAGATAAAATTATTAAAAAAAGACGTCCAATAGGTTTTAATACTGATTATACAAAAAACGATATAGTTAAATAATACGAGTCATCTCTGATGTCCTGCATACAAAATTGCTGCACACATAACCACCATCCCACCAACAGAGAATCCAATTAGTTTCCAAAGCTCCATGGAGTGAAACAGGAAGATGTTGGCAGCAATCACAAGTCCAAGGAAGGCGGCAAGGAAGAAGAACACGATGAACAGGCAATAGGCGGCTGGCAAAGGGATAGATACCCTTTTGTCAGCCGTTATTGCTTTCTTGACAGTTTCCTCCACCTTGGATTTGAACGTGTCAGCAGCAAGTGTGCCTTGTGCTTTGGCTAATGCCATCAGCTTGGATTCCATATCTTTCGGGATATGCACTGCGCTCGCTTCCTTCAACGCATCTGCAAGTGGCGACAGCTTGCCTATGGTGTCTTTGATGTCTGACAGCGTTTCTGTAAGGACGGCTATTTCCTTGTTCACCTCTTTCTCTTTTCTGTCACGCTCCTGCTCAGGAGAGAACTTGTCCAACTCTGCACGGAGTTCTTCGGTATTTGTAATCTTCATTTTTATGGATGTTATTATTCTTTGGTTTGAAAACTGTTATCTTCTCATACTTTTCTTTGGCTTTCTGCCCAATGCCTTGACGGCTGCTTGCGCACAACGACGGGCCCATTCCTTTTCGTCCTCATCCTTGTCTCTTCCCCATCCTTGGTCTGATGAACTGCCACCTCCGCCACCTGACGAAGATACATCAGGAACAGCGAGCATGGTGAAGAACGCCATCGCCAGATTGGTGAGCGGCTGCCAGTTGAAGACTTCACGACTATCAAAAGCATCCTCGAAGATACTGACAACATCGTTGGGGATATAACGGGCAAAGGACTTGTTTCCTGTCTCTATGATGACCTCGGATCGGTCGGGCTTCCATTGGGTGTAGTCCTTTGCAAAGGTCGAACGTCGTATTCTATTAGCAGCTTGTTGTTTAGGTTGCTGTCGTGTCGGTTGCTGGACAGAAGGGGCTGTCTGCTGAGGAGACATTGCCACTGATGGCTGGTGCAGTCTCTGCCATGTCTGCTCTATCCTTGATGCTGTCAGGTTACGACATGTTCCAAGGTCGGAAGCCTTATAACGGACATTCGGATTCTTCTTGCTGACAAGAGTATAACCCCTTACCACTCCTTGCTTGTCAACTTGTGATTTGACATAGTACCCCTTGCCATACAGCCTCTGGAAATAATCATCGAATGACCATTGGGGCATGGCACGCAATACTTCCATGCAATCCTCGTTGACTTGATGAATGTTGGAAGTCCGTATCTGGTTTGCCGTTGTCCATCCTCTTCTCTTGGCAACCGTCTCCGCTGCCCGTTGTGCGCGAAGATGAATCTGATGGTCATTGTTGATGTTCCCCTCCTCGTCCACACGGCAGGCAAGGGCATGCAAATGCGGGATGCCGCTGTCTGACTCTTTGTGAAGCCAGACAGTAGCTTTGCTCCCCAATATATTAGTGGGCGAAGAAAGTGTTCTTCCCTTGCCGTCATGGATGGTCTGCCTGTCGAACTCCTCTGCAAACTCCTGCCACAACTTCCGCCAATCGTCTATTGTGAAGTCTTTGGTGTACTCCATTGCCGGACTGACCTCTATATGGATTACAGAGTTCTTGATGCCGGGATGGCTGTTTGCCGTGAGTGACATTTCAAGCCAGATGCCCATAGCATCCAGTTCGGGAGAAAGGTATTGGTCACATACATGATGTATCTTCTCCGGCTCTTTCTTGTTCCTCGACTCACCCTTGATGTATCGCAGGGCATTGATGCCATGCGATATTGCCTTTGCCTTGCCAATCATGTGTTTCCTCCTTTCTCTGCTTCGCTCGTTGTACGTGGTCTAAATGTACCGGCTTTCATCACGAACTGCAAGTACTCTATTACAAGGTCGGTTACAGGAGCCACTTTCTCGTACCAATCAAGCATCATACGATGGTTGCGGAAGAGGGATAGTTTCTCCTCTTTCGTCAGTCCTGACAGGGCATTGGCGAAGTTGACCATGTCTCGGCGACTATCACCGAGATTGCGCAGCAATGCTTTTTCCTCGTCAGAGAGACGAGCCTTCAACTGCAAACTATACAACAGCGAGCGGAAAAGCGCGCTTTTATTGATGCCGCAGCGTGATGCCAACTGTCCTGCCATGCGGTACTCCTTTTCCGACAACCGGATGGTAACGGTACGGCTCAGCTTGTCCTTGTCTTGGTCATTGCTACCTGTGGCAATATTACCTTCGGTAGCGTTACCAACAGTGATGTTCTTTATTCTCTTGGTTGTCATATCATTATTCTATTATGGTGTATAAATTCGGCAATGATGCTGTCTCATTGCCATTGTTATAACAGTATTCACTTCCGTTTAGAAGGGTGTCTTTACAATCCCTCTTATAAAAGGTAATTGGTAGGATGAGAGCCTGCGAGCGTCCTTGTCATGCGAACGACAGTGAGTATGCGAGAGCGCCTTGGTGTGGACTGAGCGTAGCGATGTAACACAAAGGCATATCTCGCAACAAAAAATCTGCGGCTCGGCTAAACACGTATTTACTATGGTCACAACCATCGGCACAATATGTATGGAGGTGCTTGGCTGCTGCCGGACGGCAGTAGGCAAATTGTCAGTTTGCCTTGTTTCGTCCGCCTTACAAGAAGCCGTTGAAGTTTGTCTTCGGCTTTATTCTCTTCCCTCTTGTTAATTCCTTTCTGCCTGTTTGACGTGGTGAGGATTAACGATGAATCCTTTTCCATTGAGTGTCCACCCGTCAATGCTGGGGAAAGTCATATAGGAGGCTATCCGTGACGGGTAAGTCCTGACCAATCCCAGAAGTTCCATCCGCTGCAATAGATTCCTTACCCGTTTGCGCCCAAGATTCCAAAGTTCCGACAGTATCTCCTCAGAATATTGCATCTGACCGACATGCAACAGCAATGGCCTTCGGAAAACAAAATGAGGGAAAGAAGAATGAGGAGGCGAAGCCTCAGAAGAAAATGTGTATGGGGTATCTGATTCTTCTGATGTGTCTGTAAACTGCATCCTTACAAGCAGGTCATGGAAGAACTGCCTGTTGGCTACCTGAGTTCCGTTGTTGTCTCTCGTTGTCCCATCCAACCAGACTAAAGCTTTTGTGGAAAGACGGAAGATGATACTTCTGACATTTGCTGGGAACATCGAAGATGTTGTTTCCTTGTTCTTATGATTCATGCTCTATGATATTTTGTTATTTGATTGATATAGGAGAACCAAAGCATGGGACATACCACAAATCTTTGATGTGGGATTCTGTTCCTTGTTCCATGCAATCGCACTCCTTGTTAATGAAACCTTCCCATGGCAAGAAGCGGCAAGTGCAGATGTTTTGCATTTTCTGTGCAGATGGTTGGTGAGGTATATGCACATACTCACACAGGCATCTGCTACATGCTTGCTTCTTTGCTGAGAATCTGACATCTGTACGGTCATGGCTTTGCCGTTGCGTTAACGTTGGTATTAGCAGGACTTACGGTATTGGCACCTGGACGCTTGTCGAAGTTGTTGTAAACCTCATCGATGTCTTTCTTGCAGACGGCAATGGTGAATAGGGACTGCCCCAGGAGAATTGCCTGCTGCTTGTCCACATAGTCTGCCACCCGTTTCATCAGAAGAAAGGAACGGCTCACCCGATGTCCCTGTATCATCTCTGTGCTACGCTGGTTGTTGTTCAACCCATAGTTGAGATAACGGTTCACGGCTATGCGGTCATCATGGAGCATGTCATCACCCGATGTCTTTCCATCTGCAATGGCAATGCTCACCCTGAGGGCATCAGCCTCGTACATTCCGACTGATTCCAGAAAGCCTCGTATAACCTGTGCTTCCTTGGAACTGTCATTCTTTCTCTCACTCTTTCCTGCACTCTTCTTCAGTGCGGGAGCCGATGCCATATCGGCAACCTGCTCCATGTTCTTGATTTCGTCCATTCAATAATGAATTAAAGGGTTAATAACTAGTGTTGTCTATTTGCGGCTGATGATGTAGCGGTTGGCTTCCTCCTCTATCTCATTCTGCGAGGAGATGCGCACGCCTGTGAGGAATGCGTCGAGATCCTCCTGCTTGAAGAAACACAACTTGCCCGTAGGCTTGTACATGGGAATCGTTCTCCGCATCATCAGCTTGCGGAAGTAGGATAGCTTGAAACCGCAATACTCGGCAGCCTCCTTAGTGCTTAACAGCTTTTTCTTTTCGCTCATATATAATCTGTTATTGGTGAATAATACGTGCCTCATTCGTCATGAAGACAGTGCAAAGGTAGTGAGGAAATAAAGCCGAAAAATGAATGTAAACAGCACAAGGAGAGCGAATTGCGAATTATAAACGGCAATATAAACAGAACCCATCGGATTATAACGGAATTGTAAACACACCATAAACACCAAATAACCCAGCATGAGAATACAAGGGAATGCGCCTTGGCGTTCGCTTCGGGAAAGGGCACAAAAAATCCCGCCACTTTCTTACGGTGACGGGGAACAAGGAGTATGTCTGTCCTAACCTATCTGACATTAACAGAAAAAGTCAATGCCCTTTGAAATACTGGAGGTCGTATGTGTCGAGTCCCGGACGGATACGCGTTGCCTTGCGGAGCAGTCTGGCAATCTGTTTCTGGTACTGTGTTGATGCGTCCTTGGTCTCCTGCTTGTACCTGCTGACAGTCTGTGTGCCGTTGTTGATAGGCCACAGCTTCTCGAATATCTTCCACTTGCCCTGACGTATGTTCAAAGCGGTGCATACAGCATCGGCAATATAGGCATACAGCGTCTGGTTGATTTCTCCGTCCTCTTTCCTTATGGCTGGTTTCAGCTCGTTGTCAAGGAAACCGCCTTCCTGAAGCATCAACAACAGGAACAGGGCATCTTCGGATTGGAGAGTCTGTGGTAACTGATTCTTTACGCCAGATGGAATGCTTGCAACCATCTTCTCATAATACGCAGTCTCTTCTTCCTGGCTCATGGACTTGGATGCAGGTGGAGGAATGACTGCCTGTGTCACCTCTGTTTTTGACATGGTCTTCTCTCTATCTTTCTTCTTGAGTTTATCATTCCAAAGTTTCAGCAAAAAAGAAGAGATTTGTCTTCCATAGACCATACACACCATATACGGCAGGAGGAATATGACGGCAAAGAGGGACAGCATGACAATGGCCGTGCTCCAGTCAAGATGCTTGTCGGGAGTAAGGATAAAAGACAACAGCAGGGAAAGGAGAAACCATGTGGCTGCTATGACAGAGCGGTCTTTGGAAAGCCACCTGTCAATGATGGAGTCATACAGGAGGAAGAACTCGCTCACGAGTGCTATCCATGCGAACAACGAGAAGAAGGAAAAGACAAATCCTTCCGTGTTTGCTTCCATACGGAAAGCAATCACGGCAAATATTGTCAATGCTATTGCCGCTGTCAATGTCAGGGGCAGAAGCATGATGAGAACAGTATCTTTAGGGCGATTCATTGTAGGCTTGATGTTGGTTATTATAACAGCGCATCTGTGAGTGACCAGTAAAAGAAAGCCTCGGGATTGCCCATCCTCAACTTGTTCAGCTTCGTGGTCAGTCCGTTACCTATAGTCATATCAGATACCGACAAGGGGTTACCATCATAGTGTCTGACCTCATGAATGCATTTTTCCAACAGCGTTGCGAGATAGGCAGCCTTGGAAGCGTCTGCGATAGCATCCTCTATCTTGTAGTTCTGCCTGTACATGAAAGGACGAATGCTTGTGATACCTTTCTGGAGCAGGGCGAATTTCTCCTTATCCACAAATCCTCTTGTGGAGATATTCAGGGCAGTCTGCCTGATGTCTTCATAGATGAGAGACACATCACTCGTGTGCAGCCCCCTATAGCCAAGCTCTACAGGCGCAATCTTTGAAAATGCGGCTTCTGTGATGGTGAGATCATCCACACGGTCGAAAAGTCTTCCCACGTCATACAACTGCTTGATGATTTCAAGGGTAGCCAGCTTGTCGTTCTTGTAATAGGGAATGCCTGTGGTCTCGGGTGCAAAGGCGGTCAGCTTGTCACCAAGGATGTCGCCAATGGACGGGACATTGACCAGCGGAAATTCTCCGATCATTTCTATCAGCTCACTTTGAATAGGCACACGCTCCACCTGCTTATAATGGCAGTCCTCATACAGTACGTCCAACAAGATGTACGATGTCCTGTCCATGTCAGCCTTGAAAGCTACCTGGTAGAAAAACTTGGAATGGCTTTTGGGCACATCCGTTCCTGCCTGTTTCCGCTCCACAAGCTTATAGTCAATGAATCCGCAATCGGCATACGAGACAAGATATTGCTCGATGTCCGTACCCGGCGGACACATGATGTCGATGTCTATGGACAAACGGTGGGGAGTGTCATGCAGCAGAAGCATCAGGCATGAGCCGCCCTTGAAGTGGAACGGACATCCTGAACGTGCAAGCATGTCCAACAGGGAAAGCGCACGGATGACTTTCTCAATGAGGTTGGTATCTGAATAGTTCAGTTCCTTGGCTTTTGCCTCTATCCACCCGGTGGTAAAACATTTGCTGTCAATCATGATTTCTCTTCGATTTTCAATCCGCGCCTTTTCGCATAGCGTCTCAGACGGGTAGTGTTAATAACATAAAGTGCCTTGGCATTGTCCATCATCCGCCCTGCCTCCGCACCATGCAGGTAGGAGAAGTCTGCATCCTTGTTTATGTCCACCAGCAGTTTCTCCAAGGTGGGTACGGTGACTCCTTCAATTGTCTGCAAGGGAGCCTCGGTGACAAGTGGCTTGACGATTATGCCTCCTTTTTCAAGATTAATGTAGCGATAGACCATATCCTCGTCAGGCATCAGCCACACCTCCTTGCCGCTTTGTTCCTTGATATACTCAAACATGCTCTCCATTGCCTGACGGTCAGTCTCCACGTATGTCATGTTGTTACCTGACAGATGGTGCTGCAGGGGTGCTATACTCCTGCCATTGTATATACATAAGGGAGCAAATGGGAAACGTTCTTTCAGGTTCCTCGCCAGATCCAGCTCCTCCGATGTCAGTTCAACAGTGAACAGGTTCTTGTGTCCTGCCGAAGCATACACACCTCGGGCTATGCGGACAAGTTCTCCTTTATCCACCATCCTTGAAAGCATACAGTTCATGGTGCTGCGGGTTGTCAAGCCCATTGCCGACAGCCAACCCCAGAGGTCATCCAAAGAGAACGAGTCCTTCTTTGTCGAGTATTGCAATATAAGGTTCTTGTATGTGTCCATCTTGCTTTTGAAATACTATTTTGTCTGCAAAGGTAATATAAAAACGGCAACAATCAAAATCTATTGCCGTTTTTATATTAATAACGTATGTTTTCTTGATGTTTCGCAAACATTTTTGCCATAATCATGCAAATGCTGCATCAATCAGGCTGACGGCATCGTCTTTCTTCTTGTTGATGATTTTGGCGTAAATCTGCGTTGTCTCCACCTTGGTGTGGCCAAGCAATTTGGAAACCGTGTATATGTCGGCTCCCAATGTCAGCATCATGGTAGCGAATGTATGGCGACTGCAATGGAACGTGATGGGCTTGGTTATACCTGCCGAGTCAAGCCAGTCTTTTAGCAGATGCTTCGTGTTTACCTGAACGGGAAGTTTGGGGAAGATGCGGTCGTCATCCTTGGCATCACCTCTTTCGGGAAGCCATTGCAGGGCTTTCCTCGACAATGGCAGGTAAATCGGTGTCTTTGTCTTGTGCATGATGATATGCAGGCGGCATTGACCGTTGTCGTCTGTCAACTGCCCCCATGTAATTTTCCTGATGTCGCTCGTGCGAAGTCCGCAGTAACACCCGAAGAGGAAGGCCTGCTTTACATACAGGTACTTGCATTCCGCCTCTTCTAAGCGTTTCACCTCCTCGATGGTAAGGAACTCACGCTTGCTTTCCGGTGCTTTTACCTTGTCCTGTGGCGTGAGCCTGTTCATCGGGTTCTCTGGAAGAACGTCCTCGCGGACTGCCATATTGAGTGCGTTTCTCAGGCAAGCCATGTAGTTGATGACCGTATAGGCCTGTATCGGCGTTCCGTCTGGCTTCCTGTGCTCATTCCTAAGATAGTCTGTCAGTCCGACGAGATAATCCCTGCCCACATCCCGGATGGCAATGTCCATACCGTACCCTTTGAGGGCATGGATGGTGTTGGAAATGAGCTTTCGGTCTTTGATGCCACGTTCCTCCTGCCGTTTCTTGTATGTCTCCATCCAGTCGGACAACTTTACTCTCGATTTGAGGGAAGTGTTTTTCAGTCCTGCCTTATTGTTCGTGAACTCCAGGATACGCTTCAGTTTGATGGTGTTGGCAGCATTCAGCGTAGCTTCGTTGCGTGCCTTGGCTGTCGCATTCGTCTCTGGTATGAGGTAGAGCTTCAGGAACTCATAACTGCGCTTACCGTTGTCATAGCAGTCGAGGTAAAGCGATTCTGAACCGTTTGCCAGTTTCTTGCTACGGAGTCTGATTGGTTCTTTCGGTGTTTTTGACTTTATCTTCTTTGTCATGGTGTATGCTGTTTGAGGGTTGTGTTTTACATTATTATATATGGGGAAATCTGTCTTTGATGGTACCTGTGCTCTTAGGGTATCATTTCATCCATCAATCCCACAGTCTTGTCCTTGACGCTGTCAATGATTTTAGCATAGCGTTGGGTATGTCTTATGCTGGAATGTCCAAGGAGTTTTGAAACCGTATAAAGGTCAACTCCAAGAGATATAAGCATGGTGGCGTATGTGTGCCGCGCCACATGAAAAGTCACGCGCTTGCCCTTTATTCCCGCTTTCTCAACCCATGTATGCAGATGGTCAGAGATGAGTCCTGCGCTCAATCCTGCAAAGACAAGTTCCTCGCCGTCTCTTTCTCCGGGATTACTTCCCAGCCACCTCATTGCCTGTTTGGGAAGCGGAATATATACCAGGTTGGTGGTCTTCTTCATGCGTGTGCATACTCTCCATGCACCGTCGTCAAACGTGATGTCTTTCCATCGCAGGGACAGGATGTCACCACGCCGCAGACCGCAGTTGCATGAGAACAGGAAAGCACGCTTGACAATGTCCTTGTCACACGGCGTGTCTATGAGCATTTTCACCTCGTCTATGGTCAGATACTCACGGACAGTTTCTTTGGGGATAATCTTTTCGGAAGCATTGAGCTTCGTGATGGGATTGACACGAATCACTCCCTCGTTGACTGCAATATTCAAGGAGGTTCGGAGTTGTCCAAGCACATTAAACCCCGTCTTGCCGCTCAATGTCTTTCCGTCCTTTGTCTTGTACCCCGTTTTCAGGAAAGCGATAAAGCCAAGGCAATACGGAATGTCAACATCCTCCAACGCCACTTCTTCATTCCTGTACAATGACAGAAAACGTCTGAGGGAACGGATGCTGCTGAGGTCTCTTACTCCTCGGTTCTTCTGGATCTCTTCATACCTATCAACCCACTCCATTAATGACGGTTTGCGTTCTTGCTTCTCGCTTTCTGCGACTAAACTCTGCTGCTTTTGGGCTTTCAACATTTCCCGTTTCCGCTGCCTGCATATCTTTTCAGCCTTGGCGAGAACAACCTGATTGGCTTTTATGGCCTTTTGGTCTGTTTCGGGTACGATGACCATGTCAGGTATGCGCTCGTAAGTACGCACACCTTCCTTGTAGAACTCCAAGTAAACGACTTGTTTCCCACCTGCCCGTTGCCGCAGTTGAAGCCTTACGGGTTCTTTCTTATATGTAGTCTCTTTTGTATTCATATTATGCTCTATTGTGTGATTTTGGGTGCAAAGATAACTAAAATAATTCAATCTGTCGCAAAAATGAGTAACAAAATATCGAAGAAAATGAGAATTTGACAGAACCAAAAGGAATAGAATAATTGTTTATAAACCCTTGTATATAAGTATTATATGGTTACTTTTATTTCTTTTGATTTCTCTTGTTTTCCTTATATTGGGAATTAGGCTTCCCGAGACTGAAAAAAAGTGGCACGTGCAAGCACGCTGCCTATCGTTGCTTTACTCCATTCAGCGAAGTGCCTACGGAGCGTCTGAAACGCTTTGGCGAGATGGTTATTATAAAGGGTGATTCAATAGTCATTGTTTTCAGCAGAAGAAGAGACCGAAGGGGGCTGGGTCGGTGGCTGCTTATGTCCGCTAATTGAGGGAAATGGAGGGTTATCGTAATAGGTGGATTCAACACCTGAGCTGTAATGCTCGAAGATGCAGTCCATGAGGATTACCTCACCCTTTGAATACTCCGATGTCACTTCTGCCATATAACTTGGCTTGCTGTTGGTGCGTAGTGCAGCAGCCATGATGCCAAGTGTAGCAATCACTTTGTGCCAGTCCCAGACATGGTCTTTACCGAACAGGAGCCCGACCGAGTCAGATAACTCTTCAGGCAATTGTTTGTGTGCATCGAGGACTTGAAGCATCGATACTGCCAGGCCGTCGAATATGACAGTCTGCTCATTAAGCACGTGTCGTGCAGGTATTCCGCCATTCCCTTCTTTCTTCGCCATGTCCAACTTCAAGGCATAATACCGGTTGTAAGATTCCGCCACCTCCTTTGCTCTTGTCCTGCCTTTGAGATAGCGCACAAACTGCATGGCACAGAAGTCGAGAATATCGTCTGGTGTCTCAACAAAGAGAGACAGACGCTGTGAGAGGTTGACCGAAAAGATGAAGCTCTTGGAGTAAGGCTTGGCAGAAATATGTCCGAGGTTTGCCAGCCCCGCAATAAATTGCCGGACAGTGGCACGCTGCCATTTCCATTGTCGTGAAAGTTCTGAGATGGTGGCAACGAACTGGCCAGGCAGCAACTGCAACGCACCTTCGGCTTCAGGTGTGGCGTATGCACCAGCGGATGCTCTGGACAACAGGTCGCAATAGGCTTCGAGCTTGCTGTAACGTTCCTCCGATTTGGGTTTGAGGAACTCCAGCAATGAACGATCCACACTTTGTGGAGTCTCTCCATCAGAAGAGACATGTTTTGATGATTGGTTCATTTGAGTCATTCTTTAATTTGATATGTTATTTACCAGAGCAAGTGTTGTCTAATCTCTGCCACAAACAAGTGGCATTTAATAGTAGTTTTTGAATATCTGTTCCAACCGTTCTTCATGCTTTTTGAGCGGTTTGGAATCATCGTAAAGCGCAAGCACTTTTTCAGATGGGTAAAAGACCGCTGCCATACTGAGTGTGAAGAACAGATGAAAGACACTGTTCATATACGGAATGGCATAGCAGACCATTGCCACAAATACAGTGAAGAACCAAAGCCGCTTCCTCTCATGCAACAGTCTCAGTGCGCTAACCATAATTTTTCTGGATATAAGAATCAGAGTAATGAGACTGGAGAGAGCCACAGCTATATTTGGGTCTGTCATACAGCAGCACCAGTTGATGAAGATGAGAAGGAACGTAAGCATGCTGACATAGAAAAGCTTGCTGTTACGGAGTGAGACCATCTTCCACATGAATGTTTTCATGAACTTGTATTCCTTCTTGTATAGACAGAAGAATGCCACCAAGAGCAGGAAAGGGAAGATGAAACGAATGATGGTAAGAGTCAGTGTCATATTTAACCGTTATTTTATTTGAGGATTATTTTGAGGCAGATTCCAATGACTCCAGTCGTGCAGCAATGTATCTGTTCAACTGGATGTTGTAACTGGGAGACATCTGGTCAATCTCTGGGTCTTTTGACAGCTTTTCATCTGCCTCAATCAGGAGACGAAGATACAGATCGACATTAGAGCCATGGTCAGTCTGAGCGAGGGTGTCCTCCTTCTCAGTTTTTAGTAGAGAGCCGACAGGCTGCATTGTATCGGGGTCAATATCATCGGGCAACTGATAAGCATTCCGAATACTACGCATGACCAACAGACAGAAGAACACAATCAGGCACAGTATGGATTTGGCCATCAGGTTCAAGTCAAACACCATCATTGCCAGCACAGCCAGTGCTATGATGGTAATGTAGAAGGCATATACCTTTTTCTTAGTATTCATAATCGTCGAGTTCAAGTTTGATTATTCCAAAAGATGCTTTTTCAATAATGTATTCAACATCACGCAATGTGAGGGCATTCCTCTTGATACGTACAGATGCGGACGGGTCTTTCCTGCACAGGGCTGCCACTCCTTGGTTCAAGTCATATTCACTTATATTCCATGTGCGTGATTTGATGAAAGAGTAATGCTCTCTGTAACTTTGAAGAGTGATAGCCTTGTAGAACAGGGTTTTCAACACACCATCCTGAGGTATTCTCATCTCTATAAGCCTTTCCGTGTCTATGACCTTTATCCATGTCCTGTTTTGATGTATGATGTCAGCAATGAGATAAAACGTTCTTTTCTCCATCAAAGACCGCAGTTGAAGTCGTTCATGATTTGAACATGTTCACGTTTCACCTTGAAGGTTCCACGCTTCTCGTGAAGACGTAGGTCTTCAAAGAGGTCAGCTGACATCACCTCAATGGAGTTGTATATCGTGACATTGAGCTGGTGGACAAGTCCGTCAACATGTGTCTTGCAGTTAATCTTGAACATGCGTTCCGTGACGGGGAAGCAGTAGGCGCAGCTCTCATGGCCGAAGACCGTATCAACTGGTGGTTCCAGATGATAGAGGATGGCAAGATCAGCATTCATTTCCAACATTTCCAGGACATTCTCCATAGACTGAGGCTTGGGAACGTCATACAGTAGAATGGCATAATCCTCATAGGAAGTTACCTTGCTGAGGAAAACATTATCTATGAGATCTGGCAGGATTACGGGTCCTGACGTTTTGAATTTGTAGATGGCTTCCTGTAACATTTTCGAGGTTGATTAGAGAGTTGATATGTATAAACGCATAAGCTGTGTTGGCAATTTATCGGACAGTTCCTTGTCTAAAAGATGTTTGCTGTCAAGCCTTGAAACAATTGTCTGGAAGTCCTTTGCAATATCTGTCATGGCTTGCGACTGCTCGGGAGTAAGCATTGCCACGCCAAAGGAATCCATCGAAAGGTATGGCTGGAGCATCATCCACAAATAGGCATTGGCTTGCGGAGCATCTTTTATCTTACCTCTTTTTAGTACCTCGTGGCAGATCTTTGCATTGAGAATCAATCGGCGGTTGGTTCTCATGGACATATAAACCAGTGCTTCATCTGCGGAAATTATATTCTTGGAGGCATTTGAATATACATTTGTACAGATGTCGGTTGTCAGGTTCGTAATGCCAGTCATATTCATTGAGGAGCATTTGCCAAGATGCGCAAGAAAAGAGCGGAAGTGTCTGTCCTCATTGGTTATGTAATTGAGGAACTCTTTCTTTGAATGGATTCCCATCCTGTTCACCTCGGAAAGGTACTTGGAGTAGTCTGCAAGTATCTCATGTACATCTTTATTATAGATTGGATTCTTATCCAAGCTGGAATAGAAATTACCAGCAGCCTGTTTTAAGGAATCAAGTCCACTCTCTTCAGCATATTTAGATGTGTGTAATTTCACGTATGCCACATCGCTCAAAGTGCATTTATCAGCCAATCTTAGCAGTGCCGTGCGAATGGAGTCCGTGTTTTCCGCAAACACCATTGATAAGCCGGCATGAGCTGTGAACGCTGGGTCTTTCTCGATGTAATGAAGGACTGTATCTGACAACTCTTGCCACTGGTTGATGTAAGCAGCCATTTGTTCAGAATTGACTACTTGTTGTTCCTGTATGGAATGAAAGAAGCTATTATATTTCCTCAAAGCGTCATCAGAAGACTCAAAATCATATTGAGTTCCAGTAGAACACGAAGAGGAAATGAATAAGGTGCATAAAAAAAGCAAGTGAAAGATTAAACTCTTATGAGTCTTTTTTCTTTCACTTGCTTTACTTTCTTTCATTTCGCTTTTGAGACCTGAATCAGAAGGGTTGCAAAGGCAACGCTGATAATGGAAACAGTGTGGTATTATCCTATATTTCATTGGCATTTATGTGATAAATTCGAGTGCAAAGATACGGATATTTTTCCATACCACAATGAAAATAATGCCACTTTAAATTATTTTGTAATTCATACTCTATAAAGTATGATAAATTACCAACCATGGAAAGCATTAAACAAGGTTAAATAATCAAGAAAGGTTAATTATATTGCCTCAGTATGATTATTATTCTGAATATAATTTGTAACTTTGCACGCAAAATAGAATGATGCGTATGACCAAACCTCACTACCACAAACGGCTGGCTGTAAGGTTAGGTTGTATCTAACCATCATAATATCAGATAAATACCTTTTTACAATGGCAAAAATTGGCTACATCATGGCTATCTCCCAGTACGACAGACTGGAGGAAGACCGAAAGTGGATGAACGACTATGGTTGCATCCGTATCGTTGAAGAAAGTGACGAGAACGAACGCAACAGACCGCTCTGGAAACAACTGATGGTTGCCCTGCAAAGGGGCGATGAGCTTGTTATATCCAAGTTTTCCAATGCCTTGCGTGGCAGTCGGGAACTGGCAACGTTCCTGGAATTTTGCCGAGTCAAGGTCATCCGTATAGTCAGCATCCATGACCAGATTGATTCAAGGAACGAGCTGTTTCCCGAAACAAGGCCGTCCGATGTATTGGAAATGATGGGGGCTTTGCCGGAAGAGGTTCTTGCCCTGCGTAAGTCTGCGGAGCATGTCGTCAATTTACAGGAGAAGATGATAGTGTCACTACCTCCCGTCTCGTCAGCAAAGATGCAGAAGCTCGACAGAGAAAAGACAGTCATCAACCTGTATGTTGCAGGTCATCCCATTGATGAAGTATGGAGAGCCAGCGGTTTCAGAAGCCGAAGCTCTGTGTTCCGCATACTGAACAAGCATGGCATCAAGCTGAACCGTGGCAATCATTCTGGTCCAATCAAGAGAAAGGGCATATCCGACAATCCACAAGACAAAGAATAAATAGCATGAAAAAGATACTCTTCCTACATGGTTTCTTTGCTACTGGCAGCTGTCCGATGGCGAGAGCACTGAGGGAGGCCTTTGATGGGCAAGCCATCGTGCTGACTCCCGATCTGCCTCTCCATCCCAAGGAAGCATTGAAATACATACGAATTATTATCGATAAGGAGAAGCCAGACCTGCTCATAGGCAACAGTTGCGGGGCTTTCCTTGCACAGATGCTTTCTCCTGTCGTTGGTATCCCTGCCCTACTTGGCAATCCTCATTTCAAGATGACTGACTTCCTGAGCGGACGCATTGGCAAACATGAGTACAAGGCTCCGCGCATGGACGGTAATCAGACAATAGTCATCAACGAATCACTCATCAATGAGTTTGGGGAACTCGAAGCCACACAGTTTGATTATTGCAATCCGTATTACAAGGATCGTGTGTGGGGACTCTTTGGTGAACAAGACACACTGGCTCATTTTGAGCCGTTGTTCTTGCAGCACTATAACAACAGCTATCACTTCCCTGGCGGACACACGCCCACAGAGCAGGAAGTCAAGACTTGGTATGCCCCGCTGGCACAGAAGATGCTCATGGAGTATTCAGTTAAAGAAGAAAGATTTTTCCGTCATTTTAAGGGAGGAATGTACAAGTATATCCATTCCGCATATGACAGCGAAACTCAGGAACGCATGGTAGTATATCAAGCACTGTATGGTGAGGAAGCATACTGGGTCCGTCCCGAGAAGATGTTTTTCGAGCAAATAACAAGAGACGGAAGGACATTTAACCGATTCACAGAAATAGACAGATAAAGATGGAAACATTCAAAGACGTTATATCAGGCGACCAACTGGTCTTGGTCGATTTCTTCGCCACATGGTGCCAGCCATGCAAGATGATGCACCCCATCTTAGAGCAGGTGAAGGAAGTGCTGGGTGACAGAATCCGCATCATCAAGGTGGATGTGGACAAGTATGGGGTGACTGCAAGCCAATATGGCATACAGTCTGTGCCCACACTCATGTTGTTCAGACGCGGCGAAGTACTTTGGAGAACAAGCGGTGTTGTGCAAAGAGCAGAGCTGTTGGCAACGATTGATCCGTTTTTAAGATAAATGTCATTATGGAACAAGAGATAACATTACGTGATTTAGCCAACTATCTGGACAATATCGGCATCCAATTCTTGGCGACAATAGGGTTGGACGGCAAGCCGAAGGTTCGTCCGATGCAGTATATGGTGTTGGAGGATGAGAAGCTGTGGTTCTGCACCAATTCCAAGAAGGAGGTCTTTGCAGAACTGCAAGCCAATCCCTTTGTGGAACTCTGCGGCTGCAAACTGGAAAAGAACGAGATGCAGACTCCTTGGATCCGTTTCTCGGCTGAGGTTGTGTTTGAAGAAAGGCAGGACATTAGGGATGCCATCATAGAAAAGAGTGCCATCGTGAATGCGCTATACAAGAACATGCGAGACAACCCCATCTTCAAGGTGTTCTATCTGAAGGACATCGGCGGATGGATGACCAACCTCGGTCATGTCAAGGGACTGGAGCAGAGAGACGAGTTTGCAAAACCTATACATTTCAAATTCTGACATACAATGAACATCGTAATATTATCAGGCAGCCCACGAAAGGGAGGCAACACGGAAATATTGGCGGAATCGTTTGCCCAAGGAGCTTCATCCAAGCACAATGTTGACTTCATATCAGTAAGGGACTATCACATTAATCCTTGCATAGGATGTAATTCTTGTTTCAAGAGAGATGACCAATCCTGTATTCAAAAAGATGACATGCAGACCGTTTACGACAAGTTGGCAAAGGCAGACATGCTTGTTGTTGCTTCTCCTGTCTATTTCTACGGCATTAGTTCACAGCTCAAGGCCTTAATCGACAGGTGTCACAATCCACTCAGAGATTCTTTCAAAATAAAGAAAGTTGCCCTGTTGCTCGTCGGTGCCGCCACATTACCCGAACTATTTGACAGCATTCTTGTCCAATATAGACTATGCATCAACTACTTCCACCTTGAAGACTGTGGGAAGATACTTGTAAGAGGAGTTAAAGAAAAGGGCGACATCAAAAACACCAACGCCCTAAAAGAAGCATTTTCCCTCGGAGCTTCAATATAATACTAACAGATAAATATCTATACGTTGACTTCATCGAAGACAAGTTTATGGCAGAGCGTACAGACATCTACGAGAACTGGAATCCGTGGCACGGATGCACCAAGGTCAGTCCTGGGTGCAAGTACTGCTATGTATATCGACAAGACGAGATGTACGGCAGTGAAATGTCGAGCAGCGAATGTCGTAAGACGGGCAGTTTCTATCTCCCCGTTAAGCGCAAGCGTGACAAGTCGTGGAAGATTGAGAGCGGCAAGGTGGTCTTCACCTGTTTCACTTCCGACTTTCTGCTCGCCGATGCCGACGAGTTGCGTGAGGAGTGCTGGCTGATGATGAAGCGGAGGAGCGACCTCTGGTTCTATTTCTTCACCAAACGTATCGACCGTTTCATGGAATGCGTGCCCGATGACTGGGGTGACGGCTATGACAATGTGCTGGTAGGCTGCACGGTGGAGAACCAGGAGATGGCCGATTACCGACTGCCTATCTTCAAGCCACTTCCCATAAAGCACAAGAGCATCATCGTTGCGCCGTTGATTGGAGCTGTTGACCTATCTGCCTATCTTGATGGAAGCATTGAGGAAGTGAGCGTAGGAGGCGAATCGGGGCAACATGCACGGCCATGCGACTATGCGTGGATTCTTGCCATCCGCGAGCAGTGTGTCAAGGCTGATGTTCCATTTCATTTCCATCAGACGGGAGCACGGCTCATCAAGGACGGGAGGACATACCGCATACCACGCTGCCATCAACATAGTCAGGCTCGTAAGGCAAACATCAATTACCGCATTGGCGAATTTGATGTACCTGAGACGGCAAGTAATATGCAATAATGAAGATCAAAATATAGAAAGACAATGAAGAAGATACTTTTTATTATCGGTTCCTTACGCAAGGAATCGTTCAACAAGAAGCTCGCCGAAGAGGTTGAGCAGATGCTTGCCGGGCGTGCAACAGTGGAATATCTCGACTATTCCGATGTGCCGCTAATGAATCAGGACATCGAGTTTCCTGCGCCCGAAGCGGTCAAGAGAGTGAGGGGTAAAGTAGCAGAGGCGGATGCACTCTGGATATTCTCGCCTGAATACAATTACAGTTACCCTGGTCATTTGAAGAATCTCATCGACTGGCTGTCACGTCCGCTCGTGGCAGGAGATCGTCAGACTCCGCTTGCCATTAACGGAAAGAAGGTGGCTCTTAGCGGTGCTGGTGGCGCATCGGCAACAGCCAAGTGCCGTGAGAAACTGACCGAACTGCTCACGCTGCCGTTTATCCGTGCAGAAGTGATGACAATGCCTCAGACGGGCATCCAACTGAACATGGAAGCTTGGACGGAAGGACGCATGATGCTGACCGAAGCACAAAAGACGAATCTGAGATTGCAGGTGGACGCTTTTCTTGAATACATCGGATAAATGGAAGAAATTATCTGTTTTCTCCTTGCCATAAACATTGCCACATTCCTCTTGTACGGCATTGACAAGTACAAGGCAAAGAAGAACCAATGGCGCATATCAGAGGCTACACTGCTGACAATGGCTGCCATAGGTGGAAGTATCGGAGCATGGGTAGGTATGCGGATTTGGCATCACAAGACAATGCACAAGAAATTCAAGTATGGCATACCCATAATAATCATCATGCAGGTCGCCTTAGCGGTATATCTGCTAACAAATATTGATTGAACATGAATAAAAGAGAATACGCACAAGCTAACAAGGAATGGCTTACAGCAAAAGCACAGGAAGAGGGAGTGAAACCGCTCCCCAAGGGTATATATTATAAGGTTTTGGCAGAGGACAAGGCAGATGGAAAGCATCCTACGCCTCGAAGCATTGTCACTGCCCATTACACAGGCCGTACCATCGACGGCAAACAGTTTGACAGCAGCCGTGGCGGTGCTCCATTGGCCATACGTCTCTGTGACCTCATTGAAGGTTGGATTATCGCCATGCAGCAGATGTGTGTGGGCGATAAATGGGAGGTCTATATCCCTGCCGAAATGGGTTATGGCAAGTTTTCGCAACCAGGCATACCAGGAGGTTCCACTCTCATCTTTGAGATTGAGCTGCTTGGCATTGCGTAAGTAAAGGAAACAGCATATAAACAAGATGTGAATAAAGCCAAATGTATAAGATAGAAGAAAAATGTACCCCAACAAGGGTTGATGAGAAGAAGCGACTGAAACTGTTCTCGGCGTTTCAGATGATGCACGACTGCGATGATCTCTGGATAGATTCAGAGCCATACGCTAAAGAGGTTTTTGAGAAGGAGCATCGTGCCCAGCTATTGACTGCACGTCAGGTTGACATCATACGAGTGCCCCAACTCCGTGAGAAGCTGACAATATCAACAAGTATCTATGAGTGCAAGCCGCTCTTTGGATTCCGTAATGACATCATCCGTGATGAACAAGGTGAACCATGTTACGTAAGCTACAGCATGGGAGCATTCATAGACTTACAGACAGCAAAGCTGAGTCCTCTGCCACAAGAGATGATCGACTCGTTGACCATGGACGAGAAGTACCCGATGGAATACTGTGACCGTCGTGTACGTCTGCCAAAAGTGGAACCAACAGTATGCGCTCCTGTTGTTGTCACACGGGATGACATTGATTACAATCACCACATGAACAACTGTTGCTACATCCGTATTGCTCAGGAACTTATTCCTGCTGACTTCAATATTAAACGAGTCAGAATAGAATATAAAGTAGCAGCTCGTCAGAGCGAAGAACTCACTCCCCTTGTTTATGTGGATGATAGCAAATATTACATCGAACTGAAATGCGAGCGCGGAACATGCGCCCTAATTGCTTTTGAATAGATATGACAGTACAAGAATATAGAGATTACATAGCAGCAGGGAACCCTGTCGAGAACGGTAGCGAACCACACCTCTTCATGCATCAGATGGCACAAGAGGCTATTCGCATTACCATGGAGATTAACAATAAGTACCACACGCCAGAGGAACTTAGAGAGTTGTTCTCCAAGCTTTGGGACATAGACGTACCAGAGACATTCGGTATGTTTCCACCTTTCAACACCGATTGTGGCAAAAATACCCATATCGGCGAGCGAGTATTCATCAATAGCGGTTGTAAGTTCCAGGATCAAGGAGGCATCTTCATCGGCAATGATTGTCTTATAGGACACAATGCAACACTCTGTACTATCAATCACAATCCAGATCCTGAGCAACGTGGCGGCATGACCTTCAAGCCTATTCGCATTGAAGACAAGGTTTGGATTGGAGCAAATGTTACAATCCTGCAAGGAGTGACAATAGGCGAAGGTGCCATTGTTGCAGCTGGAGCTGTTGTAACAAAAGATGTAGAACCAAGAACTGTTGTTGGTGGTGTACCTGCAAAAATTATAAAGAACGTTTAGAAAAATGAAAGTAATAGCAACAGACGGAAGTCCACGTAAGAATTGGAATGCAGCCATCATGACTGTGGTAAACACGCAGATAAACCAGTATTCAAAATTCCTAACATATAAATAATGAGAAGAGTTATGGGAATTATTACAATGCTCTGTAGCCTGTTTGGTTGCAGTGCTCAGACGGAAGGATTCAAGAGTCTTTCTGTAGAAGAATATGCCAAGGCGATTGAGGACACAACCATTGTGCGCCTTGATGTACGCACAGCAGAAGAATACGCAGACGGACACATAGGGAAGGCTCTCAACATTGATGTACTCAAATCTGACTTTGAGCAGAAAGCCGTTGCTACACTTCCAAAGGACAGAATCATTGCCATAAACTGCCGTAGCGGAAAGCGAAGCAAGAATGCAGCAAGAATCCTTGTAAAGAATGGTTACGAGGTAATAGAACTGAATTCTGGTTTTAATGGTTGGACAAGCAAAGGTATGCCAGTGACCAAATAATCACATTGAATATGAAACAGACATTTGACTACCTCGAAAATGTGGCTTTTGCTGCTACAGTATGCGATAAAGAAGGTATTGTGCTCTACCAGAATGCTGTTGCACGTCGCCGTGATGGTGAAGTAATAGGCAAGAACCTATACAACTGCCATAGTCCTAAGTCGGGTGAAAAGATTCGCATGATGATGGAAACAGGCATGAGCAACAGCTATGAGGTTATCCATCATGGCAAGCACTACTTCGTTCATCATACTCCTTGGTTCGCAGATCCAGGAGGAAAACTGAGTGGATTGATAGAACTGGATATTGAGATTCCAGAAACTCATCCTACATTTAACAGAGACAAAGAATAATGCAAGCATACACATACATAGAAAAAGGAAAGTTCGCATTGCTTGAAAAAGCAAAGCCAACGCTCATAGAACCTACAGATGCCATCGTCAAGGTGACTTTGGGAAGCATCTGCACAAGTGATCTCCATATCAAACATGGCAGTGTACCTCGTGCTGTTCCAGGAATAACCGTTGGTCATGAAATGGTGGGAATCGTTGAGCAAGTCGGTTCTGAAGTGACTGCCGTAAAGCCAGGTGACAGAGTGACGGTGAACGTAGAAACCTTCTGCGGAGAATGCTTCTACTGCAAGAATGGCTACGTGAACAACTGTACCTCACCACATGGCGGTTGGGCATTGGGTTGTCGCATTGACGGCGGTCAGACGGAATACGTCCGTGTACCATTGGCAAACCAAGGATTGAACCGTATTCCTGAAGAAGTAACCGATGAACAGGCATTGTTTGTAGGTGACGTACTGGCTACTGGATTCTGGGCAGCACGTATCACTGAGATAACAGAAGACGATACAGTTCTGATTATCGGAGCTGGTCCTACAGGTATCTGCACCCTTATTTGTGTGATGCTGAGGAACCCAAAGCGTATCATCGTTTGCGAAAAATCTGAAGAGAGACGTGAGTTTGTTCGTAAGCACTATCCTTCAGTTCTTCTGACTACTCCCGAAGAGTGCCAGGAGTTCGTTATCAAAAACAGTGTCAATGGTGGTGCTGACAGAGTTCTTGAAGTAGCTGGAGCAAACGACACATTCCAACTCGCTTGGCAATGTGCTCGTCCAAATGCCATAATTACGGTAGTTGCCCTCTATGATGAAGCTCAGATGCTTCCACTCCCACAAATGTACGGCAAGAACCTCACCTTCAAGACAGGAGGTGTGGATGGCTGTGACTGTGAAGAGATCCTGCAACTCATCAAGGAGGGCAAGATAGACACCACACCGCTCATCACCCACCGTTTCCCGTTGGCAAAGATTGCTGAAGCCTACGAACTCTTTGAGCAGAAGCGGGATGGAGTCATCAAAGTAGCTATAACTCAATAAACAGATAAAGAAAAGATGAAGATACATCAAATCATATTTAGCCCCACTGGAGAAACTCAACGAGTGAGCGAAATCCTACTCTTTCTGCTTCTTACCTTTTTCCTGGCTTACATCCAGACTACAGAGGCGAAAGGTCAATCCTCATATTTTTCATATGGGGCAAGCATTATGAATGGGGATTTATATTGCGGTCATCAGGAGGATAGTGCTTTTGCCATGCATAGCGTCATGAAATTTCCACAGGCTTTATACGTAGCAGACTACTTGCACAAGAAAGGACTGACACTGAGCGACTCTGTTCTTGTACACAAGGATAGTCTGGACGCTGATACATGGTCGCCTATGCTTTCAATATTTGAAGGTATGCGTTATTTCACATTTGCAGAGTTAATAGAATGGTCACTGAAACAGAGCGACAATAATGCGTGCGACCTTTTGTTTGCATCATGCGGACAGCCGGATGCAGTAGAGAAATATATCCATACGCTTGGATTCAAAAACATCCATGTGCAACTGACGGAGAAGGAGATGAAAAAGAATCCTCATAGAGCCATAGAAAACTCAGCCACTCCAAAAGAAATGGCAAGGCTCTTGGAGTGGTTCTATCTTCATAGGAATGACAACAAGAATCTCTCCTTTATCTGGAATACAATGGCAGATTGTAATACTGGTCAGCAACGCATAGCAGCAGTCTTGCCCAAAGACGGCAAACTGATTCACAAGACAGGTTCTGGCTTTCCTTCTTCTGACGGAAGACAAGACAGAAACGATGTTGGTATCGTTCTTTTGCCCGACGGTTCTCACCTGTCTATTGCTATATTCTTCCCAAAGTCAAAGGAGGAGAAAGAGGTGGCAGAGATTGCAGAACAATGTTTGATGCGCATCCAGGCGGATGATTTCCTTCTCAACATGCCGCCAGACCTACAACACAAACAGACATTGGCTATACTCAGTGCTATTGATGGAGATAACAAAGAGTTGATGGCTGTTCGTAATGCCCGGAATGCTCCACCCAAGTATTCTGACCATGTGGAAACGAAGATGATCCCCCCAAACATGCGCCTATATGAGCCCAAGGGAAGTCAAGACCAACACCTTCCTGTATTGTTGTATCTGCATGGAGGTGGCTGGACTTTTGGCAGCATCAACAGTTGTGGAAGATTCTGTGATGCCCTGACAGCATCGGGCAAAATGAGAGTTATCGCTCTTGACTATCGTTTGGCTCCAGAGCACCCTTATCCCGAAGGACTGGATGATTGTGTCTCTGCCGTCAATTACATCATCGACCATGCTGCAGAGCTGCATATTGATGCCAACCACATCACCATTGGCGGTGACAGTTCTGGAGGCAACCTCGCTTTGGCCACGGCTTTGTCAGAAACATGCCGCGGCAAAATAGAATCCTTGCTTCTGTTCTACCCTGTGACAAAGGCTTTTGACGATGGTTCGGAATCATGGCAGCAATATGGAAAAGGATTTGGTTTGGATGCCGAAATCATGGAAGCTTTCAATCGGGCGTACACCATCAATGCTGACAATCGCTGTTCTGCCATCAGCGTAGGCCTGTGTAGTGATGAAGCGTTGAATATGCTTCCAAGAACTTTACTCATAGCTGCAGAAAGGGACATTCTGCGCGATCAAGGATTGAATCTTGCAAAAAGAATGTGCGGAAAGATACAACGGATAGAATATAAAGGAGCCGTACATCTTTTCATCACAGTTCCCGGCCAGGATACGGCATTTGACAGAGCAGTCAAAGATGCCATTGGATTTATTTGTAACAAATAATAAAACAATTCTCTGTCACAGAAATGCGTTTCAACGATATTGTTTCTTCTCCTTGTAAAGAACTTAACTGGGCATATATCAATTTTCTTCAGGTTGGAAAGCATATTGTTATGCCATCCTTCAATATCGAGGAAGACAATATAGCGTATCAGTATGTCAAAAACGCCTTTCCTGATTGTCATATACATCTGTTAGAAATGACGGAAATAGCAAAAGAAGGAGGAGCTTTGCATTGTATTAGTTGGAACATTCAAAGATGAGGACTGAATAAACCCAACAATAATGACCGCACCGAATATTGAATCATCCACACGAGAAGAGCGTTTGGATTACGTCTTGAACGAATGGTGATGTCTGCATAACTGCGAACCGATGGAGCAGTGAGAGCAGAAGCCAAACTTGTTTGGATTATGCCGAGTCGCGACAGAGGAAGACGAAGTCAAATATGCGGCAAATGCCATGTTCTTAAAGGTCGAAGCGAAGAATCGCTATATGCCGACTATATAGACGGCAAGCGGTCGTATATGGATATAACATTGGAAATCAGAAGTAACAGATAATGGTGTCACAGAAATACATATATCCATCATTGTTCCCTGAGGAAGAATTGAATGAGAACATTTCTTCTGAGAGGAAAGAATATGACCTGACGAATCTCTTTGAGAGATTGGCAAAGTCAGATTTCCGTAGCCGTTTCCATCTGTCAATGAAAGACAGGGAATATATAATGGAAAAGGGGTTGCCTACGATACGAAATCACGCTGAGGACTTCATAGCAAAAAGACTTGCTCCGGCTGTTATACCGAACGACGGCAAGCAGACTCCTATGCGTGGGCATCCTGTTTTCTTGGCTCAACATGCCACTGGTTGCTGTTGTCGGGGCTGTTTCTTCAAGTGGCATCATATTCCAGCAGGCAGGGCACTGACTAAGGAAGAACAGGAATATGCTGTTGCAGTATTGATGGCATGGATTGAAAAACAGATGAATAAAGGATGAAGATAGAAGAAGCCATAGTATATGTGATGGTGAAGAGAAATGGCGGTATGACTACCGACCAAATTGCCGATGCCATCAATCGCCAAGGGTTGCACCAACGGAAAGACGGGCAACCTGTGACGAGCAAGCAAGTGTATGCAACGATTTGCCGCTTTCCCGAAATGTTCACAAAAGAAGCTGGCAGAATTATGTTAATGATATAATCGCAATAATATGACAATAGACACAACCAATATGTGCTCACACCTTCAGAAGAAGCTGTTTGAACCTGATGGTGTGTATTATCCGATATGGCAAGCCATGAAGGATGATAAGACCTTAACAGCTGTGGTACGGAGCAGGCAACCGACGAACGAAGCAAGAGCAGAGATGAGCTTGCTCAATCTATGCCTTGCAAGGAGGAGGAAGGCGAAGCCAACTGCACATCTACAGGAATGGGAAGAAGATTCTCGTTCTGGCAGGTAAGGCACAACCGAAGATAATACGAGAAGATAAATTGAATGAATTGATTACAATATAAAATAAGAAGAACTATGAAATCATTTGGACAAAAATCGTGGATGCTTCCACAGCCGGTACTGATTATCGGCACATACGACAAGAACGGCAAGCCCAATGCAATGAACGCAGCTTGGGGCGGTCAATGGGACGCAAAGGAGATTATGATTGCCATGGGCGCACATGCCACCACCGACAACCTGAACGACTGCCCTGATTTTACTGTGGCATTTGCTACAAAGCAGACCATGGTAGCTGCTGATTTCGTAGGCATCGTATCAGCCAAGAACGATGCAGACAAGATGGCGAAGACAGGTTGGAAAAGCGAGAAGTCAGAGAATGTAAACGCACCCATCTTCACCGACTTTCCCATGACCTTGGAGTGCCGCATCAAGGAAAAGATTGATGAGTCAGAAGAAGGCTACTACATCGTGGCAGAGATAGTCAACATCCTTGTGGATGAGAACTATCTGGCAGAGGATGGCAAGCCCGACATGGAGAAGATGGAACTCATCGTGTTCGACCCGATACATCACGGTTACATCGAACTTGGCAAGACCATTGGAAAGGCATTCTCAGATGGCAAGGCTTTGAAATGATGACACTCAGATACATCTTCCATAGTGGCTTCCTTATTGAAACGGCTCGGTGCATCCTGGTCTTTGACTACTGGATGGATCCTGCCGATGTCATGAGTGGGTACATGAATACATGTAAACATGTGTACGTGTTTTCAAGCCACTTCCATGAGGACCACTTCACTAAGGCAATCCTCAGATGGAAGAATAGCATCCCCAATATTACATACATCCTGTCAAAGGATATACTCAAACGAAGAAGAGCGCAGAAAGAGGATGCCGATGTATGGATGGCCAAAGGAGCGGTATGGGAAGATGAGAACCTGAAAGTGACAGCAACGGGAAGTAACGATAGTGGCGTGAGCTGGATTGTTGAAACAGAAGGTAAAACCATCTTTCATGCTGGTGACCTGTGCAACTGGTACGCACGCTTTCTTGTTGACGGCACGCCTGAAGGAGAGGTCTTCAGTGAAGAGTTTGGTCAATACATCAATCCATTGGCAGAGGAGAAGCGGTTCCTTGGTGAACTGAAAGACATCCGAAAGATTACCGGCTCCTTTGACCTTGTGATGTTTCCAGTGGACGGACGCATCGGCAACGGCTATACGCTTGGCGGACGTCAGTTTATCACTCGCTTCAAGGTTGGGATGTTCGTTCCAATGCACTTTGTCATGAGTGGGTTTGAGAGTGCGTGGCGCATGGAACCGTTCTGCAAAGAAAAGGATGTCCCCTTTTGGTGCATCGGGCACGAAGGAGACAGCATAACAATATAATAATAACACATTAAATCGCTAAAACAATGGATGCAAAAGAAAAAGTATTAGCAACAATGAAAGGGGCAGGTCAGCCTCTCAATGCAGGTAAAATCGCAGAACTCAGCGGTCTAGACCGCAAAGAGGTAGATGCAGCCATGAAGCAGCTGAAGGCAGATGGCGCAATCGTCTCTCCTGTTCGTTGCAAATGGGCACCTGCAGAGTGATGGTACAGGACTCGACAACATATTATGTATGGATAGGCGGGTCTTGTGATTATGGCCACAAGGAACGTGCTGGTGGTGCTGCCGTTGTGATAGAGCACGACGGTAGCATCATCAGTCGTGATGTCATCAGTGATTTGCATACCACAGAGTTCCGTATGATGCTAACGCTTATGGTTAAAGTAATGAACGAGCTGCCTGACGGTTCGGACATTCTTTTCCTAACCAACGCAGCCTACATCCAGAACTTTGACAGGACACCTACAGCGAAGTCTGCCAATCCAGACCTCATCAGCCAGTGTATCGAGGCGAAAACACGGCACAGTTCTGTTAGTGTCAAAATCGTACCATACCACAAAAGTCCATTGCTCATCGAAACACATGACATGGCAACAGAAGCTATGGCAAAGACAAGAAAAGAATACCACTATGACATCAAATGAGCAGGCATTGTTTGCCATGATGCAAGAATTAGGCTACAGTCACGGCCTTTGCATCACCGCTCTACAAATACTCTCGCAAGACAGACTTGCGATAAGCGACATGCTGGCATATCTTTACGAGGAACAGCCTTCCGAAGAAGCTTTCATCAAGGAAATCGCAAGGATATGCGAGACATATCATCTTAACGATCAATAGTATTATGACAGAGGACAACCGTACATATATAGCCATCGACCTGAAATCGTTCTTCGCCTCTGTGGAATGCGTAGAACGTGGTCTCGATCCGCTCACCACCAATCTTGTTGTGGCAGACGTGAGCAGGACAGAGAAGACTATCTGTCTGGCTGTTTCCCCTTCCCTCAAAGCCTACGGCATTGGAGGAAGGGCACGTCTGTTTGAGGTTGTGCAGCGGTTGCGTGAAGTTAACAATGAGCGAAGGTACAAGAGCCCTTTCCGTCGCCTGACGGGAAAGTCATGGAAGGACGAGGAACTCAAAGTGCACGAAGATTGGAAAGTTGACTACATTGCTGCCCCTCCTCGCATGGCCAAATACATTGAATACAGCACACGTATCTATCAGATATACCTGAAATACGTCGCTCCAGAGGATATTCACGTATATTCCATCGACGAGGTCTTTATGGACGTGACGGCTTACCTTGACACATACAGGATGACGGCACATGAACTTGCCATGACCATGATACGTGATGTCCTGAAGAATACCGGGATAACGGCTACTGCCGGCATCGGCACAAACCTTTACCTCTGCAAGATAGCCATGGACATCATGGCAAAGAAAGCTCCTGCTGACAAGGACGGTGTGCGCATTGCGGAACTCAATGAGATGAGTTACCGGGAACAGCTGTGGGACTATACCCCAATCACCAAGTTCTGGCGTGTGGGTAAAGGCATAGCAGAGAAACTTGCTCAGTATGGTATGTACACCATGGGCGATGTGGCTCTCTGTTCCGTAGAGCGTGAGGGACTGCTCTACAAACTCTTTGGTGTGAATGCGGAACTCCTTATCGACCATGCCTGGGGATGGGAACCTGTCACGATGGACTATGTGAAAGCCTATCGACCTGAGACCAATTCGCTTAGCAGCGGACAGGTGCTTACAGAACCCTACACATTCCAGAAAGCAAGGGTCGTTGCCCAGGAGATGGCGGATGCCGTTGCTCTCGACCTTGTGAGCAAACGTCTCGTTACAGACCAACTGGTGCTGACAGTAGGCTATGACATCGAGTCTTTGACGAACCCTGACATTCGTGACAACTACCATGGCGATGTCACAACAGACCACTATGGCCGCCAAGTGCCGAAGCACGCTCATGGGACAGCCAACTTAGACAAGTTCACTTCATCTACCAGACAGATTATGAAGGCTGTGGCATCCCTCTACGACCGGATTGTCAACCCCAACCTGCTGATACGTCGCCTGACACTAACAACCAACCATGTCATCAGTGAAGAGAGTGCCAGGACAACGAACTCCACTCCCATACAGTTAGACCTGTTCACCGACTATGAAGCATTGGAGGCACAACAGAAAGCCGAGGAAGAGGCACAGGCAAAGGAACGAAGGATGCAGGAGACACTGCTGAGTATCAAGAGCAAGTTCGGCAAGAACTCCATACTCCGGGGACTGAACCTTGAAGAAGGGGCTACAGCCATAGAACGCAATAAACAGATAGGAGGACACAAAGCATGACGGATAAATACGCCCATATCATTGACTTGCCCCACCACGTATCAAAGGTCAGACCGCAGATGACCATGTACCAGCGTGCAGCTCAGTTTGCCCCGTTTGCGGCTCTAACAGGGCATAGTGCAGCCATCAGTGAAACAGCAAGACTGACAGACAAGGCGATGGAACTCTCTGAGAGTGAGTGTGAAGTGCTCAACCAGAAAATCACGTTGCTTTTAGCGCACCTCGACAAACATCCGTATGTCTGCATTACATACTTTGTTCCTGACTTGCAGAAGGAAGGTGGCAAATATGAGACACATTCGGGTTCCGTCAAGTCTTGGGATGAGTACGAACAAAGGATTACCTTCGACGACAACACTCAAGTCAAGGCAAATGAAATCATTGACATAAAAGGGGAATTGTTCGACAACAGAGCATTTTGAATGTCTATCACCGATTGAAGTGTAGCCACATAATGCACCTGTAGAAGCATCCAATAAGGCTGCCACTACAATTCTTAGTCATTACATGTAGAACTATGACTATCTATCCCGTCTGAAATCATTGCGCTCGTCCCCATGCCACCATGCTCCTAAGAAAGCGAACAGCACGCGGAAGACAACGACAATGACAACAATATCAAATATCTCATTCATAAGCGTTCTAATATAAGTTTGTAACAGAAATACCCATCTCTCTTGCCTTTCTTATGGTGTAATAAGTTCCTCCTCTTTCCCTACCATCATAATAGGCAATAATCTGTGCTGCATTGCATACCATAAACTCATCCCTGTCAAGGAAACACCTCGGATAATAATGTTCCGACAATACAATCACCTCGTCTGCTTTTTCTATAAGTTCATCGTAACACCTCCTGTCATGTGGTTTGAACCTGCCAGCCTGTCCTCTGAAAGGTATTGCGGCGGTGAGCACCATTCCTGGGTGAGAGAGCTTCAGGGACTGTACGGTCTGAGCTGCCATAAGGTCTATGCCTGTGGCAAATCCCGAAATGAAGTTTCGGAAGCCATTGTCGTATGCTTCGACAATGGCTCGTGACAGACGTTGCCTGATAATCTCTTTTCGTGAGAAGTCATAGTAACGATGTCCTGTGAAGGCTGCTGATTTAGCCCTGTCAAATGAGTTGTTTTTTCTTTTTTTCATTGCTGTACATATTTATATGATGTCTTGCCGAGGAATATGCCATCTGTAACATGCGCCCCGACCTGTTCTAATTGATTACTATAAGCACAAAAGGAAGAGCCGGTTGTCACCACATCGTCCCAAATGCAGACTATCTTATTCTTGAAGAAATCTGCATCCACCTCAATGTTCATACCCTCCTGTAATCTCTTCGTGCGTAATTCTTTCTTTACTTTTGTTCCATGAACGGCAGTACGTTCCCCTTTTACTCTTACATGTGAAAAACCATCAATGGCACCCGATAGCCTGCATACAAGTTCGGAGAAATACTTGTTGCGAGCCTCGTTTCGTTCCTGGCTGCTTGCAGGAACACAAGAGAAGACTACCTTGCCTATCTTGCGTCCATACTTCTTCACCAATATCTTTGCAACACATTTGGCTACTTCTGCATGGTTGTGACCATCCTTGAAGTCATAGATGATTTGTCTGTCAAAAACAGCATCAAACCCAATGTTTTTTATTCTTGCAGGATAGTAACGTAAGAAACTGCTTAGGTTCTTGTCTTCTTGTCCTTTGATGTAAACCTTGACCATGTTCATTGTTCTTCTGATTTTTATTTCCCTCTCGTTAAATCCTTTCGGACTGTGATTGGGAAGATTTTCTGCATTCAGAAGTGCGGTCAAGGCAATCAGACAAGTCTGCCGTGAAGAATACTCTTTTTCTGTGAAAAAGGAAGATTGTCCACGAAGCACGACTTGCCATTTTGCATTGAACAGTGGTAACTTCGCAGAAAATTCTCCCTAATCACCCGTCCGACAGGAAGTAAAGAGCATCTTTACGTGAACCCTACATGATAGGACTTGCCAAGATAGTAAAAGAGGATGTACTGCTTTTCGCTCTTTGTTAGTCATTCGGGGTCTTATAAGTTTAGATACCACTCATTGATGTTCCACACCTCAATGTCATAATTCGTCTCATAGCCTTGGGTCTGGTAGGCAATTTCAAGTTCTTTACGGAGTATGCGCCTTGCTTCTGCTTTCAGCACACGTTTTGAGGTTTGTTCTATCTCGTCCTTGTCGAAGAACTCTTCCAACTCTATGCGATGGTTCTTCACAATGGCATTCACTGCCGCCCATTTGCTTGTGAAAACGCCTGCACACTTTCGATGGTTCATGCTATGCCATGCATCGGTTTCATAAACTACAAATATTTGTCTCATAATACTTTGTGATTATTAGGAATAGGCAGCATTGTAGCCACCTATCCCTAAAGTGAATTACTATCCAATCTCTGAAATGATGAAGTCAATATGACCAGCAAAGATGTCATCTGCCTTAATCTCATGCTCATTGCCTCGGTCGTTCTTCTCATCACCAATGAAAGTGATGTCTCCGTCTTTATCCATTCTGACAGCAAGGATAACCACGTCACAAGGCTCATCATAGTCGTATGCGGCTACGATGGGACATTCTCCCTCAAAGTGCCACTCATAGCCATCATCCACCTTTTCCCCATGAAGTCGAAGTGCGGTTGCAAGTTCTTCCTGCTCTCTGTTTTTCACTTCCTGCACACTGTCATAGATGGAAAAGTCCTTCAGTCGTCCGCTACGTGTGGCGTGAACTTCTTCGCCGTTCTCCTTGTCAGTGTCATACTCATGGAACAGCACTGGCACAAAGTCGATGGGTGCTGCCATCCATGAAATGTTGTTCAACGAATAGCCGTGCTCGGAAAGGAACAATTCTATTTCGTCTTCCAGCATGTGGTCGGCTACGTTTAAAACCTCGATGCGCACGTTGGCGCTGTCCATTACGATAATCTTCATAATCTGATATGTTTAAGGGTTATACATTAGTCTTTATCATAGAGCCGTGAGAGGAATGCTTGCAGTTCTGCGTCCTCAATCTCTGCAAGGGTGCAAGGCTTGAAATCCTTGTCCTGCTCAATCCTCAAAGTGCCAAGTCCGTACTCGCTTGCATCATAGGTGATACTTTCCATTTCGGTTACAGACTGGTAGCCGTACTCCGTCTCTTGCAGTCCAGTAACGATGCCATAGAGCGTAAAGTCATTGCCTTCCTGCTGTCCTTCCATGATGTACCAGCGGATATTGCCAAGGAAAAACACAGCAATGCAGAGAGCATCCTTATGCTTGCCATCCTGTGAATAAAGAGGATAGTCTGCCAATCTCTTCTGCAACTCAGATGTTATCAGGCGGTTAGTCTTTGTTGCACACTCCTGGGTTCTTGCAGTGCTCGAACCTTGTTCGGCTCTGCTGTCATTGTTCTTTTGCATGTTCAAATCTGTTTTCATATCTCTAAGACTTTTTCTCCCTTTTGTTTGAAGCTCTTTGAGCTTCTCCGGCAGGGCTGGCCGTTTTTCGTGCTGTTCCACGACTGCGGCCATAAAGGGAGGATAAGGCAAGTGTGTAGTCAGCGGCAAGCGAGGGATACCCAAATTGTTTGAGGCACGAGAAGAATTTGTGGAGGCTCACGAGTGCGGACGCCGACCACAAGCGTAGCGTCACTTGACGGTCCTCCCGGACGCAGTAACTTCGCACGCCAAAACGCCTGTCCCTGCCGAGGCTCAAAATCTTCAAGGGAAAGAACCGGCCACCTTTGACCGTTGCCGTTTCAAAGTGCCAGCCTTGAAGCGGCCACAGTCATCGTTTGCAGACAGATATTCCAAAGAGAGGCGACAACGCGAGAGTCGGGCGAAGGCTTGCCCTCGCTTTGCTCTGGCGTTGTCGCCGCCTCCGGCTTCAGCCGGGCATCATATCCAAAATCAGAACTGCCCGAAGCTGAATCGGTGTGCAGCACGGAATCAGTCGGGCAACCGATAAACAGCACAAGGCGATGTGCCGTGTTTGTGGATCCGCGGGCCACTGACACGGCTTATCGCCTGAATTATCACATCATTTGGACGCAAGCGGTGGTGATAAGGTTGTGTGAGGTAATACGCCCGGCGCACTGCCTCACGCTCCTGTCGCCACAGCGTCTTATATTAATTCCCTGACCGCTCCATTATTTTGATGACATTGATTTTTGGAACATGAATAAAAGTTTATCTTTTTCGTTCATGCGGATATTATCAGAATAACCGTCTTTTGTTATTTGATACCCACATGGCTTAACCATAAAAATGCCTAAGCCCTTAGTGTACGAACTTACTTCTGAGGCATAGTCTTTACTTGTATTTAATGGAACTTTCCCTTTAATATGACACCACTCATTATTGCAACTGATGTCTTCAATCTCAGACATCATTTTTTGCAAATCTGTAATAGCTTTGGAACTCGCTACTTGGGGTATCTGCAACTCA
>OOBO01000124.1_pt1 | contig 68571 bp, 48 predicted proteins | sample 1671031 | NCBI WGS metagenome assembly OOBO01 (sample SAMN06348115, study PRJEB24527) | human gut metagenome | biome: human gut; feature: ankylosing spondylitis patient; material: feces | host: Homo sapiens | place: China | collected 2015-10 | reverse complement strand
TAATAAAAAGGGGAAATTGTTATATAAGGAAAAGAGAACTGAAATATGGAAGGATTTAAAACACGATGCTTAACGCATACTTATATTATTTTGTTCTATTTTTATATTCTAAACGCTATAAGAGTTGGTTATTTTAATATATTTGCACATTGTATTTATATTAGATTAACGACCATAATACTATGAGCAGAATTTTATTATTCCTTCTCGCCATCTGTATGGCATTGAATGCGTATTCGCAGGTCTTTCGCAACCTGTCTGTAAAAGACAGGTTGTCCGATTTGATTGTGAACTCCATATATAAGGATTCCGTGGGCTATGTGTGGTTCGGGACAAGTAGTACGGTAGAGCGTTTCGACGGAGTGTATTTGAGGCACTTTTCCGTTTCCGGTCTCAATGAGAAGGAAAAAGAGGTGAATGTCATCATCGGGATGCCGGGTCGTGAAATCTGGTTTGGCAACAATGCCGGGCTGTGGCGCATTACTGGTGAGGAAAAAGTGGAAAGGGTGGCAGAGGATAGAATAACGGGAAAGGTTTTCGCTCTGTTGCACGATGGTGCGGGCAGAGTGTATGTAGGAAGTGAGAACGGGTTGTTCATTTATGAAGAATCCGGAGTGACCCAGATACTTCTTGAACAAAACGCCCTTTCGGAAGCCAATGTAATAAAGGGATTGGCTATGGAGGGCAGTAGCTTATGGATGGCTACTCAGGACGGTTTGTATGCCATGTCCGTCGAGAACCGGGCTATCAAGTCTTATAAGCCCGCCAATAAGGACATTCCCTCTTTTTATGATGAGGTATATATACAGAAGAAGACCATCTATTTGGGGACATCGGATAGTGGCATCGTCTCTTTTAGCATCGAGAACGAGCAGTTTGAGCTTTACATGGATTTGGGCTGCATCACTGCTTTGTCCGGAGACCATGAGCATACGCTCTATGTGGGTAGTAACGGAGGAGGCATTTATTTTATTTCCACGGATGACAAACGGATAATCAAGCATATCCACCACGATGCAGAGGTGCCGGACGGGCTGCATTCCAATTCCGTCTATTCGTTGCTGATCGATGACATGGGCATTGTTTGGGCGGGACTGTTCCAGTTGGGTGTGGATTATACGCTTTATCAAAGGGGATTGTTTGAAGTGTACCAGCATTTGCCAGAGTTGAATTTGAGGTATTCCGCTATCCGTACCATCGAAAAGAGTGCCGTAGGAATGCTGGTGGGCACACGCGACGGCTTGTTCTATGTGGACGAGAAGCGGGGTATCTACAAGCGTTTCGCTGCTTCCGAGCTTCGTTCGCAGATGATTATGTGCAGTTGCCTGTTTGGCGACAAGTTTTATATCGGTACCTACGGCGGGGGCATGTACGTGCTGGACCCCAAGACGGTGACGCTCTCCGATTTCGAGCCTGAAATCAAAAATCCGTTCCTTACCGGCAATATCTTTTCGATAACTCCTGATTATGAGAACAACCTTTGGATTGCCACGTCCAACGGCATTTTCCGCTATGAGAACGGGAAACTGAAATCCCATTACCACAGCAAGAACTCAAGGTTGCCCGAGGAGAACATCTATCGGATTTATTTCGACTCCAAACATCGTGGATGGGTTTGCGCAGATAGCGAACTGTTGCTGATAGAACCCTCTTTCGAACGGCACATTACGGATAAATTTCCTTCGGGTTTCATCAACAAGAAATTGATCAGGGGTATTTACGAGGATTCGCGCCACAATCTCTATTTCCTCCCCGACAAGGGGCGTTTGTTCGTATCTGATTTGGCTTTGAGCCGTTTCAGGGAAATAGACGGCACGCCGTTGGACGGGCGAAACCTGCAATTTATGATTGAGGACGACGAACATTGGTTGTGGATAGGCTCCAACGACGGTTTGTTCCGTTACGACAAAGTGGACAATTTCATTTCATACAATTTCTCGGACGGTATTCCTACGCCGGTCTTTTTGAATTGCGACCCGAAGAAAGAGGCCGACGGCACGTTGTGGTTTGGAAGTTCGCAAGGGTTGCTATATACCCATCTTGACCTAATCAACCAATCGAAGAAAGAACAGTATCCGTTGCTGATTACGGACGTTTCGGCGGATGAACTGCACTATCTGGTGGAAGGCGGGAAGGAAAGCCGCCTTTCCATAGGGGCGGTCAAAGAGAAACTTACCTTTCATTTTTCCGGCTTTACCTATACCGACCCTCAATACATGGTATATGAATATAAGCTGGAGGGGAAGGATAAGCAATGGAAAGTACTGTCCGGTGATTCCGAGAAGTCCTATTATGGCTTGTCTGCCGGTGATTATGTTTTCCGGTTGCGTCATGTGGGGGATGAAGAGTCGGAGATTGCCTTGAGGCTGTCGATTGCTTCCGCCATTTCTTATTATTGGATGTCGTTTGGCATACTCCTGTCGGTTGGTATCGCTGCTTACGTTTATTATGGACGGAAGAAACGTCGTGGAGTAAAGGCGGTTGCCGTGCAGGAAGATTCGCAGTCTGCTGTTTCTGTTGTACAACCGGAAATGCCGGAGGTGCTTATTGTGCCCGAGGTATCGGAAGTAATGGATGAGCCTGAAATATTGGAGAAACTTGAAACGGCAGAGCAGCCTGAACCCTCTGAAACTGCGGAAGAACCGGAGGTCATCCATAAATACAAGTCCAGCAACATCACGAACGAAGAGTGCCGGGAGTTGCAGGAGCGTTTGGATACCTTGATGCTTGTCGAGAAGATGTATGTCAATCCGGATTTGAAGGTAGCCGACCTGGCTCACAGGCTGAATGTGCCGACCTACAAGCTCTCTTATTTGTTCAACCAGCATTTGAGCCTCTCCTTTTATGATTATGTGAACAATTACCGCATTACGGAGTTCAAGGTATTGGTAGATAAAGGGGAGCACAAGTCCTATACCATCAATACCCTGATGGAGCGGTGCGGTTTTGTATCGCGGACTACCTTCTTCCGCTATTTCAAGAAGAAGATGGACGGACAGACCCCCAATGAGTATATCAAGAACAGGAAGTAGCTTACAAGCCTAAAGCGTTTAGGGTTACTACCCGCGACCGTGTCGGTGCATCCCTTATTTCAGGGAAAGCCGCTTCCCAATGCTGCGACATTGTTTCAAAAAATTGTGCGGTACTATTGGAACGCATTCTTAAGTTGTTGATATTCAGGATATATTTATGTAATCTGTTTACGATAATCGTGTGAAACATATTGCCGCCTTTTTTCTTTCCCGTTCTCCTCCTTATTCCCTATTTTCGTGGCAAATCAAAAGAAGTAAAAATGCCATGAAAAAAGAAATGATGTGCCTGCTGGCACTCTTGAATTTCACTTTCCTGTATGCCGAAGGAAACTCGAAAGTGTTGACATTGAAATCTCCTTCGGGCAATCATGAGGTGATTTTCAGACAGGTGCAGGTGACTCCTGTCGTCAGGGAGTTGCGTTATGCGGTAAATTATAACGGAGAATCGCTCTTGTTAGATTCGCGCGCCGGCCTGCAGCTGGACAACCGGGTGTGGGAAAAGGCGTTGGGAGCGCACGACCTGAAACAGCCGGAGTGCTGGATGGACAACCTGGAAGTGGACAGCGTGGCCTATTTCCCGCTTGTCGATAACATCTGGCATCCTATTTATGGAGAACGCAGCACGGTGCGCGACCATTATCGTTCGGCAACCCTTTTCATGTCGAAGAAAGACGGCTCCGATTACCGGCTGAATGTAGAGGTACGTGCATACGATGAGGGCATCGCTTTCCGCTATTTTTTTCCGGAACACCCGAAGGCTATTTTTCATAAGGTGACGGGCGATTTGACTAATTACCGCTTCCCGCAAGGCACGATGGCGTGGGCGGAAGAATGGGCGCAGGCTCCCTATTCGCGCGTGGACATCAAACAGATTGCCAAACCGGTGGAGCGTGTTTTGACACTGGAACTTCCTAATGGCGCATGGGTGGCACTGACCGATGCCGATGTGGATGATTGGTGCTTGACCCGTTTTCAAGTCTTGCCGGAAGAGGAGAACACGCTGATGTCCGTAATGTATAGCCCTGTTGATGTCGTGACCTACTATGCCACTCCGTGGAAGGTAATTATGGCAGCCGACAAGCCGGGCAAGCTGCTGGAGAACAATGACATTATCCAGAATCTGAATCCACCCAGCCGGATAGCGGATGAAAAAGAGTGGGTGAAGCCCGGAAAAATCATGCGCGAAGTGACACAGACCACCGAAGGGGCTTTCCGCTGCATTGATTTCTGCGCCGAGCATCACATACCTTATATGTTGTTTGACTGGAAATGGTATATGCCTTGCACTTCCCACGACGGAGATGCCACCAAGGTCATCGATACCATTGATATGGCGCGTGTAGTGGAATACGGTCGGAAGAAAGGAATCGGCGTCTGGCTGTACGTCAACCAGCACGCTTTGATGAAGCAGGCCGAAGAACTGTTCCCCTTGCTGCGCAAGTGGGGCATTGTAGGGGTGAAATCAGGGTTCGTCCAGTATGCCAGCCATCGTTGGGCGGTTTGGTTGCACGATTTGGTGCGTCTGGCTGCCGAGAACCATCTGTTGATGAATATTCATGATGAATATCGTCCCTCCGGTTATAGCCGCACTTACCCCAACTTGCTGACCCAGGAAGGCATCCGTGGTAATGAAGAGTTCCCCGATGCCACCCATAATGTGACGTTGCCTTTCACGCGCATGATCAACGGAGCGGCAGACTATACCATCTGCTATTTCGACAAACGTCTGAAGACTACCCATGCCCACCAGTTGGCAGCCTCGCTTGTCTATTACAGCCCTCTGCAGACCATCTTCTGGTACGACAAGCCTTCAGCCTACCAGGGAGAACCGGAAATAGAGTGGTTCGATAACCTGCAAACCGCCTTCGATGATACCAAGGTGTTGGACGGCACGCCCGGCAAGCATATCACCATGGCCCGCCGTAAGGGACAGGAATGGTTTGTGGGAGCGATGACCAACAATGAAGGCTCCATGGAAGAAATTCCTCTGACGTTCTTGGAAGAGAACCGGCTTTATCGGGCTTACGTCTATACCGATGGAGGCGACAAGGTGAAGACACGTACTCAGGTGGCATGTAGCTATTGGCTGGTAGATGCCTCCATGACATTGAAATTCAACCTGAAGCCTTCCGGGGGGGCAGCGGTCCGCTTGGTTCCGGTCGGGACGGAAGAGACGAAGGGATGGAAGAAATATAAAGGAAAAACATTGTAACAGAAGAAACATATATGATTATGAAGACAAAAACACTATTGGCAGGCTTATGTATCTGTCTATTTGCCGCTTGTTCCGCTGTCTCTAAAAAAGAGTTTGATACGGAAAAGGCACTTGCTTATTGCAACAATCAGGTGCACCGCACCTTGCAAGAACTGAGAGACGCGAACGGCAACATCGACTACACGATGATGCCGCGCAACATCATGGATAGTCTGACCACCTGGCATTGCCGCAAAGCCTCTAAAAAGGAGTGGTGCGGTGGCTTTTGGCCCGGCATCTTGTGGTACGATTATGAATATACAGGCGATGAAGCCATCCGGAAGGAAGCGGAAAAGTTCACCGCCTCTTTGGAATTCCTTGCCCGTACTCCCGCTTACGACCACGATTTGGGCTTTCTGGTGTTTTGCAGCTATGGGAACGCCTACCGCCTTACCGGTGAAAAACGCTATAAACGTGTGATTCTTGATGTGGCAGATTCATTGAGTACCCTGTTCAATCCTCGTGTGGGTACCTTCCTTTCGTGGCCCAGGAATGTAAGTCACTACGGCGGGCACAATACCATCATGGATAACATGATAAATCTGGAGATGCTCTTTTGGGCGGCCAAGAACGACGGAAACCCTTATTTGAGCGACATGGCAGTCTCTCATGCTGAAAAAACGATGAAACACCATTTCCGTCCCGATTACACCTCCTATCATGTGGCGGTATATGACACGCTGACCGGTGACTTCATCAAGGGAGTGACCCATCAAGGCTATGCTGACAGCTCCATGTGGGCACGCGGACAGGCTTGGGCTATCTACGGCTACACGATGGTCTATCGTGAGACAAAAGACCTTCGTTTTCTGGAGTTTGTGCAGCAGGTGACGGATGTCTATTTGGACGCTTTGCCCGAAGACTACATTCCTTATTGGGACTTCAATGCCCCCGACATCCCGAATGCACCCCGCGATGCCTCCGCTGCGTGTGTCGTAGCTTCTGCTCTGCTGGAACTTTCCACGTATGTACCTTCCCCTAGAAGCGAATATTACAAAGAGTGTGCCGTGAAGATGCTGACTTCGTTGAGCAGCCCTGCTTATCAATGTGGAAAGAGCAAGCCAGCTTTCCTTCTTCATTCCACAGGACATTGGCCTGCCGGCTCCGAGATAGACGCCTCTATCATCTATGCCGATTATTACTACATGGAAGCGTTGTTGCGTTTGCGGAAAATGGAGCAAAAGGAGAGAGGAGAACGGAACAAGTGACAGGAAAGGAGGCGGAGGGAAATTGAAACAAGCCGGAATGGTGTCTCTAAATTAATTGAAACAGGATGCTGTTTGTTGTAATAAGCTTGTAATCAAACGATTGCTTGCGAATTTGTACGCAGCAATTGGGTGGTAGATTTGCGGGTATAAAAAGTTCTTCCGTTTTGAATGTAACTACTATTTTTGTAATGTGAATCAAATCTAAAAATCAAGAAAAACGAAAGATATGGAAAACATAAATGTTCAGTTGATAGAGGGTGCCTATAAGGAATACCGCCAGTCGGTAGCCTCTTACATCTATTACAAGACGGGCAAGAAAGAGACGAGCGAAGACTTGGCTCAGGATGTTTTCCTCAAGCTGATGGACTACCGGCAGATTGTGTGTGCGGATACTATCAAGAGTTTTATTTTCGTTATCGCCCGCAATCTGACAAACGATTACCTCCGTCATGTCTATGTTCGGCAAGAAATCACTTCCTATATATATGATAACCAGCCATCCTGTACCCACGTTACTGAAGAGCAGGTTGTAGCCAACGATTTGCAGGCTTTGGAGCGCGAACGGGTTGCCCGCCTGCCTGAGCAGCGCCGCAAAATCTATCTCCTTGCCCGCTTTGAAGGGAAAGAGGTATCGGAAATTGCCAGACAGCTGAATCTTTCTTCGCGTACGGTAGGGAATCATCTCTACATCAGCCGCAAAGAAGTGCGCGAATATATCAGAGAATGTATTTAATAAACCCTAATTATTCACTTAAATTCAATTTTATGAAAACTGATTTTTTTAAAAGTAAGTCGCGGAGAGTGCTTTACTCTATGTTAGCGGTCTCAGCGCTTATGGCAGGAAGCCCGCAAAAGGCTTTCGCCGATGTAAGGGATGTGCAGACGGTGCTGCAATCCGGTGCTGTGAAAGGACAGGTGCTGGATGAAACCGGTGAACCCGTCATCGGTGCCAGCGTATTGCTGAAAGGTACTACCAGCGGGGTGATAACCGACATGGACGGTAATTTTACGCTGAACGGAGTTTCCAAAGGCACGCTGGTCATCTCTTTTGTGGGCTATAAAACACAGGAGATTCCGTTTGACGGAAAGAGGGTTTTCAAGATTGTTTTGAAAGAAGACTCTGAAGTGCTTGACGAAGTGGTGGTGATGGCTTATAACTCCACAGTAAAGCGTAAAGTCGTGGCTTCTGTCACCAATGTGGACATGAAGCAGGTTGAAAAGATGGGTGGATATAAAGATATGGGTAATGCTTTGCAAGGACGTGTGGCTGGTGTCATCATTACCAATAGCCAAGGTGGTCCGGATTCTTCGCCCTCTATATCTATCCGTGGTGGTGGTGATCCCATGTATGTGATTGACGGTATTGTACAGGACAAAAGTGCATTTATGCGTTTGGCTTCTCAGGATATAGAATCGCTGTCGGTCATGAAAGACGCGGCTTCCAGTGCCGTTTATGGGGCATCTGCTGCTAATGGTATCGTGGTGGTGACTACCAAAAAAGGAGCCGTGGGTAAGATGAGAATCAATTATACATTTGATGGGCAGTATAACACGCCGCTTGTGAAAAGGGACAAACTCAACTCTTTGGAATTTGCGGAACTTCACAACGCAATCAGCGATTATATGGGGCAAGCCAAGCCTTATTCCGATATTGTACTGGCAAAAATCAAGAGCGGTGAATTTGCCGATTATCCCAATACGGACTGGTGGAACCTGTTGATAAAGGACGGAGCATTCTCGCAACGCCACACGTTGACATTGGACGGAGGTTCCGAGGATACACAATACAGAATGTCTTTTATGGTTTATGACCAAGGCTCTTTGCAGAAGCACGTAGCTGGTACAAATTCACCTCTGGATTATAAGACATATAGTATGGACTTGAATTTGATACATAATTTCCGCAAGGCTGGTATTAAATTAGGACTGGATATCCGTCCTTATCTAGTAGATAATAAGTCTTATGGCAACGGTTCTGTTTGGAACAATACGACCGGTGTGCAGCAGCTCAGTCCGCTGGATAAGGTCTATAACACCAACGGAACCTATGCGCCCAACAGCCCCATGGCTTTGTATGCCGATACAGACGGCTCTTATGCCAAGAAATTTAATTTTGGAACAGACATTAATTTGAACCTTGACTGGGATATCCGTTGGGTAAAAGGTTTGAAAGGGGTATTCTGGGGTAACTATCGTTTAGGTAGCTCGCGTGATAAATATTGGACACGCTATGTTCCGACTTACAATGAAGACGGAACAACCGTTACCACGACCAAACCTTCACTGTCGGAAGTACAGGGATATAGCTGGACATACGAGTTCAATGCCGGTCTGAAATATGACACCTCATTTGACAAGCATAGTTTGTCTCTCGGCTTGTTCTATAATCAGCGTGAAAACTACTATGAAACAGTGACCGGCAAGCGCATTGATTACTATACGAATATCGACCAGTTGTTTGCCGGACCGACCGAAGGGCAGACCAACAGCGGAAGTGCCGGTGAAGGTGGACGTTTGGGTTATGTTGGAACGTTGAACTATGACTATGCTGGCAAATACCTTCTGTCTGCCAGTTTCCGCTATGACGGTAATGACGGATTCGCCGAGGGTAGCCGCTGGGGATTCTTCCCTTCTGTCGCATTGGGATATATGATTTCGGAAGAAGCATTCATGGAGAGACTGAAGAAATCCATTTCACTGGATATGTTGAAGTTGAGAGGCTCTATTGGACAAATTGGTGAGACTTCATCCCGCTTTGCTTATCTTTCAAGTTGGGATGTCAATCAGAATGGAGCCTACATAGGGGGGGCACTGGTTCCCACCATATCTCCGGCATCTTTAACAAGTAATGATTTGACTTGGTACACTACTACGACATGGAATGTTGGTTTGGATTTCGGATTTTTGAATAACCGTCTGACCGGTACCGCTGACTATTTCTTCCGTCGCACAAAGGGATACTTGGTTAATCCAATCGACCGTTACAACTCTACATTGGGTAATCAGATTGGACGTGATGGAAATACCTATACGTATGGTCTTCCTAAAGTAAAATCTGATGATGCTTTCCGCCGTGCCGGTGCGGAGTTCTCTTTGAGTTGGAAGGATAAAATAGGCGAAGTGTCTTATAGCATTGGTGCCAATGTGACTTTCTACGATCAGCTGTGGGAAAAATATGCGCAAGGGGATGATGCCGTAACGTTGGCCAATCCGAACAAGCGCACAACTCATGTAACAAAGGGACAAGGTGATTTGATTTATGTGTACGATGGTCTGTTCAGGAATTCCTATGAATTGCTGAATTCTCCGATTCAGTCACAAGGAACCAGCATGATGGCCGGTGATGTCCGTTATATTGATGTGAATGGTGACGGTGCCATCACGGACGAAGATATGGTATATGACAACAAGCCTCGTACTTCCATCATGCAGTGGGGTATTCCTTTCAGCTTGCAGTGGAAAGCATGGTCGTTGGAAGGTTTGTTCCAAGGTTCAGGTCGCCAGTATGGTATTCTGCATGGCAATGTAAAGGGTACCGGTTGGAACAAAATCTACTACAAAGACCAGTTGGACATTTTCTATCCCGGAAATGAAGATGCCAGATACCCTCGTGCCGATAATGACTATGGTGTATGGAATGGCGAATATAATAGGGCTTCTTCCGCTTTGTGGCGCATAAACAAAACGTATGCCCGTTTGAAGAACTTGAGCGTTACTTACAATTTGAAATATAAATTGCTGAAACACGTCAACTGGCTGAGTACTGCAGCGGTAAGCCTTACAGGAACCAACTTGCTGACTATCTGCCCGTCATTGAAATACGGTGACCCTGAAACCGGTCCGATTAATGATACTTCAACGGTACAGACAGCCGCTTATCCTACAACGAGAACTTTTTCTTTAATGATTAATTTAGGCTTTTAATACGATAGGAATATGAGAAGATTTTTATATATAAGCAGTTTGGTTGTAAGCTCCTTTCTTGCACTCTCTTCATGTACGGATGTGCTGGACAAGGCTCCTTTGGATTTGACAACCGAAGATATGGTTTGGGGAGATGCCGATATGGCACAAGCCTATTTGAACAGGTTATGGTATGCGACCGGACGACATGACTACCAGAACGAGACATGGTTCTCCTTATACGCAGGCCCGTTGACTCCGGGTACGGACGTTGTGTCGGATAACCTTTATAGCAGATGGAACAGAAATGGTACTAACGTGCGTAATGACGCCGGATGGAATGAAACAACGGACTGGGGGTTGTTCGACAATTTTATAGACATCCGCCGTGCCAATATCGCCATTGAAAAGTTGGAGGCAGGATGCGGATTTGGGAAAATTCTGGAAGATGATATGTTGGGACAGGCTTACTTTGCGAAAGGATTGATTTACGCCACCCGTGCCAAGTCATTCGGCGGCTATCCCATTATCGAGAAGACGCTTACGGTTGACGACGAACTGAGCTTGTCGCGCGCTTCCATAAAAGAGACTTTTGATTATGCGATAAGATTATTAGAGAAAGCTGCTCCGTTGTTGAATATTTCTTCTCCTTCGGGACGCCCGAATAGGGGGGCCGCCTACGCTCTGTTGTCTGAAGTATATCTGAATGCGGCAGCATATATCAAGTACGCTGTAATCAACAAAGAACAGACTTCAGTTGACCTTACTTCTTATTATGACGGAGCCATCAGTAGTGTTGAAAACCTAGACGGACTGGGCGTTTATCTGCTGGAAACTGCCGGAAGCGATTGGGCTAAGCAGTTCAACAATCTTTCGTATGTTGCCGGTTCACCCAAGGAAGCGATACTCACGCAGTTCACGCCTCCCGGACTTTACAAACTGGAAAATGACAAGATGGTGGAAATCAATTGCTACCTGCCTACGATGGTGGGCGATAATTTAAAAGCGGATGTAATCACTAAGTACAATGACAAGCCTTATCCGGGACTGACACCGACAAGTGGCTGGCAATCTATTGCTCCGAATCCGGCCGTTGTGGAAGAGAGCTTCTACATAAAAGATTTGGATGGTAAGGCACGTCGCTGGGAAGAATCACAGAAATATGCCAGATTTGTGGAACTGAAGGAGGATGGGACCCGGGCTTTAAATGCGCAGGCTTCCGCTTCGAATGTCACGGACATATCTGCTTTAATGTATGCGGATCGTGACCTGAGATTCTATGAGACCGTAGCTTATGACGGCGGAACCTATTTCAAGAATCAGTTCGATTCACGAAAAGGAGGAAATATGCACCCCGAATCATTCAAAACTCAAAATAATGCGTATGGTGCCGTAACTGGTTATTTGTTTACGAAGTCGGTGCCTCAGACCCAGAGTTGGACTTCATCGGACTTGTCAGGCTTCCATCGTGTTTGTCTCCGTCTGTCCAAGGCTTACCTGAATGCTGCCGAGGCTTATCTGCTGAAAGAAGACTGGTCGAATGCCCGGGTTTACATCAACAAGACCCGTACCACTCACGGAGGACTGCCTGGCCTGACCACCGAAAGTGGAGAGGACTTATGGAAAATCTATCTGGATGAACGTAATGCGGAGTTGATGCTTGAGAATGACCGTTATTTCACACTGCTGCGTTACGGCATTAACAAATTGGAAGCCAAAGTTGTTGAACAGTTGAATCGTGGTAATATGAAAAAATTGGATATTGCTGCCGACGGTAGGAGCTATGAATACGTGGAACTACCTTTTGAGGTTGAATCGAATAAGATGGTATTCAACACTTACCGTTACCTGTATCCTGTGGCCAAAAAATATATTGAAGCCAATCCTAATTACAAACAGAATCCAAGATATTAAGAGTATAAAAAAGAAACAGTATGAAGAAAAATATATTTTTCATGATGATTGGATGTATGCTGTTGTTTACATCTTGTCTGAAAAGCGGTCTTGATGATATAGAGAACTCTGGTTTGTGTGCCATATCTTCCATTACGATGGAATATCGCTGGATTACGCAGAATGCGAATGGTTACGACCAATTGTCGCGCCAGCAGATGACACTTAGCAATAACACTCCGGATGAAAACAATGAAATCCGTTTAACGGTTTCCGTGCCAGTTATAAATTCCTCTTTTCCAAAGGCGGTGAGAGACCATGTGGAGCTGGACGGCTTGTATCTGATTGCAGTCATCAGCCCGGCAGCCAAGATACAGCCATTGGATGGTGCGCCCAAATTGGGATTGCCCGGCAAATTCGAGATCGGAAAGGATTACCAATATGAGGTGATTGCTGCCAATGGCGAGAGTGCCATTTATCATATCGTGATAGAGAATTTCAAAAAATGAGGCTAAACAATAGAAGCTATGAATAAGTTATTAAATAAATTTTTAGTAGTAGGCGTAATTGCGGCTTGCCTATTTACGGGTTGTTCAAACGACGACTCGAATGACAACGACTCGGTGTATGTCATCAATGAGTTCGTACCGGCGCAAGCATTCTCTGGTGATCAAGTGACTATCAAAGGATCAGGATTTGATGAAGAGGTCGAAGTCTATTTCAATGAATCAAAGGTGGAGGAATATGTGTCACGTTCTTCCGACCAAATTGTGGTGATTGTACCCGCCAATGCGGCTACAGGACGGATTGGCGTGTTGGGGAAAGGTGGATATACTTTTTCCAAGGAAAGTTTCGCATACATTCCGGGTGCTGAGATAACACGTATATCTCCGACATCGGGTGCCGTTGGTGATCAGATTTCCATTCTGGGTGTCAATTTCCATTCTGTTGCCTTGGATGAATTAAAGGTTTATTTTAGTGGTGCAGAGGGAAAGATTGAAGGTGAGGTTGTCAGTGCTTCTTCCGAACGTATTGATGTGGTTATTCCGGAAGGAGCGGTTACTGGCGTAATCAGTGTGGCTTTTGGAGACATACAGCAGATAACCGGACCGGAACTGGTTATCGGAGAGAAAGAGCCGGATCCGTTTACATATAAGTTTACTCATCTTGATGTCGTGGAAATCAGTGGAAAGTGCAACCCTAGTGTGAAAACAGCTGATGGTCAGGCTATCGGTGAGAGAGACAAGAACAAAGATGAATATGAATTTGTCTATAAAACAGGATTTGATGAAACGGCAATTGTCGGTCTCATGGAACTGTGGGATAGTACAGCTGGTAATTACACCATATTCAAGGTGAATGTACTCGAAGCCGATGACTACTATATTTACTTTGAGACGAAAGGGAATACCACTTCTAAAGTGAAAATATCGGTAGGTTCCGATATGGATAGTCTGAAAGATGCGGAAGACTTTACTAATACAGTTACAACTATTGCCTTTAATAAATTGGATGGACCGTTTGAGTATGGTGCATATCCATTAGAGTACGGCATCAACTATGTTCGGATTGACTTTATAGATGGTTTAGGCTGTATCCATGATTTGCGTATTACCAATGTTCGTGAAGAGGTAGAATAATCGTGATTATAAAGCACAGAGAAGAGAAAGCCAAGTGTTGGGCACAATCCTCTTCTCTGTGGAAAAATTAAAATAATAGTAAGACAATGAATCGAATCTTTTTAAATATTATAGGCATCATAGTATGCGCATTGGCATTCGTGGCTTGCAGCGATGACGATAAGACGGGTATGGCAGCTCCAGTCGTTGCTGAATTTGCCCCGACAGAAGGTGCCGAAGGCGACCAGGTGATAATTACGGGAGAAGGCTTTGGAACTTCCCGTCAGGATGGACATGTGTATTTCAACGGCATAGAGGCTGCTGAATACCTGAATTGGAGCGATAATGCAATTACCGTGACTGTGCCGAAAGGGATGGTTACAGGACATATATCCATCCGGATAGGGGGCGGGATTACGATCAATACTCCAGATATGTTTAAGTATAAGTCGGGAGGGGCGATTGAGCAACCTGATGTGGAGCATTTCGACTATTACCTGAACCATTTGAACGTGGAGGAACTCACAGGTGCGTGCAACCCGTGTAGCTATTCACAGCCGCAGGGGGGGAAACCGACTATCTACGAACATAAAGAAGCTAAAGGTTACGGTGAAGGCTATGACCAAAATTCCAAGGTGGCAAGTTTCACTCTTTGGGATTGTGTAACCGGTGACATGACCCTCTTTTCCGTGAATATCCCGAAAGAGGACGATTATTACCTCTATTTCGGCACAAAGGGCAATAGCGAAGGTGGTATTGCCTTCTCATTCGGCCAAAACCCCGAGAACCTGACGGAAACCACGACCGTGAAATGTGCGGGCGAAGGCTACGGATGGCCTAATTATGAATATAAGGTCGGTAAGTTCCACTTGAAACCCGGCACGAACTACCTTCGCGTAGATTTTGTTTCAGTAGGCTTGGCTCTTACGGATATGCATATCATGAATGAGGATGTGACAGACCCCGGAACGGGAATTGAAATAAGAGTTCCGGAAGTGCTTGAAGGCTTGATTCCGGGACTTTTTGCCCATGACTTCAACGACAACACGCTTGGCCTGTTCAAGGCCCAATGGTCATGGGAACCGAGCTATGCCAAGGCTGTAAACGGCTATTTGGAAGTGCACTTCGACCAAGCCGCCTTGGATGCCGACAACCGCCGCGAGCGCAAAGGCGCCGAAGTGATTTGCGACTTCAAGACCACCTCGGAAGGATGGTATGGCTTCAAGATATTCCTGCCGGAAGGCGAATATCCGAAGAACGTCGAAGGCTCTTGCATCGCGCAGATTTTCAATGCCGGCAACGCCAACACTTGGGCAGGACACTTGAAGGTGAACAACGAAGACCTGACGGTTCACTACCGCGGCTCTGCGGCTGCTTCCGCCGAGGTGACCAGGACGGTGGGTACGCTGACGTGGGACAAGTGGGTGCCAATCGTGGTTTATTTCAAGGCTGGACGCAACGAGAAAGGCAACATCAAGGTATGGATGGGTGATAATATCTCGGAAGGCTCTCCGACATTCGATTCAGGCAACATCAATTTTGCCTTCGGAAACTGGATTGACGACAATACGCTGGATGACCAGGACAGCGGTGACTACAAAGGCGCCAGCCTGGGCGGTAAGTGGGGGCTTTATGTCGCTACGGGCGGTGACCGCACCATCCGCTTCGATGACCTGAAGATTTTGCGGGGAAATCCCGAAGGAGCCTTCGATATCGTGAAGCCCGTTGCTGAATGATGAGTGAAGAATAACAAGCTTTAGGTATTAGGACAGATTCTTTTAAGGACAGGAGAGCGCATCCCCGTAGTCACCGGACGAAAGGGCTCGCTCTCCTTTTTTTATATTTCCAACAACTCTAAATTTTTGAAAAGTTATGGCTTTCAAATCAACTCAGAAAGCCGAGCTCTCCCTGTCATTCCGTCTCGGCTGCGGAAGATGCGGTGTGGAGCGTCATGCTGTGCACCCACTGGGTACCAAGAACGAACTGTTGAAGGAGTCGCGTACGGTGACGACGGCAGAGTATTCTATTTATCTGATGATTATCTTGATGGGGCCGTTACCCTATATAGCTTAAATCATGTTAATACTCCTGCCTGTTGTTGAGATACGGAAAGCGCAAGATCGTAGTTAGCTATGAAAGCATGAATATTGAAATCATAATTCTATTTATATCATGAAAACTATCAAAGCTGCATTCTGCCTATGGGCATTGTTGGGATGTGTGGCTTGTTTGCCCTCCCACGAAACGATGCAAGAAGGGGTGTATGAACCGACCTGGGAATCATTGTCGCAGTATGGAGAAGCACCCGAATGGTTCCAGGATGCCAAGTTCGGCATCTGGGCGCATTGGGGACCGCAATGCCAGCCTGAGCAGGGCGACTGGTATGCCCGCAATATGTACAACGAGGGCAGCCGTCAGTATAAATGGCATGTGGAACACTATGGACATCCATCGGAAAGTGGGTTCAAAGAGGTCATCCACTCATGGAAAGGCGACAAGTGGAATCCGGACAGCCTGCTGGCACTTTACAAAAAGGCGGGTGCCAAGTATTTCTTTGCCATGGGCAACCACCACGACAATTTCGACCTTTGGGACAGCAAGTACCAGCCGTGGAACAGCGTGAATATGGGTCCCCGGAAAGACATTCTTGCCGGATGGGAAAAGGCGGCACGTGCCAACGGACTGCGTTTCGGCGTGAGCATCCATGCCGCCCATGCTTGGACGTGGATGGAAACGGTGCAAAGGAGCGACAAGCAGGGTGAGAAAGCCGGTGTCCCATACGACGGGAAACTGACCAAGGAGGATGGAAAAGGAACTTGGTGGGAAGGCTACGACCCGCAAGAACTGTATGCCCAGAACCACCCGTTGAGTGAGGGCAGCGAAGACATCCACCGCATCCACAGACAGTGGGCGTGGGAGAACGGGGCGGCACTTCCCACGGAAGAGTATTGCTGCAACTTCTTCGACCGAACGGTGGATATGATAAACAAATACCGTCCGGACATGGTGTATTATGACGATACGTCCGCACCGCTCTGGCCTGTGAGCGACTACGGCCTGCAAACCGTGGCTCATCTTTACAACAAAAGCCTGAAAGAACACAACGGGAAGAACGAGGCTGTGGTATTTGCCAAAATCCTGACGGAGCAGCAAAAGGAATGCTTAGTGTGGGATGTGGAGAAAGGCGTGCCCGACCGAATGCAGGAGAAACCGTGGCAGACGTGTACCTGCCTAGGCAACTGGCACTACGACCGTCATAAGTACGAAACCAACGGTTACAAATCGGCTGCAACGGTGGTAGGGATGCTGGTCGATATTATCAGCAAGAACGGAAACCTGTTGCTTAGCGTGCCCATACGTGGCGACGGTAGCATCGACGAGAAAGAGAAAGCCATACTGGAAGGTATCGCCTCGTGGATAAAGGTGAATGGTGAGGGCGTTTATGGCACACGCCCTTGGCATATCTTTGGTGAAGGGCCGGTGGCCGGGGATCAGAACCCGCTGAAGGGGCAAGGCTTCAATGAAGGGAAGCACCGGGCATATACGGCTGAGGATATCCGCTTCGTGGTCAAAGAAGATATAATCTATGCGCACGTAATGGCTTGGCCGGAGAACGGGGAAGTCCTTGTGAAGTCGCTTTCTGCCGGAAACCATTGGAATGACGGAATGGTTAGCTGTGTGGAATTGCTGGGGCACGATTCTCCGCTCGAATACAACCAACAGAGTAATGGTCTGGTGGTACGCCTGCCTGAAGAGAAACCCGATTCGATTTCACTGACACTCAAAATATCCACTATAAGATAATGATAAGCTTATGAAAATGAAGTCACTGTTTTTAGGATGCTTGGCAAGTCTGCTGTCCCAGACAGTCCATGCCCAAATCGACCTAGAGGTCTATATGAAGGAACGCGGCGCGAAAACAGACTCGCTACATTATGGCATCTTTTTCGAGGACATCAACCATGCCGCAGACGGCGGGTTGTATGCGGAGCTGGTGCGTAACCGTTCTTTCGAGGATTGCGACAGCGTTCCGCTCTACTGGAGTCTGAATCCGATAGGCGCATCAGCCGAAATGAGCCTGGAGGGCGAAGATCTGCTGAACCGGGTTCAGCGCAAAGCCCTGAAAGTGGGAATCGCTTCCGTGGGCAAATCGGGAAAAGTGGAGTTGACCAACGAGGGATATTGGGGAATCAACGCCGTCAAGGGACGGAAATATATCCTTTCCCTTTGGGCGAAAGCCGTTGGGTACAAGGGAACGATAATGGCTTCCCTGCAAGACAAAGCCGGAACGGCCACGTATGCCACAGCCGAGGTAGCCGGAAAATTGAGACGAGGATGGCAGAAATATACGGTGGAATTCCTATCGGATTCCGATGATGCGCAGGCAAGGCTGGTGCTCTCCATGGATGCACCGGGCACCGTCTGGATGGATATGGTGTCCCTGTTCCCCCCTACCTTCAAAGGCCGGGAGAACGGTTGCCGCCCCGAACTGGCACAGTTACTGGCAGACATGAAGCCGCGTTTCATGCGTTTTCCCGGAGGCTGTTTCGTGGAGGGGGAAGTAATTGACGGGAAGCTGGAGCAATTCAAGTGGAAAAAATCAATCGGACCTATCGAAGAAAGGTCTTCGCACATCAATGTGTGGAAATATCCGGTAAGTAACGGGCTGGGATATCATGAATATTTGCAGTTGGCGGAAGATTTGGGCGCCACTCCCATGTATGTCACGAATGTGGGGATATGGCATGGAGGCTTTGCACCGCACGACAGCATAGAGTGGTACATACAGGACGCGCTGGATGCCATTGAATATGCCAATGGGGACGTCACCACGAAATACGGTGCCATGCGTGCCGCCAACGGGCATCCCGAACCTTTCGGCTTGTATCTGATAGAGATAGGAAACGAGAATTATCAAAGGAACGTGAAGCAGCAGAGCGACCATTATCCCGAACGCTACATACAGTTTTACCGTGCTATTAAGGAACGCTATCCGGAAATGGTCATCATCGGCAATGTGGACGCTTTCGATTTCAACCCGAAATGGCGCAACAACCATCCGGTGGACTATGTGGACGAGCATTATTACCGGAATCCTCGTTGGTTCATCGACCGCTACCGCAAGTACGACAGCTACGACCGTCGCGGCCCGAAAGTCTATGTGGGCGAGTATGCGGTCACCAGGGAATGCGGCACGAACGGCAACCTCAATGCCGCATTGGGTGAAGCGGTCTTCATGATGGGGATGGAGCGCAACGGCGACATCGTGAAGATGAACAGCTATGCCCCTATATTTAAGAACGAGAACGAAGCCCGCTGGAATCCGGATATGATACATTTCAATTCGGGCGAGGTGTTTGTGACCCCGTCCTATTATGTGCAGCAACTTTTCGCCACCCATGTGGGTGATTATCAGGTGAAATGCGTGGAGCAGAACAACTGCTATCCGGTGGAGAATGTTCCGGTGAAGCATACCGTGGATTCTGTGCTTCGGGTGGCGGATGATCCACAACGTTACACATCCGTGAAACGTTTCCGCTATTCGAAGAACGAGGAGGGGATAAAGCTTTATTTCCACCACAAGGGAAGCGACGATTACGGAGTATGGCATTTGGGGACCGACCATAACAAACGGTATAATTTGGAGCTGCACCGGAAAGGGGAGGTCTGCACGCTTGCCTACAAGTACAACGGAGTACTGGAGGAAGGCAAGTGGTACGATGCCCGTATAGAGGTGAGGGGCGATTCGGTGTCGTGCTTCCTGAATGATGAATTGACACATCAGGTGAGCCTTTATCCCGAACAGTGGATTTATACCTCGGCTACGGTCACGGCAGACGGAGCAACCGGCTACTTGAAATTGGCGAACCCGACAGATAGAAGTGTCAGCATTGACATTGATTTCAAAGATGGTGAAGTGAAGCAGGTGGAACTGGTTCGTATGTGTTCCGGAAAGGGAACCGATGAGAACTCCATGGAGCAGAAGGACTTGGTGAGACCGCAGCACTTGGTGACATTTCCTGTATCGCATGGCAAACTGAAACTGACACTTCCCGCCTTCTCGCTGGATATCATTACAGTCAAAATAGAATATGAACTTTAATAATACAACATATAATGTCAATAAACACAAATCTTAAATGCCTGATAGCGGGTTGTCTGTTGGCGACCTTATCTCCGTTGAAGGCTCAGGATGCGCTGCTGACCAATGTGTATGGCAGGCATGTCACAAGTCTGAACGGACAGTGGCAATATATCATGGAACCCTACGATATGGGAGTGTACGACCTTAGGTTTACTGCAAGGAAATCGAAAGACTGGGGCGGTTATTGGAATACCAATCTTTTCTCCGGTGAGAATACGGTGCTGATGAATGAATTCAAGAAAAGGAACTCATTAAAGGTGCCGGGAGACTGGAACTCGCAGGCAGATAAACTGATGTATTATGAAGGAGTCGTATGGTATTTTCGCACATTCGATTTTTCAGCGAATCAGGTCTCTGCCAATCGTTATCTCTATTTTGGTGCTGTGAATTATAAATCGGAGGTCTATTTGAATGGAATGAAGTTGGGTTCTCATGAGGGAGGGTTCACACCTTTCAATTTCAGCGTCCCCGACTCTCTGCTGAAAGCCAAGAATAATTATCTGGCAGTAAAGGTGGACAATAGAAGAGGAAAGGAGACGGTGCCGGCTTTGACACCGGATTGGTGGAACTACGGAGGAATCACCCGTGATGTCTTGCTGGTAGAAGAGGCGTCGGTGTTTATACGTGATTATCTGATAAGGTTGAAAAAGGACGCTCGTGACGAGATAGAGGGATGGATAAAACTGAACAAGCCAACGGAAAAGAGCGTGATACTTGAAATTCCGGACTTGAAATTGAAAAGGCAGTTGAAGAGTGATACGGACAGCATCGCATTCTGCTTTAAAGTGAAAGGATTGCATTTGTGGTCTCCGGAATCACCACAATTATATGATGTGAAATTGACCTTGAACGAGAAGAGCTTGTGCGATCGGATTGGTTTCAGGGATATACGGGTGGATGGATTGAAAGTCCTGCTGAACGGGAAACAGGTGTTCTTCAGAGGCATCTGCATACAGGAAGAAATGCCTGATAGTCCTCGGAGAGCATGTACGAGAGAGGATGCTTTGGCATTGTTGCAACGCGCCAAAGAACTGAATGTCAATTTTGTCCGTCTGGCTCATTACCCTCATACGGAGTATGCCGTTCAGGCGGCTGATTCTATGGGATTGATGGTGTGGTCGGAAATTCCCGTCTTTCAGAAGATTGATTTTAAGAATGCAAATACTTTGAAGAATGCACGTACCCAACTACGCGAAATGGTGGACAGGGATAAGAATAGGGCTTGCGTGGTGATTTGGTCTGTTGGCAATGAAGCCCCGGTAGGACATGACAGAAATCTGTTTATGAAGACATTGGTGAAGGATGTACGTAATATGGATGATTCGAGGTTGGTGTCCGCTGCATTGGAAATTTACCGACCTAATGGTGATTTTTTGGCCAATGACCCATTGTCTGAAGAACTTGACTTGATTGCTGTCAATGAATATTTGGGTTGGTATAACAGCACTCCGGATGAATGTAAAATGGTTCAATGGGATATTCGGTATGATAAACCTTTACTCATCAGTGAGACCGGTGCCGAGGCTTTGGGAGGCTATCATGCTGACAAAACAGTGCACTGGAGTGAAGAGTATCAGGCATGGTATTACCGGGAACAATTGGAAATGATGGAGCGTATGCCTGCCAACTTCGTGGGGGTGTCTCCGTGGATATTGAACGATTTTCGTTCTCCGAAGAGGAACGTTCCTGTTTTGCAAGAAGGATGGAACAATAAGGGACTGTATGACCCGCAGGGTAATAAGAAGAAAGCTTTTTATATCCTCAAAGATTATTATGATAAAAAGGAACAACAATAACAGATTTCTAAATATACTGACCATGAGAGGAAAAATGACCATAGCGGGGCTTGCCCTGCTCCTGTTGGGAAACACGGCGTTTGCCCAGCAATACAAGAATCCCGCTTTGTCCGCTGAAGAGCGGGCGGCCGACCTTTGCAGTCGGCTGACGTTGGAAGAGAAGGCGGCTCTGATGCAGAATGGCTCACCGGCTATTCCTAGGTTGGACATCCCCCAGTTTGAATGGTGGAGCGAGGCATTGCATGGGGTGGGACTGAATGGAAAGGCGACAGTGTTTCCCGCCACTATCGGTATGGCTGCCTCTTTCAACGACAGCTTGTTATATCAGGTATATTGCGCGGCCAGTGATGAGGCGCGTGCCAAGAACAACGAAGCTCGCCGAAGTGGCGAAATCAAACGCTTTCAGGGTTTGTCGTTTTGGACACCGAACATCAATATTTTCCGTGACCCCCGTTGGGGGCGCGGACAGGAAACCTACGGTGAAGACCCTTATCTCACTACCCGCATGGGGCTGGCCGTTGTCAGGGGATTGCAGGGATATACCTTTGACGGTGTGCGCAAGGACAGTTGCCTGAAACTGCTGGCTTGCGCCAAGCACTTTGCGGTGCATAGCGGGCCGGAGTGGAACCGTCATAGTTTCAATCTGGAGAATGTCTCTTCACGCGATTTGTGGGAGACCTATCTTCCGGCTTTCAAGTCGCTGGTGCAAGAGGGCGATGTACGCGAAGTGATGTGTGCCTATCAGCGTATCGATGGTGAGCCTTGCTGTGGCAATACCCGCTACCTGCAACAGATATTACGTGACGAATGGGGATTCAAGGGACTGGTGGTGAGCGATTGCAGTGCCATTTCCGATTTCCATGTGAAAGGACGTCATGGAGTGTCTGACAGTGAACATCAATCGGCAGCGATGGCTGTCAGGGCAGGAACGGATGTGGAGTGTGGCAGAAATTACCGCTCACTGCCTGAGGCGGTGGCGGTAGGTGAGATTACCGAAGAAGAGATTGACCGGAGTGTATGCCGTTTGCTGAAAGCCCGTTTCGAGGTAGGCGACTTTGACGATGCGTCCGCAGTGCCTTTCAAGAACATTCCGATGAGTGTTGTCAATCGCAAGGAGCATAAGGAGCTGGCTCTTCAGATGGCTCGTGAGTCCATCGTGTTGTTGCAGAACAAGAAAGACATATTGCCTCTGCGAACGGATTTGAATGTAGCGGTCATGGGGCCCAATGCCGTTGATTCCATGATGCTGTGGGGAAACTATTATGGCCGTCCGTTTCATACGGTCACGGTGCTTGACGGCATCCGGCGTTTTGTGCCGAACGCACGCTATATCTCCGGTTGCACCTATACGGATCGGGCTGTTGGCCAACAGACAGGCGTTCCATACGATGGTACACTGCAGAAAGAGGTGAAGGCGGCAGAGGATGCCCGGACAACCGGAATAGATGTGGCTTCGATTGTTGGGCAGACCGGTGATGCGGACGTGGTGATTTTTGTGGGCGGCATCTCATCGAAGTTGGAAGGAGAAGAGATGAAAGTAAAGCTTCCGGGCTTTCGTGGCGGAGACCGTACGGACATAGAACTGCCTGAAGCACAGCGGCGCGTGATAGCGGCTTTGCATGAGGCGGGCAAGAAGGTGGTTTTCGTCAATTGTTCGGGCAGTGCCATGGCGATGGTTCCCGAAACGGAACATGCGGATGCCATTGTGCAAGCCTGGTATGCCGGTGAGCAGGGAGGATTGGCTATTGCCGAGATATTGTTCGGCAGCAACAATCCCAGCGGGAAACTTCCGCTTACCTTTTATAAAAATCTCTCCCAGCTTCCCGACTACGAGGACTACGACATGAGCAACCGCACGTATCGCTATTTCCGTGGAGAGCCTCTCTATCCTTTTGGCTATGGTTTGAGTTATACGACATTCCAGTATAAGAAAGGGAAAGCCGTATGGCAGAAAGACGGTTCCGTCCGTCTCTCTTTCCGGTTGAAGAATACGGGCAAGAGAGCCGGTACCGAAATTGCGCAAGTATATATCCGCCGTGCGGAGGATGTTAATGGTCCCGTCAAGACGCTTCGCGACTTCCGGCGCGTTACGTTGCAACCGGGCGAAACGCAGACCGTCTCTTTTGTCATGCAACCCGACCAATTCGAGACTTTTGATGAAGCGGCCCATACCATGCGTGTCATGCCTGGAAAATATACCTTGATGTATGGTGGAAGCTCGGCTGAGCATTCACTAAAAACAATACATATTGATTTAAAATAAAAACAACATAAATCGATCATGATGAAAAAATGCATAGTGGCTTTATTGGGAATCGTGCCTGCGTTCCTATCTGCCCAGAACATTACGGACTTGGCCGTCATGAATGACAAGGCGGCCGATGCCTCTGTCTATCAGGACAATCATTTTTCTACGGTGGACGATTCGGTATTTCCGTATCCCGACCGCATCCGTTTTGATAATCGCTGCATCCAGATTGAAGGAGAGGATGTCTTTGTCTATAGCGGCGCGTTCCATTATTACCGGGTGCCGCAACCGTTGTGGGCAAGCCGGTTTAGTAAACTCAAGGAAGCTGGGTTCAACTGCGTGGAGACCTACATCCCGTGGAACTGGCACGAACAGTGTATGCCTAAATCGGTGAACGATGAATCTTGCCTCGATATGCGGCAGTTGGAAGATTTCCTCGAAATGGCGGAAGACTTTGGGCTTTACGTCATAGCCCGTCCCGGTCCTTACATTTGCTCTGAGTGGAGCGGTGGAGGCTTTCCACAATGGCTGATGCAGAAAAAACCTGTCAAGACCAAGTTTGAGGCTTGGCTGCAAAGCAACGACCCGGAATTTATGCGCTGGAACGAGCATTGGTACAAGGCGGTGTGCCGTGTGGTAGTTCCGCATCAGATTACTCGCAAGGAGAAAGGTGCACCGGGTGTCATCCTCTTTCAGGTGGAGAATGAGTTCAATCGCATCAAGTGGTTCCCCTCGGTCGATAAGAAAGACTATCTGGTCAAGCTGACGGAACTTACACGCAAATATGGTATCGATGTCCCTATCATCACTTGTTGGACTTCCGAGGCACGTAACGTGCCGGAAGGCCCGCTGAACGGGGTTGTGGATATGGTGAACAGTTATCCCCGGTGGGAGATAGAGAAGAATTTCGGGCGGCTGATTAATCAGCAACTGAAGACCCAGCCGGGCAAGCCGCTTATTTCCGGTGAACTGCAAGGCGGCTGGTATAGCGAGGTAGGTGGAAAGCTGAGTTGGACGCAGGAAGGTGTGGATCCGGTGCAAACGCAGAACATTACGCTTTATGCCCTTCAAAGGGGCTTTTGCGGTCTCAGCTATTACATGACGGTGGGAGGCACCAACTTCGACGATTGGGCTTCGCGGCAGACGACAACCACTTATGACTTTGCCTCTGCCATCAGTGAGGACGGGTCGCTGAACGAACGCTTCCGTCGCTTCAGCGGATTGGCGGGGCTGTTGAAGGAGCATGGTGCCAAGATAGCCCGTGCCGTGCTGACACCTGTGGAATACAGCACGACTGATGCCGATGTGAAACTGACACTTCGTCAGGCTGCTAACGGCGACCGTTACTACTTTGTACGGACGGAAGAGCATAGCCGGCAGCATTTCGGTACGTTGCAAACTTCCGACCTGACATTAGATTATGCACTGGAACCTTTCGGGTCGATGGTCTATTACTTGCCCGCAGGAGCCTCTTGTGGAGAGTGGTGGCCTAAATTGCCGGAAACAATGGCACGTCCCGCAGTGAAAGCTGATACCCTCCGGTTGCAGCCCGCTTTGCAGACGGCAGACCCACTGCCTACCCACTGGACAAAATTGAAAAAAGGGGAGCATTTGGACGAAGACGGTATTTATGGGCGGCACTTTGTCTATTACCGTACCCAAGCACCCGAAGGCGGTGTGTTGGAAATAGGTCGTATCGGTGATAAATTGATTAACGGTTCGGATGGCGATGAAGTGCTGGTCTCTGTTCGTGGAGAACGGGCTTCTCTTATGAAAGAAGATGAGCACAGCGCATTCTATCAGTTACCGGGCGATACAAATAGCGGAAACACGGTGGAGGTGCTGATGCTGTTTGAGAGCAAGGGGCTGCATCACCACACCAAACAGGTCGTGGAAGATTATTGGGGCATCGGTATCGACTACGTCCGCTGCGGGGGAAAAGACCTCAAACTGGAATATGCCTATACGGAGAAAGCGAAAGGCATCGAACTCTCCAAGGGAGGAAAGATGTCTTCGGTTGAACGGACAGAGGCTTCTCTCCTGACGTGGCACACCTATTCATTTGTATTGTCCCGACAGCTGGAAGGCATCTGGTTTCCTTATCACCTTCGTTTGGAACATAGCGGCAACGGATTTATCTATCTGAACGGTCACTGCATAGGGCGTTGCTGGCAGAAAGGACCGCAGTATGAATACTACCTGCCGGAATGCTGGCTGAATTTTGGCGGTGAGAATCATCTGACCGTCAGCTTACGGCCTACAGAAGATGGGGTGGAGATACGGAAAGCTGAGATTGTGCCAATTACCCATGTGGCAGAAATGCTTAAATAAAGAATGGAGACATTCCGCATCGTACCGTATGAATGTGGCATGGACAATCCGAAACGTTCTTTCACAATATGGCTTTGTGCCGTAAATCCTTCAGATGGCAAGCATAAGTCGGCTGTACAACCCATCGAAATAAAAATTAAGAAATGAAACAATATATCATGCGAAAGATAATACTATCCTTGTCACTGGCCGTTGCGGCAACAGCCATGGCACAGAATGTACAGAAAGTTGAAAAATACTTAGATAAAGGTGATGCGTTTCTCAGTGACCGCTTGCAGATGCACTGGCAGACACACGCTACGCAGCAATATATGCGCGGAGAGGCATACAGCCACTGCGGTGGCGATTCGGCAGCATATCCTACGCTACAGATTGAAGGGGCAAGGAGTCATGTTACCAACTATATACGTCCGAGTATCGACTCTCTTCTTCCACGGCAGGAAGACCCTCGCGGATTGTGGCTACGCAACAAGACCATTCCCGGCAATCCTTACGAATGGGTGCCGATACAGCGCACGGGACGCATCATAGGCAGTATCAACCAGGAGATAGTCGGCATAGCGTACGATGCAGCACGGTTATATGATAAAGAGTGCTCTTCTAGCAATGTCACCGAACGTGGCGAGGGGTATGCCCGCATGGCATATAATGTACTGAAGACGTATATGCTTGGGGTATTGCATACCCAAATGCCTATGGATCTGAATCACGGGCACATGCAGACGCTTTACGGGTTGCAGACATTGGAGGTGATACATGAGGAGACTGTGTCGCAACTGTGTGGCATGTACCGTATTTTGCGCGATAGAAAATGGCTTTGTGATGCAGCCATACAGCAGGATATAGAGGATGCTTTCCGCCATTGGGCAGACATCATAGTGGCCAATGGAGTTCCTCAGAATAACTGGAACTTTATGCAGGCACGTTTCATTTTCAACATCGGGCAGATTTTGCGTTCCAATGCCTCATACGCTGACGGTAAGGGTAGGGAGCATTATTTCGCTGTTATAGAGACGGAGAAAAGTATCAGGCAGTGGAGCTTGAAGACCATCACGGATTATGGATATGATAAGGATAATGGGATATGGTGTGAATGTCCGGGATACTCGCAAGGGGTGCTTGGAGACCTTGCGGAATTTGTGCGTCTGTACCGTGAGGAGATGGGAAAAGACCTCACAGAACAGCTTCCGGTCATTCCTCTTGCTGCACGTGCCAATGTAGAGTATCTTTTCCCTGATTCCATGACGATAGGGTTCGGTGATACCCACCCCTCACGCATCCGAAAGGATATATACAGTAAGCTGGGCATGGATTTTTCTATGCTTCATCCTTCGCGTACTTTCAGTGCCCCGAAAACATCATGGCTCATACAGCGTACCGGCATGCAGCCCATGAAGAGTTTTGCTTTTGCTCTCAATGCCAGTGATGGCAATCACATGCACGCCAACGGTATTTCGCTTGAACTCTTTGCACGCGGACAGCGTCTTGCACCGGATGCCGGAATAGGGTACAGTCTGTATAGCGGCGATGATTATAAAGAGTGGTACAGTCAGTTTCCGGCACATAATACGGTGTGTGTAAACGGAGTTTCGGCATATCCTGTCATGAAAAGCCACCATCCGTTTCATATCATAGCGAATACGGAGCGTGAGGCAGGCTATGGTGCTACGGTGCAGTATGCCATCGTCAAGATGACGGAACCGGAGACTTTCGCAGAGCAGGAGCGTTGTGTGGCTATGGTGTCCATGAAAGAGGACAACGGCGTGGGATATTTCGTAGATATCTTTCGCAGCCGTCAGCCGGAAGGTGGCAATACGCAGTTTCATGACTATTTCTACCATAACATGGGACAGTCCATGACGTGTCACAACAGTCGTGGCATTGCGCTCGCTATGGCTCCTACCGAAGAATTGGCATTTGCGGGCGGACATCTTTACGCATATAGCTATCTTTTCGACAAGCGTAGCGTGAAGACCTCTGACGATGCTGTGGTGACTTATACCGTAACCCCGGAAAGTGAAGACTACCTGAAAAGCGTAGCACCGCAGGAGCGTGCCCCGATAACGATGACGCATTATGTAAAGGGAGAGAATGGGCGCACCCTCTTCCAATGTCTCGCACCTAACACGGAGGGGCTTTCGCGCATGGCGAATATGCCGTATGACATTAAGGCTACTCCTACGCTGACGTATGTGGCACGTCAGGAGGGCGAGGCATGGCAACGCCCGTTTGTCAATGTCTTCGTGCCTTCGGGAGCAGGGACGGACAACAGTGTCGTAAAGGTGGAATATCCGGAAGTGGTGTCTTGTGGAAAGGGTGAAGTGTCTGCAGTTGCCGTCATTGTGACACACAGTGACGGTGCTCGCGACCTCATAGTCTCTACGGATTGCGACGATGCGAAGGTAAAGGTTATGGGAAAAACATTCTCTGGACGGTTCAATGCCGTCAGGATGAAGTGAATGTGGCAATCGAAACAAGCTTTTGCCGTTTTTTATTTTTAATGAATTATAGATAGAGGTATGAACTGGAAAAGAATATTGTTTTTTATAGCTGTCGGCATTGGGGTGCTGAATAAGGGCGTGGCGCAAAAGCTTCCCTATTCAGTGCCCGAAGAGAAGCGGGTAAGGGTGATTGTATCTACTGATGCCGCAAACGAGGTGGATGATGCGTATTTCATCCTTCATGCTCTGCTGACACCTCAGTTTGATGTGAGAGGGGTTGTGGCTGCCCATTTCGGCGGTCGCCGCCCGAATGATTTGCAACTGAGTTACGAAGAGTGCCAACGGGTGTTGTGCCACAGTGGATTTGAGGGCAGGATTGCCTTGTTGAAGGGGGCAGCCCGGAAAATGGCCGATGAGAGTACGCCTGTGGCATCGGACGGCGCGGAGCTGATAGCAAGCGAGGCGATGAGAAATGACAGCCGTCCGCTCTATGTGCTTTGCGGCGGTCCGTTGACGGATGTGGCATCCGCCATATTGCTTCACCCGGAGATAGCCGGCAGGCTGACCGTGGTGTGGACGGGAGGCGCACCCCATAACGAACGGGCAAAGGAGTTTAACCTGTCAAGTGATATCCATGCGGCCAATGCGGTGCTGGCATCCCGTGCCGCATTCTGGCAGATACCTAACAGAGTCTATTGGACGGTGCGTACCGGCACGGCCGAATTGGCATTGAAGGTGAAGCCTTGTGGCAAAATAGGCGAATACCTCTTCACTACGCTCATGGAGTTCAACGAGGAAAAGCGTAACTCGCGGGGATGGCCGCGCGGCGAGGACTGGACATTAGGTGACAATCCTCTCGTCACCGTCTTGATGAACACCCATCAGGACACCGACAAATACGATGAACTGCTCGCTCCTCGCATCACGTCCGATTCCAACTACGAGCAGGTGGAAGGAAGGCGTAAGATTCGTGTATATAGGAATGTGGATGTCAGAATGGTCTTGGAGGATTTCTTTGCCAAAATGCAATTGGCGTATGGAAGGACGGACTGAAATGCGGATAACCACTGAGGCTTAAATCATGTTAATATCCCGTCTTGCCATTGAGACGTGGAAGGAGGCGAGCCGTATTCTATTACAAAAACGATTTGACCATGAAAAAAGGACTCTTTTATGTGATGTGCCTGTCGGCTCTCTGTTTCTCCTGCAAGCCGACACAGCAACGCGAAGTTTACGATTTTAGTGAATTGGACTCTTTAATCGGTACCTGGATGGACAAAGGATATTACCCCGGTGGCGCCATTTGCGTGAAAAAGAATGATGCTGTCTTGTTCGAGAAGACATACGGCGACTTCACGCCGGACACAAAGGTCTATGTGGCTTCTGCCGGAAAATGGGTGGCTACGGCGGTCATTGCGGCGGTTGTGGACCGTACAAAACTGGATTGGGATGACAAGGTGGCAGAATGGCTTCCTGAGTTCAAAGGGGATGCCAAAGGGGAAATCGCCTTGCGCCAGTTGCTTTCGCACACATCGGGTATCATGCCTTACCTGCCGAAACCGCGTGTGGACAATTACAATTCCTTGGATTCTGCTGTTGTGGAGATTCTTCCGATTGATACCGTGTTTACGCCGGGTACCCGGTTTGAGTATGGAGGGCTGGCCATGCAGGTGGCGGGAAGAATGGCCGAAGTGGCCATGGGCAAGGAGTTTGAGACGCTGTTTCAGGAATTGATTGCCCGTCCGTTGGGGATGTCGCACTCTCACTTTGTGCCCGTCAATACGGATGGAGGCCATGCGCCCATGTTGGGAGGAGGGTTGTGTACGACGTTGAACGACTATATCCGTTTTCTGGACATGATATACCACGAAGGAAGCATTGACGGAAAAGTAATATTGAAGCCGGAGACTGTCCGCGAGATGCAGGCCGACCAGGTGGGGCTTGCTAAAGTGGGACCGGGCGAGTATGTGGAGAGAGCGTTGGGAAAACACCATACGGGCATCTATGGCCTTGGAGAATGGAGGGAACTGGTGGACGAGGCGACGGGCGAAGCCTATCAAATCAGCTCTCCGGGATGGGCAGGAGCCTATCCGTGGATAAACAAGCGGGACAGCGTTTACGGCTTCTTCATTGCCCATGTGATAGGAGGTGCCAATAAGCCGGATGGCTTCTCTTCCTTCTACGGGAGTCCCACTATCTCCCGTCTGGTGACGACAATAGTAAATGGTAATCAACAATAAAAAAGAGTAACACTATGATGAAAAAGTATTTCCTGATAGCAGGATTGTTCTTGTCCGTTTGCGGACAAAACGGAATGGCACAGAAGATTGATGCCAAAGGAAAAGGGGAAGCCTTCACGCACTATTGGAGTGAAGGTACGTGTGCTGGACGCGCCAACGAGGGATTACGCACCAGCTGGGTAGAACAGTTGAAGCTGGTGAAGGAGCATTGTGGCTTCAAGTACCTGCGTATGCACGGACTGTTTGACGATGATATGTTCGTCTATTTCGAGAAACCGAACGGACAGGCGGTATATAACTGGCAGTACATCGACGAAGTGTACGACCGTATGCTGGCTCTCGGCGTGAAGCCGTTTGTGGAACTTTCGTTTTTCCCAAAAGGAATCGCCGCAGACAACAGCAAGATGCAGATGTGGTATCAGAACCGTGTGAGCTTTGATGAGAGCCGGTTGGGAAAATGGCACGACCTGATAAAGAATTTCACGCAGCACGTGGTGGACCGCTATGGCATTGATGAAGTGCTGACCTGGTATTTCGAGGTATGGAACGAACCTAACTTGAACATGAATCCCAAAGCCGGATTCTTCGATGGCACTAAAAGCGATTACTTCAAGCTCTACAAGGCTTCGGCACAAGCCGTGAAGTCGGTCGATGCACGCCTGAAGGTGGGAGGTCCCGCCACCAGCAACTTCATTGCCGACACCCGTTTCGACGGCGAGGTCTATGACCAGTCCAAATCTCGTTTCTATTCACAGGACAAAATCAACAAGCAGCAGTGGAAAGGTTCGTGGATTGAGGATTTCATCCGCTATTGCGAAAAGGAGAATCTGCCCCTCGACTTCATCGCCACCCATCCCTATCCGACGGATTATGCCCTCGATCCCGAATCGGGTCGCAGCAAGGATGCCGTACGCTATGTCTATTCATTGAGGGATGATATCAACTGGATTCGCAAGCAGTTGGCCTCCAGCAAATACCCGAATGCCGAAATACACCTGACGGAGTGGAGCACCAGCCCAAACAGCCGCGATGTAATGCACGACATCCTGCCTCCGGCCGCTTATATCTTGAAGGCAAACCTAGATTGCATCGGACTGACCAACTCGCTCATGTATTGGACCTTTACGGATATTTTCGAGGAAAAGGGCGGAGGCGAGAGCATCTTCCACGGAGGTTTCGGCATGATCAACTTCCAGGGATTGGTGAAGCCGTCGTTCCACGCCTACAGAATGTTGCACCAGTTGGGCGATGAGAAGCTCTATTATACCGACCCCGTGTTCGTGAGCCGTTCATCTGAGACGGGAAAGATTACCGCCCTCGCGTTCAACTACCCGGAAGAGTATGAGATAGCAGTTCCTTCCGCCAAAAACTTCAAGAACTACATGGAGGCATCTTCCAAAAAACTGAACCTGGCGTTGGAAGGTTTGAAGCCGGGTGCTACCTTTGTCGTGGAAACTTTGGATAAGGAGAACGGAAACGTGTATGACGATTATGTGGAGATAGGCGCACCCCATTCGCCCACGAGGGAGGACATCGCCTATTTGAAACAGAAAGCTTGGGAAACGAAAAAAGAGACCTTGCGGGCGGACGAAAACGGGACATTGACACTGAATCGTGAGCTGGTACCGTGGACGTGCGTGCTGATAAAAGAATTATAAGAATTACCTTATAACCCTAAACGCTTTAGGCTTATAACCCTAAACACTTTTGCCTTATAATCCGAAACACTTTAGGCTTATAACTTCGAAATAGAAAAACAATTTGAAGGATTGGAATTATGAGAAAGAAAACCTGGATTATCCTGTTGCTCCAATGGCTGGCAGTGCCATTGTGGGCGACCGTGCATCCCTCTATTTATGTCTCCGATGCGGACAGGCCGCTCGTGAAGGAGAAAATAGCACATTGCGCTTGGGCAAGGGAGGCCTACCAACGCTTAAAGGATCGAGTAGATCCTTATGTGGAACGCCACCGGACAGACTCGCAATGGATTGTCTCACGCATTGCCATGTATTGGAAAGAGGGTGAACGCTACACGCAGTGCTACCTTAAGAACGAAACGTGGGAACGCGGTGAAGGCAATGCCCCCGTGCCCACCGTGCGTATGCCGGGAATGCGTACTTGGAACAAGTTCTACAATGTTCCGTTGGAAGAACGCACCCCCTACAACGAGACCGGAGACATGTGGGGAATCAGCCGGATAGACCCCTCAGCACCCAAAGTCTTGGTACCTTACAAGGAATCCGGCCACATGATACGCTCCAACAATGTGGAGATTCTGACATTAGCGGAAGAGGCATCGTTCCTCTATTGGCTGACGGAAGAGGAGAAATACGCCGCCTTCGCCACGGATATTTTCAACACTTGGCTGGTAGGCACCTATTACATGAATCCCATTCTGGATCCCGGCCAGTCTTCCAAAGGAAAAGGAGGCTACGAGCCGGGAGGCATCTTGGGCTATTACGATTACGAGCAGATACACGATGACTTGGCGTTGCATGCTGCCGCCATCTACGATTTCACCTACGATTATCTGCTCCAGCATCCCCACCCACATTTGAAGGAGATGGGCAAAGCACTGCCGGAAGTGGCAGGAACAGTCTTCAAACGTTTCATCGACATCGGTTTCATTCGTGGTGGGAAGACCGGGAACTGGAACGTGAACGGTTGGAACATGATGTTGCGCCCTATCCTTGCCCTGGAGGAGAACGAAGCTTACCCCGATGGGAAGGGACGTTCGTACTATCTGCACTATCTGACGACGGAATCCACGCCTTACCATGATGCCATTCCTGACATCCTAAAGACATACGACCCCGTGACCGGTCTGTGGCCTGAATCTCCGGGTTACTCCTTTGGCACCATCACCATGTTGCTGGAGTTTTCCACGCTGCTGAAAAGGTGCGGCATAGACATCATTGCCGACAATCCGATTATGCAGAAGGCAGCCCTTGCCGTGTTCCCATGGATGGACGAGCGTGCCAACATGATTGTCTTCGGTGACAGCCGGGGGGGAGCCGCCAACTTCGGGACATTCGAGCATCTGCTTGCCTACTATGGGCAGACGGGTGACACAAAGAACAGCGCACGCGTGGCGACGGCTCTGGAAACCGGCATCAAAAACGGTGCATACAAGCGCGAGGATGCCGATTGGACGGGGCTTTGCACCTATGTGGCTCGCCTGCCGGAGGTGGACGGAGGAAACGGACAGGAACGTATGTCCTATTCTTCCCACCATCGGCTGGTCACGATGAAGAGCGAAAAGGACAAGGAGAACCTGATGGCCGTGCTGTATGGCGGTCGCGACGGCTACCACTTGACACCTAACGGATTGGCCTTGCAACTGTACGGTTTCGGCTATGCGCTGGCACCGGATGCTTCCGGCTATGAATCCTACTGGAGCAAGGACAAGCAATACCACCAATCTGCTACGGGAAGTAATACCATCCTGCCTGGATATGCCGAAGGGGATATCGTGATTCGGGCGATGGAGCCGTCTGTCGAAGCCGGAAGTTTTGTGAACACGCAGGCACTGAACCCACATATCAACCTCTGCGACATGGAGGCGGGAGAGAAAAGGCGCGTAGTCACACTGGTGAAAACGACTCCGGACAAAGGGTATTATGTTGATATATTCCGTTCCAACCAGCCGGAGAACGATTATCTGTTTCACAACGTCGGCACATCGCTGGGCTTGAAAGATGTTGCCGGAAATCCGCTTCCTTTGACGGAAACTGGGCTGCTGGACAAGACGTATGGCGAAGGCTATCATTGGTTCAAGAAGTTGCGGAAGGTTACTTACTCTGACGATTTCAGGGTCATTTGGAATATTACTTCCGGTGAGCAACCCTTATCCATGCAGATGTGGATGACAGGGGCGCAAGGCCGTGAACTGTATGTCATGGAAACTCCTTATACCACCTTGCAGCGGGGATTGACACCTGAGAATGTCAGCATGGCTCCCTCCGTGACTCCCACTTTGCTGGTCCGCCAGCAGGGGAATAACGCATGGAGCTCGCCTTTCATGGCTGTCTTCGAGCCGGTAAAAGGCAACGCTTCGGTCACCGGAGTGAAAAACCTGAAAGCGGATGAATCGGTAGCTGCGCTCTGTGTGGAGTCGGCTGGCGGGCGCAAGGATTATGTTTTTAGCGCCACCTCTTCGGACATCGCCTTCTCATCCGGCAAGCGGCAGGCTTTCCAAGGAACATTCGGGCTTGTCACGGAATCACCGGAAGGAGTGGAGCAGCTTTACATGGTGGACGGTACGAAAATAGCGCATGGGAAATGTGCTATCGAAGCCGCGTCTCCCGTCTCCGCTTCCGTTTATCAGACAAAGGATGGCTGGTTCTATTCTTCGACCGGAAAAGCAACCGTCAAATTAGGCAAGAAAACATATCAGGTGGAAGCCGGGTATCATCAGCCTTTGAATTAAAACAATAATAACCAAATGAAAAGCAGTAGAACCCTTATCTCACTCATCGTCATGACGATGTGTTCATTGGCCTCGTTTGCCGATGACTTGAAACTTTGGTACCGCCAGCCAGCTAACGAGTGGACAGAAGCGTTACCGCTCGGAAACTCCCGTTTGGGAGTGATGCAATTCGGCGGCACCGCCGATGAAGAGTTGCAGTTGAACGAAGAGACAGTCTGGGGAGGAGCCCCCTATCGTAATGATAGTCCGAACGCTTTGCAGGCTTTGCCGCAAATCCGGAAACTAGTCTTTGAGGGACGTTATCGGGAAGCGCAGAACTTAGTTTCCCGTAATTTCGAGACTCCCCGCAACGGAATGCCTTATCAGACCATTGGCAGCCTGATGCTGCATTTTCCGGGGCATGAAGCTGCGGCTGATTATTACCGCGATTTGGATATTGAGAAAGCCGTGGCTACCGTCCGCTACAAAGTGGGCGAGGTGACCTATACCCGCGAAGTGTTCTCTTCTTTTACGGATGATGTGGTCATCGTCCGACTGACAGCCGACAAACCGAAAAGCCTTTCGTTCATCGCCTCCTTCCGTTCGCCATTGGACAATGAAGTGAAAAGTTGGAACAAGAGACTGGTGCTGACGGCTAAGGGGAAAGAGCACGAAGGCGTTCCAGGTGCCATCCGCTTGGAAACACAGGTGGAGGCAAGGAATGAAGGAGGACGTATAGCCGTGCAGGGAGAATCCCTTCAGGTGAAAAATGCAGATGCTGTTACCCTATACATCTCTTCTGCAACAAATTTCGTCAACTATAAGGATGTAAGCGGAAATGCCCACAAACGGGCTACGGCCTATTTGAATGCAGCATGCAAAAAGGCATATAAGAAAGCCAAAGAAGCGCACGTAGCCTTTTATCGGAAGCAATTCGACCGAGTGAAACTGAATCTGGGCACTTCGGGTTTGGAAGACCAGGAAACCAATGCACGCATCAAGAGCTTCGCTGAAGGAAAGGATGCCTCCCTCGCCACCTTGCTCTTCCAGTATGGTCGTTATCTGCTTATCTCCTCCTCGCAACCCGGCGGACAACCAGCCAATTTGCAAGGCATCTGGAACAAAGACCTTCTAGCTCCGTGGGACGGCAAATACACAGTCAACATCAACCTGCAAATGAATTACTGGCCTGCCGAAGTCACGAACCTGAGCGAATGCCATGAGCCATTGATGAAAATGCTAGAGGAACTGTCGGAGAGTGGCAAGGAGACCGCCCGCACCATGTACGGATGTCGCGGCTGGGTGCTGCATCACAATACGGACCTCTGGCGTTGCACGGGCATGGTGGATAAGGCATTCTGGGGAATGTGGCCCAACGGTGGTGCTTGGCTTTGCCAGCACCTGTGGCAGCACTACCTCTACACCGGTGACAAGGAGTTCTTGAAGAGGGCTTTCCCTGTGATGAAAGGTGCCGCCGATTTCTTCCTCGACTTCTTGGTGGAGCATCCCAAGTATGGTTGGATGGTGACTTGTCCTTCCAACTCTCCGGAGCACGGTCCCGAAGGCGATGAAAAGAAAAATGCTCCTTCCACTATTGCCGGTTGTACGATGGACAACCAGATTGTTTTTGAACTATTCTCCAACACGTTGGCAGCTTGCCGGATGCTGGAAGAAGGAAAACAGTATGCGGACACTCTGCAACGTATGATAGGACGTTTGGCACCCATGCAGATAGGCCGATATAATCAGTTGCAGGAGTGGTTGGAAGATGTGGACAATCCGGAAGACAAGCACCGCCACATTTCGCATGCCTTCGGGCTGTACCCCAGTAATCAGATTTCGCCTTATAGGCATCCATTGCTTTTCCAAGCTGCGAAAAACACCTTGTTGCAGCGTGGCGATGAAGCCACAGGCTGGTCGATAGGCTGGAAGATAAACCTCTGGGCACGTCTGCTGGATGGGAACCATGCTTATCGCATTATCGAAAACCTGTTCAAAGGCAGGCTCTATCCCAATCTGTTCGATGCGCACCCGCCTTTCCAGATAGACGGAAACTTCGGATATACGGCAGGAGTTGCCGAGATGCTGGTGCAGAGCCACGACGGTGCCGTACATTTGTTGCCTGCATTGCCGGATGCTTGGTCCAAAGGTTCGGTGGAAGGCTTGATGGCACGTGGTGGTTTTGTGGTTGATATGGATTGGGACTCCGGGCAGTTGTTGAAGGCTAAGATATGTTCCCGTTTAGGTGGAATCCTGCGGATACGCTCCTACGTTCCGCTGAAAGGAGAGGGACTGAAACCTGCCACAGGCAAGAATGAAAATATCTTTTATCAGTCAGCAGATATCAAAGAACCGTTGGTCTCTTCGGAAATTCATGCAGCATACCCCATTCTTAATAAAGTATATGAATATGATTTGATGACGGAACCGGGGAAAATGTATGAAGTCGAAAGAGGGATTACTTTGGAGTATATATAGTTTGGGCAATATATTAATAATGGATTTTATTAGAGTGACATGAAATTTTCTCTTTCCATACTCCAGTTGAAGATAGCTGGTGGATACATTCTGCTACTGGCATTGCTCTGCGCTGTGGCTTTTCTTGTCCGGATGGAGCATGGAAAGATGGAGGAACTGGATTCCAGGGAACATTCGGCCAATATGAGAAAGAAGGCCGTCAGCCAGACATTCGAGAAATTACTGGAATTCTCCTTCCATGACCACTTCCTGCTGATACCGGACAGTGCGGGCATCCACGAATGCAGGAACAGTTGTGCGGCGGCTTTGGACGCCTTGAACGGACTGAAACCTTATTATGCGGCAGAATTGCATTTTGCCATGGACACCATATCCATGCTCCTGCTGGAAAAGGAACGGCTGCTGCATGAGGTGACGAACATCCTTTCCAGTTTCCCCCGTGCGGACAGCCTTCTTCTGAGAAAGGCTCCCGGAATCGTGCGGCAGCTACGGGATGCCGGGCAACCGGACACACCGCCGGCAAAGAAAGGTCAGGGCCTCCTTAATATCTTTTCAGGAAACAAAAACAAGAAGTCCGCTTATGCCAGCCGGAAGGAGAATGAGATGCGGAGTATGAAAAGACAATCCTCCGTGAACGGACAGTTCGTACGGCTGCAAAGAGACATATATAACCAGTATGCGGACTACCGGAAGAGGCTGGATGCCTGCTCTGACAGCCTGCGGTGCCGTAACCGGGAACTGAATGCGCGTATCAATGGCCTGATACATGATTTCGAACGGGCGACTGACGCGCAATATACGGAGGACATGGAAGAGACGGCGGCATTGAGAAGGCAGTCGTTCCGTATCATCCTCTCCATAGCCGTCACCGCCGTTCTTCTGATAGTGGCACTTTATCTTTTCATACATACCGATATCAGGAAACGGCAGAAGTACCGGGTGGCACTAGAGGCCGCCTGCTCCCGTAACGAGGAACTGCTGGTGTCCCGCCGTAACCTGATGCTGTCGGTGAGCCATGACCTGCGGGCGCCTCTCGGTACGGTCTGCGAGTTTGCGGAACTGATGCAGCATGAGAAGGATACCGGGCTGGTAAGGGAGTTCGCCGCGAATATCCTGCACGCCTCCCGTCATGTCATCGGACTGGCCAACAACCTGCTGCACTACTACAGACTGGAAGAGGGTAAGGAACAGCCGGAGAATACGATATTCCATCTAGGGCAGACTGTCGGGAATGCCGTGCGTGCCTATCTTCCTTCCGCAGGAAAGAAGGGACTCGGACTGACCACGGAAATAAAATCGTGTGATGTGCTTGTCAGGGGTGATTCCGGACGGCTTGTCCGGATTCTCGACAACCTGCTGTCAAACGCGGTCAAGTTCACGTGTACCGGTTATATCCATGTGGAGGCCTTGTATGGAAACGGCAGGCTGTCATTATTCGTGAGAGACACGGGCATGGGCATCGACAAGGAGCGGCAGCAAATGATATTCTCCGACTTTGAACAGGCCTGCGGTTCTGCTACGGACGGCGGCTTCGGACTGGGGCTGGCCGTCACCTCAAGGCTGGTCTCCCTGCTCGGGGGAGACATTCGTGTAAAGAGTGCGCCGGGGCGTGGAAGCACCTTCGAGGTCCGGCTTCCCCTTGATGAGGCTGACATGCAGGATATACGGCATGAAACTTCCGGCAATGACATTCTGCCCGATATCAGGGTATTGTACATTGATGACGACCGGATGCAGCTGGATGCCGTCAGAAGGATGTATCTCCGTTGCGGTATCGAGTGTGACTGCTGCACGGACATCGACGGGATGGTCGCGGCATTGCGGAGGAACCGGTATGACCTTGTCCTGACCGACATGAGGATGTCCGATACGGACGGTTATGGTGTGCTGGCATTGCTCCGCAACAGCAACATCGGCCAGTCCGGAACGCTCCCCGTACTGGCCGTGACCGCCCGTGTCGACAGCGATGCCGCCCGTTTCAGGGAGGCCGGTTTTGCCGGATGCCTGCACAAACCCTTCTCCGGAGACGAACTGATGGCGGTCACACGGGGTGTGGAACGTCCTGACTTTACATCCGTCATGGAGGGCGAGGAACACGCGGACGAGCTGCTGGATATTTTCATCGAGGACACGGAGGCCGGACTTGCCGGCATACGCGATGCGGTCAGTTCGGGCGATTATAAAAAACTCGGAAATATCATACACAAGGCCGTCCCCGTATGGGAGACGATACGGATAGACGTCCCCCTGCAGGAGCTGGCATACATGGGCTCGCTGCCGTCCGAAAAATGGGCTGACATTCCGGAAGGGCGGATCGGGAGGCTGGTCAGGGCCTTGGAGGAGGCTGTAAGAAAGGCCGTAACATTAAAGGAGAAAATGAATGGAGACAATACTCATAGTGGAGGATGACCGTACATATGCACGTACCACCGCCAACTGGCTGGCTCGAAACGGCATGGACGCCCGTTACGTGCTTTCGGCGGATGCCGCAAAGGAGTTCCTGGGCAATAACGGGGTGGGCCTGGTCCTTTCGGATTTCCGTCTCGGTGACTGTAACGGTGTGGAACTGCTTGAATGGATGAGGGCGCACGGCTACCGTATGCCCTTTCTTGTCATGACCGGTTACGGGGATATACCCGGTGCCGTGGAAGCCGTGAAGAAAGGGGCTGACAATTATCTGCCCAAGCCCGTGCAGACGGAAGAGGTGCTCGGTGTCATCCGCGGACTGCTGGGAGACGGGAGGAAAAGGACGGCTGAAGATAATTTCTATGTATGCAAAAGTCCGCCGGCTGTGAGACTTCAGGAGATGGTGCGTCTGGTAGCTCCTGCGGACAGCCTGTCCGTACTGATACGTGGTGCGTCGGGCACGGGCAAGGAATGGGTTGCACGGCAGATACATGCTTTCAGCAAGCGGTCCTCCGCCCCTTTTGTGGCGGTGGACTGCGGGGCTCTGCCGCGGGAGCTGGCCGCATCGGAACTGTTCGGGCACAAGAAAGGAACTTTTACCGGAGCGGTGGAGGACCGGAACGGCGTGTTCGCCACAGCCAATCACGGGACATTGTTTCTGGATGAGATCGGCAACTTGAACCTGGAAACGCAGGTACTGCTGCTGCGTGCCCTGCAGGAGAAACGCTACAGGCCCCTCGGTGGAGCTGAGGAGGTACGTACGGACATACGGCTGCTGGCTGCAACTAATGAGGATCTGGAACTGGCAATAAGCGGGGGACGATTCAGGGAGGACCTCTTCCACCGGCTGAATGAGTTCCCGCTCCATGTCCCTTTGCTGAAAGACTGCCGGGAGGATATTATTCCACTGGCCGGATTCTTCCTTCCTCATGCGAACAAGGAACTGGGAAAGGGGATAAAGGGTTTCGACCGGGATGTGAGGGAGGCTTTCATGTCCTATCCGTGGCCGGGCAATATCCGTGAGCTGAAGAATGTGGTGAACCGTGCATGTGTGCTGGCGCAGGGTGACCGGATCGTCCTCAAGGACATCAGCCTTCCGGTGTATGTGCCCCCTTCGGATGACTACAGACTGGATATGGAACGGACTGAGCTGGAAGCCATAGTGAAAGCGCTGGAAACTACGGGGAATGACCGGAAGGCGGCCGCACGGCTGCTGGGCATATCCCGGAGCACGCTTTATCTGAAACTGAAAAGGTACGGTCTGATTTGAATCTGTCCACATTTCTGGACACACTTTGTCCGACGGGGGATAACGGACACGGACACACGACGGGATAATAAAACTATAACATTCACATTTTTAACAGATTGGATCACTCTTTCTGTTATGGCATATCTCTTGCCTCTCATGGTTATGATAACGGATAAAGAAACATAAACAGTTTTAATTTAAAATATCAATACCATGAGAACATTGACAAATACACCGCTGTTCGGCATGTTCGCCTCCTATATGGAAGGTCCGGGGCTTGTGCCGGAAAACCTTCCTGCCGCCTATGATGATTTTGCAGACCTGCTTGCCGGCCTGCCGCAGGACGGGGACAGGATAAGGCAGTTGAGGCGGTTGAACTATGCGAGGCTGGAACTTTCTTTCATGCGGCAGGCTTGTAGTGCCATGAGTGAGGGGCGGCATATACTTTATGACGTGTTCATCAACAAGACACTTTCCCTGCTGGATGCGGAGATAGAGATGATGAAAGAGTGTCTGCGCCACCACGCGGATGATGCCGGTATGGGAATGGAGCTCCGCCCGCAGGGCTGCAAGCGGAAATCCTCATTGCGCTGGAACGGTACGGACAATGACCTGATAGAACTCGTGGCCGCATTGATGGCAGCCGGAGCGGTGGACTGTGCGGAAGGAAAGAAACTGACCATTGTGGATGTCATCAGGGTATTCGAAGATGCCTTCAATATCAAGATAAACGCCTTGTATACCAAACGTGGCAAAGTGTTTGACCGCTGTACGGATTCCACGCCCTTCATCGACTCCCTGCGTAAAAGCTATATCAGGATGCTGGACGAGCGGCTTGCGTAAGGATTGTCCGCCAACAGCCGCCAACAGGCGACTTGCATGTATGTATTGTTGCGTACTGACGGCCGGAATGTTTTCTTTGCAGTCAAAAACTTCAGTAAACAAATCAGATTATGGGACTATTGGATGACTGGACAAACCGTTGGCTGGCCCGTCTGTCGGGCAAGGCGGCCGAACCGGGCAGCGTGTTCGTCACACTGGACGAGAATAACATTCCGGTAGATGTGCGCACGGGTGACGTCACACCGAAAGCGTATGAGTACTATATCGGAAAGATGGTGAAGGAGTTCGACAAACGGGGCTACCTGCCCGGATGAACGATTCTGAAAGCGGATTTTATGGATAAAGGGAAAATCCCTTCCCGGCGGGGAGATTTGGCGGACTGGTATTTCCACAAGCTGGTTCCGGCTATTCATAAACATAAGGCGGCAGGTAAACAGATTCAGCTGCGGGAGGCGGCTTATACACTGAAAGCAGGATTGAGGCTGTTCAGCCGCCGGACATCGTCCGCGTCACTACAAAAAGACAGGCGATACCGGGAGTTTATACGTCATAACGAAGCGGAAGGCTGGAATAGGGAAAAACTGCCTGACGAGAATCGGTGGGTATATGCCGTGGCGACTGATGAGGGCGTGCTGTTCTTCTCGGACAGTGAAAAAGGAATGAAAGCACGTAACAGTTATCTGCAACATCTGGCGGACGGATTTTTCAATATGACCAAAGGGGCGGAGACATTAAAACTGTATGAGATGGAGACACCTTCCCGGCAGGTGGCGGAACTGGCGGACAACTGCATCGACAAACTGGCGAAAAGCGATTTGCGCAGTGCCGACACTCAATTGCGCAAATCGGAGTTCAGTTTCACTTCAGAGAAACTGGCTGGAAAAGAGATGCTGGAGGGTGCTGTCTGCACGGACAAATATGACCTTCGACCGGACTATAACAATTTCGACCGGTTGACCAAGGACTTCAATCTGGGCATTTCTCCACGCAATTATGATGTTGCCTCTCTGCTTTATATTTCGGAAAACGGGTATGCCGGTCATGTAGCGGCGGATTATTTTCATCCGTTCAGTTACGAATATGAATTCAGGGATTTGGCTGAAAAGCTGGGTGACAGCATCAAGGCACGGCAATCGGCACCGATGTCGTCACATGATTTCGGCTATGCAGCCTTGCAGATGGAAGCGAAAGCAATGGCAAGAGATATTTTGCAATCGGAGTTTCATATAACGGATGGGGAATTCAAGTTGAGCGGAAGTATCAACCGGATGGAAAAAACGGAAAGAATACACCCCACCTCCTATCAACATTCTCAAGAACAAAAGAGGGGTAAATCTTCCGAGGCAGACCATATACGAGAGATTCCGACATTGACACTGAATAACAGTCAGCGGCAAGCGAAGCATGTTGCTTCCATTACTCCCAATAAAAAGGAAAAGAAACAACTAATCATATAGAATTTATGGAAGAAAAGCAAATTCAAGCGGTGGAAAGCGGCAGTCTGTATATGACGCTGGACGCTTTTTACCGCCCCGTTTATTTAAGTATGCGGGGACAGGGAGAAGAAGGATTCTCCCAATATATTCGCAATAACGTGCGGTTTCATACCGTAAGCAGGGAATTTGTACCCGACCACTGAATGTTCCGTTTCGACTTCAGAAACAAAAGTCTGATTCCCACCATACTCGGAACGGATAATGCGGATTATCTGGGACGGCTGTGTCCGGTGCTGGAGGGGGAAAGGATTCATCCTTCGGGTGTGGTAAGACTGAGAGATGCGGCATTCTGTGAGGAAAGGGGCATCGTGCAACTGTCATCATCGGCGGAACATACGGCCTTATTGGAGAATGAGGATTACAAACGGCTGGGACACCGTTTCGGTATGGACGAGGACGTGATAAGGAACGGACTGGCCGCTTTCCCTACTTGTACGGCAGTGGAATACGGACAAAAAGTGTTGCTGTTGGGAAAAACGTACAAGGGAGATAAGGTCTTGGAAGAGTTTCTGAACGGTTTGACCGGACATTTTTTCGATGGAAAACGAAAGCCGGAGGAATTGAGATTCCATGAGGTGGCACCGTTGGATGCGGAATTTCGGGCGAAAATCGGGGACTGCAAGACTGCTTCGCCGGATATACTCCGATACGGAATTTGTACGAAGCGGTGTGACATGGCCCCTACACTGAGAAACTTCAACCGGCTGAGAAACCTGCAACTGATGCGTGCGCCTCTCTCAAAGGAGCAGCAGCGGATTGTCTCGCTGCTGGTTACACGACCGGATAATGCACGTTTCCCTGAGGCGGAAGTGAAGACGAGGATACCGTTTAAAAAGAAAGGACAGAGTATAAATATTTAAAGTCTTGATATATGGAGAATGAACAGAATGGAACGCCGGGATGCGGCAGTGTATATATAACGGTGGACAGCTCCTTCAATCCCGTGCATATCAGCATGAAAGGTACGGGTGAGGAAGGCTATCAGGAGTTCATGCAGGAGGATGTGGAAAAAGCATTGGGAAGCGAGGAAATACCGGTTATGGGCCTGATGTATTATAATGTGCCCGATATGAGTATCGTACCTCCCTTGCGGGAGGGGAACAATGAGGATTATCTGAAAAGGCTGGAAAAGGTGATGGACGTGCATGGAATCATGTTGCAGAAATACCAGCGTCTGTCGGAAGTGGTGTATTGTCTGTGAAATGAAATAGACCCGTTCTCGAAGGATGAGACTTATACCCGTCGGCTTACGCCGGAAATGTGGGAGGAAATAAAGTCATCCCCCGTAGCGGTGGCGGACATGCTGGACGATTTGAAGCACGGGAACAAGTTTTATACGGGTGTTGAGACGGACAAGGGGGTATTGGTCTTCGGCCGGAACTATGAAGGGAACCACCAATACGGTGCCTTTATGGAAGCGAATATCGAGAGGCGTTTCTTTGAGCCGGATTTTGAAGGCAGGCTGCTGACAGTATATGAACTTCGGGGATGGCCTTCGCTGATGGCGGGGAAGATAAACCGCTGTTATGATGATTACGATAACCTGTTGCCATTGGAGAAGATTCCGTCAGATGCCTTCCTTGATAAATCGGCTCTTAAAAGCATTACGAACAAAGAGGTGTATGACCTTTCACCCACATGGGAGAATTACGCTCGGCTGACGGATAGTGAGAAGGGGCTTGGTTTAGCCCGAAGCATGGACAATTATGACCGGATGACATTGCTGTATATCATGGACAAGGGTTATCCAATGGACGGGCTGACAGATGAGTATCCGGACAATTTCAGTTTTCATGAGAATTTTGAAAAGATAGAAGGAGCACTGCTGGGCCGAAACAGATGGAACATTTATGACGAAATGCAGGAGAAGGCGAGAAAACTGGCCGGAAAGCTGTTGCGTGAGCATTTCCCCAATACACGGCAGAAAATGGAGACTAAGGAAAAAGAAGTTTTACGGAACAGTAAAAGTATAAAGATGTAGAGGACAACGGAAGACAAGCAGGGGGGAAGGCGCATTGCCGGCGGATGCAAGTGGTGCGCCTTTCACTTCTATATTGGGCTTCTGAAAGCTTTTGGTTTGAGTAAATATGGAGAAAAGAAATTGGATGACAATACTTTCTGGTATGTTTTGGGGGACAATGTGCGCCAATGGGTGACTTTGATTCCAGAGGCTTTTCCGGATATGGAAATGTGCTTTACTTTGCTTCACAAATAGTAAAATTATAAATCAGATTTGTTATGGAATTAGTTGTAATTGAAAAAAATGCGTATTTGCGGTTAAAACAGCAGGTTGAAGATTTGTCCACACAGATTGAGGCCGTTAAAAAGAAATTTGGATCTGTTGAAAAGGAAAAATGAATGGATGCCCAAGAAGTCTGTCTGGTGCTGAATATCTCCAAGCGGAGTTTGCAAAGTTATAGGGAGTATGGCATTATTCCGTGTTCTTTCATAGGTGGAAAATATGTGTACAAGGAAAGTGATCTGGCTAGGATATTAACTCAAAAAGGCAAATAGGATATGGATGGGGTAATTACAAAACAGTCAGAAGAGTATATCAGGATGATGGAGATGCTCAAGAAATGCTCCAAGGAGATTTTTGCAATTCAGGATTTGCCTGTTCCTGTAGCCAATGAGGTCTATATGACTGGTGAACAAGTATGTGGCATGTTGCATATATCAAGCAGAACCTTGCAAAAGTTGCGTGATGAAAAGGGAATAGCTTATACTGTCATAGGGGGTAAGTTTCTTTACCCTCTTTCTAAATTGCAATTGTTATTGGAAGAAAATTATAGAAGTTATGTTCGTTAAATCAAGCGTTTGATTTGTATTTATGCCATTTTTTTACTACCTTTGTAAAAGTAAGAGTGTAACAGGAAGAAAGTTGCAGCATATTTGCGGTGAATTATTCGGTGTCATAGGAGTAGAGGCTTTTGGTAAGATGCTGATAATGAGTAGGGGAAATAAAAGTTAATCGTTCCCTGTCTCTCCGCTTCAATTAATAGATAAATCCCTGTAAAGTACTACTTTACGGGGATTTTTTATTTTGTGTATGTGAATAAGATAAGCATAAAAAGGGGCGGTTTCTGTTGAAATAGAAAATAACACTATTTGAACTGTTTATTTTAGAATAAACACTCTTTTTTCAGATTGAATTTATCGGTTTAAAGAATATTATTCCAAAATGCTTATTATCAGTTAAATATCTGTTTTGATCTACTGTCGGATTTCAGTTTTTATATCTACCTTTGTTCTGATTGTACGAGATTTGATAGTTATAATATTAATGAATAGAATGATGAAAAAACAGACCCAAGCGATTCATACGCAGTTCCAAAGAAGAGATGCTTACAATTCTCTCAGTATGCCGGTTTACCATACAGCGGCTTATGAATTTGACAATGCTGATGACATGGCTGATGCTTTTTGCGGGCGGACAGATGCTCCGGATTACTCCAGAGTGATGAATCCCACAGTGACTTTTTTTGAGAATAAGGTGAAGGAACTTACGGGGGCAGCAGAAGTCATAGCCCTCAATTCCGGTATGGCGGCTATTAGTAATACATTATTTTCAATTGCAGCTGCAGGAAAGAATATAATTACATCGCGTCATTTGTTTGGTAATACTTATTCGTTTATTGCTGGTACATTGTCCCGCTTCGGGGTGGAACCTAGATTGTGTGATTTGACAGACATTGGAGCAGTAGAGAAAGTAGTAGACAGTAATACCTGCTGCATTTATGTGGAGATTATCACCAATCCGCAGATGGAAGTGGCGGATTTACAGGCGCTCTCACGGATAGTTCATGAAAGGGGAATTCCTCTCATCGTTGATACTACGCTTATTCCTTTCACAGAATTCGATTCACATAGCTTAGGCGTAGATATTGAAGTGGTTTCCAGTACCAAATATTTATCAGGGGGAGCCACTTCCATTGGTGGTTTAGTAATTGATTATGGTACATGTCCGGGATTCGGTAAACGTATGCGTACAGAGATGTTACTCAATCTGGGAGCTTATATGACTCCTCATGTGGCCTATATGCATACTATCGGATTGGAAACATTGGACGCGCGATATCGGATACAGTCTGCCAATGCCGCTATGTTGGCTGGTAAGCTTCGCATATTATCTGCTGTCAAACGTGTGAATTATGTGGGGCTGAAGGATAATTCATACTACGCTTTGGCACAAAGACAGTTTGGTCCGACTGCCGGTGCTATGATTACGATAGACCTGGAAAGTAAAGAGGCATGCTTTGCTTTCATCAACCGACTGAAATTGATACGTCGCGCTACTAACTTGTTTGACAATAAGACGCTTGCTATTCATCCTGCAAGTACTATTTTTGGACCGTTTACTGATAAACAGCGACAGGACATGGATGTGTTGGATACGACTATCCGTTTCTCAATTGGTTTGGAGGATGTGGATGATCTGTTTGACGATGTCAGACAGGCTTTGAATAATAAAAAGGATTAGAAGCAAAAATCTGAAAGTCATACACGCAACTGTAAATATACCGCAAATATGGTATATAAAATGCCATTCATACGGGATTTATCAGCTTGTATATATCTAATACCTTTGCCCCATCATTTTAACAGTAAACAATAATGGGTAAAAGGATTCATTTATTTTTGCTTGCTCTTGCAATAGGAGTGATACAAGGGGCAGCACAGGTGACAACAGTGCGGGGCATCGTCACCACAGAAGAAGATGGGGAGCCGGTTATCGGTGCCTCAGTTATAGTGAAAGGAACTTCATTGGGTACCGTAACTGATGTCAACGGGAGATTTGAACTGAGTGGACTCCCGCCATCAGCCACCCGGCTGCTAATCTCTTACATTAGTCTGATGGCAAAAGAGGTGGCTATTGCACCACAGGTATCGGTAACACTGAAGAGTGATACGCATCTGCTGGATGAGGTAGTAGTAACGGCTTTGGGTATTTCACGCGAGAAAAAGGCATTGGGCTATACGGCACAGGAAGTAAAACAGAATGCTTTGGTGCAAGGGAAAGATAATAATCTGTTAAATTCGTTGAGTGGTAAGATAGCTGGTGTGCGTATTACCAATACACAAGGAGATGTTGGTTCCAGTCGCATCGTTATTCGTGGTGAAACTTCTATTGCAGGTGAGAATCAACCGCTTTTTATTGTGGATGGAATCCCAGTGGATAATTCGCAGCTTAATGCACGTTCCAGCGGACGCGATTTTAAAAATGCAATAGCAGACCTGAATCCGGAAGACATAAAAACACTTACTGTATTGAAAGGTCCGAATGCCGCTGCCCTTTATGGTGCGCGTGCTGCTCACGGTGCTATTGTCATCACTACTAAGGGAGGAGACAAAAGGCAGAAAGGGATAGGGATTACATTACATTCTTCCACGCAAGTCTCTTTTGTTGCTACCTTGCCGGAGTTTCAAAATCTTTTTGGACAAGGGGCAGGGGGACGGTTCAGTTATGTAGATGGCAAGGGTGCAGGTGTGAATGACGGGGTAGACGAAAGCTGGGGGCCACGTCTTGATATTGGTTTGTTGATTCCTCAGTTCGATAGCCCATTGGACGCTGACGGTAATCGTGTGGCTACTCCCTGGGTATCCCATCCCAACAATGTACGCGATTATTTTCGCATGGGTATTTCTACAAACAGCGGTATTTCTGTTGCCCGTGGAGACGACAAATACCAGTTCCGTGTAGGATATAACTACGAAAAACAAGTCAGTATCGTTCCTGATGCTGGAACTAATAAGACGAATATCAGCCTAAATACGGATTACCATCTGGCAAAATGGATTGTGGTGGGAGCTACGGCCAATTACATCGTTTATACAGCTCCCAGTTTACCGGGGTCAGCTACCCCCTCGGGCAGTAACGTACGTTCTAACAGTCCTATGCTTCAGTTCTTGTGGTTCGGACGTCAAGTGGATACGAACTCATTGAAGGCGGACTATACTCGCAACTGGAATTCAAGCTATTACGACAATCCTTTTTGGAGTGCTTCTTATAATACACAGAGTCAGGAACGTCATCGTCTGATAGGTGATCTGCATGCCGAATTCCGTCTGACAGATGGGCTGAATGTGCGTTTCCGTACTAGTACCGACTGGTATAATGACCGGAGGAAATCCAAAGTAAAATGGGGGAGTGCAGGTGCCGGTTCGCCTTACGGCAGTTATGCTGAAGATGCCTATACGGTGAAAGAGAATAACACAGAAGTATTGGCGACTTATATCAAACAGTTGAATAAAAATTGGGGAATTGACGCTCTTCTGGGTTTTAATGTACGTAACAAACAATATGAGAATAATTATCAGGCTGCTCCCCGTTTGGCGGTTGCTGATCTTTATACATTGACTAACTCGCGTGATCCGCTCATTTCGTCCAATGATTTCTACCGTTTACGGCAATATGGCCTTTACGGTTCCATACAACTGGATTACCGTCGTTGGGCTTTCTTGAATATAACAGGACGGAACGATTGGTCGTCTACACTACCTGTGGACAACAATTCTTATTTCTATCCTTCGGTGACGGCTAGTGTGTTGCTTTCTGAAGCTTTCGGATGGAGAAGTAAAGCTGTTAACTACCTAAAAATACGTGGAGGATGGTCTCAAGTGGGAGCAGATGCCAATCCTTATCAATTGGCAACGGTCTTTACTTCAGAAACAGCTTTCAATGGGAATCCACTTCAAAGTTCTTCTACCATTGGTATGAATCCGAATCTAAAACCGGAGAAGACGTCATCTATAGAAGCTGGTTTCGAGGCGGCTTTTTGGGACAATCGCCTATACTTGGATTTCACTTACTATAAGACCGATAGTCGTAATCAAATATTGAAACTAGCTACTACTGCTGCCAGTGGGTACACGTCGCAGGTGCGTAATGCCGGACATATCCGTAATCGTGGCTATGAAATACAATTGGGCGCTGTTCCTATACAAACATCGAAAGGGTTTCGTTGGAATCTGGATTTGAATTATGGTGCCAACAGCAGCAAGGTTGTCAAATTGGATGATGAAGGTTTGATTACGAGTTACCAGCTCTACTCGTCTGGTATTCAGATACTGGCTTCAGTGGGCGAAGCTTATGGAACCCTGTTCGGCACTTCATACGTGCGTGATGCTAATGGAAACGTTGTGGTGGATGCTAACGGTCTGCCTAAGATTTCGACCACTAATAAAACGTTGGGGAAGTTTACGCCCGACTGGACAGGCGGTATCAGTAACACTTTCAGTTATCGTTCGTTAAGTCTTTCTTTTCTGATAGATGCAAGTGTAGGTGGTTCTATTTTTTCCAACACTAATAAAACTGGAAAATATACCGGTGTATTAGCTAACACATTATCGGGCCGGGATGCCGAGCACGGTGGCTTGTGGTATTATACTGACGCCATGGGTAACAATGTACGATTATCAGAATCTCCTTCTTATTCCGTATCCTCTGATGGACTTTACTATGCCCAGGTCAATGGGCAATCCACCCGTGTGTATCAGGATGGCATTATGGTAGAAGGAGTGACGGAAAGTGGTTCTAAGAACGAAGAGGTTGTATCTGCCGAGAAATACTACCATCGTATTTACAGTATTGCTGAAGCTAATGTATATGATGCTTCTTACGTGAAACTGCGAGAAGTCGCTTTGAGTTACCGTCTACCTCGCTTGTGGACGCAGAAACTGCATTTGCAAGAAGCTTCCGTTACACTGACGGGACGTAACTTGTGGACTATTTATAAGAGCGTCCCTAATATAGATCCGGAATCGGCTTTGACTACTGGAAACGCACAAGGAGTAGAAGCCTATTCATTGCCTACAACACGTTCCTTTGGTGTGAACCTTTCCGTGAAATTCTAAATGTGAACTTTTAAATAATAGGATAAGATGAAAAGAAGAATATATTTTTTATATATAATATGGGTACAAGTGGTTGCCATTTCTCTATCATCGTGTGATGATGAATTGACTGATATCAACCGCAACCCCAATGCCACTGAAAATCCACAGCCGGCTTATTTACTTGCCGCTGCACAGTATCATGCCGCCAATCTTTATTGGGGAAGTAGTACGAACTATAATTCTACTCTGTTGTGGGTGCAACATTGGGCTAAAATACAATATACAGAGCCAGATTGCTATAATGTGGATAATGGCAGCTTTACCACTACGTGGGACACCGGCTATGCAACGCTAATAACTGACTTGAATGCTATTATCAGTTCGGAACTCGGAAATGATAATTATCGAGGGATAGCTACAGTGTGGCGTTCGTGGGTTTACCTGTTGCTGACCAATCTGTATGGAAATATACCATACAGTGAATATGCACAAAGTGTAACACCCGCTTATGATTCACAAGAGACTGTTTTGCGCGGGCTTTTGGAGGAGTTGATCGCTGCTGACCAGTTGCTTTCTACCACAGGAGGAACGGTAGAAGGGGATTTGATTTACGGAAATGATATTACCCGCTGGAAACAATTGGCCCACTCCCTACGGCTACGTATCGCCCTTGAATTAGCTGACCGGGATGAGGATACAGCGCGTCGGGTTATTGCTTCCCTTTGGGATAATCGTAACAGTGTAATAGATAGCAATGATGCTATAGCCCGTTTTGTTTTTACTTCTTCACCACAATGGAATCCATGGGCATCTGCTTTCAATTCACGTGATGATCAGCGGGTATCAAAAACGTTGATTGATAAACTGAATGAATGGAATGATCCGAGAATTGGAATTTTAGCCCAGCTACCTCAAGACGAAGGTGTGAAAAACTATGTAGGAGCTGCCAATTCCTTATCTGCTGATGCCGCTAATAATCAGGGATTTAATAAAGTTTCCCGTCCCGGTACTTATTTTTTGAAAGATAGCTCTCCGGCTGTATTTTATACGTATGCCGAGATCTTGTTTATCTTTGCAGAATCCGCTGCACGCGGCTGGATAACGGCTGATGCGGAAACGCTCTACTGCGAAGCTATTACTGCTTCATTGAATCAGTTTGGCATTATAGACAATCGTATAATCGATTCCTATTTACAGCAGGAGGCGATTCGGTTCGACGCCGCACATTGGTATGAATCTATCGGCTGGCAGAAGTGGATCGCTTATTATGGACAGGGACCCGATGCTTTCACTGACTGGCGCAGGCTCGGTTATCCCCAGCTTATCCCTGGTCCCGATTCCGTTTTGGGTTCCGGAGAGTTACCTCGTCGCTTTTTTTATCCCGTAACGGAACAATCACTGAATGGTAAGCAGTATCAGATTGCCATATCCCATCAGGGAGCAGATGAGATTACTACCCGTTTGTGGTTTGATGTAGCTAATAAAGAACGATGATACCTCCGTGTCTCCGGGCTGCAATATGCGTTTGAAAAATATCCGTTGAATTTAAAAAAACAGAATAACAATGAACACTGACATTACATTTATCATAGCAGATAATCAGGATATAACCAGAATGGGAATGTATGGATATATTTCCGCTATATTCAGTGGATGTCGCATGATAGATGTGACAGACAAGAAAGAGCTCATGCTTGCATTGGTAGAATGTAATGACAGTGTCGTTATACTTGACTATACACTGTTTGACATCAATGGTATAGAAGAGTTTCTTATTATAGAAAAACGTTTTCCGAGAGTTCGTTGGATATTGTTTTCCAATGAATTGAGCGAAGACTTTATTCGTAGGATGAGTATAGAAAGGAATATTGGTATGATTTTGAAAGAGAACTCCGGTGAGGAAATTCATTCTGCATTGATGTGTACAGCACACGGGGAGCGATTTCTTTGTCATCAGATAACCAATTTATTGATAATCGGTTCCGACAAACCGGAAATTCATTCTGTTTTGACTGTTACAGAGATTGACATTCTTAAATTGATAGCACATGGGAAATCTGTGAAAGAAATAGCATTGGAAAGAACCTCAAGCATTCATACTATTATCACCCATAAAAAGAATATTTTCCGGAAGTTGGGTGTGAATAATGTATATGAAGCAACTAAGTATACTTTACGCGCCGGGCTGATTGAAATGGTAGAATATTATATATGATATTCAGAAGAGTGTTAGGATAAGAGTTAAGAAGAATTTGTAGGCAGGAAAATTCTCTGTATCTTTGCCCGCATGGCAAAAAAAGGTGAGTTACATATAAGAAATAAGCACAATGGTCAGTATGATTTTCCATTGTTGATGGAAAATTATCCTCCATTAAAGAGATTCGTATCGCTCAATCCCCTCGGAATACAAACTATAAACTTTTTTAATCCGCAAGCGGTGAAGGCTTTGAACAAAGCATTATTGGTAACTTATTATGGCATCCGGTATTGGGACATACCGAAGCAATATTTGTGTCCGCCTATTCCCGGAAGGGCGGATTACATTCATTATATTGCCGATCTTATCCAGCCGAACGGAACAACACCGGATTTACCGGCAGGAGATGCTAATGGACAGAAGTCTAAATGTAGATGTCTGGATATTGGGGTAGGTGCAAATTGCATTTATCCGATCATAGGACACACTGAATATGGATGGACCTTCGTTGGTACTGATATTGATCCGGTTTCGATAGAAAATGCACGAAAGATAGTGACTTGCAACCCTGTGTTGGCTCATAAGATTGACTTGCGACTTCAGAAAGATAGTAAGAAGATTTTCGATGGAATTATTATGCCTGATGAGTATTTTGATGTGACAATATGCAATCCTCCGTTTCATAGTTCGCGTGAAGAGGCGGAAGACGGAACGTTACGCAAATTAAGCAGTCTGAAAGGTACGAAGATAAATAAAGTGCAGCTAAATTTCGGCGGGAGTGCGAATGAACTTTGGTGCGAGGGCGGAGAAGTTCGTTTCTTATTGAATATGATTTCCGAGAGCCAAAAATATCAGAAGAACTGCGGATGGTTTACGAGTTTGGTTTCTAAAGAAAAAAATCTGGAAAAGTTATATACCAAATTAAAATCGGTGAATGTGTCCGAATATAAAGTTATTCGAATGCAGCAGGGAACTAAAAGTAGCAGGATATTAGCTTGGCGATTTGCTACCAACTCATAACAATGAGTGAATATCGAACTGTTATTTGTTTAACCTATTAATTAAATAGAATATTATGGAAACCAATTACATCACTTTGACAAAGGAGAATATTGCAAACGAACATATATGCTGTGCTTTCTCAGATAAGAAATGCAAGGATAGTTATGAACTCAAAAAAGAATGGCTGAAGAAAGAGTTCGATAACGGCTATGTGTTCAGACGTATTGATGAACGGGCAAAAGTGTTTATCGAATACGGTCCTGCTGAAAAAGCATGGGTTCCGGTGAATGCTCCCAATTATCTGATGATAAACTGTTTCTGGGTGTCAGGTAAATATAAAGGTTGCGGACATGGTAAGGCATTATTGCAGTCTGCCATTGATGATGCAAAATTGCAGGGGAAAGATGGGCTTGTCACAGTGGTGGGCACTTCTAAATTTCATTTTATGAGTGACACGAAATGGCTGTTGCGACAAGGTTTCCAAACAATAGAAAAACTCCCTTACGGATTCAGCCTTTTAAGTTTGAAACTAAACCCGGCTGCTCCTGATCCTTCTTTTAATGATTGCGTGTTGAGCGGTGAGTGTCCGGATAAGGATGGAATAGTCGTTTATTATACCCATCGCTGCCCGTTTACGGAGTTTCACGTTCGCGGTTCTTTGGTCAGTGCTGCTAAGAGCAAAGACATTCCATTGAGAATAATTGAATTGGAAAGTATGGAACAGGCGCAAAATGCACCTACTCCGGCTACCATATTTACTCTTTTTTATAATGGCAAGTTTGTAACGACTGACTTAAGTGTATGCCTTGAAGGGCGATTGAGCAAAGCATTGGGCTGTGATTCAGGAGAATAGCTGACTTGGAACCATGTTACGTCTCTGATATGTTTAGCTAATGTTTCTTATTTTTATTTTGCAAATTTAAATTGTGTCTGCACGTTCTATGGAAAATACATACCTTTGGATCATTAATGATTAAACACGATTAAGAGTTTTATGCGTTTTTGGGTATGTATTTTTGTGCTTCTATTTGTACACAATCAATTTTCAAGGGCTGATAAAATTATAAATAATGACTCTTTGTATACAGAAAAATATATCAGAGATATTTATATTTCCAACCCCAAACGTGCTTTACAGTTGTTGGATGAGGCCGAAACCAGAAAAGCCTTCCCTCTGCGTCTGATTAATGAATTGCGCAGTTTGTCATATCGTAATATGTATATGAATAAACTAGCTTTTATGTATGCAAGGAAGTCGTACTTGCTTGATTCCATCTCTCAAAGAGAACCTAAGCACATGTTGAAGATGACGGTTTATTTAGCTGAACTTTCATCCATAATGAGTAAATATAATGAGAGCATGCATTATGCTCTTAGTGGAATTATGCAGGCTCAAAAACTGAAGGACAGAGAGGCGGAAGCTAGATTGCTTTTTTGCATAGGAGAGAATAATTGGAGGCTGTCATTGAAAGATGAGGCGTATAATTATTTTGGTCGTACGATTGAATTACTGCGTGGGTCAAAGGATATGAGAGAAATGATGCTGCTTTCCTATTATTATGGAGCAGAGATGGGATTTTTAATGACAGATTCCCGTATTGATGAAGCTTTGGCTCTTGCTTATGAACGCGAAAAACTTCTTAAAAAATTAGAGAAGGTACCAGAGGTTCCCGAAGGTTACATTGATGGTCAATATAGCTATTTATATGCAAATTTGGCCTATATTTCTTATTTAGAAAAGAAATATGCGCAAGCAGAAGGATATTATCAAAAATATCTGGCAATAAAAGAATCTCATACTCCGGATGGCAAGATGTATTCGATTCCTTATTTGATTCTTTCCAAACAATATGAGACAGTAATAGACAACTGTAAGGACTTTAAAGAATTGTTGAGAACACAGCGGGATACCTTGAACGCTCAATATCTTGCTGTACTTAATAAGGAAGTACAAGCATATCTGGGTATGAATCGTTATAAAGAAGCTGCAGAAATACGTGAAACCATCATTGCGATAACGGATAGCATTAACAGTACCGACAGGAAAAATGCTGCATTAGAATTGAACGCGATGTACGGTGCTTCCGAAAAAGAAGAATACATCGCCGAGCAAGCCTCACAGCTAAAAATAAGGAATGTTTCACTCTGCTTTTTGGCGTGTATTGTAGTGCTGACCCTGTTTATACTTTGGCGTTTGTGGCGTTTCAACCATATAATCGAGTATAAAAACAGGATGCTTGCCAAACTGATAAACGAAAAATTTGCCAATAAAAAAGATGGTAATCAGTTATTGGAAGTGTACGAGGAACAGGAGGTTTCATCAGAATTGGAACCGGAATTGATTTCTCCTGAAGAACAGGATGAACTTTTGGACGAAACAGACAAAGAAAGTGGGGAAGAAGAGGAGAACAAGAAAATATTCCAGGAATTAAATCATACAGTCGTTCAAAAACAGCTATATCTTTCTCCAGAGCTCTCAAGAGAAGATTTGGCGCAGATTGTACATCTGAATAATGCACGCTTTGCCCGGATGATAAGAGAATGCACCGGAACTAATTTCAATGGGTACATCAACGGACTGCGTATTAATTATGCGATCAAGCTAATGAAAAAATATCCTAACTATACCATACGTGCCATCGCTGATGAATCCGGATTTAATAGTGCCCCGATATTATATAACCTTTTTAAGAAAAAGACGGGAATGACTCCTTATGAATTTAAAAAAGCGCAGGACACATTGAGGAATTAAATAGTTCTACTAAACAATTTTCGTTTTTCCCGGTTTATCTATTGATAACTAAATATTAATGGAAATGATACAGGTAAGGATAAAGAGGGTTTACGAAGATTTTTCAGAAACAGATGGATACCGGGTGTTGGTAGATAAATTATGGCCACGCGGAATGAAGAAAGAATGGTTGAAATACGATTATTGGGCAAAAGACATAACACCATCCCCTACATTACGTAAATGGTTTCATGAAGATATTCCCGGACATTGGGGAGATTTTGTCACGCAGTATCAAAAAGAGCTGGATGCTTCTCCATCAATGGCTGATTTTCTGACTCTTATCAAACCACATCCGGTGATAACACTACTTTATGCTTCAAAAGAACCGGTGTATAATCACGCCCGAATTCTTCGTGATTATCTGGAAATGCGTTTGAGAGAGTGAAATTAAAGTAATTTTATCTGTTTACGCTTTCTGTCGTTCACTCAATTTCCTACCTTTGTAATCTAAATCAAAATCGTGTAATCATGAAGTATAAATTATTGGTTCTTGATGTAGACGGAACACTCCTCAATGATGCGAAAGAAATTAGTAAACGTACATTGGCTGCCCTGTTGAAGGTTCAGCAAATGGGAGTACGTATTGTGCTGGCGTCCGGCAGACCGACTTATGGCCTAATGCCGCTGGCTAAGATGCTCGAACTTGGAAACTATGGAGGTTTTATCCTTTCCTATAATGGCTGTCAGATTATCAATGCACAAAACGGAGAAATTCTGTTTGAACGTCGGATTAATCCCGAAATGTTGCCGTATCTGGAAAAGAAAGCCCGTAAAAACGGTTTTGCTTTATTCACTTATCATGATGATACGATCATAACGGATTCTCCTGAAAATGAACATATCCAAAATGAAGCCCGGTTGAATGACCTGCAAATAATCAAAGAAGAAGAATTTTCTGCTGCCGTTGATTTTGCTCCTTGTAAGTGTATGCTGGTGAGCGATGACGAAGAAGCATTGCTTGGTTTGGAAGATCACTGGAAGAGACGACTGAATGGGGCGTTGGACGTATTCCGTTCGGAGCCCTATTTTCTGGAAGTAGTTCCCTGCGCCATCGACAAAGCCAATTCTTTGGGTGCTTTGCTGGAGGTGCTAGGTATGAAGCGTGAGGAAGTGATTGCTGTGGGCGACGGTGTGTGTGACGTAACAATGATTCAATTGGCGGGGCTGGGTATAGCTATGGGACATTCACAAGACTCGGTGAAAGCCTGTGCCGATTATGTGACTGCTTCGAATGAGGAAGACGGAGTGGCCGTTGCAGTGGAGAAGGCTATCATATCCGAAGTGCGTGCAGCCGAAATTCCCCTTGACCAACTGAATGCGCAGGCACGCCACGCATTGATGGGAAACTTGGGAATTCAATATACCTATGCCGACGAAGACCGTGTGGAAGCAACAATGCCGGTAGACCATCGTACCCGTCAGCCTTTTGGCATTTTGCATGGCGGGGCTACTCTTGCATTGGCGGAAACAGTTGCCGGACTCGGTTCAATGATTCTTTGCCAGCCGGACGAGATTGTAGTAGGAATGCAGGTCAGTGGAAACCACATATCTTCTGCACATGAAGGAGATACAGTGCGTGCAGTAGGAACAGTTGTACATAAGGGACGTTCCTCCCATGTATGGAATGTAGACGTGTTTACTTCAACAAACAAACTAGTGTCTTCCATACGGGTAGTCAACAGTGTGATGAAAAAGAGATGACCGACGAAGAAATAAGTAATTTGACAACTATTGATGCATTTATTCAGCGGAAGCAGCCGTTTGCTGTTTACCGTATTCCCGGGGAGAAAGTTCCCCGTCTGTTGACACAGGCGGAAGGAGCGGTACGTCTGATATACGACCTGAAAGAACTGAATGGACAGAGAGGATTTGTCATCGCTCCGTTTCAGGTGAGTGAGACGTGTCCTGTCGTATTGATTCAACCCGATCAGTGGGGGCAACCTTTGCCGATTGACAATGATACGGCAGAAGAACGGGAAGTCGCTTTGCGGATGCAAGGACAAGAATCGTTCCTGACTTCTTCTACGGAGGAATATGCCTCCTGCTTTCATACCTTTATAAATGCTTTGCGTGATAATACTTTTGATAAATTAGTACTTTCACGTCATCTTACTATTGATAAAGTATCCGGTTTTTCCCCTTTATCTATATTTCGTGCAGCTTGCAGGCGTTATATTCATTCATATATATACTTGTGCTACACTCCGCAGACAGGAATCTGGTTGGGAAGCACTCCCGAAATCATTTTATCGGGTGAAAAAGATGAATGGAATACAGTAGCGTTGGCCGGGACACAGCCTTTGCAAGATGGTAAACTGCCCCAAATATGGGATGAAAAGAATCGGAAAGAGCAGGCTTATGTAGCTTCTTACATTCGTCGCCAACTCCTTTCGTTGGGTATTCATTCTACGGAGAACGGGCCTTATCCGGCTTATGCAGGTGCTTTGTCACATTTGAAAACAGATTTCCAGTTTTCTTTGAAAGATAACAAAGGTTTGGGAGATCTCTTGAAAGTGTTGCATCCAACGCCTGCTGTATGCGGTTTACCGAAAGAAGAAGCCTATCGGTTTATATTGCAGAACGAAGGCTACGACCGCCGCTATTATTCCGGCTTTATCGGCTGGCTGGACCCGGAAGGGCGAACTGACATCTATGTGAATCTGCGCTGCATGCATATTGAAGATGAACAACTGACTCTTTATGCCGGCGGTGGACTACTGGCTTCTTCGGAATTGAATGACGAATGGCTGGAAACGGAAAAGAAGTTGCAAACCATCAAACGGCTTATTGCAACGCCTCCTTTAAAATCATAAACTACTAATAATTATCATCATGTATACAGACAAGAAGAACATACTCCAGTTGGTTGCGTTGCTCGAGGCGCACGGGATTACTAAGGTTGTGTTGTGTCCGGGTAGTCGTAATACGCCCATCGTACATACTTTGTCTAATCATCCGAACTTCACCTGTTATGCAGTGACGGATGAACGGAGTGCCGGTTATTTTGCCATTGGTCTTGCGTTGAATGGTGGTAAGCCTGCTGCTGTGTGCTGCACTTCCGGTACTGCATTATTAAATCTTCATCCGGCTGTAGCCGAAGCATTTTATCAGAATGTTCCTTTAGTTGTCATTTCAGCAGACCGTCCCGCTGCCTGGATCGGACAGATGGATGGACAAACAGTGCCGCAACCGGGTGTGTTTCAAACGCTGGTAAAGAAGTCGGTCAATCTTCCGGAGATTCATACGGAAGAAGATGAATGGTATTGCAATCGCCTGGTGAATGAAGCTTTGCTGGAGACGAATCATCATGGAAAAGGGCCGGTGCATATCAATGTTCCTATTTCCGAACCACTGTTTCAGTTCACTGTAGATACGCTCCCGGAAGTGCGTGTGATAACCCGTTATCAGGGATTGAACGTCTATGACCGTGATTATAATGATCTGGTCGACCGGATGAATAAATATCAGAAGCGCATGATTATCATCGGTCAGATGAACCTTATCTATCTGTTTGAAAAAAGATATATCAAGTTATTATATAAACATTTTGCCTGGTTGACGGAACATATCGGCAATCAGACAGTTCCCGGTATTCCGGTAAAGAATTTCGATGCGGCACTTTATGCCATGCCCGAAGAAAAGATAGACCAGATGGTTCCCGAATTGCTGATTACTTACGGAGGACATGTGGTTTCCAAACGATTGAAGAAGTTTCTCCGTCAGCATCCGCCTAAAGAGCATTGGCACGTATCGCCGGAGGGTGAGATTGTCGATTTATACGGCTCATTGACTACAGTGATCGAGATGGACCCGTTTGAATTTCTGGAGAAGATCGCCAGCCTGCTGGATAACCGGACTCCTGACTATCCCCGTGTATGGGAGAATTATTGTAAGATTATTCCCGAACCGGATTTTGCCTATTCGGAGATGTTGGCTGTCGGTACATTATTGAAAGCTTTGCCGGAGTCCTGTGCATTGCATCTGGCAAACAGTTCGGTAGTTCGTTATGCACAACTATATTCAATTCCTTCCACAATTGAAGTTTGTTGCAATCGGGGAACAAGTGGTATTGAAGGATCGTTGTCTACCGCTGTCGGTTATGCGGCAGCTTCCGACAAACTGAATTTCATAGCTATCGGAGATCTAAGTTTCTTCTATGATATGAATGCGTTATGGAATATCAACGTCCGTTCCAACCTGCGTATCCTTTTATTAAATAACGGAGGAGGAGAGATTTTCCATACTTTACCGGGATTGGATATGTCGGGCACCTCACATAAATTTATTGCAGCAGTTCATAAAACGTCAGCCAAAGGCTGGGCGGAGGAACGTGGTTTCCTTTATCTGCAGGCACAAAATGATGAAGAGCTGACTGAAGCAATGAAAACTTTCACCCAGCCGGAAACTATGGAACAACCTGTGCTCCTGGAAGTGTTTACCAACAAAAACAAGGATGCACGTATGTTGAAGAATTATTATCATCAATTAAAACAAAAATAAATTATGCCAACACAAAGAGAGTGGACAACCATCAGAGAATACGACGATATTCTTTTTGATTATTATAATGGAATTGCCCGTATCACAATCAACCGTGAACGTTATCGGAATGCATTTACCCCGACTACTACTGCCGAAATGAGTGATGCATTGCGCATTTGCCGTGAAGAAGCGGATATTGATGTGATTGTAATTACCGGAACCGGTGATAAGGCATTCTGTTCGGGAGGCGACCAGAATGTGAAAGGACGTGGCGGATATATCGGAAAAGACGGTGTGCCTCGTTTGAGCGTATTGGATGTGCAAAAGCAAATCCGTAGTATTCCGAAACCTGTGATTGCTGCCGTGAACGGCTTTGCCATTGGTGGCGGACACGTGCTCCATGTAGTATGTGATTTATCCATTGCTTCGGAAAATGCCATTTTCGGTCAGACAGGTCCTCGCGTGGGTAGCTTTGATGCCGGATTCGGTGCATCTTATCTGGCGCGTGTGGTAGGACAGAAGAAAGCACGTGAAATTTGGTTCCTTTGCCGCAAGTATAATGCACAAGAAGCATTGGATATGGGATTGGTGAATAAGGTAGTACCTTTGGAACAGCTGGAAGATGAATACGTGCAATGGGCGGAAGAAATGATGTTGCTTAGTCCATTGGCTTTACGCATGATTAAAGCGGGATTGAATGCCGAACTGGACGGCCAGGCAGGTATTCAGGAGTTGGCAGGTGACGCAACATTACTTTATTACCTGACGGATGAAGCACAGGAAGGAAAGAATGCGTTCCTGGAGAAACGTAAACCGAACTTCAAACAATATCCGAAATTCCCTTAAAATAATAGGCTAATGAAAGACTGATTGTGCAGTAATTAGCAGATTGAAAAGATATTCATTATGGATTGTAAGATAGATATTATTCCCCGGTTGCTTCATTTCAAGCAACCCGCGGGAACTTCCCGGGGAACATATACTACACGAAAAGTCTGGTATCTTCACTTTACTTCTCCTGATTTTCCGGGTAGAGTGGGAATTGGAGAATGTGCGCCTTTGCCTGCGTTAAGTTGTGATGATCTCCCTGATTACGAAGATATATTAATAAGAACTTGCCGGCAAGTAGAGGAAGAACAGGGAAAATTGGATAAAGATGGTCTATGCAAGTATCCTTCCATCTTATTTGGCTTGGAAACGGCTATCTGGCATTTCTTTGCAGGGAGTTGGGCTTTGTCCGATACGGCTTTTTCACGTGGAGAGGTAGGGATTCCAATCAACGGCCTGATCTGGATGGGAGATTTTGAAAACATGTTATCCCAGATCGAGAAAAAGATGGAAGCCGGATTCCGTTGCGTCAAACTAAAGATTGGCGCTATCGACTTTGAAAAAGAATTGGCATTACTACGTCATATTCGTACCCATTTCTCTTCTAAAGAAATAGAGTTGCGTGTAGATGCAAACGGTGCTTTCTCTCCGGGTAATGCAATGGAAAAACTGAAACGTCTGTCGGAATTTGATTTACATTCTATCGAACAGCCGATCCGTGCCGGACAATGGGAGGAAATGGCCCGGCTCACTTCTGAATCTCCGTTGCCGATAGCATTGGATGAAGAGCTGATAGGATGCAACACGCTGGAAGAAAAAAAGAAACTGCTGGCAACCATCCGTCCGCAATATATCATCATTAAACCATCTCTCCACGGAGGAATATGCGGAGGGGATGAATGGATTATGGAAGCGGAAAAGCAACATATCGGCTGGTGGATCACTTCCGCTTTAGAGTCCAACATTGGTTTGAACGCTATCGCCCATTGGTGTGCAACATTCAATAATCCGTTGCCACAAGGATTGGGAACGGGTATGCTCTTTACTGACAATATAGAAGTGCCTCTTGAAATCAGAAAAGATTGCCTGTGGTTTTGTAAATGATGGTATTTAGTGGTATTTAAAGGATATTCTGATGATATTTGATCGACATCAACAGCGCTTGCTACTGGAAGGAAAAGAATACACTTTTGAAGATATAAGCCAACTGATAGCACGAGGAGCAGAAGCTCATTCTTCTGCTTATTGGGATTTATATCTTTTCCTGAACGAATGGTTTAATGATTCTCCTGTTATTACAGTTCATACATCGGGCTCCACGGGTATACCTAAAGAACTGATGGTACGCAAGGATCAAATGATGCAAAGTGCACGTCTGACTTGTGAATTTCTGAATTTGAAGAAAGGTGAGTCGGCATTATTATGTATGAATCTTCGTTATATCGGTGCAATGATGGTGGTCGTACGTTCATTGGTTGCAGGCTTGAACCTGATTGTTCGTCCTGCTTCCGGTCATCCGTTGGCGGATATAAAAGAATCTTTGAGATTTGTGGCAATGGTCCCATTGCAAGTTTATAACACGATGCAGGTTCCCGAAGAAAAAGAGCGATTAAAACAAACGGATATTCTGATTATAGGAGGCGGAGCCGTTGATGAGGCTCTGGAAACGGAGATAAACCATCTTCCGACTGCCGTTTACTCCACTTATGGCATGACTGAAACTTTGTCGCATATTGCCCTTCGTCGTCTGAACGGAGCATCGGCTTCAGAACATTATTATCCATTTCCTTCAGTAAAATTGTCTTTATCCGCAGAGAATACATTAATCATTGATGCCCCTTTGGTATGTGACGAAACATTGCAGACCAATGACATTGCACGTATCTATCCCGATGGAAGTTTTATGATTCTAGGCCGGAAAGACAATGTGATTAACAGTGGAGGAATTAAGATTCAAGCAGAGGAGATGGAGAAGTTGCTCCGCCCGTTTATTCCTGTGTCCTTTGTCATTACTTCAGTTCCGGATCAGCGCTTAGGGCAGGCTGTCACTTTATTATTGGCAGATCAGCCCGATATAGAAGAAATCGGAAATAAGTTGCGGGAAATATTGGAACCTTATTATCGTCCCAAGCATATATTGACAACAGAATCCATTCCGCAAACAGGGAACGGAAAAATAGACCGTGTGGAGTGCCGTAATTTGGCTCAACAATTGTTGGCAAGTACTCTCTAAAGAAAGGCAAGTCGTAGAGAATCAGTGGGTCATACAACTTGCCTTTTAAGAAATGAAGAATTAAATGGAGTTATCTGTTTCTTATTTTAATGAGTCAACCTTAGATTCCGGTGCTTTACCGGTATCTTTTGATTCATGTTCCGATTCATCATTTTGTATATAAACTGTCCGTGTCGGGAAGGCGAAGTCAAGACCCGCTTTATTGAAGGTATCCAGAATCTCCATATTCATATTCGAAGTCACCCCTAATATGTCTCCTTGTTTTTCAATAAAGTAGATATACATGATGACAAGTGCGGAATCCGAATATTCCGTAAAAACAGCAACCACATCAGCAGGATTGGAAGAAACATTCTCCACTCTTTTCGGAATGGCTTTCAGTAATTCCAAAGCTTCTTTCATTTTTTCAGCGGTTGTGTCATAAGTCAGTCCGAGATTAAGGACAACCCGTCGCATCGGTTCGGAAGAGATGTTGATGATAGAAGAATCGGTAATCTTATAGTTCGGGAAAGTGATGATGCGCTTGTCATAGTTCATGATTCGCGTGCTTCGGATGCCTATATCGACAACTGTTCCTTCAAAGTTATCGAAACGAATTGTATCTCCGATATTGAACGGTTTGTCTGTCAGGAGCGTGAAAGCACCGAACACATTCTTTACGGTGTCTTGCGCCGCTAAAGCGAATGCGATACCACCGATACCCAGAGTCCCCAGCAATGCACTGATGTTGACACCGACATTACTCAAAGCCATCACAAGACCGATAATCCAGACAACAACCAGCATCGTCCTTTTGATAATCGGCAGCATTTTGTTATTCTGACCGTCACGGTGCCCCCAGTAAACCTGAAGTAAACCGCCGAATAAACGGGCAAACACCCAGGTGATATCCAGCACAATCAGGATGCGGTAAATGTTGTCGACTACCTTTACGAAGCTGTCCGGATAGACCAGCCGGTGAATAGCTATCCAGATGCCCAATAAGATAATAGCAAATTTAATGGGCGGTTCGAGAGAATAAAAGATAATATCGTCCAGATGATTCTTAGTCCGGTCTGTTAATGGTTTAAGTACCTTTTTGCTTAATAGCGATATCAGTTTTACGAGAACAATCGCGGCAACAATAATAAGTATGGAAATAATCCAGTTCTGGATGGAATTTCCCCAAATTTCATTTTCTAACATATTCGAGTTGATTTTAATTGTACATCATGATAATTGTTTTGACTTAGTTTCTATACAGGATCAGAGCGGAAGAAGCTGCGATGGAAACATCTCCACCCGGCAAGTGCTCCTGGCTGTCCAAGTTGATTTGCCCATCTTTGCAAACCACTATCCAATCCTGTTCGGGAAGGTGAATGCCCGCCTCATTCCGGTTGCCATTATAAGCAACTAATATTTCTTTCCACATATCGCCATTGGCATATTCACCCAATGTATAAGCAATGATACCGGAATTTCCCGTATCAAGGAAATGCAGCCATTGTTCCAACCCTTGTACTGTTGGAATGCGAAAGGCCGGATGTGCTTTACGCAATGCAATCAGCCCTCTTATATAGTCGAAAATATCGCGGTTTTGGGCTTTTAAAACCCAGTCAATACGGTTAACGGAGTCGGAAGACTTGTAACTGTTTGGTTCCCCTTGCTTGTCTTGCATGATTTCTTCGCCACTACGGATGAAAGGTATTCCTTGTGAGGTCAGAAGTACTGTATGTATTAATTTGTCGATAGCGGGTAATTCTTCTTCCGCATGTTCACCCTGTACGGATAGCTGAAGTTTGTCTACCAAAGTATATCCGTCATGGCAAGAAACAAAATTGACCATTTGCGAAGGAGCACCGGCGTAAGGGCCGTCACAATAAAGTAAGCCGTCATAATCCACCTGAGGATGTCTTGTGCCGCCGACAATTCCGTATTTTACCGGTTCGAAATGTCCGTTTATGTTTCCGGAAGCATATCCTGGTTCCTGTTCATCAAACGTACTTCCTTTCAAGCCGTCACGAAATTCATCATTGAAAACGGCAATGCCTTCCATCTGCCCTACATTCTCTTTGACTGCCCGTTGTTCGAAAGGCAGCGGGGAGTCGGCAGCCGCCCAACCTTCGCCATAGATGAAAATAGTCGGGTCGATTTTCAGCAATTCTTCTCTAAGGCGGTTCATTGTTTCAATGTCATGTATTCCCATCAGGTCAAAGCGGAAACCGTCGATATGATATTCTTTTGCCCAGAATTTCACTGATTCAATAATGTAACGACGGACCATTTCACGTTCCGAAGCTGTCTCATTCCCGCAACCGGACGCATTGGAGTAGGAGCCGTCGGAATTATGCCGGTAGAAATATCCTGGAACGGTTAAATTGAAATTAGAATGCTCCGTCGAGGCAGTATGATTATACACTACATCAAGAACAATACGGAAACCTTTCTCATGAAGGCTTTTAACCATTTCCTTAAGTTCCCGGATGCGGGCGACAGGATTGGCAGGATCAGTGGAGTAACTTCCGTCCGGCACGTTATAGTTTTTGGGATCATATCCCCAATTATAACTGTTTTCTTCTAAGCTTGTTTCATCTATTGTGGAGAAGTCGAAAGAGGGTAGGATATGGATATGTGTTACACCTAGTTCTTTCAGATGGTCTATGCCGGTCGATTGTCCGTCAGGAGTTTGAGTTCCGGGTTCGGTCAGGGCGAGAAACTTTCCTTTATATTCAATTCCCGAGTCCGGATCAATGCTGAAATCACGGTGATGCAGCTCATAAAGAATAATGTCCGAATACATTTTTAGTTCAGGCGCCCGGTCTGATTCCCAACCTTCGGGATTCGTTGCATTCCAGTCAATTACAGCCGCGCGGTTGCCGTTGATGCCGACTGCTTTTGCCCAAATGCCGGGTGTTTCGTCCAGCCATTTTCCATCTTTTTCTATCTGGAAAGTATAAAAAGAACCTTTCAAGTCACGGTTGACACGGGTACGCCACACACCGTCGTCGGCCATTTCCATTTCGATTTGTTCTTCCGGTTTTCCGCCTTCTCCGGACGAATACAGGTTTAATCGGACGTTGCCGGCACTGGGAGCCCAAAGTGTAAATACGGATTGTTTTGGAGTATAGACCAACTCCAAATCATCTCCGTAATAACACGGATATTTGTCATACGAATCCAATTGATCCGCGGACGGATGATTTTTCAATTCTCTCATGCATTCTAAT
>OOBO01000069.1_pt1 | contig 82341 bp, 60 predicted proteins | sample 1671031 | NCBI WGS metagenome assembly OOBO01 (sample SAMN06348115, study PRJEB24527) | human gut metagenome | biome: human gut; feature: ankylosing spondylitis patient; material: feces | host: Homo sapiens | place: China | collected 2015-10 | reverse complement strand
AAATTGTCTTATAAGACATTTCAAATTGTCCTATAAGACAATTTTTACGGGGTTATAGGCGTGTTCCGGGTGGCGAGGCCGGGCGAGAAAGAAAAGCGGCGGGTGCAACAACAATTGCATCCGCCGCTCCATCATGTGCTCTCGCCTTTTACTCGGTAGGAGTTGCAGGTGTGTGTGATACGTACACGGCCACACCCTGTACCAGGCCCTTGTAGGTGTTCTTGGTGGCAAGAACCTTCAGAAGATCGCCCTCGTTGACACCCAGAGTGCCGAACTTCTTGGTCTCGCCATTCCATCCAGTGGAGCATCCATAGATGTAGAGTTCGGTAGTACCGTCGGTCAGACCGAAGTTGCCATAGGTTTGCAGGTCAAACTTAGTGAAGGGTTCGGTGGGCTGTATCACAGTTCCCTCGATGTAGTAGTACTTGCTCTTGGCTGGGTCATCAGGCAGATTCTTGAAGTCTGCCAGGCTGATGGGATCTACATGCACCTGTGAGATGTACTTGCTGTCCTTCATCTGCACTGCGCCATTGTATATGTTCACGTTGCCCTGCACGGTGACTACGCAACCCTCGTTCAGTCCGAGGCTGGCGAACTGCTGTTTCTCGCCTTCGGGAGTCAGCACACCATGCACATACACTTCGCCGGTAGCGTCCTTGATGTAGATATTTCCCCACTGGTCATTCTTTATCTTGCTGATGACACCAGTGATGCGCACGGCAGGACTATTGGCGTCCAGGGTCAGGAACTCTGCGCAAGTCACGTCGCGCACCGAACCTTCCTGGCTTACCTTCACCTTCACTGTGGTAGATACAACGCCCTTCTTGTTGGCATCATACTTCTCCGAGGTGAAGTTCAGCGTGGCAGAACGGCCTTCGGATGTGTTCTCTGTGCAGATGAGGTGCACGATGGCTGTGTCGGCAGGGTTCTGCTCCAGCTTGGAAGGAATGCCTGGAATGAAATCCTGGCCATTGTATGAAATCCAGTTCTTGCAGTCTTCGGGGATGTCCAGTATGCATCCGCTGCCCTTGTAGGCAATCTTCACGTCGAAGTTACCGCCCTGCTTGTCCATGGTGATATCCTCTCCGATGAGCTTTGCCATCCATTTCTCGATGCTGATGACCGTCACATCCGTCAGCTCGACAGTGCCGTTGTGGGTCTTCTTGGGACCGACAACTTCCACCACATCGCCTACTTCCATGTTCCAGTAAGAGAAGTTCTTGGTCTTTCCCTCGTTGTCCAGAGTACCCCAGATGGTAATCTGTCCGGTGTTGTCCTGCAATATCCAGTTGCCATACACAGTCTGTGTGATGGCTGCCACAGTGCCCTTCACACGGAATGACTTGCCGTCGGCACCTGCTATCACATCGGCACATGTGGCCATTGAAGCCTCCATGCTGCCCTGACGCACCTTGAGGTATTGCACCTTCCCGTTGCATGTGATGGGCAGTTCTGCCTCTCTGCCATAGGCACAGGCAGCGGCTGACACCTTCATGGTGGTCACTCCCGCAGCACCCTCGGAGGGCGTTACGGTAATCCAGTCAGGCTTTTTGAGCCATGTGGTATCCTTGCCTCCTGTCTTGTTCTTGCTAATCTTGGTGATGATGCTGTCCAGCTTCCACTCGCCTTTAGCCTCCACGGTGATTTCTATCTCACCGCCTTCTGAGGGTATGGCAGCAAATGTGCTGCTCAGTTTGACCACATCCATCGAGCCTATCACCTCATTCTCTGAGCATGATGCAGCGAGGAAGGCCCCCAGGCATAGTCCTAATATATGTCTCAGTTTCATGTCTTCTATATCTATGTTAATTGACTGGTTGTGTGTGTCTGAAATCTCAAAACGGGTGACGCACATCAGTTGAACATATACTTCACACCGATGGACATGTACCAGCACTGGCCTACGGCGTGGTTGGGAACGAATGTCTTGATGTCCTTGCTGACTGCTGTGGGTGTGGAGAACACTGCATAGCCGTCGGCGTCAGTGTGCTCATACTTCAGGATACGTCCCTCGTTGAGCTTGCTGTTCATGTATTTGCTCACGCCCCAACTTGAGTTGAAGAGGTTCATCAGGTTCTTGATGTCGAAACCAAGCTGCAGTGTGTTCATGCTCTTGCCGGCCTTGATCTTGAAGTCATGCTTGTAGCTCACGTCCACACGGTGCACCCAGGGGCTATATACACTGTATGCTTCGGCGTATTCACCCTGATGGTTCTTCAGGTAGCTGTCGCCGTGCACATAGTCCATGAAGCGTGTCTTGTCGTCCTCTGATGCAAAGCGGAACTCGCCGTTCTGCACTTGCTTGTCTGTGGGAATGTAGAGAGCGTCATAGGCATAGCCGTCTCCGTTCATGTCGTTCTGCAGCATATAAGAGTAGTTGTAGCCGCCGCGCCAGGTCTCATAGATAAGGCTGTAGTGGTTGTTACTCTTGTCATGTCCGGTGAGCGATGCGATGAATCGGTCGGGGGTGATGTTGTATGCGTTGTGCAGATTGATGTTGTTGGGACCGCTGATGGTGGGCACGTAGGTGAATGCAGACTCGGCGTTGGAGCCGGGCATGCTGGTGAGTTCCTTCTTCACGCTGTGTGTGTAGGATGCCATGAAGCTCAGGAAGTCCCATGGACGCATGTTCACACTCACGTTTGCACTCCATCCGTAGCCCTTGTGAGTGTTCTCCAGCACGAATGCCTGCTTGTTGCCGGGAATGCGGAACACCTCTGGATAGATGGGGCGGTTGTCTGCTCCGTTCCAGCGGGCATAGCCTCTGGTGTCGGTCATGCTCCAGTCAGAGATGGTGACATCGTTTACAGCCTTGTTGAAGATACCCTCTGCTGTGATGGTGAAGGGGAAGCTCACGGGCAGCTGGTAGTCTATGGCCAGTGAGGTCTTCCACACCTGAGGCATCTTGAACTTGTTGTCCACGGCAGAGATGCTTGATGGCACGGTACCCTGCTCTGGAGTGATGTTTGCGGGATAACCCAGTGAGATGAGCTTGTCTTTCAGTGCAGCGATGGTAGCATGCCCGTTGGCATCGGTCACGAGACCGCCTGCAAACTCACCCATAGTGAATCCGCGCTCGGAGGCGTTCTTGCTGTTGATCTGTGCCTGGTACTGTATCATACCCGAGTTGGTGGGCATGTTGGTGAAGAACACCAGAGGCAGACGGCCGGAGAAGAGGCCTGTGCCGCCGCGCAACTTCAGTGTCTTGTTGCCCAGAATATCCCAGTTGAAGCCCACGCGGGGTGATACGCTCACCTGTGCATTGGGCCACTTGCCGGTGTCGATATGGCGTCCGCCGTAGTTGAGATCGTAGATGGCTTTGTTGGTCATGAGGTCTCCATTGTCAAAGAAGAGTCCGTCAAGACGCAGTCCATAGGTAAGCTTGAAGTTCTTGGTGGCGTTCCACTCGTCCTGTGCATAGATGCCGGCCTTGTTGAAGGCTACTCTTGCCTTGGGGTCGTTGTCGCCTCCATAGCCGTAGGTCAGGCATACCACCTCGGGTGCAGCTCCGTTGATGAAGTCATCCACGCTGCCATAGCGGTAGTAGCCGGTACCGTTACGCATGTACTGGTTGTCGGCCATCTGGTACTCGTAGGATACTCCGCCGGTGATCTTATGACGGCCGGTGGTGTAGATGAGCTCGTCCTTGAGGTTGAAGATATTGTTGTGCACGGCATTGTTGTAGCTGAACAACTCGTAGCCCAAAGACATATACTGGGTGTTGGTGTTCGTGCCGTCCTGGATGTCGATGAAGGGGAACTCGGCCGAGTTACTGCCTCGCACATCGTCTATCTTGGAGAATGTGGCGAGGAACTGATTGGACAGACTGTTGCTCAGACGTGTGTTCAAGTCCAATGATACAGAGTGTACGTTCTTCTCCAGACTGTACATCGAGTTGGCAAAAGGCATGGAGTACAGGCTCGTGCGCGAGAATGCCGAACGTGTTCCACCGTCCATGGAACTGGCGTTAGGCATCACCCAAGAGGAGTTGGTGGTGTAGTTGTAGCGCACGTCCAGACGGTTCTTGTCGTTGATGTTCCAAGTAATCTTGGCCAGCAGTTTCTTGTTGTCGGCGTCGGCAGGGAAGCTGGTAAAGGAGCCGGTGTTGTATCCGTACTTCCGTGCCACATGCTCCTGCACGCGCTCCATATCAGCGATGGTGGTGTAGGACTGGTATGCATCGGCATTGCCCACGCCGTTTTCTGATGCACGCCAGGGTGTACCTGTGCCAGGGCTCTTTATCAACTCGCCGTTTACAAAGAAGAAGAGCTTGTTCTTGATGATGGGACCAGCCAGTGAGAAGCCGTATGTGGTGGTGCGATCCTTGTCGCGTGAGCCAGAGATGAACTCTCTATCTACGGCATCACCACGCATGTTCTCGTTCTGGTGATACACATAGGCCTGACCCTTGAAAGTGTTGGTACCGCTCTTGGTGATGGCATTCAGGGCTCCACCGATGAAGCCTGTCTGACGCACGTCAAACGGAGAGATCACCACCTGCAGCTCCTCAATGGCCTCCATGGAGATGGGGTTGCCGCCGCCGGGGAGAGTGCTGCTCAGGCCGAAGTTGTTGTTGAAGTTGGCACCGTCCACAGTGAAGTTGGCCGTACGGCCGTCGCTTCCCTGGAAGGTCATGCCGTTTCCGCCGTAGGGTGACAGACGGGTGAAGTCGGTCACATTGCGGCTCACTGTGGGCATGGCAATCATCTGCTCGTTGGAGATGTTCGTGCTTGCGCCCGTGCGCTCATAGCTGAACTTCGATCCCTTGGCCGATACCATCACCTCCTGCATTTCCTTGGCTGTCTCGCTCAAAGTGGTTTTCAGGTTGAAGGTTTCGCCCAGCTGCAGGTTGATACCACCTATCTTCTGCTCGGCAAAGCCGATACACCTTACGGTCACTTCATACGGACCTCCCACGCGCATACCGTTGATGGTATATACGCCTTTGTCGTTGGTGACAGCTCTGTAATGAGTGCCCGATGGTTTGTGTACCACATCCACGGTGGCACCAATTACCTCCTCGCCGTCTGCAACCACCGTGCCTGACAAGCTCGAGGTGGTTACCTGCGCCATGACAGAAGACATGAACGTCATCAGCAAGGCAAGAAGAAAAAGCAATCTTTTCTGCATAAACTAAAAGTTTAACGTTAATTGATTGAATTGACATGTGAATCATTTTCACGGCACAAAAATATAAAATTCTGTTAAATGTGTCTAACAAATGTTGTTGCAATTGCATGACATTATAGAAAAAATGTTGTTCTCGAGGCGTTTTATCATATTGGCCCAGTGGCAGAAGTGTCTTTTTATGACAAAAATAAGTCGGCGCGGGCTGTGGGGAGGCTGTGTGGATTCCGTTCGGAAAAGATAGCATTTCGCTCATAAAGTGCTTTTCCTGGCTTTGAAGCTCGTCTTCCTTGCCGGTCAAAAGTATTTTGATAGGCGCAGGCGACTGCGGCAAATATCTTCAGGGAGGCGAACTCAGGGAACATCCAAGCGCAGATATGCATCAATCCCATAGCGCTGCGTAGCCCGATGCACCGCGCTGCGATGGCCGATGCAGCGTGCTGCGATGGGCTTCGCAGCGCACTCTGTCTGTCGGCCTTATATACAGCCCTGTGAAGAGGAGCACAGAAGGGCGCTCTCTTCACAGAGTTGCCCATTCTCCGAAAGCCGTTTGGGAGCGCTTGCCCGATACCGCCTGCCTCTCAACTCTCCTCACCAGGCATTGGCCGTTTAGCCCATTTCCCCTTCCCTCGCTATCTGTTTCATACGAAGAAAAGCCCCACTCCTCGCTTGGAGGAATGGGGCTTCTGTTGGGGATTTGCTTTTCTTGCTCTCTGCTTCCTGTTGTATCCTGCGGGCAGAGCGGGAGAGTGGGGGAGATGGGGTTACTTGCAGTTCTTCTCCTCCAGTCCGTAATGCTTCTTGTGGTCAAGGTGCAGCAACTCCAGAGCAAGCAGGATGCTGATGATACCGAAGAAGGCAAAGATGAGCATCGTTTGGGTGTAGTTGGTCACGCCATCGGCACCGGTATTGAGCTGGTTGATGCGTCCGATGCCCATGGGGATGAGGCTCAGGCCGATGTTCTGTATGAAGAAGATGATGGCGAAAGCGCTTCCCAGCTGCTTCATGGGGATAATCTTGGGCACCGAGGGCCACATTGCGCTGGGCACCAGAGAGAATGCCACACCCAGGAGAATCATGCCTGCAATGGCCATCCACCACTCATTGAGGGCTGGTATGGCAAACAGCACATGCACCAGAGTGAGCAACATGCTGCCCAGGAGCATCAGTACCACGCCGTGTCCCTTACGGTCGTAGATGCCGCCGAAGAGGGGTGTGAGGAAGATGGTGCCAAAGGGGAGCATGCCGGGAATGCTGCCTGCCCAGCTGGCAGAGACGTTGTACTTGTCTATCATCAGTTTGGTGGCGAACTTCAGGAAGGGGAATACGCCGCCGTAAAACATGAGGCAGAGGAAGCATATCACCCAGAAGCCGGGGTTGGAGAAGATGGCTCCCAGATCGCTCAGATGGAACTGCTCGTCGTCTCCCTCTGCTGCCTCGCTGCTTGTTTCGGCGCAGTTCTTCACGCTGTCATCCAGCTTCTTGTCCAGCACGCAGTAGTACAGATAGGCAAAGGTGGCTACGCACAGCAGCACAGCACCCAGTGCTACGCTGGCATTCACACCGCCAAAGTGCTTGGCTATAGGCAGGGCAAAAATGAGTGCCATAGCTGTTCCCAGACGGGCGGTGGCTACCTGCACGCCCATGGCCAGTGCCAACTCGTGGCCGGTGAACCACTTGGAGATGACCTTGCTGACGGTCACACCTGCCAGTTCGGCTCCTATGCCGAAGATGCTGAAGCCCAGTGCTGCCACCAGGTTGCTGGTGTGCGGAGCGTCAATCTTGATGATGAAGAGGTCCAGATGGAAGTTCTCCACCACGGCATTGGGGTCGATGTGGCTCACTGCGTACCACTTTACAGAGGCACCCACAATCATCAGAGCGCAACAGAGCAGTCCGGTGAAGCGTACACCCATGCGGTCGAGGATGATGCCGCCAAAGAACAGCATGAGCAGGAATACATTCATGAGTCCGTAGGCTCCAGAGAAGAAACCGTACTCGTTAGCGTCCCATCCCAGGCCTTCGCTGAGCATGGATTCCAGTGGTGACATCACATCGGTGAAGAAGTAAGCAAACATCATCGTTCCGCTTACTATGCTGAGAGCCAGCCAGCGCATGACTGCACTGTCGCTGAGTTTTGCTTTCGCAATTTGATTCATTGGTCTTTATTTCTTGTTTGAAAAATGATTTGTTGTCGGGTTTGCTTTGTCTGCCCTCGGCGGGCAGCTGCTTCGGTGGCTTATTTCTTCAGCCAGCGGTCCAGCCAGCGGAAGAATGTACGCTGCCACAGAATGCCGTTCTGGGGCTTCAGCACCCAGTGGTTCTCATCGGGATAGAGCAGCAGTTCGGCAGGAATGCCGTGCATGCGTGCTGCGCTGAATGCGCTCTGTCCCTGGCTGTGCAGTATCCGGTAGTCCTTCTCACCATGTATGCACAGGATGGGGGTATCCCATTTATCCACGTACAGATGGGGGCTCTCGGCGAAAGCCTTTGCATTGGGATTGCGGTCGGGAGTGCCTCCCAGATCCCAGTTGGCAAACCACATCTCCTCGGTCTCATAGTACTGCTGGGTGGTGTTGAAGATGCCGTCGTGGGCGATGAATGCCTTGAAGCGCTTGTCGTGATGGCCTGCCAGCCAATACACACTGAATCCGCCGAAGCTGGCACCCACGCATCCCAGGCGGTCCTTATCCACATAAGGCTCCTTGCAGATGTCGTCGATGGCTGACAGATAGTCCTGCATGCACTGTCCGGTGTAGTCTCCGCTTATCTGCTCCAGCCATTCCATGCCGAATCCAGGCAGACCGCGGCGGTTGGGAGCAATGATGATATAGCCGTTGGCAGCCATTATCTGGAAGTTCCAACGGTAGCTCCAGAACTGGCTCACGGGGCTTTGAGGGCCGCCTTCGCAGAACAGCAGAGTGGGGTATTGCTTGTTCTTGTCGAAGTGAGGGGGATAGATTACCCAGCACAGTTCCTTCTTGCCGTCGGTGGTCTCCACCCATCGTTCCTCCACATTGCCCATCTTGAGCTTGGAGAGTATCTCGCGGTTCTCATAGGTAATCTGCTTGACCACAGTGCCCTTGCGCTTGATGGGCGTGAGCAGGTACAGGTCGTCGGGCGAAGAGATGCTGTGACGGTTGGCCAGCAACTGCTTGTTGCCGGGCAGTGAAACTACTGTCCCGTAGTCGAAATCGCCAGTCGTGATGGCCTCCACTTTACCTTTCAGATTGGTCTGATACACCATCGAACGTGCCTGCCATACTCCTACGAAGTAGAGCGTCTTGCTGTCTTCGGCCCATGAGAAGGCATCCACACCGCTCTCAAACTCCTCGCTGACGTATGTCTTCTTGCCGCTCTTCAGGTCCATAACGCACAGGCGGGTGCGGTCACTCTCGTATCCGTCGCGCTTCATGCTCTTCCATGCCAGCATCTTGCCGTCGGGGCTGAACTGGGGATCCTGGTCATATCCGGCATTGATATCCTCTGTGCTCTGGTTCTTGGCCTGCTTCTCCAGGCTGCACAGCGCGTCTGCCTCAGGCTCGGTGTAGCCTGCGGGCTTGCACACATTGGTGGTCTCGCCCGTTGACACATTATATATATATATATCGGTATCGGTGCTTGTGGTATAGGCTACGCCGGTCTTCTTGCGGCTGGTGTAGGCTATCTGCTGTCCGTCCGGGCTCCAGCAGAACTGCTCCGAACCGCCAAAGGGAAGCACTGGACACTCGTAAGGCTCACCCTCGAGCAGGTCTTTCATCTCGCCCAAGGCATCTGCGCCCACAGGTGCAAGGAAGATGTGGGGGATAGTCTGCACGTACTGGTCCCAGTGGCGATAGTTCATGTCGGTGATTACCAGTCCGGTGGCCAGGGGCAGATCCTTCTCTTTGGCCTTGATGCTGACTGTGCTCTCCACCTGGCGGATGACTATTACCTGCTTGCCGTCGGGCGAGAACTTGAAGCCCTCAATGTCTCCGGTCTTGGACAACTGCTTTCTGTCCTGTCCCTCGCAGTCCATTGTCCACAGGTCGCCGCCTTTCAGGAAGGCGATACGCTTGCCGTCGGCAATGAATGTGGGCTCCACTTCGCTCTCCTGGCCAGTGGTCAGGCGCTTGCGTCTGGTGCCGTCTATGCCGATGGTGAGGATGGCTGTGCGGTTCTTGTTGGCTTGGATGTCGGGCGTGCTCAGTGTATATACCACGCGGTCACCCTGTGGCGAAACGGCAAAGCTGCCCAGCCTGTGCATGCTCCACAGTGTTTCGGGTGTCATCAGGTCATTGGCCGTCATACTGCTTGAAACGGTAAGAGCAGCCCCCGTGAGGGCTGCTGCTATGATAGTTTTTATCTTCATGATTGGTAAATGATTACTTCTTTGCGCGTCGGGCTTGCTCCTCCTGCATCTTCTGCAGTGCTTCCAGGCGGGCTGCCATGCCCGATGTCTTCTTCGGGTCATTCTTGTGCTGCTGCTTGTAGGCCTCCAGTTTGGCCAGCAGTTTGGCGTCGTCGGTGGTCTTGCGCAGATACCACATGATGAGCACGCTGGTGAGTCCGGAGAGGAAGTAATAGTAGCAGAGTCCGCTTGAATAGTTGTTGAACATGAAGAAGAACACCACCGGCATGATGAGCATCATGTACTGCATGGTCTTCATCTGCTGTGCTTGCTCGCCGCTCATCTGGTCCTTCTGCTGCCTCATGCTTATCCATGTGTTCACGATGTTGGTAAGGCAGAAGAGCAGACAGAATATGCTCAGGTGGTCACCGATGAGCCACAGGTCCTTGTTCCAGCGCAATACATCGTCGTAGGCACTGAGGTCATCGGCCCAGAGGAAGCTTTCTCCACGCAGCTCGATGGCGTTTGGCACGAAGTTGAAAAGCGCCACCCAGATGGGCATCTGTATGAGCATAGGCAGGCAGCCACCCATTGGACTCACGCCGTACTGGCTGTATATCTGCATCATCTCCTGCTGTTTCTTCATCGCATCATCGGGATTGGGATACTTGGCAGAGAGGGCGTCTATCTGTGGTTTGAGCACTCGCATCTTGGCGCTGCTGATGTAGCTCTTGCGTGTGGTGGGATATACCAGCGCCTTCACAATGACTGTCAGCAGCAGAAGCACGATGCCCATGGGCAGACCGAATGAGGTGAGCCAGTCGAAGAGGTTGAGGATAAACCAGCGGTTAATCCACTTCAGGATGGGCCAACCCAGATTGACCAGATCCTCCAGTTCCAGATCCTCCTTGGCTGAAGACAGCTTGTTGTGGTCCTGCAGGGTGTGGAACTTGTTGGGACCGATGTACATCTGCAGGTGGGTGGCCTCCTTGCCTGTGGGGTCGAAGAATGTTTCGGCCTCTGCCTCATAGGTCTTCAGATAGCCGTTCTTCTTGTCTTCGTCGGGTGTGCTCTTCAGTTCAGCACCCGTGAAATCCTGCTGTGCGATGAGTACCACGCTGAAGAACTGGTTCTTGAAGGCAACCCAGTCGAGAGCCTCTTCGGGTTTCTTGGTATCCTCTGATGTCTCCTTCAGGTGTTTTGTTCCCTCTCCCTTGCGCTTGTAGGTGAGGCAGCTGTAGCGGTTCTCAAAGTCGTAACCCTTCTCCTGCTGCACCAGATGGTCGGTCCAGTTCACTGTGAGCGTCTTTGTCTTGGGCGCAAAGAAGCCGGCCAGCCCCTCCACCTTCACGTCCATATCCAGCATGTAGCTGTCGGGACGAAGGTTGTAGCTGATGGTCAGCTTCTTGCCGTCCTGCTCGAGCACCATATCTACGGTGCTGTCGGTCTGTGCTGTGGGGGTGAAGCAGTAGTCGTCGGTGATGATGTTGTCCGACTTGCCTGCCAGCGAGAGTGTCATGTGAGCGTCCTCGGGAGTGAGTATCTGCACGTTCCCGTTGCGTCGGCGGCTCTTGTAGCCCAGTATTTCGGCGCGCTGCACCATACCGCCCAGTGTGGAGAGAGTAAGCTCCACGCGGTTGTTCTTCAGGATGATGTCTTCACCCTGGGATGCTCTTTGTGCGAAGAAAAGCGATGTGCTGTCGGCACTCAGCGCGCTGTTCTGCAGCTCGTTCTTCTCCTTGATGGCCTTTGCTTTGGTTTCGGCCTGCTGTTGCTGTACTGCGGCTATGCTGTCCTGACGAGCCATCTCGGCGAGTTCTTCCTGCGAAGGGCGGCTGATCCAGTTGAATCCGATCAGCACCAGGGCTATCAGCACGAAGCCTGTAATTGTGTTTTTGTCCATGTCCTTGTTGGGGATATTTTTATTTTTTGTTCTCTATGCAAGCTTTCACGAAGCTCATGAACAGCGGATGCGGCTTCAGTACCGTGCTGCTGTACTCGGGATGGAACTGTGTGCCTATGTACCATTTCAGGTTGGGTATCTCTACGATTTCCACCAGGTGGCTCTCTGGGTTGAAGCCCACACACTGCATTCCATGTGCTTCGTATTCCTTTATATATTTATTGTTAAACTCGTAGCGGTGGCGGTGACGCTCCCTGACGCACTCCTGATGGCCGTATGCCTCCCAGGTGCGGCTGCCTTCTCTCAGTTGGCAGTCATAGGCGCCCAGACGCATGGTGCCGCCCATGTTGGTGATGTTCTTCTGCTCCTCCATGATGTCTATCACGTTGTGAGTGGTCTTCACATCCATCTCGCGGCTGTTGGCATCCTTGTAGCCCAGCACGTTGCGTGCAAACTCTATCACCATCATCTGCATTCCCAGGCAGATGCCGAACGCTGGCATATCATGCTCGCGTGCATATTGTGCGGCGATGATTTTGCCTTCGATGCCTCTCTGGCCGAATCCTGGGCAGATGACTATGCCGTCCATATCCTTCAGCAGTTCGCCCACGTTGTCAGCCGACACATGTTCGCTGTTGATGAATTGCGTCTCCACCTTGTGGTCATTGTAGGTGCCGGCGTGAGCCAGACTCTCCAGTATGCTCTTGTAGGCATCCTGCAGGTCGTATTTGCCCACCAGACCTATGCGCACTATCTCCTTGGCATTGCGCCTGCGCTCCAGGAAGTTGCGCCATGGACCCAGCTGCGGTTTCTCGCCCACGGGGATGTCCAGTTTCCTCAGGATGGCAGCATCCAGCCCCTGATCCTGCATAGCCACTGGCACCTCGTATATGCTGGGCATATCTTCGCTCTGTATCACGCACTCCAGCTCCACGTTGCAGAAGTTGGCCACCTTCTTGCGCATATCGTCGCTCAGGTGATGCTCGGTGCGCAGCACCAGTATGTCGGGCTGGATACCCTGGCTCTGGAGCTGCTTCACGCTGCTTTGAGTGGGCTTGGTCTTCAGCTCTCCTGCTGCATGCAGATAGGGAACATAGGTCAGATGCACGTTTACGGCGTTCTTCCCAAGCTCCCATCTCAGCTGTCGGATGGCCTCCAGGAAGGGGGCGCTCTCGATATCGCCTATCGTTCCGCCTATCTCTGTGATGACGAAGTCGAACTTCTTGTCGTGGCCGAGCAGTTGTATGTTACGCTTTATCTCGTCGGTGATGTGCGGTACCACCTGTATGGTCTTGCCCAGATAATCGCCCCTGCGCTCCTTCTCTATCACGTTCTGGTAGATGCGCCCGGTGGTGATGTTGTTGGCCTTGGTGGTCTGTATGCCGGTGAAGCGTTCGTAGTGGCCCAGGTCGAGGTCCGTCTCCAGACCATCTACAGTCACGTAACACTCCCCATGCTCATAGGGATTGAGCGTTCCAGGGTCGATGTTGATGTACGGGTCAAACTTCTGGATAGTGATGTTGTAGCCTCTGGCTTGCAGCAGTTTACCTATCGAAGAGGAGATTATACCCTTGCCCAGCGATGATACCACACCGCCGGTCACGAAAATGTACTTTGTCTCTGCCACTTCAGTAAAATATTTAATCAATCCTTGAATTAAGTTGCAAAATTACTAAAATTCCCTCAAAAGACTTTCCTCTCTGCTCTTAAAATGACTATCTTTGCAGAAAATTACAGTCAAGGATGAAGATTCTGCTTACGCTTCTGCTCGTTGCCATGCCTCTGGCAAACCTTTCTGCGAGGAAGGTTCACACGGAGAACACGGTGATGGAGGTGAAGCCCGACACCCTTATGGTCATCACACAACTGTACCTGCAGAGGCTTGACAGCCTGGGTAGGGAGCGGGATTCGCTCAACACCATTGTGCCGCAGCTGGTGCCCAATGGATATTATGCGCACGTGCTCACTACTCCCACCCTCTTCTCGTCGGTGCTGGCGCAGATGATGTCGGGCGTTGATTCGGCCAAGGTGGCGGGTGACAGCCAGTTGCGCAGAGCTTATGCAGGCAATGTGGCACTGGCACGCATGTATGTGCAGGCTCCCTGGCTGGTGACGCAAACCGAGGCTACCATCAAGCAGCAGGGCGCTTTCCGCGAGGATATCACAGAGAAACTGAAGACCGATGACCGCCTGTCGGACAAGGTGAAGGGAGGTAGTCTCACACCTACAGTGGATGGCGATATCGTGGTGGTCACGCGAAGACCCAACTTCTGGAAGGTGACGGGCAACACCTCGCTGCACTTCACCCAGTCGCATTTCTCGGACAACTGGGCTGGCGGAGGCGAGAATGCCTACACGGGACTGGCTACGCTGACCCTCAATTTCAACTTCAACAACCAGAAGAAGATAACGTGGAACAACTCGCTGGAAGCACGCTTGGGCTTCACAACCAAGAAGTCGGACAAGAGCCGCGTGTTCCGACCCAATACCAACTCTCTTCGCTTTACCACCAACTGGGGTTATCAGGCGGTGAAGAACCTGTATTACTCTGGCCAGATAAACATGTCCACGCAGATAGTGCCTAACTATAGGGAAAATTCCGATGTGGTGCAGTCTGACTTCCTCTCTCCTCTCGACGTCACCATAGCTCCTGGTATGCGCTATACCATAGCGTGGGGAAAGAAGAAGAAGTTTACTGGAAGCCTCAATATGGCTCCGTTGGCCTATAATATAAGGTATGTTGATCGTGACCTTTTGGTTACCAACTACGGTGTGAGACCAGGGCATAACTCGAAGCACAGCTTTGGTCCCAACGTCACGCTCAACACGGGGTGGCAGATATTCAAGCCCGTTCACTGGTCGCAGAGACTCTTCTGGTACAGCAACCTGCACATGACTCGCATCGAGTGGGAGCACAACTTCAATTTCAGCATCAACAGGCTGATGAACGCTTCGCTCAATGTATATCCCCGCATCGATGACAGCTCGAGGAACAACAAGAACAAGAAGGGCAAGTACATCATGTTCAAGGAGTACTTCAGTATGGGCTTCAATTACAACTTCTCCATGTAACCGCGATCCGCACCGCGGCTGGGTGTGCGGGATTACTCACAAAGCCGCCTCGGAAGGGGCAAATACTCACACAAGATATATACACCATGCAGATAAAATCGGCAGAATACACCATCAGCAGCGCGCTGGTAAGCCAGTGCCCCAAGACCGACTTGCCTGAATATGCCTTCATAGGCCGAAGCAACGTGGGCAAATCCAGTCTCATCAATATGCTCACCAATCATAGCAAACTGGCCAAGACGTCGGCCACTCCCGGCAAGACCATTCTCATCAACCATTTCCTTATAAATAAGGAGTGGTTTCTGGTCGATCTCCCAGGCTATGGATATGCCAAGCGAAGCCAGAAGGACCAGGATAAGTTTGAGCGCATGATAGACGGCTACATCCTCGAGCGCGAGCAGATGTGCAACCTCTTCCTGCTCATCGACATCCGTCACTCTGCTCAGGCTATCGACCTGGAGTTTATGACCTGGCTCGGAGAGAACGGCATTCCCTTCAGCATCGTGTTCACCAAGGCCGACAAGCTTCCCAAAACCAAGGTGCTGGCACAGGCCAAAGCCTATATGAACAAGCTGCGCGAGCAGTGGGAGGAACTTCCCCCATACTTCGTCACCAGTTCGGAAACCCGCCTTGGCCGCGATGAAATCCTCGCCTACATCGATTCCATCAACAAGGGAGTCTGATTTAATCTATGCAGAGGTTATTTGCTTGAGGTCCGCTTGTACTCTCTCTATCTCAGGATACCCATTTGTGTGGGTTGCTTTGTCAAGGATGTCTGACTTGAAAGCGACATTTGCGTTCCTGCACAGCAGGGTGCCGATTTGAAGAACCAATTTGTATATCTGATGGCCTTGGGTATGAAGGTAGGCATTTTCTTCATTCAGATACTCGTTTGTCATCATCGCTGGTCGTTGTAGAGTCTCAAGTGCTTCGGCAAACAGAGTTTTAACCTTTTCAATATATGCCTTTCCGTTCTCTGCGAGTTCTTCTCGCCTGGGCTGAAGAGGAAGGCATGTATTGAACTTCCTGATATTCCATTGCTGGTTCAAATTGGGGTCTTGACTATAATAGATAAGGTAAAGGAGTGGCTTGTACATAGCAGCAGAAAGGTTCTTGAGGAAGATTCTGAAATCGAATTCAGCGTCAGAAACCAATGTCGCAAACCTATTTTGGAGATAACCGGCTTCACAGAAATGGTTCTCCCATGAATATGCATACGTTTGGGCAATTTTGTTCTCTGCGGTAAGTCCCTCTTCTCCTCTTAGCTGACGCAGGTCGCTGTCTATACAGATAAAGAATCGCTTTGTCAGATAGGGCTTGTAGCGAAGACATTGTTCACATCCTCTTGTATTCGTTCCTTTGCCGTTCTTGGAATATGTGATATAGTGATACGTTGAAGGATGCGCGTTCTGCAATTGGTGGTTCCAGAATTGGATGTCCTCAGCATCTTCCAAATGTACGACAGCTTTGATGCTCCTGTCGCGCAATGGAAGATTGTTGTAGTATCGTGCTTGGTCTTCGGTTCTGTTCATATGTCCCTTACTTGGCAGGAGTCGTTACGTCTTCCATGTAGATGATTCTATCTCCCCATCCATCGCCAAATATGCTTGGAGAATGTGTAGTGATAAAGTACTGTGCGTTTGGATTAAGTTTTATGAGAGTGTTGATTAGCTCATATTGCCAACTGATGTCAAGTGAGTTCTCGGGTTCGTCAAGCAATACGTATGCTTCTTTGCCTTCCATAAGGAATACACGAAGTAAGATTAGGAGAACTTGTTTCTCTCCGGAAGACAGTGCATCAATGGGTAAGATCTCCCCTTTGGAGATGACATTGAATTTGTTCCCCTCTATCTCAATGCTTTTGCAAGTGTCCTTGAACAGTTTGTTTACGGTCGAAATGAACTCATCGACACGTGCTTTCATCGTGGCTTGCTTTTCTGCAGGAGCATCAATCATTGCCATGCGCTGGTACATCATTGATGGGCCTGTCTTCATGTCGAACATGTAGAATTCAAGTTCCTGGGTCAATGCATTGGCAATCTTGCGTTTGTCACGCATGATGAGATTGTCAATGGAGGGTACATATGCAATCTGGTTCTTGTCGTTGAGCTTTTCGAGAGCATACTTGTAAATCCTGTTGAGCAAAGTAGTCTTGCCGCTGCCGTTGATGCCAACGATGATATTAACATCTTCATTGGCTATGAATTGGACATTGAACTTGCCCCAAAGACAAGTTGAGAATTCTTTGATTTTGGAGTATGACATAGTGCCTGGCCTTTTGGGCTGCTCTTTGTCTGGCAAGAGCATGCTTGATTTCTTATCTTCGAGCAAAGATAATCATTTTTCTCTATAGTGTCAAAGAGCCATGTGACTTTTCTTTGAGAATTTGTCTTCTTGATGTCTTCCTCTTCGTTTCTGTAGTCTAATCTTGTTATTCCTGCTCCAATATCATCGTACAATCAGTCTGGCCTTGTTCCCTCGGCTGTGCTCTTTTTCTCGCTTATTGTCCTTGCTTTATGCGTCCATAGTGTGATGGGCCAATTTGGACGGAAAAATAGTTGCAGGATTATGGTGTTGGTTGTGTAATTCGAGTTCCGGGAGTTCCTGACTCACCGTTTTACGTCCATAATAATGTCTGTATGAGCAAGCTCATCAGATTTGTCAACCACAGCTTCTGGCACTTCTTCATCCATGATGTTGAAGTCTCTCGTAATGACAGCAACCAGTTTAAGAATGGCAGCACCCATATCCTTTCGCCGATGGTAATTACGATGCTGTGTACAAGGAAGCCAAATGGTGAACAAGGAGATGAAGGCTCCTTCGGCACTTCCTGTATGTCTTCAAATCAGGAAAGGAGTCATCTTCCACCGTCCAACCCAAGGCTGGACGGTGGAAGAAGCAAGCTTACTTTGCCAAGTCAGTATATATTCTCTGACCGTCCAGCCTAGGGTTGGACGGTGGAGACATACAGTGCACCCGCCCAGGAGGCTAAATGAATCCTGCACATAAGACTTCTTCTTCTCACCCACAAATAGAGTAGGCCGGCATTGCCAATACCAATCTGCCCCTTCCTTTCCTTAAAGATGACTTCCCGAGACCGTCTTCAGGAGTAAATCCCACGAGCCTCAAAGAATTATGGCTTCATGTCCGAGCAGAGTCTATTTTGATTTTTTGAAATACAAGTTCTTGGACACATCGTCTTCTTGAACACATCGTCTCCAAATCTTTTGCGGATTTCTGATTTTGTGGCATCGTCTAGATTATCACAACAATAGAACGCTCCAAAACCAATTGTTGTGACGCATGGCTGGATGGTGATATAGGTCAGACTTTTACAGTAATCGATACGATATGGTCTTGAGTTTGAGGATATTGGAAAACTCGACGCACATATCAGAGCTATAGATGCTAATGGTATAGACTTCTATGATAGCATTCATGAAGTTCCAGAAAGGGATAAAGAAGTCATTAAAAGATATATAAATTTTAATCATTAATTAGAATTGTTTCGGGCATAAACTTGCGTAAAATACAAGTTTATGTCCGAAATACTACAACAGATTTAAGCCATATTCTTATAGCTTTGTGATTATGTCCCACAACTCATCGTAGTTTTTCACCACATCGTATGTGACGGTGGAGTTGGAGATGGTGGCGAAGTGACGACGGGCACATTCAATCTTCACGCTTTCAGCACTGCGGTAGTCCAAAACTTCGTCGTCGCTATAGCCTTTGGTTTCGGCTACGAAATAGACGTGCTTGATGTCAGTCCTATTCTGACCATATTGATGAAACTCCTGTTTACGTAGGAAAGTCTTGTCAAACATTCCGCAAACGATTCAAACAGCATATAGATGGTGACAAACTCTTCTTGCACAAGAAAGGTGAATTGTATGTACGTCTGGGAAAAATCGTTGAGCCGCAGAGTCTTGCTACCTATGAGAAAGAGGAAAGAGGATATGATAGACTGCTATTAACCATTGAAAGTGGGTTAATCACAGAATTACGGAATCTCGGGTATAAGGTGATGCGAAATTTGACTAATGTGCAACAAACAAATACTTATACCCTATGGTATAACCTAATTATACAAAATAGTGGTTATCGTGGGTTGTTACCATCGGAGATAGACAATAGAACTCACATTATTGGATAAAATGAATAGGAATCATGTATATAGGTATATAGGGCATTGCTGATATTGCCAATATTTACTTCTTGTTCCTCAGGTAAGGAAAAATCTTTAGATAATGACTGGTACGATTATTACACTCCAGAAAGAATTGTGGAAGGAAGTGGTATAAAACTTCCTGAGTATGCGGTAAAGTATAGTATCGATGATAAAGGACTTGCCGAAGATGGAAGGGGCCAACAAGGTTGGCTCTTGGAGATGAAGAAAACTTTTCCTCAAGAGCTTTTGGACAGTCTGGTCTAAAATGACGAGCGTTGGGACTTCCAAGATGACGCGCGGCAACAATATTTTTTCTATGAGAAAGTAAGCGGAACAGAATGCAGAACAATATGTATAGGAAAAGGCAATGATTCTATTGTGTCTGTCTGCTATGAATGGAAAAAGTAACTTGTCCCACTCTTTCTGCTTGTACCGAAGTTTGGTGTAAACGTCCGTGGCCAATTAGAAGAACGGGCAGGCACCTCCCGAAAGGAAATTCTTGTCTATTTCCAGAGATGAGATGCGTGGATCGAGGTAGATATGTTCTTCCTCGACTCTCGTTTTCTCTTGGATGGACACGTACATGAACGGCCAGAATAGTTCACACATAATGTTTCATGTACGCAATAGGCAGCATCCTGTCATGTGGGGGAATTTCAGCGATGATTTCGTTGTGATGGACTGGCGATGAGGCAGGGGTGGCGGGAGAAAGCGGCCATCCCCCTCTGCGCTTGGTGCTGCAGAGGGGGATGGATGGTGTTGGGATGCAGCTGTGATTAGAGCAGCTGGTTCATGCGGGCGATGTATTTGCCCAGGATGTCGAACTCGATGTTTACCTGGGTGCCTACTTCGAAGGTGTGGAAGTTGGTGTGCTCCCATGTGAAGGGGATGATGCATACCTGGAAGGTGTCGCTTGTGGGACGGCATACGGTGAGGCTCACGCCGTTGACTGTCACGCTTCCTTTATCCACGCAGAAGTATCCCTGGCGCACGGCTTCCTTGCTGCTCTCGTATTTGAAGGTGAACTGATGGCTTCCTTCCTGGTCGTCGATGGCGATGCAGGTGGCTGTCTGATCTACATGACCCTGCACGATGTGGCCGTCCAACCGGCCGTTGAGTATCATGCTGCGCTCCACGTTGACCAAATCACCCACCTTGAGCTGTCCCAGATTGGTGCAGTTGAGTGTCTCGCGCATGGCTGTTACGGTATATTGGCCGTCCTTTATCTCCACCACAGTGAGGCACACGCCGTTGTGTGCCACGCTTTGGTCTATCTTCAGTTCCTCTACAAACGGGCACGAGAGGGTGAAGTGCACGTTGTCCTGCTCTGTTCTGATGGCCTCCACACGGGCCATTCCTTCGATGATACCTGAAAACATAGTCGTATCTATTTCCTTGTTATGGTTTCTTTATTATTCTCGGTGTACCCCCAATAGGGCGTTGAGGACAAAGGTACAGGTTTTTGCGGGAACTGTACCAATTCCTTTGCCAAAAAACACCAACTGGCTGTCTCTATAGTGTCAACGGGCTGCCACTTGCATCGCAGCACGCTGCGCTCTCCCTTGCAGCGCGCTTGCTTCGTGTGGTCAGTGCTATACCAGCCAAGATGAAGGTCATTCGCATGCAGCTGGAAGGGAATATGGTGTCATTTGACTATTGACTACGTGGGAGAGTTGGGACTTTGTTCCCGGCTCACTAAAGAAGTAATCCTGGAATTCCTGTCGGTCTGTGCATGGGTGCCGAGGCTGCCTGCTGTGAAGCGGGCAGGTACCTGTTGTATATCGAACATCGTGGTGCATGGGAAGGGGTATAGGGGAAACGTGTGGAAGTTATGCCCTTTCCATCGAAAAAAAAGTCAAAGATTGCTTAAAAAGAACAACACTCTGTTGCCAGTATCAGCAAAAGGGGATAAATTTGCAGAGAGGTTAAACCCATGGCTGCAGATGTGGTCATACATTCGACAAGAAATCATCATTTGACGAGAACAATGGAAAGACGAACAATGGCAACCTGTGCTCTGGCTTTTTGCTGCGTGATGGCAGCGAAGGCACAGACGGCATGGAACCTGCAGCAATGCATCGATTATGCGTTGACCAACAACATTCAGATTCAGAAGAACCGCATCAGCGAGCAGCAAGGTGAGGTGGCTCTTTGGCAGGACAAAGGCGCTTTGTTTCCCAGTTTGAGCTTCTCCACCAGCCACACCATGGGCTACCGACCCTTTGAGGAGGGAACCAACATCGTGCAGAACGGTCAGGTGACCAACACGAAGAACAAGGTGACCTACCAGGGAAGCTACGGACTGAATGCGCGGTGGACAGTGTGGAACGGCGGAGTGAACCAGAAGAACATCGAGAAGCAGAAGGTTCAGAACGAAATCACACGCCTGAACACCGAGCAGAGTGAACTTACCATCCAGGAGCAGATAGCCCAGTTATATGTACAGATAATGTACACGAAAGAGGCTGTGCAGGTGAATGAGAAGTTGCAGAAGACGGCTCAGAGCCAGTATGAGCGTGGTGTGGAGATGATGAATCAAGGGCAGATGGCCAAGGCAGATGTGGTGCAGCTGGAGGCACAGCTGAGTAGTGCACGCTATGATGTGACCAGCAGCCAGACTCAGTTGCTCAACTACAAGCGCCAGCTCAAGGCTCTTCTGGAACTTGATCTCAACACCGAATTCGATGTGAGCGGGCAGATACCTACCGACGAACAGGTGCTCGCGCTGATTCCTAGTGCACAGGAGGCTTATGCCAAGGCTCTTGAGAGCCGTCCGGAAATAACGAGCGCCCAGTTGGCCATCGATGCTGCCAATATGCAGATGAATATTGCCAAGCGCGGATATTATCCATCGATTAGCGTATCGGCAAGTCTGGGTGACAGCCATTATAGTGCCAGCCGCAACGACGTAGGCAAGCAGATGAAGGACAATCTGAACCTGAGTGCGGGCGTGACAGTGAGTGTACCTATATTTGACAACCGCAGCAATCGCTCGAATGTGAAGTCTGCCCGGCTGGAGCAGGCCAATAGCAAACTCGACTTGCAGGACAAGAAGAACACGCTGAGCAGTACTATCGAGCAGTATTGGATAAGTGCCAACAGCAACCAGCAGAACTTCCTGGCAGCCCGCGACCGCGTGAAGAGCCAGGAGGCCAGTTATGAACTGCTCAACGAACAGTTCCAGAACGGACTGAAGAATACCGTGGAGGTATTGCAGGGAAGAGACAATGTGATAAGTGCAGAGCAGGATTTGCTGCAGAGCAAATACACAACGTTGCTGAATGTGCAGTTGCTCAAATTCTATACAGGCGAACAGATAGCCCTTTGACAAACGATTAAAAAGAACGATACAGGATATGAAGAGGACAAATAAGTGCGTGGCTTTGGCAGCAATGATGCTGCTGGGGGCTGCGGTGATGACAGGATGTTCCAAGAAAGCAGGCTTTACCTACAGCGAGGCAGAAGCGGCCAAGCAGGATATCGTGAACAGTGTGACGGCTACAGGTACCATTGAACCCGTGACAAGTGTGGATGTTGGTACGCAGGTGAGCGGTGTCATCAGCAAACTCTATGTGGATTACAACAGCGTGGTAAAGGCGGGCGAGGTGATAGCCGAACTGGATAGGACCAACCTGATGAGCGAACTCAGCAGCGCGCAGGCAAGCCTCAAGAGCGCACAGAGCGAACTTGACTATCAGAAGACAAACTATGAGCGTTACAAGACACTCTATGACAAGGGACTCATCAGCGCCAATGACTTTGAGCAGGCACGTCTTTCATACGTACAGGCACAGCAGAAAACCCAGCAGCAGAAGGAGAGTGTGAAGAAAGCGCAGACCAATCTGGGATATGCCACAATCACCAGCCCCATAGACGGAGTGGTGCTTAGCAAGGAGGTGGAGGAAGGTCAGACTGTGGCCTCAAGCTTCAGTACACCTACTCTCTTCAAGATAGCACGCGATTTGACTGACATGAGAGTGATAGCCGATGTGGATGAGGCTGACATAGGTGACGTGAAGGAAGGCCAGCGCGTAACCTTCACCGTGGATGCCTTCCCCGATGATACCTTTGAGGGACAGGTGACCCAGGTGCGCCAGGAGGCTGCTACAGAGAGCAACGTAGTCACTTATGAGGTGGTTATCAGCGCTCCCAACGATGACTTGAAACTGAAGCCCGGACTTACGGCCAATGTGGTCATCTTCACCATGGAGGCAAAGGATGTGCTGGCTGTACCCAGCAAGGCTCTCCGTTTCACTCCACGTGAAGCAATGCTCAACAGCGATGAGACCATCACCGATACCGATGCCAAGGAAAAGGTGTGGGTGAAGGAAGGTTCCAACCTGAAAGCTGTGGCTGTGGAGACAGGTATGACCAACGGCACTCTGACACAGATAACCAAGGGATTGAAGCCCGGTACACACGTATTGACTGAGGTGAATGCTATGCAGGTAGAGGCTGAGGGTGAGCAGCAGAACAGCAATCCGTTCATGCCCAGACCACGTAGCAAGAAGAACTCTAACAACAGCAAGAAGTAATGGAGCAGGATAGCCGTAAGGTGGTGATAGAGCTGCAGAACGTGCGACGGGAGTTTCACGTGGGCAGCGAGATAGTGAAGGCTCTGCGTGGAGTGAGTTTCAAGATCTACGAGGGAGAGTTTGTCACCATCATGGGAACGTCTGGCTCAGGCAAGAGCACTCTGCTCAACCAGTTGGGTTGCCTCGATACACCCACCAGTGGAGAGTATATCCTGGATGGAGTGTCGGTGCGTACCATGAAGAGGTCAGAGCGGGCTGTGCTCCGAAACAGAAAGATAGGCTTCATCTTCCAGAACTATAATCTTCTGGCCAAGACAACGGCTGTGGAGAATGTGGAGCTGCCCTTGATGTACAACAAACGCTACAATGCCAAGCAGCGCAGAGAGGCAGCCGTGTCGGCTCTGCAGGCTGTGGGACTGGGTGACAGGCTCGACCATAAGAGCAATCAGATGTCTGGCGGACAGATGCAGCGTGTGGCCATTGCACGTGCATTGGTCAATAATCCCGCCGTGATACTGGCTGATGAGGCTACGGGAAACCTTGACACGCGTACAAGCTTTGAGATTCTCGTGCTCTTCCAGCAGCTTTACCGCGAGGGACGAACCATCATCTTCGTGACTCACAATCCCGAGATTGCACAGTACAGCAGCCGCAACATCATGCTGCGGGACGGCAAGATACGTGAGGACAAGGTGAATACCAACATCCAGGATGCGGCTGTAGCATTGGCTGCACTGCCCAAGCCTGTGGATGACTAAGTGCTGCCGGGCAGGCGCAAATGAGTTTCCTGCCCGGCCTGTGGTACATTATATATAGATATAAAAGAATATGAGTATAAAGAATCTACTCAAAGTTGCCATCAACGCAATACTGAGCAATAAGTTCCGCTCCTTCCTCAGCATGCTGGGAATCATCATTGGAGTGGCTGCCGTCATCATCATGATGGGCATCGGACAAGGCTCCAAGCAGAGTGTGAGGGCTGAGTTGAGCAAGATGGGAACCAATCTGCTCACCCTTCGCCCGGGTGCTGACATGCGAGGCGGAGTGCGCCGTGATCCCAGTTCGATGCAGACTCTCAAGATGGCCGATTACCAGAGCCTGCTCTCTGATGCCACGCTGGTAACGCACATCAGCCCTGAAGTGACCAGCAGCGGACAGGTCATCTATGGTGCCAACAACACCACCACATCGCTCTACGGAGAATCGCCCGAGTATCTTGACATCAAGCTCTGGACAGTGGAGGTGGGTGATTGCTTCAACGAGGAGGATGTGAAGAAGAGTGCCAAAGTGTGTGTTGTCGGGCGCACCATAGTGAAAGAACTCTTCGGTGACAAGGATGCTCCCTGTGTGGGCAAGACTATCCGCTTCAAGAGCATACCGTTCCGCATCGTGGGGGTATTGAAGGCAAAAGGCTACAATTCATGGGGTATGGACCAGGACAATGTGATTATCGCACCCTATACCACCGTGATGAAGCGTATAGCCGCACAGACCTATTTCAACAGTATCAACATGAGTGCCTTGAGCGAGGACCTCAGTGATGCGGCCATCGAAGAGATAACGGGTATCATCAGGCACAACCATAAGTTGAAGGACGATGCTGAAGACGATTTCACCATACGCTCGCAGCAGGAGATGATGGAGACTATGGGAAGCACCATGGACACTATCACCATCATTCTGGTAGTGGCAGCAGCTTTCTCGCTGCTGGTTGCTGGCATAGGCATCATGAATATCATGCTGGTGAGTGTGACAGAGCGTACCAAGGAGATAGGACTGCGCATGTCGGTAGGAGCACGCGGGGTGGATATCCTGAGCCAGTTCCTCATCGAGAGCATCATGATATCCCTCACGGGAGCAGTCTTGGGAGTGGCATTGGGCTACGGAGGCAGTTGGATAGCATCCACTTTCTGCGGTCTGCCCAGCGATGTGCCTTTCTGGAGTGTGGGCGTGAGCTTCTGCCTGTGTGCATTCATCGGAGTGTTCTTCGGTTATGTGCCTGCCCGCAAGGCTGCCCGAATGGACCCCATCGAGGCTATCAGATATGAGTAACCCGCAAGCGGGTGCTCTGACAGGGACAGACCAACAGATAGTTAACTTCTAAATATAAGGAAAAGGACAGAGACTGAATGGCTAAGGACGAGAGTCGGCACCATATACTGGAAATCATGATTCACATTATGGCGTGGATGGTGATTTTCTTCTTCCCGCAGATGATGTTCGTGCGGGAAGAAGGCTTTGTCGGTGTCTTGTCCCACGCGATGCCCTTGCTTGTCAGTCCCGCTCTGCTTGCCATTGTCTTCTATGTCAATTACATCTGGCTCGTACCCAAGTATCTGAGGAATCACAATCTGCGTCGGTTCGTCATGCTCAACCTTATACTCATCATTGCAGCGCAGACGGTCAACGGATTCTGGAACTATTCGTGGCAGATGAGAATTGAGCGTATCCAGATAGACAAGTGGGAGAGTGAGGGTATGGCAGACTCTTTGCTTCTGGCTCGTTACCAGCAGGTGGTGAAGAACAAGACCCGACGGGATAGCGTGGAACCCCAATCGCAGGCTCCCAGAAGTTATGTGTATGACGACGAGGAGTTTCGTGCATCGCGCGAACCAGGCTGTTATGACAGGATGCTACCTGAGTCTGGTCGCCGTCATTGGCGCTTCTTCGGTGCCACGAAGGGTAAAGTGTGGATAGACTTGGTCATTGCCGTGCGCGATTTCATGGTTTATCTGTTGCTGGTGGTACTGGCTGTGGTGCTCCACATGAGTTTCCGCTTCCGCAAGGCCAATATGGCACGCAAGCAGGCCGAACTTCGTCAGACGGAGACCGAACTGCAGAGCCTGAAGAATCAGGTGAGCCCTCATTTCTTGCTCAATACGCTCAACAATATCTATGCACTTGTCGTATTTGACCAGGGAAAGGCGCAGGAGGCCATCATGAACCTCAGCCGCCTGCTCAGCCATATGCTCTATCAGAACCGCGATGCCTATACCACCTTGGAGCGCGAGGTAGATTTCCTGCGCCGATATGTTGACCTCATGCGGCTCCGCATCTCACCCAGTGTGTGTGTGGAGTTTGTTGACAATATGCGCGAAAGCGGCTCCCTCCTCATAGCACCGCTCATTCTCATCTCTCTGGTAGAGAATGCCTTCAAGCATGGAATAAGCGGCAATGAGGGATATGTGAGCATTCACATCACCGGTTCTGTGGATTCCGGGATAATCCATGCCGACATCCGCAACAGCAATCACCCTAAATCCACCGACGACAAAAGCGGTCATGGGGTGGGGCTACAGTTGGTGAGACGCAGACTCGAACTGCTCTATCCTGGCAAGTTCAGTTGGGAGCAGGGAGTGGATGATAACAACGAATACTATTCATTACTAACTATTTATACAAGATGAACAAGATTACATGTGCCATCGTAGATGACGAACCTCTGGCAAGAGCCTTGCTCGAGAGCTATGTGCAGAAGACTCCCTTCCTCACCTTGAAGGGCCAGTATGACAGTGCGTCGTCTGCTTTGCGAGACCTCATATCAGATCCCGTTGACGTGGCTTTCCTCGATATCCAGATGCCCGACCTCGATGGCATGCAGTTCAGTCGCATGTTGCCCAGCCAGACAAGGGTCATCTTCACCACAGCGTTCAGCGAATATGCGGTCGAAGGATTCCGTGTCAACGCACTCGACTACCTGAAGAAACCCATCAACTACAACGAGTTCCTTGAGAGCGTAAACAAGGCTTTGGCATGGTTCACGCAGTCGAATGTGGTGTCGCATGACAATGGCAAGGACGGTACAGGCTCCATGGGGACCGACAACTTCATATATGTAAAGAGCGACTACAAGCTTGTGCAGATTCCCTTGGACAAGATACTTTACGTGGAAGGCCTGAAGGACTACCTGAAGATTTACCTTGAAGGCTCCCGTCCAGTGATGACGCTCATGAGCATGAAACTGCTGGAGGAGAAACTTCCTTATCCCAGATTCATGCGCATACATCGCTCTTATCTGGTGCAGATGAGCAAGGTGACGAGCATCAACAAGGGTGCCTTGACCATCGCATCCGAGCAGTTGCCCATCAGCGACGGATATAAGGAGGAACTGCAGAAGTTTGTTTCCAACCATCTGCTTTGATTCATCTGTCTGGCCAAAGCCCTTGCCAGGTCTGCACAGAGCATTGCTCGCGGTGGAGAAAGGTGTAGGCAGAGGTCAGGGACAATATTGACACATCACAACAACACAAATAAAACAACACACAAACGATATGAAAAAGATTCTTTTAGCATTGTTCGCCCTGCTTTCTATTACAGCAGGAGCCAAATCCGACGTAGATTCCAAATACCTGGCAGGCGCTGTGCCCGAGGAGAACGGAATGGTGGTCTTCCGCAAGTCATTCCGCGTGCCTGGCAAGAGTCAGCAGGATGTGCTGGCCGGCGTAAAGGACTTCGTGGTCAATGACCTGGTGGGCAAAGGCATCGAGGGACTGCGCACCCGAGTGATATCAGATGGCCAGGAGGGCGGTCTGGTAGTGGCTCGTGTGGAGGAGTGGATGGTATTCAAGAACAAGCCTCTCTACCTCGACCGCACCCGCTTCCGCTATCAGGTGTCTGCCAAAGTGACCGGCGACAAGGTGGAGATGGAGATTTCCCAGATCTCCTACTACTATGCCGAGCAGACCGATGGCACCAAGGGAGAGTCGTACAAGGCCGAGGAGTGGATCACCGACCAGGCTGCCATAGCCAAGTCGGGCAAGAAGCTCTATCCCCGCAGCGGCAAGTTCCGCAAGAAGACAATAGACCGCGCAGAGGAAATCTTTGCACTGGCTATCGACAAGTTCGAGGTCAAGCGCACCGTGGAGGTTCGCTCAGGAGTGGTGGTGACCGAGTAATGGTCGTCACAGAAAACCAATCTTGAATGCTCATGATGCAGACAAACAGACAGACAGACAGAGAAGCAGAACTGGAGCGGATACGCCGCAAGAGGCGCAGGCTCGGTGACCATAAGGGGTTGAGGCAGGCTTTGAACATGATATTCCTGCTCTTGGCCGCTGTTGGTCTCGTGCTCTATTTTTGTTCGGATAATCATCACATAGCAGCCCTCGCCGTCATCGGCGTGGGCATGCTGTTCAAAGTGGGCGAGTTCTTTGTCCGCTTTTTCTTGTAAAGGAGGGAGATGCAGAAATTGATGAAAGTCAGATGCCTGACCCTCGTGTTGTGCTTCTTCGCCTGTTCCATGCAGATGGTGCTGGCGCAGCTTCCTTTGCGCAATGCCAACAACGCGGGTATAGGCAGCTCACAGGGTATGGAGGACGAACAGGAGAAGGCCAATCGTACCACTTGGGGACGCGATACCACCAAGCGAAAGAAGGCGAAGAAGATACCCGTGGGACAGTTCCAGTGGCGTGTGGATCGCAGGTTGGGAACGGTGATAGATGCCGAGAACAATGATACTGTGGTGCACAACTTCCAGAACTTCAACAATACAGAGGGCTATACGGGACACTATAACATCCTGGGCAATGCGGGTTCTCCGCGCGAGAGCCGTGTGTTCATGGAGCGGGAGGTGAACGATGATTTCCTCTTCGTGAAACCCTTCAGCTTCTTCCGCACGGCTCTACAGGACTTCCGATTCACCAATACGTTGAGTCCCGTAACCAACCTCGCCTACCACAAGTGCGGCAACAACCAGAACGGAGAAGACCGTGTGCGGGCCTATTTTGCCTCGAACATCAACAAGCTCTCCGGCCTGGGATTGAAGTTGGACTACCTTTACGGGCGCGGATATTACAACAGTCAGGCCAACAGTATGTTCGGTAGCACCTTCTACGGATACCACCGTGGAGAGCGTTACAACATACACGCCTATATCAACATCAACGATATGAAGATGGGTGAGAACGGCGGCATCGAGGATGACAACTATATCCGCAACCCGCAGAGCTTCCAGCAGAAGTACTCCAGTAAGGATATCCCCGTCATGCTCAGCCAGACGTGGAACCGCAATCACGAGCAGAACTTCTACCTCACACATCGCTACAACCTCGGTTTCTACCGCGATATAGAGGTGCCCGACTCGCTCAAACCTACTCCGCCATCGGAGAGCGAACTCCTCATGTCGCTGTCCGACAGCCTTCAGCAGGTGCTTCGCGAGGACAGCGTAGCACGCCAGGTGATGGTGGATTCGCTCATGAGGAAGTGGGAGAGCCAGCTTGTGACACCCCAGGAGTTTGTTCCCGTCACCAGCATCATACACACCTTTGATGCCCGCAGGCTCAGTCACAACTATGCCGCACACAGCACCCCCGACAGCTACTACACCAATCATTACTATGGCCAATGGAATGACGTGCTCGACAAAACCCGCTCCATGGCCGTGCGCAATACGGTGGGAGTGGCCCTGAGAGAGGGCTTCAACAAGTGGGCACAGATGGGTATCACGCTCTTCGGAACGCATGAGGTGCGCAACTATCGTATGGTGGATTGGCAGACTGAGCGCGATACCGTGGGGCAGCGCAAGTACGTGGAGAATGACATCTCGGTAGGTGGAGAGATAGCCCGAACGCAGGGTAAGCTCATACACTATAACGTGAACGGTGAGATATGGCTTGTGGGAGAGCGCAGCGGAGACTTTGCCGTGGATGGAAACATCGACCTGGGAGTGCGCATGGGACGCAAGGACAGTCTGGCCGTCAACGTGCATGCCTACGTCAAGCACCAGACTCCCGACTTCTACTTCAGGCACTACCACTCGCAGAGCGCATGGTGGGACAACAGTTTGGACCGCGAACTGCGTACCCGCATAGAGGGAAGCCTGCGCCTGTGCAAGTTCGGAACCCGAGTCAATGTGGGCTTTGAGAATGTGGCCAATTACACCTACTTCGGCATGCAGAACACGCTGAAGGACAGCACTAAGGTGGGCAGCATCATCCCCGGAGACTATAGCCGTGCCGTAGCGGTAAGGCAGACGAGCGGCAGCGTGCAGGTGTTCAGCGCCACTCTGGCGCAGGACTTGAAGTTCGGACCCGTCCATTGGGACAGCGAAGTCACTTATCAGAAGTCCTCTGACAAGGTTGCCCTTCCCTTGCCAGACGTTACCCTTTACACCAACGTCTATCTCCTCTTCCGCCTGGCCAAGGTTCTGAGGGTGCAGTTGGGCGGCGACCTCCGCTACTTCACCTCCTATTACGCACCCGACTATTCCACTTCGGTGGGCCAGTTTGCTGTGCAGGACAATCAGAACGCGCGAGTGAAGATAGGCAACTACCCGATAGTGAATGTGTATGCAAACCTTCACTTGAAGCATTGCCGCCTTTATGTGGCTATGAACCACGTCAATCAGGGTACCGGGCATGCCTTCTGGGCACCTCATTATCCCATCAATCCCCGCACGTTCCATTTCGGTGTGAGCTGGAACTTCTTCAATTGACCCGAGGGTAAAAGGCAGCAGCCAGGGGTGGGGTAGCCCCCTCTCTCTTATCATCCAAAAGGCATCCGCTGGTGTGCAGGCGCACATCGGCGGATGCCTTTACTGTTTCAGGACGGATATCTTGTTGTCTTCTGATGGATGTCTTGCCGCTTTCTGATGTTTCCCGCCACCCTTCAGAATCCGTTCCGGCAGTATGGTGAAAGTCTTCTGGGTGCTTGGTGAAATCTCCGTTTGCAGTCTTTGGATGCACATACGCAGTCTTTGTATGGCCATCAGAAGGCTTTGTACGGCCATCCGCAACCTGCAAACGGAGATTTCTGCTTGCTGCCAGAATAATTCCAGCACGCTGCATCGGGCATCGCAGCGCGCTGCGATGCCCAACGGAGCGCATTGCGTAGCCCGGTGCAGCGCACTCCGTTTGTCCTGCGACCATGTGGCGAGACGGAGGGTAGGGTGGAGATGAAAGCTCGGGAGCGCAGAATCCTTTCAGTCCCAAGGGTTTCCTGCAAACGGGTCATGATGCTGGGGAGGCGGGCCAAGACGGTTCCATTGCTCCCCAGAGAGGACTTTCCCGATGGGCTGTTACGCAAGGAAGGCATACGCCACAGCCCTGAGTGGGAGCTGACGTATGCCTTCCTGTTGTCCGTTGGTCTATAGCGGCCAGGCTGCAAGAGGCTTAGTCCTGTTTCTTCTCTGCCTCACGTGCATGGATGCTGCCCCAGAAGAGATTGTTGCAGAATGCCGTGACGGTGATGGCCGAGAATGTGAAGATCAGGAAGATGATGTATGACGCTATTATGGCGAGCGGCCACATGGTGGGTGTCATCACCGTATCGCCGGCCAGAGCGGCTTGCCAGGCTTGGGTGGATGCCATCGTCACGATGTTCATGGGGAATGTGCCGGTCAACATGATGAGCAGGTTGATCATGAAGAGCAGCAGACTGTAGGCCAGCAGGCTGCCGTAGTGCCTGAATCCTGTGAGCCAGCCTGCGCGGCACATGGGAAGCGGACTGTCGCTGTATTCCACCTCCATCATCATCATCACCGAGGGCAATGCCACCAGTGTGAGAATGACCGTCACGGCCATTGCCATCAGTTTGCCGTGAGGCAGATATACCATCGCTGCCCACGTGCAACTGCCTATCACACAAATGATAAATACGAAGACTAACTGGCTCACCAGCGCCCTCACGCTGCGGTGGGTATCCATCCTCCAGCCCTCCAGCGGTTTGCGGCGTGGCACAAATCCCAGTTCGCGCCATTCGCAAAGCAGCCTGTCCAGTTGTCCCATAAAGATAATCAGCCCCGGGAAGGGCAGCACCAGGCTCAGCAGCACCGAGGGCCATGTGTGTGTCCACACCACTCCTGCGTGGTCGGCTGCCGTGCTCAGTCCCAGCTTGATGCACCTTGCATACGAGCGCGCTTCGCGCACCTTGATATGATTCTCTGTGTTTGTCTCCATCGTGTAGTAGCTTTATTTGGAGCAAAGTTACTGCTTTTCCCCCTTTCGCTGTTCTCTTTACGGCTAAAATGTGCGTGCCGGCCTTGGCTCTCTTGGCAAATACCCGTAAATTTGCATAACGAAGAATAGAGTCGCTTATGCAAACCCTTAACAATACTGAGCAGGAGATAAAGTGGGGCTTTATAGGCTGCGGTGAGGTCACCGAGAAGAAGAGTGGCCCGGCCTTTGCCATGATACCAGGCTCCAGCATACGTGCCGTGATGAGCCGAAGCAAGGAGAAAGCCCGGTCGTATGCCCAGAGGCACAATGTGGAGCGCTGGTACACCGATGCGCAGCAGCTGATAGATGACCCCGAGGTGAATGCTGTGTATATCGCCACACCGCCCTCGTCGCATGCCACTTATGCCATCATGAGCATGAAGGCAGGCAAGCCGGTGTATGTGGAGAAGCCGTTGGCAAGCAGTTATCTCGACTGCCAGCGCGTCAACAGGGTGAGTGAGCAGACCCAGGTACCCTGCTTCGTGGCCTATTACCGCCGCTGTCTGCCGTATTTCCTCAAGGTGAAGGAGCTGGTGCAGTCGGGTGCCATAGGCCGGGTCATCAATGTGCAGATACGATTTGCCGTGCCGCCACGCGACCTGGACTACAACAGCACCAACCTTCCATGGCGTGTGCAGCGTGATATAGCTGGCGGAGGTTATTTCTATGACCTGGCTCCCCACCAGATAGATCTGCTTCAGGAACTCTTCGGTCCTATCGTGCAGGCCAAGGGCTATCGCACCAACCGTGGCGGTCTGTACGAGACCGAGGATTCGGTGAGTGCCTGCTTCCAGTTCCACGACGGCCTCCCCGGCAGCGGTTCGTGGTGCTTCGTGAGCCACGAGAGTGCACGCCAGGACCGCATCGAGCTTATCGGTGACCAAGGGCAGCTGTGCTTCTCGGTGTTTACCTACGACCCCATTGTCCTGCACAATGCGCAAGGACGGCAGGAGATAGTGGTGCCCAATCCGCCCCATGTGCAGATGCCGCTCATCGAACAGGTGGTTCGCCATCTGCAGCATCGCGGTTCGTGCACGGCCGACAGCATCAGCGCCACCAGCGTCAACTGGGTTATGGACCGCATCCTGGGCAAGATTTAGACTTCCCCTATACATTATATATAATACGCGCGTGCGCGTGAGGGAGACCACTGAGTTTCCCCGCCCGCCTGCGCCATACGTCAGCATACTTATGGAAAATGTGACCCATCTCTTCATCGACTTCGATGATACACTCTATGATACACATGGCAATGCCATCATCGCCTTGGGCGAACTCTTCGACCACTTCCATCTCCAGCGGCACTTTCCCAGTGTGGAGGCTTTCACAGTGCCTTACTGGCAGACCAACGGTGAACTGTGGGAGCAGTATTCGCATGGTGAGATTGACCGCGATTACCTCATAGTGGAGCGCTTTCGCCGCCCGCTGGCTTTGGGTAAGGGGCTTGAACCTACGCGCGAGTTCTGCCTCGAGGTGAGTGACTACTTCCTGTCCCTGTGTGCGGTGAAGCCTGGGGTAGTGGAAGGGGCGCACAGCCTGATGGATTACTTGGCGGAGCGGGGCTACAGGATGAGCATTTGCAGCAATGGGTTTCACGAGGTGCAGTACAGCAAGCTGCGTGCCAGCAACCTCTTTGATTACTTTGACCATATCATCCTGAGCGAGGATGCCGGGGCCAACAAGCCCAGTGCCGCTTTCTTTGATTACGCTTTCCGCGAGACAGGCGCAACGCCCGAACATACCGTGATGATAGGTGACAATCCCGAGACAGACATTCACGGAGCGCACGATGCCGGGCTGCGCACCATCTATCTGCGCCGACCCGATGCCGGCACAGAGCAGCTTCCTTGGGCTGACCACACGGTTACCCGCCTGGAGGAGATAAAGGCATTGCTTTAGTCGGCTTGTTCTTACTGGAACTCTACAGGGCAGCGAATGAAGGTGAGTTGTCCTGCAGGAATTGTTGTATCAAGCCAACTGCGGATGTGTAAAGCAGATGGGGATGGAAGGCTTTGCGGGTGTCGGATGGGTGCTTTGCGGGTGACGAAGGAACGCAAAGCGTGTGATGAATGGGTGTCTAACTTGTGGTTGATGGGTATTTGGCAGGTGTAGGACAGATGCTCTGCGAGTGTCTGTTGTATGCCATTGCTAATGGCAGAATCCGGCAGATGCCTTTTGTTCTTCCGATAATATTGATTTGCTGTTCGAGCAGCTATTCTTCGCAGTCGAAGATGATGTTTTCCATGTTGATGTCGTGTGCCTCGTGGGGCACTTCGGGAAGCATCTGGAAGGGGAAACAAAGTCCGGTGAGGTGTGCGGCGGGCATGCGTGTGAGCAGCCGGTCATAATAGCCTTTGCCCCGTCCGAGTCGGTGTCCCTCGCTGTCGAATCCCATTCCGGGTACGATGGCAAGGTCGATGCTGTCATATTCTTCCCTGCTGATATCCTCCCCCGAGGGTTCCTCTATGCCAAAGGCACCTGTCTGCATGGGGGTGTCGGGTGTCCACCGTCGCACTTCGATGCTGTCCGGACCGGTCACTACAGGCAGAAGCACCTGTTTGCCTGCGCTGACAGCTGCGTGCAGGAGCGCGGTGACATCCACCTCATCGGGCAGAGGATGATAGAGCAGCACGCTGTGGGCCTGCTGCCAGAAAAGGGAGCGGCACACTCCCCTGCATACTTGCTCCGACATGATGCGAAGCTCTGCAGGCGAGTGTGCCGCTTTTCTTTGTCGCGCCAAAGCGCGCAGTTCCTTCTTCGAAGGCATTTGCACAGTGCTTATTTCTTGGCTGCCTTCTTGGCTGCTTTGGCCTTTTCCTTGTCGTACTTCTCCCAGAGTTTCTTCTTCAGGGTCAGTTGCTTCTGTGCCTCAGTGCTTGCCTTGGCAGCGGCTGCAGCGTGAGCCTCGTCCTCAGGAGCGGCATAAGCGTGCTTGAAACCCTTCTCCACGTTCCAGAAACCACGTGTGAAGTCGGGGAAGGAAACAGCTGCACAGTTGTTGTCCATGCTCAGTGTGCCCAGTTCGGCCAGGCAGCACCACTCTGCCAGGTCATATACGTCCATGTCCAGAGGCAGACCATTCTGCAGGCAGTAAATCATGCGGGCGTCCATGATGTAGTCCATACCGCCATGACCACCTACTTCCTTGGCTATTGCACCGTACTTCTTCAGGATGGGGTGCTCGTATTTAGATACCAGAGCATCCTGCTGCTCCTTGCTCATGAAGTTGTGTGTGTCGAGCTTGTCAACCTGAGGTACACCGCTCTCCTTGATGGCACCACCATCCAGGGCAAAGCGTGGTTCGGGATACTTGGTGGCGTAGCCGCTGGTGCCGATGAGCTTGTACAGGCGGTTGTAGGGCTGGTAAGTCATCACGTTGTGCTGTATCTGTACCATCTTGCCGTTCTCTGTGCGCATCAGAGTAGTGGTCTGGTCACCGTTGCGATACTCGGGACAGTCCTTGCCGGTGTGCTGCTTCACATAGTTGCGGCCCACTACACTCTTGGTGTCCATAGCTACCAGAGTCTTGAAGCGGTCGCCTCTGTGGATATCCAGAGCCTGTGCCACAGGGCCCAGTCCGTGTGTTGCATACACGTCACCACGGTTCTCCTTGTTGTACTTCATACGCCATCCCAGCTTCTCGGGATCGCTGCCGTCGGGGTTCTTCCAATAGGCATCCCAGAAGGGCAGAAGGTTGTGGATGTAGGCACCCTCGGCGCTTACGATTTCGCCGAATACGCCGTGCTGTGCCATGTTGAGAGCGGTCATCTCATACCAGTCATAGCAGCAGTTCTCCAGAATCATGCAGTGCATGCGTGTCTGCTCTGAGAGGTCGATGAGCTCCCAGCACTGCTCCAGGTTCATGGCGCTGGGCACCTCGATGGCAGTATGCTTGCCGTTCTTCATGGCGCAGACAGCCACGGGGAAGTGGTGGTCCCAGTCGGTAGCTACATATACCAGGTCGATGTCGGGACGCTTGCACAGCTCCTCGTAACCCTTTTCGCCGCTGTAGATGGCTGCAGGGGGCAGTCCGGCATTACGCAGATACTTTTGGCAAGCCTCGGCGCGAGGTGCTTCATAGTCACACAGAGCCACAATCTGTACACCGGGGATGTGGCAGAAACGTTCCACAGCGCCTGGTCCGCGCATACCCAGACCCACGAAGCCCACTCTTACAGTGGTCATCTTGGGAGCGGTGAGGCCCAGTACATTCTTCTGTCCGGCAGGGCGGGCGGGTGTTTCCACAACGATGGTACCTTTGTCCCAATGCCATTTGGTGCTGGGGCTAAGGCTCTGTGCACCTGCACTCAAACAGGTAGAGGCGGCAACGAGTACCGCCATTGCGATTTTCAGAAAACTTTTCTTCATGCTTTTTGTAAGTGTTGATAGATTAGTTTGTAACTTTCGTGCAAAGATAACAAATTTCTGCGGTTGTATGCGCATGCGTGTAATAAAAGATGTATGTGCCCGATGGATTTGTGAAAGGAAGTCGTGTTTTCTGCCAGGAAAGGTGTATCTTTGCATATTGTTAGTATTATGGAAAAGAAGGCACTCCTTGGAATGACCCTTGACGAACTGCGGTCGGTGGCTGCAGAAATGGGCATGCCTGCATTCACGGCAGGGCAAATGGCGCGTTGGATATACAAGAGCCATGTGGCCGACATCAGCGAGATGACAAATATCTCGCTGCGTATGCGTACGCTCTTGGCGGAGCGCTATACGGTGGGATGCCAACCGCCTGCTGACTGTCAGCGCAGTGTGGATGGCACGGTGAAGTACCTGTTTCCCACTGCAGGCGGGCAGATGGTGGAGTCGGTGTATATTCCCGATGGTGACAGAGCCACGTTGTGTGTGAGCAGCCAGGTGGGTTGCCGCATGGGTTGCCGCTTCTGCATGACAGGACGACAGGGATTCAGCGGAAACCTCAGTGTGGCAGAGATTCTCAATCAGATATACTCTCTGCCCGAGCGTGACACTCTGACCAATGTGGTCTTCATGGGTCAGGGAGAGCCGATGGACAACTACGAGCACATGCTCAGGGCTACACAGGTGCTCACCTCTGACTATGGATGGGCCTGGAGTCCCAAGCGTATCACGGTCTCTACGGTGGGCGTGAAGCAGAAGGTGGAGCGCTTCCTGAGTGACAGCGACTGCCATTTGGCGGTGAGTCTGCACAATCCATTCCCCGAGGAACGACTTGCCATGATGCCTGCCGAGCATGCTTGTCCGGCCACAGAGCTGATAGCGATGCTGCGGCAACACGACTGGACGCACCAGCGCAGGCTCAGTTTTGAGTACATCGTGTTTGGTGGATTGAACGATTCGCCGGCCCATGCCCGACAACTGGTGAAGTTGCTCGGTGGTATGGAATGCCGTGTGAACCTCATCCGCTTCCATGAGATACCCGACACACCCTATCGCGGTGCCAGCGAAGATACTATGGTGTGGCTGCGCGACTACCTCACCCATCACGGTGTGACCACCACCATCAGGGCCAGCCGCGGGCAGGATATCTATGCTGCATGCGGTTTGCTGCATGCCCATAAGGGCGGTGCAGAGTCGTGAGACGCATGTGACGAGTAGGTGTGAAGCTGCCGGTACACATTATATATTATAGTAAAGAATCGACAAGAAAGGAGATACAGAGATGAGAAAGAATATTCAGTGGCTTGGAGCGATGTGTTTGCTCGCTGCAGTTGTGCTGCTGGCAGGATGCACCAAGGAAGCTCTTCTGCCCAAGGCCAGCGGACGGCCCTATGAGGTGCTGGTGGTCATGGATGACCAGATGTGGAATGCACCTGCAGGAAGAGCACTCTTTGATGTTCTTGACACCGATGTGCCAGGACTCCCTCAATCAGAGCGCTCGTTCCGCATCTCGCAGGTGGAGCCTAAGCATCTGAGCGATGGAATGAAGATCTTCCGCAATATCATACAGGTCAACATGGACGAGCAGCAGTTCACCCAGACCCGTATGCGCTTCATCAGAGACAAATATGCCATCGACCAGATTGTGCTCACCTTCAACACTCCCAACGCCGAGAGTCTGAAGGAATTCTGTGAGGAGCATCGTCAGGAGGTGGTGGATTTCCTTACGCATACCGAGATGAATCGCCTGATAAAGGAGCTGCAGGTGCATTATTCCAAGGTCATCTACGACCTGGCATGGGGTGAGTTTGCCTGCAAGCTGTATGCTCCCAAGGAAATCAAGGCATACAAGAAGGGCAAGCAGTTCTTCTGGGCAAGCAACAATACGGCACAAGGCATGGTGAGCATCTGCATGTACAGCTATCCCTATGAGGGTCCCGAGACCTTCAACAGGCAGTATGTCATGGCCAAGCGCGACTCTGTGATGAAGGAGAATATGCCAGGCGAACATCCGGGCATGTTCATGCAGACAGACACGGTGCATACTGACATCAAGGCGATAAACGTGCACGGCAAGTATGCCATGGAGATGCGAGGGCTGTGGGTAGTGAAAGAGAACAAGCTGGAAAACCTGTGGGACAGCATGGGCGGTCCGTTTGTGAGCCATAGCCGTGTAGATACCGAGACCAACAGAGTGGTTGTGGTAGAAGGTTTTGTCTATGCACCCGAGAAGATGAAGCGCGGTCTGATGCGCCGATTGGAAGGTTCGCTTTATACACTGCAGCTGCCTGAGGAGCAGTATTCCTTCATTGACACGGGAGTGGAAGAAGATAAGGCCGATTCTGCTGCTGTTGAGGGAAAGGCGGAACAGAAGGCTTCAAAGTGAATAGAAGATAACAGAGCAGACTGGTGTAAACTGATGGATAGGGTGCAGAGTCGGCATAAAACATAAAAGAAAGAACGATGAACAAATACAAGATAGGCATTGTGCCGGCAGCCGAGGATGACTCAGCATGCCTGATGGCCATTGCCTCGTTGGAGGAACCACAGATGACCGATCTGTTTGTCCCCGTGCTGTATGCCAGCAAGGAGCGGGTAGAGAGGTTGAGAGAAGGACGCGAGTCGGATGTGCGTTTTACCGTCATTCCCGGTGCGGAACATGCCAAGGCAGAATGCGTATGCGTGGTAGATGCCACCCAAACTGCTGTGCCTGAAGGGGAGGAGATCGCTGTGCCAGCCTTGCCGGCATGGCAGAATGACTTGCAGAGCGGCGTGATAGATGCGCTGGTGTTTGTTGGCGATGCCGACATGGACATCTGCACGACCGACGCCAGAGCGGTGGTCTATCTCTCTGCATCCGACTGCATGATACTGGTGGGCAGGGAGCATATCAACGAGGAGATGGAGAGAACGGTGAGGTTGCTGGAGCGCGATCTCGACTTCAGCAGACCGCGTATGGCGGTGGTGGCTGATACCGACCGTCAGAAAGAGGAGTGGGAGGCTAAAGCCGAGGAACTTCGGGCCTTTCTCTATGGTCCTTTCCTCACTGAGACATTCTTTGAGGAAGACCAGCAGAAGCACTATGACGTGGTGCTCGCATTCGACCATGCTTCGGCACGCCGCTGCTTCCGTGATGCCGCCCATGCCTGGGGAGTGTGCCTGACAGAGGACCCTGAGGGGCGCATCACCCTGTATCCTGCCTACAACACCCAGCCTATGGGTGAAGACGCAACCAGCTTCAATACCCTGAGCTTCAACCATGCTCTCTATTCGGCAGTGGATGTGTTGCGCAGCAGAGAGCGTTACGACGAGGGACACATATCGCCTCTTCCCAAACTCTTCTTCGAAAGAAGGGACGAGCGACGAGGTGGAAACATAGAATGAAGAACATACATAGGAGGAACGTTTGAAACCATTATATAGGAATTTGTTCTTTGCGTTGGGCATCGCAGCTGTATGGCTGATGGTGCGCAACCTGGATGTCACGTGGGCAGAGGCTGCCACGGCGGCACGCAGAGCTGGTATCTGGTTGCCCGCTTGCCTGCTTCTGTGGCTTGTCATCTATCTTATGAATGCCTGGGCATGGAGCCTTATCATACGCTCGGGCGAACAGGAACAGCAGGAGCGTAGCGTTGGCTTCTGGAGGATAATGAAATACACGGTGACGGGCTATGCACTCAACTATGTGACGCCCGCTGGTGTGCTGGGTGGAGAACCTTATCGCATCATGGAACTTCGCCCGTTTCTCGGTACCGAGCGGGCGGTCAGCTGTGTGCTTCTCAGCTCCATGATGCACATCTTCAGCCACTTCTGCTTTTGGGCATTCTGCATTGTGCTGTTTGTGCTTGCCTACTTCTCCCGCCTTACCTGGCTGTCGGCCAGTCTGCTGCTGTTCAGTACGCTGTTCGTGGCAGCGGGCCTCTTTGTCTTTATCAGAGCCTATCGCAAGGGTATGGCAGAGAAGAGTGTGGCATGGCTTACCCACCTGCCTGTGGTGGGCAAGCGGTTTGCAGGATGGCTGCAAGAGAACCGCGATACACTCCGCACCATAGATGAGCAGATTACCGCATTGCACAGGCAGAATCCGCGCACCTTCATAGCCGCCCTCTCGTTGGAGGTTCTGGCCAGATTGCTTGGCTGCCTGGAGTTGCAGTTCATCCTCTTTGTCTTTACCGACGAGGTGGCTCTCGTTGACTGCATCGCCATGCAGGGGTTCACCAGCCTGCTCGCCAACATCATCTTCTTCATACCCATGCAGGTAGGAGTAAGAGAGGCAGGTATGGCTGTCTTTGCCGATTTCAGCCTTCTCAATGGCAGTTACGGCGTGCTCACCAGTTTTATTGTCAGGGTGAGGGAGATTTTCTGGATAACCATAGGCATGTGCTTGCTCAAGGTATGCAACCCGCACGCCGTGCCTTCTCAACAGTCTAACGTCAGTGTATCATGAGCCAGTCAATGGAATTGCAGAGTCTTAAGAACAGATATGGAATAGTTGGCCGGGACGAAGCATTGGATGAGGCTTTGCGAACTGCCGTGCAGGTGGCTCCCACCGACCTCTCTGTACTCATCCAGGGAGAAAGCGGTGTGGGTAAGGAAGTCATACCGCGCATCATCCATGACAACAGTCAGCGCAGGGGCAAGAAGTACATCGCCATCAACTGCGGCTCTATCCCCGAGGGCACCATCGACAGTGAACTCTTCGGACATGAGAAGGGCGCTTTCACCAGCGCCATAGGAGAACACGAGGGCTACTTCGGTGCAGCAGACGGTGGAACGCTCTTCCTCGACGAGGTGGGTGAGTTGCCCATGAGCACCCAGGCTCGTCTGCTGCGTGTGCTGGAGACGGGCGAATACATCCGCGTGGGCAGCAATTCGCCCCGCAAGACCAATGCCCGCATCGTGGCAGCCACCAATGTCAATATCCCTCACGCCATCCGCGAGGGACACTTCCGTGAAGACTTGTATTACCGACTGTGTACCATCAACATTCAGATGCCGCCTCTGAGGGACCGCAAGACCGATGTGGTGCTGCTCTTCAAGAAGTTCGCCATCGACACCGCCGAGAAGTACAACATCCCCGAGCCCATCCGTCTCACGCCTGAAGCTGAGCAGGTGATGCTGAGCTACAAGTGGCCGGGCAACGTGCGCCAGCTTCGCAACATCACCGAACAGTTGAGCATCCTGTCGCAGGAGAGGCTCATCACCCCTGCGATGCTTGCCAAGCATGGCATCGTACCCAATTCCGATGAAGAGACCTCTATCGTGTCGATGGGCGGTTTGACACAGTCCGATGCCCATGGTTATGAGCAGGAAATCCGCTTCCTGGCCAATGCGGTACAGGTGCTCACGCAGGAGGTAAATGAACTGAAGCAGAGAGTCAATGCCATGTCGCATCCCTTGCAGGCACGACTACCGGCGCCTTCGCAGCCCGGTACAATGGGGCAGCCCACGGTGATGGACACATCATCGCCGCTTGGCTATCGTCATGTGGGGGGGATGGATGTTGACATACAGACTCCCGAGGAAGTGCTCGATGACGAGACGCTCAACATTAACAACATGGAGAAACGCAACATACTGAAGGCTCTCCAGCGCAACCATTACAGGCGCAAGGCCGCTGCCGATGAACTCGGAATCAGCGAGCGCACCTTGTACAGAAAGATAAAAGCTTATGGCATTGAGGAATAAACTGAGTGCATGGCGCACTGCTTTGGGCACAACATGTCTCTTGGTATGTATGGTACTATGCGCATGCAAGGTCTCCTATAAGTTCAACGGAGCAAGCATAGACTACACCAAGACCAAGACCATACAGATAGACAATTTCCCCATAAGGAGTGCCTATGTGTGGGCACCCATGCAGTCTATCTTCCAGAACAAGCTCACTGACATCTTCGCATCGCAGACCAAGTTGCGGCAGGTGAAGAAGAACGGCGACTTGCAGCTCTCTGGAGAGATTACAGGATTCGACCAGTTCAACAAGGGTATAAGCAGTAGCGGATACAGCAGTCAGGTGCAACTCAAGATGACCGTCAACGTGCGCTTTGTCAACAACAAGAATCATACCGAGGACTTTGAGCGCCAGTTCACTGCCACCACCGAGTACGACTCCTCGCAGCAGCTGACTTCGGTGCAGGAGGAACTGGTGACCCAGATGGTGAAAGACATCACCGACCAGATATTCAATGCCACTGTGGCCAACTGGTAATTGCCTTCCGCCCCACGGCTATATATATAATGTAGTATAAACCTTCTCCCCGCAGCCGACGGCGCATGTAGCCGCAGCGATGAGGGAACAAGCATTCACAGAACGATGTCTCAGAGACCGTTGATAGACTTTATACGCCGCCCCGACAGTATGGACCAGCATGCTGTGGAGCAGCTGAGGGAGCAGATAGGGGATTATCCCTACTTCCATGCAGCGCGCATCCTGCTCCTGCAGGCATTGCACAAGCAGCATTCGCCCCTTTATGACCAAGAACTTCGCCGCAATGCGGTGATGGTGCCCAGTCGTGCCTCCATCTTTCATCTCACCGAGGAGCCTCACTGCAAGGTCAAGGAGGAGCGCAAGCGCTATGCCGGCGGTATGCCGGGCGAGAGCCACAGGCAGAGCACCGACCAACTGATAGACAACTTCCTGGGCAGTCTTCCCCCCGCGCAGGAGCCCACACCAGGTCTTCCCGTGGATGCCACCAAGGACTACATCTCCTACATGCTGCAAAACGAGCAGGACGAGGAGCACACCGACTCTACACCCATGAATGGTGGCGGAGTGGTGGAGCGCTTCCTCGAACAGGGTGACGGCCGTATATCACTTCCGGCGGAACCTGCTCAGAAGAGCGAGCCAACGGCAGGAAAACAGGAAACGCATGCCGAAGGGAAGGAGATATTTACCGAGATAATGGCCAGCATATACATAAAGCAGGGCAAATATGAGAGCGCAGTCAAAATTATCAGACAGCTTTCCTTGAAATATCCAAAAAAAAACCGTTACTTTGCAGACCAAATACGTTTCCTCGAGAAACTGGTGTTGAACGACAAGAACAAATAAATAACATAAGACATGTACACATCTATCGTAATCCTGGTAGTGCTGGCCTCCATCCTGATGTGCCTCATCGTACTCGTCCAGGAGTCCAAGGGCGGCGGTCTCGCAGCCGACTACTCGAGCTTCAACCAGATGGCAGGAGCTCCCAAGACAACTAATTTCATTGAGAAGGCAACCTGGGGTCTGGCCATTGTGATGATTGTCCTCAGCGTGATGAGCGTGGCTTTCCTGCCCTCAGCCAAGGCTACCGACTCTGTAATCATGCAGCAGGCCACCGAGCAGAAGGCTACCAACCCTGGCAACATGCCCGGCATTGCACAGCCCTCAGCTGCTGACCAGACTCCCGCAGAGGCTCCTGCAACTGAAACACCCAATACTACCGACAAGCAGTAAGAGGTAGATTCTCAGACGGAGCCATGAGCAAGACCGATATCATATTGGTGGCTGACTGCGGCTCCACAAAGACCGACTGGACACTGTCCAGCCGTGAGTATGGCATTCTGGAAGTGCACACATTGGGCATCAATCCCGTGCGTGACTCCCAGGATGCCATATTTCGTGTCGTTGCGGAGGAGCTTGTGCCACAGTTGCCGGCAGACTGTCAGCCTGCTGAGATATTCTTCTATGGGGCAGGGTGCATGCAACCCTATTCGCAGACAGTGCACAATGTGCTGCAGCAGATATTCCCCCAAGCCAGCATACAGGTGGAGAGTGACCTGCTGGGAGCGGCCCGCGCTCTGTGCGGCTGCCGGCCTGGTATAGCCTGCATTCTCGGTACAGGGGCCAACAGCTGCCTCTACGACGGACAGTCTATCACTGCTCATGTTCCGCCTTTGGGCTTTATCCTGGGCGACGAGGGCAGTGGGGCAGTGCTGGGCAGGACGCTTCTGGGCAATCTGCTCAAGGGCATCTTCCCCCAGGAGATGAGGCTGGAGTTTGAGCGGGAATACGACCTTGCCGAGCCCGATATCATCGACCGCGTCTATCGTCAGCCGCAGCCCAACCGCTTCCTGGCATCGCTTGTACCCTTCATCAACCGGCACCGTCAGCACCCCCAGGTGCATGCTATGCTCGTGGAGGCATTCCGCCAGTTCCTGAGCAGGAATGTGCGCGCTTATGGGCATGCCGAACTGCCAGTCAACTTTGTGGGCGGCATTGCCTTTTCCTTCGGTGAGGAACTTGCCGAGGCTGCCCGCGCCGAAGGCATGAAAATAGGTCGCATCTTGCGTGGTCCCATACAGGAAATGGTGGCTTATCACACCCAAAAGCATGCAGAATAGCGGTGGAATGAAAGAAAGTGCAAGATGTGTTAAAAAACATACAGTTAAAATTTGCAAAATGCAAAAGGTTGTTGTATCTTTGCGACAGATATCCTGAAAACAATCTTTCGCCTTAGACAGAGGCTAGTACCTAGAGAATGACAGGGAGTTGCTGCGAAGCATCTCCCTGTTTTGCGTTGTGGGAAAAAGTGCATAATCTGCTTCCCGAACTTTCTCAAGAGTGTGAGGGAAGATAGTGAAGGCGTTGGTGCTTCCGATGCTCTGGCGTGTATTGACGGATGCAGTGCGCTGCGATAGCGGATGCAGCGTGCTTCGATGGCCAACGCAGTGCGCTGCGATGATGCATGCACCGTAGTGCATCTTTTGCCTTGCCTCTCTGCATGAGCAGAAGCATGCAGCTTTGCTCCCCTTTCTCTTCTTGTTCAAGTCTTTGCATAGTGCAGTGGATGGCCTCGTGATTCGATGTTTGTTCGCCGGCCTTCGCTTGTATTCCTGATGGTGAAGCAAACTTCTGTATGTGCTTCGGTGAGGTGCGTACGGATGTCGGTCGCCCAGAGTCGGGCGGCAGATGGCGGTTGGGAAAAGGGTGAGATGAGTCGCCTGGTGCGATGGGGTGTCTTCCGTGTCTTCCGGGATGCTTATTTGTGGGCTTTGTGGGAATGTTCAGCCTTGAGCAGATGGGTGATGGCAGAGCGCAGACTGTCGGTTTGCTGTCCGCTCCAGGCCAACCGCCCTTGGCTGTCAATGAGTACCATATGGGGAATGCCATGCAGTGCCACGGCATAGTCTTCGCATGCCTGGCCGCGCCAGTCGCGCCCGTCAAAGAGGTGCATGCCGCTGAGTTCGTTTTTCCATACGTAATCACGGGCTTTGGTGGCTTCGTTGTCCAGCGAGACCGTGAGCCAGGCCAGCTGTGGGAAGTCCTTTTGCAGAGCCAGCAGTGCGGGTGTCTCCTCGTGGCAGTCGCTGCACCACGAGGCCCAGAAGAGCAGTATGTGTGCCGCGTGATTGATGCTGTCGAGCCGCTGCTCCGCGTCTTGTCCTTGTGCGAAGAGGAATGGCAGACGCACGAGTGGCGCGTAGGTACCGGGCGTGAGGCTGCGGTCGGCCATGGCCCATCGCTCCTGTGCGCTCAGGGTGGGGTGGTCAGTCTGCTCTGTAGAGGGCTGTACCCGTCCGCCGCCTGTACATGAACCGAGTACGGCAATGGCCAGCATGAGCCATGCTGCTACGGATGGGATGGACTGGAGCGGGGGTGTATGGGTTCGTGTGTGCTTCATGTCATTGGCTGCCGAGGGTTTGTCATGTGCCATGGATGTAGCTTGTCCATATTGCATCCCACATGAGGTTGATGTCATCATTGCTTATGCCATTGGCTTTGATCATGTCTCTATGTCTCTCAAAGCTATATCGGAAGTCGTCAATGGTGAATTCCCCTTCGTCCAGGAAGGTGTAGAGCGCGGTTGTGTAGTAGGCTTTCGCGGCCTTCCAGTTGTTTTGGATGAAGCAGAGGTCTGCACGTAACATCTTTATCGTCCAGGTTAGATTGCTTTCCAGACCCTCTATCTTGGTGATGTATTTCTTGATGGCATCGACGTTGCAAGTCATAAACTCTCCTCGGACAATGTCCACGATGGCCTCTGCGTCCGTCGGACGAAGATAAGAGATGCGGTGATACAGCTGGAGTGCATCGTTCCATCGTCCGTCTTCCTCCAGGGATTCTGCCTTGCGTAGCAGCAGTCTCTTGTCGTCTGGATTCTTTTCCAACAGTTTGTCCAGCCAGTGGTACATCTCTTTGCGCTTGCCTAACTTCTCGCAACACAGCACGAGAATATTCATCATGTACCAGTCGTCCTCGTCCAGGAACATGGCTTGGGTGTAGCAGGAATAGGCTTCCTGGTCTTTTCCTGCTTGTTGGTAGCACTTGGCCTTGAGCTTCAGCAATGCCTGGCTTGCTCCATACTGTTGCATCATGCTGTCCAGTAGGAGTAGGGCCGCATCGTATTCTTTGGCATCGTAGAGTATCTTTGCACAGTCGAGGTAGATGCTCTCGCCGTCGTTTGTGCGAAACCTCTGCTGGTTGATGAGCAGTTGGTAGGATGCAAAGGGGTTGCGCACGTCGCGGCTCACGTGCGACTGGGTGAAGAAGCGGTAGAGGTTCTGTACGATGTGGCGCAGCGTTATGTCGGGCTGTTTGGTGTCTTGGGGAACCATGCCAGCCTGTTCCAACTGTTCCGATAGGGATTGTGCCAGTTGCTTGTTGCTGCCTATCATCTCACACATGGCATACTTGTCGATGTCGCAGTCGGTGATTACCTCTGCCATTTTGTTCAGTGCCTTGTTCTCTTTGCCATCGTTACCCATGATAATCGACTGCACCAGGGGGTGTGAGGTATCGAAGGGCAAGAACCAATGGGAGCAGATGCTCAGAAACCTGCAGCTGTGCAGCGTGCTCATGCGTGAGAAGTTGGGGTCCAGGCCCGAAGCCAGTCTGCGTTTCACGAAATCGAGCTTGATATTCATGGCCTCCCTGATGGCAGTAGCTGTATCGTCCTTTGGAAGATTGTTGATTATGTCCTGTTCATGCTCGAAACTCACCTTGGAAGCCAGCATGAGGACGAACTCCTTCTGCACCGCCATGACCGTGGGGCGCAGGGTGGTGCACAATGTGCCGGGGCTGTAGCCCGCCAGTTCTTCCAGCTCGTGCCCGTATTGCTGGTTGATGAAGACCAATGCCGTGATGGCTGTCAGGCGTGTGCGCTTGTTCTCGCTCTCAGCCATGAGGGTGATGACAGATAGTTTCTCCAGGTCGGGGAACTCCCATACGGCCAGCATCAGAGCGCCCAGCAGGTGCTGCTGCACCATGTAGTCCTGCCGCTGGATGAATTTATGCCAAAGCGCTGTTTCGGTATTGCTCCACAGGGGCGACGTCCACAGGTAGTCGAAGATAGTGTCCTGCAGAGTAAACCGCTCCTCGGAGGGGAGTGTGCTGGTCCATTGCTGCATGAGCGAGCGGGCGTCGTTGCCGTCCTGTGCCAGCTTGGTTGCTGTCTTGCTGTAGGTGTCTGAACCGGTACGCATACGCACGTCCCGACGTACCCGGGTGAGCATCTCCCAGCTCCGCTGGAGCATTCGTGCCTGTATGGTCGCGCGGTTGTCATCGCTGCCACCACCCGTCAGAAAGTTGAGCATGGCGCAGTAGTTGACCCTCAGCTCCTCGAAGTCGGCTCTGGTCTGGCTGTCCTGGCTGTATTGCACCAGCACGCTCAGCTTGTCGTGCGCCTCGCTAATGTGTTTGGCATAGAGCTCTTCGTACACCGAGTCGGTGATTTGCTTCAGGGTGGAGATATTGATGGGACGGCTCATTTGATTTGTCGTGTAAGAAATTTCTGTGTAGAGTATTCCTTGGGGAGGCGGTTTTGCTCACGCAGCCAAGCGGCCACCGAGTCCATCTCCTGTTCGTTGACAGCACGTGGTTTGGGCATCGGGGGGAGCTGGATGGTGTCGGTCAGCAGGGGGGGCAGTCCGTATTCGCTTGTCAGGATGGCGCGCAGGGTGTCGGCCTGTGAATCGCTTGCCATGCGCTCGATGGCTTCCCTATATACACGCGCAAAGGTCTTGGCCTGTGCCTCGTGTGGGTTGTTGTTCTCTTCGCGGAAGGCTGTAATCCACAGAGCATTGCATATGCTGTTGGGTTTCGAGCGGCTGATGCGCTTGTGTCCCTCCAGTGCTGCCCATGTGGCATAAGGCTCGGGGAGCATGGCAGCATCGATCATCCCGTTGTTGAGCATGTCTGTGCGCAGGAAGATATCGTTGATCTGTGGACGGAAGATCTGGCTGAGTTCGAGTTTGTTCTCGGTTACCATACGCTGGCACCAGTAGTCGGTGCACGAGAGCCGGCACACTGCCACGGTCTTCTCTTTCATCTGCTGCATCTGCTTCACGCGCTTGCCTTTCAGTGCCAGGAGCGACAGCGGTTCGTCCATGGCCATGAGTGCAGAGATGTGCAGGCTGTCGCTCTGCAGTCTGATGGCGCGGAAGGGGTCGCTTACAGCCAGGTTCACATGTCCGCGCAGCACGCTGGTATCCACATCCATCTGTGCCCGGTATCTCCACAGATGCACGCTCATTCCAGCCTGCTCAAACATTCCCATGCGCTGGGCATAATAGACCGGCAGGCAACTGAGCGTGGGCAGTACGGCTACATTGAGCGCTGTGCTGTCGGCGCCATCGGCGTTGCCTACATACGGCAAGGCCTCCTGTTTCTTGTTACAGGAGGCCATAGCCAGTATTGATGTCAGTAAAAATGCACTTAGCAGTCTCATTCACCCTTGATGGCAGCCACTCCGGGGAGCACCTTGCCCTCGATAGCCTCGAGCAGAGCACCGCCTCCAGTGGAGATGTAAGACACCTTGTCGGTCAGACCGAACTTGGTGCAGCATGCTACAGAGTCACCACCGCCGATGAGTGAGAAGGCGCCCTCGGCTGTTGCCTTTGCTATAGCTTCACCGATGGCCTTGCTTCCTGCTGTGAACTCATCGCACTCGAAGCAGCCGGCAGGACCGTTCCACAGGATGGTCTTGGCGCCTTCGATGGCCTTTGCAAACTTCTCGCGGCTCTGTGGACCTGCATCGAGACCCTCAAAGTTGGCGGGTATGGCGTTTGAGGGGAAGGTCTCCACCTGAGCACCCTCCTTCACGCAGAAGTTGGCGAAATCGTAATCGGTGCAGCACACAGAGTCAACACCCAGCACGAGCTCCACGCCGTTCTCCTTGGCGGTCTTCTCTACGTCCAGTGCCACATCCAGCTTGTCCAGCTCCACGATAGACTGTCCGATCTCTCCGCCATGAGCCTTGGAGAAGGTGTATGTCATGCCGCCACACAGGATGAGCTTATCTACCTTGCCCAACAGATTCTGTATGATGCCGATCTTTGACGATACCTTAGAGCCGCCCATGATGGCTACGAAGGGACGCTTGATGTCGCTCAGCACGTTATCTACTGCCTTCACTTCCTTCTCCATCAGGTATCCGAGCATCTTGTTGTCGGCATCGAAGTAGTCGGCAATCACGGCTGTAGAGGCGTGCTTGCGGTGTGCGGTGCCAAAGGCATCCATCACATAGCAGTCAGCATATGAGGCGAGCTTCTTGGCGAAGTCCTTCTGACGGCCCTTCATTTCCTTCTTGGCAGCGTCGTATGCGGGGTCTGCCTTGTCGATGCCTGCGGGCTTGCCTTCCTCCTCAGGATAGAAGCGCAGGTTCTCGAGCAGCAGTGCCTGGCCCATGGGGAGAGCCTTCACAGCCTCGTCGGCGTTGGCGCAGTCGGGAGCGAATGCTACAGGAGCACCCAGTGCCACCTCTACGGCCTCGCGGATCTGACCCAGTGAGAGCTTGGGGTTAACCTTGCCCTTGGGCTTGCCCATATGGCTCATGATGATGCATGCACCGCCGTCGGCGATGATTTTCTTCAGCGTGGGCAGTGCGCCACGGATACGTGTGTCGTCAGTGATGTGACCGTTCTCGTCCAGGGGCACATTGAAGTCCACGCGGACGATTGCCTTTTTGCCGGCGAATTTGTAGTCGTTGATAGTCATAATCGTTGTATGTTAACAGTTTGTTTATCTCTGTTGTCTTGCTCCTGCAAAGTTATGCTTTTTTTCGCAAATCAAACTAATTTTCCTTGGCAAATATCATGCAGGCCGCAAAGCTGGCACTTGGGCTTCTGTGCGGTGCACACATATCGGCCGTGCAGAATGAGCCAGTGGTGGGCGTCATGAAGCACTTCGGGGGCGAAGTGGCGCGTCAGCATCCGCTCCACACTGAGTGGGGTGGTGCACGACGGCGGCACGAGTCCGATGCGGTGGCTCACTCTGAAGACGTGTGTATCTACTGCCATGGCCGCCTGATGGAAGATGACGCTGAGCATGACGTTGGCTGTCTTGCGTCCCACACCGGGCAGGCGGGTGAGCTGCTCCATGGTGGAGGGCACCTCGCCGCCGTATTCGCGCTGGAGCATGGTGGCCATCCCCACCAGGTGTCGTGCCTTGTTGTTGGGGTAGGATACGCTCTTGATGTATTCGTAGATGACTTCGGGCGTGGCAAGTGACATGACTTCGGCGTTGGGGTAATCGTGTAGCAGGGCGGGTGTCACGGTGTTGACCCGCTTGTCGGTGCACTGTGCGCTGAGTATGACAGCCACGAGCAGGCTGAAGGGATCCTGGTAGTGAAGCTCTGTCTGCACGTGTGGCATGGCCTGCTGGAAGTACTCTGTCACCTTGCGGTATAGTTCTGCTTTTCTCATGCTGTATGCCTTGTGGTCTTTCTGGGCGTGCCGGCTCGCCTTGGGCATGCGCCTGTGGCAGGTGTCTCAGCGTGCTGCGGTCGTATGCGCAGCTGCGTGCGGCATGCGGGGCAGTGTGAAAAAGGGGAGACCGCATAAAGCTGCCTCCCCACTCCTTTTACCTTAGAAATACCATGTAAATGTAAAACTCATGGCAAAGTTACCCTTTTGTTTTGTCTTTACCAAAGTTTTGCTGAGTTTTTTTCAATTGTCTTCTCTAATTGTCGTGCTTGCCTGTCCGGCTCCTTGCTTGCGCTTCTCAGACGTTGGACAGAGGGAAGCCAAATCCGAAGGAAACGCTGTTGTTGGCTTTCTTGAGGGGCACTCCGTACTTGCCCATCTTGCTCAGGAAGCAATCGGTGCCCACAAAGAAGTTGAACTTCTTGGCGTGCAGGTCGAGCACCATGCCGCCCGTGACGCCTGTGGAGGAGGCTGCGCCGTTGAGAGAAACCTCGATGGCCTTGACGGGACGCACATTGACCGAGAGCATGCCCTGGTGCCAAGCGAACTGGCCAGCCATGCGACTTGTATAGAGGAAGCCGAAGCGCAACTTGTCGTATGAGGGCAAAGCGTACTCGACACCCAGGTGAAGGTTGGCAGAGAGTGCGTGACCTTTGTTCTTCGAACCGTCGTAATAGAGCGAGAAGAGGTCTCCGAGGTCATCGCCCAGGTCGTCCAGCTGGTCGCCCAGGTCGGTTCCGTTCTCCTTGCTTCCGCCTGCGTAGATGTCCTTATCGAAGCCGTCAAAGTTCCACTCGCCCGTGGAAGTCATCTGATGGGCCTTTTTCCAACTGATGCCACCCAGGTCGGTCAGAGCCGCGCTCACGGTGAGGTGCTCGATGGGCTTCCATGTGACGCCCAGGTCAATGGCGGCGCCGAAGCCTCCCAGCCCGCTGATGTTGTCGTCGATACCATCTACGCGGTGGCGGTCAGGGTTCTCCGGGTCCACTTTGTCGCTCTCCTTCATGTCAATGCCCATCGCTGCCACCTCGGCTGTTATCTTGCCGCTCACGCGCCAGTAGTCGTCATCGAGATGCAGGTCAATGCGGTCGGTGTTGAAGTTTGCATAGCCGAGGCCGAAGAGCAACTTCAGTTTGCCGCCCACTGTCCACTGCTCATTCACCTTGTGTGAGTGGCCCAGTCCGAGTTCCGCAAAGTTCTCTGTGCGTGCTCCCAGCTTGGATATCCGGTAGTCGGTCTTGCTTCCTGTCTCCTTCATAAACTCGAAGAGCGACTTGGGCATGCTTATGTTGGTGGTCGAGCGAAGGTTCAGATCCACCGAGTTGAAGCCTCCGAAGGCCTTGAACGCAAAGCCGAACACCTGATACTTGAGGTTTACGCCCATGCGGTTGTTGTTCTTCAGGCCGTCGAGGAACTTGCCGGCATCCACGTCGGGGTGCATGAAGGTGGTCTTGGTGCGGCCATTCACTCCGTAGTTCTCCCAAGTGGGTTCCATGTCGAAGATGAATGTCTTGGCTCCGAAATTGCCTGTCGTGCCGATGTTCATGTTGCCCAGGAGGGGGAAGGAGACGTAACTGTGGTCGAGCAGAGCGGGGTTCATCTCATGCCGCAGGTCCGACGTCTGCATGAAGTAGGTGGTTCGCAGTTCCTGTGCGGTGGTGCCCAGCGATGCGGCCAGCAGCGTGGCCATGACTGTTATCTTGTGTCTCATGAGTCTTTCTATGTGGTGATGTTTCATTTCTGTCTGTTTTCTCATTGTGTGGGAATGTGCTCACATGCCTTGCGCATCAGTTGAGGTCAACCGTCACTTTGCCCTTGAGCATCAGTTTGATGTCGGTCAGACGGATGTACTGCTGCGATGCCAGGGGCTGCGATGCGCTTCCCTGTGCGCTCTCAGCCTTGACTTCAAACAGGAAATGGTCTATCTCCTGCAGGTCCTTGGGGTTCTGCAAGGTGGCCACCACCGTCATCTCCGATTTCACGGGAGCCTTTCCTTCACCCTGGCCGGCCTTTGCCTTGGCCGATGTGAAGGTGACACCGGGCATGGGCTTGCCGTTCTGGTCCAATGCCTTGACGCTGAGCGTGAGGTCGAGGGGAATGGTGTTCTCGGCCATGGTCTTCAGTTGGATGCCCTCGGCGGTGTAGTCCTTCAGGTCATCCTCCATGCTGTTGGTGGAGTCCCTATATATAATGGTAAAGCCCTCTTCCATCTCCAGGGGGACGAACACGCTGTAGTCGGCCCTGGCCCTGTAGGTCTTGCCCAGAGTCATGGTGGCCTCCTGCTGTGCCAGCGACACTTTGCCGTTCTTCATATCTACCTCTATCTGGTCGGGCAGACGCTCTATCAGGTTGCCCAGGTCCTCTACGCGGCTCACGATGGCACCTGCTGTCACTTCGCTTTCGGGGTCGTAGGGTTTGCTTCCCTGCTTGTGGTAATAGGCGGTGTTGGCGCGTCCGCCGTTCATCGTAACCTGTGGCAAGGTCACGCTCTGGCTCCATCCGCCCTTGCCGCTCTTCACTGAGGTGAGTGTGGCACCCACGTTCACGTTCGAGGGCAGCGTTCTCATGTCCACGTTGAACTTCAGTGTGGGGTTCGACACTTTAATCTTCGTGGCGTCGTCCTTGAGGAAATCAGGCAGGTTGTCAGCGATTTCAATGGGGTTGACGTTCGGGTTGATGTCGGGGTTGAAGATGCCTTTGATGCTATCCACCACAATCTTGCCGTCGTTGGGGAAGTTGATGTCCAGCTCTATGTCAGCGTAGTCGCCCTGCTGCATAGTGAACTGGCTCTTGCTGCTGAAGTAGGCTGTGCCGCTCATGGCCACGCGTGTCATTTCCTTAGGGAGTGTAATGACACCATTCTTGGGAGTACCCTCCTCCTTCAGGTCGATATAGTCGATGTTGATGGCGCATATCTGTTTGCTGGCGGCGCCGATGGTGATGTCGGAGTCGTGGATGAGCGTGCTGCCCTCCAGTCTCCAGCCTGCGGGTATCTCGCGAAGGTGTACGTATTGGGGCAGGGTGACTGCAAACTTCTGCAGCTTGTCCAGTCCGAAGTTCACGTTGGCGCTGCTCTTCATCCTTACCGTGAGGCTTGCTCCGAAGTTGCGGGGATATACGCGTGTGATTCTGACCACCTCCTTGCCTATGTCATCTGTGGTGAAGTCGCTCTTGTTCTCGCCCTCTGCGCTGCCGTGCAGGGTATAGTTGGCGGGCACGGTCACTTGTGTGCCGCTTGGCGCACCCAGCTGGTTCAGCAGATCATCGCTCCAGCGCAGCACGCGGAACTTGGTCTTCACCCTGGCCAGGCAGTCTATGGTGGAGTTCACTTTCTGCACCGTGTAGCTGAGGTCTGTGCTGCCCTGCTCGGTGATGTAGAATTGGTTGTTCCCGTCAAGCTTGGTGTTGCCGTCGGTGTCGATAATGTCTTTGAGGTAGATCTTCTCTGTGTTGCCCAACTTGACCTTGAGTCCGTTCGCTCCCACGCCGATGGTGGCATCCACGTCTCCCAGGTCATACGAACTGTCGATGCAGCTGCCCAGCATGAGCAGGCCCGATGCGAACAGCAGTCCTCGCAGCAGGGATTTCCCCCTGAGGCCGTAACATGATGTGTGGCGGCGGCATGCATTGCCTGCCTTGCTCTCGCTCTTTGTCTGGTTAGAGTTTGTAGATAATAGCATCATAGTATGTTTATGTTTGTTTCGTTATTCGCTGTAATGTTTGTCAGAGGGGGCTTTGCGCTTTGCTATTCTGTGTTTGTGTGTCATCATTAGTGGCAAGCAGTCCATCTTTCAATTACGTGCGCAAAGATATGTTAAATTTTCCAAAGAAACATAAAATGCGCTATAAAGTTTTCCCTATAGTAGTAGCATTCCCTCAAAACCAGCATTTTCATACATTATACAACATTTTGTTTGCGTCAATATTGCGCACCTGTCTGTATCGGACACCTGTCCGAATATGCCATGTGATGGCGTTTGCGGTTGGAAAACAGTATGGTGCATAATCTTTCTGAACGCTTTCTTGGGGGCCAATGAGCTGTCGTGCGGATTTATTCCAAGCAAAGTGTCCTGCCGTATGTGTAATGTCTATTTGATAAAAAGATAGGAATGAAACTATAGAAGAAGCATGCAGACGGGGGCTGGCTGGCGGGTTGGATTTCCCCGAAGAGGGCTACAAGGAGAGAATGGCATGGGGGGCTCGTGCAAAATGCAGCACGGTGCGACGGCCTACGCAGCGCGCTGCGATAGCCGATGCAGCACGCTGCGATGACCGATGCACCGCACTGCCTCATCCGCCCGAAAACACAGCAGCGTGGCGGGCAGCGCCGAAGGGCGGGTGGCACAGCCGTCTCTACATAGGCAGGGGACGCTTTTCGCAGGGTTGCCCAATGCCGCTGTGCATTCCGCTCCAAGCCGTGAAACGTTTCCTTTTCGCCCGATGTCTTGGCGTTTTTGCTCTCTTGTAACGGGCAGAATGGAATATTTTCCATACTTTTGAAAAATGTTTCGCGAGCGGGGCAGGATTGCTTCTGTGTTGCCCGTGATGTGATAATCAAGACTTCGGAATGGAACGGAATACCATCGCTGCGCTGGCAGACTTCTCTGCCGGCTGCTTTTTCGCTTCGCTGCTGGCCTCGTGCGCCTTGCTTTATATGGTGCGTCGAAGGTCGGGGGTGCACTCTGTGGCCACTTGCCTCTTCGGCTGGCTGGCGTTGATGAACATGGTGCTCTTCGTGCTCTTCTACGTGAGGAACTTCCTGGGAGCACAGCTCACACCCATTACCAACCTCTATCAGGCCACCTGCATCCCCATGTGCGTGTGCCTGCTATACGAGCTCGGGCATCCCGGCAGCATCACGCGCCGTGCCTTCTGGCTGCAAGTGGCAGCCTCGCTGCTGTTGTGCGTGCTCTATGCCGTCACGCTCAACCATACATTATATATAATAGCGCTGGTGGGGCAGGCGTGCTATGGGCTGGTGGGCATGCTGTGGAGTGGCTATGGTCTGTATCGCTACAACCGCAGCATACGCCAGTGGAGCTCCTATACCGAGGGCATCGAGGTGGGGTGGGTGTTCCGCATCCTGGTATCCTTCATGGTGCTCTATGTGGTGTGGACAATGGCAAGCTATAACGGAGGCAAGTGGGCAACAGCGTTCTATAACTTCAGTTGCAGCCTTATCTTTGCCTCCATCGCCTGGTGCATGAGAAAGCACGAAGTGGTGATGCCGGGCATTGCGGAGCCCGAAGAGGGCTGCCCGGTGATGGACGAAGAGGGCGCCCCGCAGGAGTTCCACTTCGCTGAAGCGCTCCACAAAGCCTTTGACGACGAACGTATCTACCTCAATCCCCGCCTTACCATCAACCTTCTGGCCGAGAGGCTGGGCACTAACCGCACCTATCTGAGCGCTTATATCAACAAGCAGCTCAACGTTTCCTTCTTCGAGTACGTCAACCGCTATCGTGTGCTTTATGCCCAGCAACTGCTTGCCCAGCCGAATAATACGGCCGAGGCAGTGGCACGAATGAGCGGGTTCAACAGCCTGTCGGCTTTCCGACGCGCGTTTATCTCAGAGACAGGAATGACGCCCGGGCGGTTCCGCAGGGAATTGCAGGGCGAAGGGCAGCCTGATGCGGACTGATGCATAGGCAGTAAGTCCTTGGGATGGATGCCCGTCAGCGATACTGCTTGAGCAGTTGGCCGTTGTGGTCCTATGTCACTTGCAGAGCTGGGCAAGCGGGGGGCAGCATGAGGGGCAACCTTGCTTCCAATGGCGTGCAAAGTTGTGTAAAGCCCGGCATACTGCCCTTATAATATATAATGTATAGCGCTATTACACAAACAGCACTTCTCTGCCGTGCAGCAGGAAGTTGCCTGCCACCACATACTGTCGTGCCGTGGGTGAGAACTGCTCCTCTACCGTGATGTGCAGGTGACCCGCCAGGATGGCCTTGAGCAGCGGTTCCTGCTTGAGGTAGGAGATGAATTCGCGTGTGGTCTTGTCCTCCTTCTGCGCCAGATAGTCGCCCGTGGGCTTGTACACCTTGTCGTCTATGCTCGATGCCAGAGTCTTGTTCCAGAAGCGTTTGCAGGCCCTCCATATCTGGTCGGTGTGGAATGGCACGTGCATGCAAAGCACGATGGGGAGCCCGCGCTTCACTTCGCGTCGGAAGAGCTTCACCTGTTGCGGGGTCACTGTACCATATACGTTGTCCAGACAGATGAAGTTGACTCCGTTGATCTGTTGCGCATTGAATGAGATGTCAAAGGGGAAGGTCTTCTGCAGCATCGCCCTCGAACGGTCCTTGTACGCCTCGGTGTTCTCCTGTTTAGGCTCGCTCAGCCACATGTCGGGCGAGAATTCATGGTTGCCCATGCAGCCTGTGATGCCGTCGCCCAGATACTTGCGCACCAGGTCAAGGTTGGCTTCGCTCTGCCAGTCAATGAGGTCGCCCGTGTGCAGAACGTAATCTACATGGTCACGTGCCCACGCCAGCGAGTCGCGCATGGCCTCCTCCTGGCGTCCGCCAAAGCACTGCGTGCGCACCTCGCGCAGCTTCTGCTTCTTCTCGCTCTCGTGTGGATAGGCTGCCGTAAAGTGCGTGTCGGAGATGTGCAGCACGCTGAAAGGCTTCTCCAGCCCGATTTCCACGGTGGCATAGGCCAGTGAGAGACGCTCAAAACCGCCGCGCTTGGGGAATACTTCCGGTTTGTCCTCGGCCATGGCAGGCAGTTGCGACACGGCTATCAGCACGCCGGCTCCTGTGGCGCGCCTGAGGAAACTTCTTCTGTCAATGTGGTTGCTCATTGTCCGTCTTAGTCTGTTTGTGTTCTACGTCCACACAAAGTTACAAAATGTTTGGCTATGTGCTGCCATCTTTCCCCGTTTGTTTTTTCGCAAGAAGCATTTTGGAGCAATTGTATTACGCGAGTGAAGTGTTCAAGGCTGCCTGTTGATTTAGGTGGACAATGGATATTTGCTTTGCAATACAATATACTCTCTGCCGTAAAACACTTCATTGCATATGGCCCAGTCAGCGTACTCTTCTGGGCAACGAAGCAGTATTGTTTCGAGATTTCTTTCCGCCTCCAAGGGCGGCTAAGCTGTATGCTCCACCGTCCAACCCTAGGCTGGACGGTCGTTGAATATATACTTCGATGCCAAAGTATCCATGCTTCATTCACCGTCCAGCCTAGGGTTGGACGGTGACGAAGAACGTCTTCTCCATCATGAAGGCCGACTGGAAGTGCATCAGAAGCCTTCTTCTCCTTGTGCGCAAACTGGTATTTGTCGGATAATCAGCAGCAATCGATATAAAGGTCAGCCTTGTCGGCTTGGCGAAAGATGGTCGTACACTTGCTGTGGTGCCTCTTTATAAAGCCCAGCCGACGGTTCTTGTAGGATGGGGTAGTGACGATGCGCTTCCTGTCTGTCCCCATCTCTCTGCTTCCCCTAAGTTTGTCGGGCGAGCTGCAAAAAGTGCTGTGTGATGAGCGACGGAAGTTTGTCCGAAGAACCGCAGGGCACTACGAGTGCCATTGCACCGCAGTTTGCATGGCGGGTGAACTGCTCGGCATCTATTACCCAGCGTGTTTGCTCATTCAAAATTCTCTGTTCCTGATCTACTTGTGCTGTTTTGACAGTTGCATCTCAATACGAAAAGAGGAGGGCGCCACCCCATTGACTGGGGTACGTCCTCCTCTCGCGATTGAATGAGAATGATGTTTATTTCTCCACGTCAGCGCCTCCGCCCAGTGCCTGGTAGAGGTTGATGGTGTTGGAGATAACGCTATAGTCGTTGGCCACTTGCGAGAGCTGTGCGCTGAGCAGGCTGCTCTGAGCGGTCAGGATCTGCAGATAGTTGATACTTGAGAGGTCCCACAACTTCTGTGTTGCATCCACAGCCCGCTGCAGGCTCTGCACCTGGTTGGCCAGGTAAACCTTCTTCTCCTGTGCGGTGTGTATGGCAGCCATGGCGTTGTTCACCTCCGAACCTGCATCGAGAAGTGTTTGCTGGAAGCCCAGAGTGGCAATCTCAAGCTCAGCCTTGCTGTTCTTATAGGCAGCGCGCAGTTTTCCGTTCTGGAAGATAGGCTGTGTCAGGCTTGCTACAGCTGCCATGATGATGCCACCGGGGTTCACTACCATGCTTCCCAGACTGTTGGCATACTGGCCGCTGGCCGAGATGTTGAGGGCGGGGTAGAAGGCTGCCTTGGCAATGTTCTTGTTGTAGAAAGCGCTTGCCAGTGCGAGCTCAGCCTGCTTCACATCGGGTCGGCGGCTCAACAGGCCGATAGGCATGCCTGTGGTGCATACGCTGGGAGTGCGGAATGTGGCCAGTGTGCCGCGCTCGATGTGTGCTGGAGTCTCACCGCAGAGGGCGCTCAGGGCGTTCTCCACCTGCTTGATGTTGTCCTCCAGCTCCAGCACGTTGGCACTGATAGCCCAGTAGTTGGCCTCGGTGCTTGCTACTGAAGCCTGGTTGGCTTGACCTGCATCGAACAGCATCTTAGTCATGTCCAGGTTCTTCTTCCATGTTTCGCTGGTCTCCTTGGCAATGCGCAACTGCTCGTCGAGCATGGCCAGGGTGTAATAGAGGTTGGCCACGTTGGCGATGAGAGAGGTCTTCACGCTCTGGCGCACGGTCTTCTGGCTCTCCAGCGCTACTTCTGCCTTCTTCTTGGAATTGCGTAGCGATGCGAAACAGTCTATCTGCCAACTCATCGAGAGGGGGAATGAGTAGGTCTTGCTGGCGCCGTTGCCCATCACATTCTTATACTTCTCGCGGTTGTAGGGATCTACTATACCGCTGATGGTACCGCTGGGTGCAAAGGCGAAGCTGGGCGCAAAGGCAAGTTTCGAAGCCTTCAGGTTGTTCTGCATCTCCTGTATGCGCAGGTCGGCCTGCTTCATATTGGTATTCTGGGCAAGTGTCTTCTCGATGAGAGCCTGCAGGGTGGGGTCGGTGAAGAGTTGATGCCACTCGATGTCGCCCAGACCGGTGGAGTCTCCGCTCAAAGCGTCACCATAGATGCCCTCAGTGTTGATAGAGGCGGGGCGCTCGTAGCTCTTGTACACCCCGCAACTGCTCATCAGGGCAGTTGCAAGGGCGATAGTCAATATCTTGTATGCTTTCATTGCTTGATATGTGAATGTTTAGTCTTTCTGTGCTTTAGCCTTCTCCTTCTCGGAACGCTCCTTCTCCTGCAGGAACTGCTGGTCTGCCTCTTCCACCATGGCGGGGCGGATTTTCTCCTGAACCCATTCGAAGAAGATGAAGAATACTGGTACTGTGAACAGGATAGCCAGTGTGCCTACCAGCAGACCGCCGATGACACCGAGGCCGATGGTGCGGTTACCATTGGCACCAGCGCCAGTGGACAACACCAGAGGAATCATACCGAACACCATGGTAAGTACGGTCATAAGGATAGGACGCAGACGTGCTTCGGCAGCAGCATAGGCTGCCTCCACGATGCCCATACCCTTGCGGCGACGCTCAAGGGCGAACTCGGTAATCAGAATAGCAGTCTTGGCCAGCAGACCAATCAGCATGATGATAGCCGTCTGCAGGTAGATGTTGTTGTCAATCTTGCCCATGAACACGAAGGGAAGTGCGGCGTAGCCCTGGTTCCACAGCCATGCAAAGGCAAACGAACCCATGATACCGGCAGGTACCGACAGGATGACAGAGAAGGGGATAAGGAAACTCTCGTACAACATAGACAGGATGAGGAAGATGAGCACCACGCACACACCATAGATGAGGTAGGTGTCCATGCTGTCCTTAGTCTGGTTCTCCTCACGGCTCATGCCGCCATACTCGAAGGCGTAGCCCTTGGGGAACACCTTGCCAAACTCCTCTTCCACGATGTTCATCACATCTGTGCTGCTATAGCCATAGGCTGGCACGAGGTTACAAGTGATGGAGCTGAAGAGGTTGAAGCGGGTATCCACCTCGGCGCCAAGTATCTTGGTCAGCTTCACAAACTGGCTCAGGGGAGCCATCTCTGCGCCATTGCGCACAAACATATTGTTGAGGTCCTCGGTACTCAGGCGGCTCTTTTCGTGGGCCTGGAGCATCACACGATATACCTTACCGTACTGGTTCATGTTGCTCACGTAGGAGCCACCGCAGTAGCTGCCCAGTGCGCTAAGCACATCAGTGGGGCTCACGCCGGCACGCTTACACTGAGCGGCATCTACCTCCACCTTATACTGGGGGAAGTTGCGGGCATAAGAGGTCACTGCACGCGACACCTCAGGGTGCTGGTTCATGGCTGCCAGGAACTGGTGAGTGTACTCCAGGAATTGTGACTTGTCGCCGCCACGGGTATCCTGCAGGTTAAGCTCGATGGAGCCCATGCCGTAACCGGGAATCATACCGGGCTCGAAGACCAGACACTGTGCATCGGGAATCTCCTCCATCAGTCGTTTGTTGAGCAAGCCAGTCACCACCGTGCTCGTGCTCTTATAGTTGTCAATGAGTGACCAGAAGCCATAGCGGCGTTCTGCCCAAGGCTTCAATTTCAGAATATACATACCATAAGCGGTACCCTGGCCAGCCATGAAGCTGTAGCCAGCCACGCGCTGGTAGTTCTTCACCTCCTTGGTCTCCTTGATAATCTTCTCTACGCGATCCAAGATTTCGTCTGTGGTGGCAAGGTTATTGCCGGGAACACCGTTGACCACCATCATACATGTACCCTGGTCTTCCTGTGGCACGAGTCCGGAACTCAGCTTGCCTGCGAAGAACACGATGCCAACAAAGCAGAGAGCCACGCTGACGAAGGCGATGAAGCGCACCTTGCGGTTCACACAACGCTTCAGGATGGCTGTGTATTTGCCCAACATGGCGGTGTAGCTTGCCTCATAGGCCTGACGGGTACGATAGTTGATGGTACCGAAGAAGCCTCTGCGACGCTCTTCGCTGGCGGGACGCATGAGCATGGCACACAGGGCGGGGCAGAGCACCAGGGCACTCACACAGGAGATACCTACTGATGTAGCCAGTGTCACACCGAACTGTGTGTAGAAGATACCTGAGGTACCACCGGTGAATGAAACGGGGATGAACACGGCCATAAACACGAAGGTACATGAGATGACGGCCATTGTCACATCGCTCATAGCGTCCTTGGTGGCCTGGTATGGGCTGGTGTAGCCGGCATCGAACTTGGCCTGCACGGCCTCCACAACCACGATGGCATCATCCACCACCGTACCGATAGCCAGCACGAGGGCAAACAGGGTGAGCAGGTTAAGCGAGAATCCGGCAGCCGCCATGCAGGCGAATGTGCCTATCAAGGATACTATAATAGATATAGAAGGGATAAGCGTGGCGCGGAAATCCTGCAAGAAGAAGTACACCACCAGTATCACCAGCAGGATGGCAACGATAAGAGTCTCCTCCACATTGGCGATAGAGGCCAGCAGGAAGTCGTTTGAACTCTGCATCTCGACGAACTCCAGACCTGCGGGCAAATCCTGACTTAACTCCTTCAACTTGGCACTGATGGCATCGTTGGTCTCCTTGGCGTTGGCTCCTGCCACCTGGAATGACAGGAAGCAGGTAGCCTCGTGACCATCGGCTTCACCATGGTAGGCGTAGGAGTTGGCACCCAGTTCCACATCGGCTACGTCTTTCAGGCGCAGTACATTGCCGTCGGGGAGAGCCTGCAGCACGATGTTCTCATACTGTTCCAGTGTCTCCAGACGACCTGTATATTTGAGTGTGTACTGATACACGTCTTCGATACCCTTGCCGTGGGTGCCATTGACGGGCTTCTCACCCAGTTGTCCGGCAGGAGCCTCCAGGTTCTGTTCGGCCAAAGCATAGGTAATGTCGCTTGGCACAAGCTTGTACTGGGCCATCACGTCGGGCTTGAGCCAGATACGCAATGAGTATGTGCCACCCAGCTCCATCACGTCACCCACACCCTTGATACGCTTGAGCTGGGGGATGACATTGATGTCGAGGTAGTTTGAAATGAAGTCCTGGTCGTACTTGTCCTGCGTATCTACGAGGGCGTCAATCTGTAGGAAAGATGTCTGACGCTTGGTCGTTGCCACACCAATCTTGGTCACTTCCGACGGCAAGAGTCCTTGTACACGGCTCACACGGTTCTGCACGTTCACGGCAGCCATGTCGGGGTTGGTACCCTGGCGGAAATAGATGGTGATGCTGGCGCTACCCGAGTTGGTGGCTGTAGAGGTCATGTAGAGCATGTTCTCCACTCCGTTGATACCTTCCTCCAGCGGCTGAATCACTGCCTTCATCACTGCTTCGGCGCTGGCACCCGTATAGGTGGCGCTCACCGTCACGGTGGGAGGTGCGATGTCGGGGTATGACTCCAGGGGGAGAGAGAAGTAAGATATCGCTCCCACCAGTACTATGAGGATGGCAATTGACATTGCCATTACCGGTCTTTTAATGAATATATTACCTTTCATCGTATGTGGTTATATATATGAGTTTGTTTCGCTAAATGTAGATGTTACTTGCCGAGCTTCTTCACGTCCTGTCCGTCGCGCACCATACCGGCGCCCTCGGCCACTATTTCCTCGCCGCCCTGCAGGCCGGAGGTCACAATGAAGGTCTTGCCCTGGCTCTGGGGCAGGATGTCCACCATTTGTGCATGGGCGATGCCCTTGTCATCTACTACATATACATTGTACTTGTCCTGGGTCTGCACGGCTGCTGTGGCGGGTACGGTGAGCACGTCCTTGTGTGTCACGGGGATAATTACGTTGCCTGTGCTACCAGAGTGCAGGATGTGGCTGGGGTTGGAGAAAGCTGCGCGCAACTGCACTGAACCTGTGTTGCGATCCACTACGCCGCTGGCGCTCTCCACGCGGCCCTTGATCTCATAGTCGCTTCCATCCACCAGCTGCAGCGTGAGCTCGGGCATGGCCTCAATGGCTTTCTCGACTGACTCGTACTGACGGATGAGGTTCAGGAACTGGCTTTCTGTCATGCTGAAATACACATACATCTCGTTGTTGTCACTCACCGTGGTGAGGGGCTGGGGCATGCTGCTGCCCACGAGCGCTCCCTGACGGTAGGGCAGAGTGCCTACCACGCCGTCGGCGGGGCTGGTGACTGTGGTGTAGGAAAGGCTGTTGCGGGCGTTCACCACCTGTGCCCGTGCCTGTGCCACCTGTGCCTTGGCTGAGAGCAGAGTGTTCTGTGCGGTCTGCATATCTATCTCGCTCACCACCTTCTGGTCGTACAACTTCTTGCGGCTATCGTAGTTGAGCTGTGCTGTTGCCTCCTGAGCCTGTGCTGCCTTTAGCGCTGCCTCGGCTGTGTTAAGTGCTGCGCGGTAGGGTACCTGGTCTATCACAAAGAGCACCTGACCCTTCTTCACCTTCTGGCCCTCGGTCACACACAGCTTCTGCAATGTGCCTCCTACCTGAGGGTAAACGTCGATGTCCTGGCGTCCGCGTATGGTGGCGCTGTACTTCTCTGTCAGTGTCACGTCGCTCTTGGCTACCTTTGTGGTCTTGAAAACTGCGCTTGGCATTGCTCCTCGCTGCTGCTTGTTTCCACATGAACTAAGCATGGTCATCGCGGTCACTGCTGTCACCAGCACTGTCATCAGTTTGTTTGTCATAATTCCTCTCATTCAAAAATTATTTGTAACTCTATTCTATTGTTCTTTCTTCTGTTTCGCTTATACTTCGAAATCGGCTGCAAAGTTACGACAATTCGGCTTAACCTGTTGCTCCACATGCCTCTTAGCCCTTGTGTTTTGTTGTTCGATTTAGGAAGGGGATTTGTCTTTTAACATGATTTAAGTTCTACGGACTCTTTTGAGGTGTACTTCTCAGCAACCAGTGCCAGCGTGGCGTGCTGTTTGGACGGTAGTGTACATGGCGTGACAGGCTCTTGGTTGGTGGCGGGAAAAGGCTTGTTGGGTACGCTGTAAAGTGCTCCCTGTGGGCCTGCTCTGTTGTTGGCTGAAATGTGCAATGCGCTGCATAGCTCATCGTACTGCGCTGCATCGGCCATCGCAGCGTGCTGCGTTCGCTATCGCAGCGCACTGAGTTTTTTGTCCCGTTGTTCTGTGTTTTCCTCCAGCTGCTTCTATGTGAATCCGGGCACTGCTTTTCCCTGTCTTGCAAATGGCGTCCACCTGTATTGCGAATAGTGTCCTTGTTTGTCATGAAACGGAGAAAAAGGGTGAGGGAAAAGCAGAGCGGCAGGCCCCCTCTAGGGATGCCTGCCGCTCGTTGGTGTGCTTGTTTGCAGTGGGTTGGTATGCTGCTTATGAGTTCATGCTCAGGAGAAACTCCTCGTTGTTGATGGTGTTCTCCAGTTTGGACTTCACTTCGTTCATGGCCTCGATGGGGTTCATGTCGCTCAGGAACTTGCGCAGAATCCACATGCGGTCCAGTGTCATCTTGTCCTGCAGCAGGTCGTCGCGGCGAGTGCTGCTGGCAGTGATGTTCACGGCAGGGAAGATGCGCTTGTTGCTCAGCATTCTGTCGAGCTGCAGCTCCATGTTTCCTGTGCCCTTGAACTCCTCAAAGATGACCTCGTCCATCTTGCTGCCTGTGTCGATCAGTGCGGTGGCTATGATGGTGAGGCTTCCTCCGTTTTCGATGTTGCGGGCTGCGCCGAAGAAGCGCTTGGGCTTGTGCAGGGCATTGGCATCCACTCCGCCGCTCAGCACTTTGCCGCTCGCGGGCGAAACCGTATTGTAGGCACGTGCCAGGCGGGTGATTGAGTCGAGGAAGATGACCACATCGTGTCCGCACTCCACCATGCGCTTGGCCTTTTCGAGCACTATTCCGGCTATCTTGACGTGACGCTCGGCGGGCTCGTCGAATGTGCTGGCTATCACTTCGGCCTTCACTGTGCGTGCCATGTCGGTCACCTCCTCGGGGCGCTCATCGATGAGGAGCATCATGAGGTAGGCTTCTGGGTGATTGGCTGTGATGGCATTGGCGATGTCCTTCATCAGCATGGTTTTACCGGTCTTGGGCTGTGCCACGATGAGGGCACGCTGCCCCTTGCCGATAGGAGCGAAGAGATCTACCACACGTGCCGCCATGGAGTCGCCGCGTCCGCTGCATAGCTTGAACTTCTCATCGGGGAAGAGCGGTGTGAGGTTCTCGAAGGGACTGCGGTCGCGCACTATCTCGGGGTCGCAGCCATTGACGCTGGTGACCTCGATGAGGGGGAAGAACTTCTCGTTGTCGCGTGGTGGGCGCACGGGGCCTTCCACCACGTCGCCTGTCTTCAGGCCGTAGTGACGGATTGTCTGTGCGTTTACGTAGATGTCATCGGGGCTGCTCAGATAGTTGTAGTCGCTGCTGCGCAGGAAACCATAACCTTCGTTCATCACTTCCAGAACACCCTCGCCGCGGATGTTGAGCCCGAAGTCGTAGTTCTCCTCGGCTGCCTTGGGCGCGTTCTGACGGTAGTCCCCTGCCTCTGTCTCCTCGTTGGCGGGCATGCGGTATGAGCCATTCTGCGCACCGGGAGCCGCGTCGTCTTCGGCAGTCTGGTAGTTCTGCCCGTAGGCGGAGCTTTCATTGCCCATCGACGGGATATCCTGCACGATGTAGAAGTCATCGCTCACACGGATGAGTCCTTCTGTCTCGTAGTCAGCAGCAGTTGCGTTGCCTTCCTCGGCGGGAGCATTGTCGGCAGGAGCTGCCTCGCCTGCATTGTCCTGCACCTCATCGTCGGGTGCGGGCATGTCAGCGCTGGTGTCTGGCTCGTTGCTGCTTGCGGGTTGTGTTTCACTGCTTGTCATGGTATTCTGTGCCTCTTCGGGCTTTACCTTGCGTGGTCTTCCCCTTTTCTTGGGAGCGGGTGCCACGGGTGCTTCTGTCTCGGTCTCGTCAAATGCGATGATGCCCTGTGTGGCTTCTGTATCAGCCTTCTTTGCCTCCTCGGCCTGCTTCTTGGCGCTGTCTGCTGCCTCTGTGGGTGCTTCTGCAGCGCTCTCCTCGCTGGCTTTCATTGTCTCGGCCTTGGGCTTGCGACCGCGCTTCTTGGGAGTCTTGTCTGCGTTGTCAGCGTCCTTGGGTGCTTTATCGCTGGCGCTTGCAGTGCTGCGCTTGCCCTTGGTATTGGTGTTGCTTTGCCTGTTGGAGCCGGCCATGGCCTCCGCATCTATTATATTATATATAAGTGTGGTGGGGTCATTCGCGGGCTCTGCATTCACGCTTTGTGCCAATGCAGACAATTCTTCGAGCGACATTTTCTCGAGTTCACTTTTTGTGTGCATAATAATAGAATGTATGCTGTTTAATTGTTCTTTTGTATTCGAAAGGGAATAATCGGGAGAGCGAAGAGTGTCGCTGTCCTTATATGAATTGGTTTGCAAAATTACTTTTTCTTGCTCAATCTGCCAAATTTGCGCGTATATTTCTGCATTTTGATGCTCTTTTTTTAGTACTTTTGCGCTGTGAAGAGACTAAAGGATACGTATTTTTCCCAACCTGCGCAGTGGCGGGTTGGCTTTTTTATGACGTTTGGATGAGTAGCATATCATATTTACAGGTGCAGGGCCTGACGCGTAGCGTGGGCGACAAGACGCTCTTTGCCGACATCTCCTTCAGTGTGGCGCAGGGGCAGAAGGCTGGTCTCATAGCCCGCAACGGCACTGGGAAGAGCACGTTATTGAATATCCTGGGCGGCAAGGACAGTGCCGACTCGGGGCAGGTGGTGTATCACAACGGCCTGCGCATCGGATATCTGGAGCAGACGCCCCACTATCCCATGGAACTTACGGTGCTGGAGGCCTGCTTCTGGCACGGCAATGAGACCACCAACCTGATACGTGAGTACGAGACTTGCATGAGCACGCCGGGCACGCCGGGGCTGCAACAGATTCTCGACAGAATGGAGCACCAGAACGCCTGGGACTACGAGACACGCAGCAAGACCATCCTTAGCAAACTCAACATAACGGACTTCCACAAGCCGCTCAGCCAACTCTCGGGCGGACAGCTCAAGCGTGTGGCGCTGGCCAATGTGCTTATCATGGAGCCGGACTTCCTTATCCTGGACGAGCCCACAAACCATCTGGACCTGCAGATGATAGAGTGGCTCGAGGGTTACTTAAGGCGAGCAAACCTCACGCTGCTCATGGTGACGCACGACAGATACTTCCTCGACAATGTGTGCTCCGTAATTCTGGAACTCGATGACGAGACTGTGTATGCCTATCATGGCAACTATGCTTACTATCTGGAGAAGCGTCAGGAGCGCCAGGACAACCTTCGCAGCGAGGTGGCAAGGGCCAACAACCTGTACCGCACCGAGCTGGAGTGGATGCGCCGCATGCCTCAGGCACGTGGGCACAAAGCGCGCTATCGCGAGGAAGCCTTCTACGACCTGGAGAAGAAGGCCAAGCAGCGGCTCGAGGAGCAGCAAGTGAGGCTGGAGATGAAGTCAACCTATATAGGCAGCAGGATATTCGAGGCCGAATATGTGAGCAAGAAGTACGAGCACGTAATACTGAAGGACTTCTATTACTGCTTCTCGCGATACGAGAAGATGGGCATCGTGGGAGGCAACGGTACGGGCAAGAGTACCTTTGTGAAGATGTTGCTCGGACTGGTGAAGCCCGACTCGGGACGCTTCGTAGTGGGCGAGACCGTCCGCTTCGGCTACTACAGCCAGGAGGGGATGAGCTTTGACCCGCAGATGAAAGTGATAGACGCGGTGCGTAAGATAGCGGAGTATGTGGATCTGGGCGGCGGTCGCCACCTGTCGGCCATGCGGTTCCTGCAGCACTTCATGTTCACTCCTCTGCAACAGCAAAACTACATCGCCAAGCTCTCGGGCGGAGAGCAGCGGCGCCTGCACCTGTGTACGGTGCTTATGCAGAACCCCAACTTCCTGGTGCTCGACGAGCCGACCAATGACTTGGACATCAATACGCTGCAAATCCTGGAGCAGTATCTGCAGGACTTCCACGGCTGTGTCATTGTGGTCAGTCACGACCGCTATTTCATGGACAAGGTGGTCGATCATCTGCTGGTGTTCCGTGGCGAGGGGGTGGTGGAGGACTTCCCCGGCAACTACTCGCAGTTCCGTGAGTGGGACGACGAACGTGAGTTGCATCAGGCTCGCCAGAGCGCGGGCAATGGCAATGCACAGGCTGCCCCCGAGGTGAAGGAAAGCAAGAAGCCGCCACGCCTGGAACAGAAGCGTAAGATGTCGTTCAAGGAGAAACAGGAGTTTGCTGCCCTGGAGCAGGATATCGCGCGCCTGGAGCAGGAAAAAGCCGATATCGAGGCCAAGCTCTCCAGTGGCACCATCAGCGTACAGGAAATCACCGACCTGAGCAAGCGCCTGCCCGTTCTCACCGACGAGCTTGACGAGAAGTCGATGCGCTGGTTGGAGTTGAGTGAGATAGAGTAGCGTTGGCCCGCATGGCCTGCTGGCTCAGATGGCATAGATGATTGTTCCCCTAAACGCACCGCGGTGCGATGGCCTGTGCAGCGCACTGCATCGGTCATCGCAGTGCAGTGCGTTTGCACATGCAGCGCGCTGCATTTTCAGCGCTATGGTACAGTGGGGTGGTGTTGATGGCATTGTGACTGGCTTCGGTTCTCTTTCCTTTGGTTGGGGCTGCGGTGTGGCTCGTGTTCTTCAGCTCGCTGTTTGGGGTGTATCTCCATTGTTCTTGGGCCTTTTTCCCTGATTCCGTCGTGAGGCAGGGGGCGCATTCTTGTAAAGCCCATTATCCTGCTGTGATCATGTGATTGTGCACTCCTGCGGCTACCGGCCGTTTCCTGGGTAAGAGTTGTCGTGCCGTTTTCTTCGGTTGGGCCTGCTTCTCTGTTGTGGAAGATGCTTCTGCACATATCTGGGAAATCCGTTGCCTCGAGTCTCAAGGTACGCTTTCTCATATATATAATAAGGTATATAAAGAGCGAAGGCCGTGCCTCTTTGACACAGCCTTCGCTTATCTTGCGCCTTTTTGGCGGTATTCTCAGTTCGTTTCTTCGGCGTTCTCAGTCCGTTTCTTCGGCGCTCCGCTTATCGGAAAACCTTCTTCTGCGGGTGCAGGAGAGGATTGGTCTGGCGAGAGCTGAGCGTTGCGGAATGCCTTGAACCTTGCCCGGGAACCTTACGCTTCCTCCCACTGCTTGCGCAGGAGGTCGATGGCGGCGGGGAGGACAGTAGCTCTGTCGCCTTCGCAACCACACTCGAATGAGATGTGCCCCTGATAGCCCATTTCCTTCAGCGCCCTCATGCCGTCGCGGTAATCGTCCTTCTCGCCATCCTCGCCCGGCATGAGTCGGCGTCCGCGGCTGGCGATGTGGACGTGGCGAAGGTACTTGGTGCCTGCTGCCATGAAGGCGGCATAGTCGGAGGTCTCCTCCTGCATGTGCCAGAAGTCGCCCATGCACTTCACGCCCTCGCTGTCGGCATCGCGGCAGATGGCTGCTGCGTCGGCCACCAGACGCAGGTAGAAGCACTCGCGCCTATTGAGAGGTTCCAGGATGACACTCGTTCCGCACTTCAGCGCAAACTCGCCCAACTCATGGAGCTGCTCGCACAGATAGTTGCGGGTGTCCATTGTGTGGGGTTTGCAAGGTTGCTGTCCGTTGAAGGCCGGTACCATGATGACACCGCAGGAACCGATTTGGCCGGCTGCCTCCACTATCTCGCGCATGGTGGTGTCGAACTGTTGCTTCTGCTCGTCTTCGGCCAGGATGAATCCTTGGAAGCCGGCGCAGATGGCACTCATCTTTATATTCCTGCCCTGCAGAGCCTTGTTGATTTCATCCACACGTGCTTTCAGATTGCCTCCGCCCACCTCCAGGCCGTTCACTCCATGAGCCTCCATGAAGTCGAGCTTCTCCTCGAGTGTGTTGCCCAGGCATACTCCTTCCTGCAGGCAGATGTTGAGCGGTGTGTCGGGCTTCTTGTTCTTGCGCACCGAGCAGCATGATGACAGCAGTGGGGTGGAGGCCACCGAAGCGGCTGCCATGCCCGAGAGTGATCCCAGTATGAAGTTTCTTCTTTTCATTTCGCTGTGTTTTAGGTGAATGGTTGGTTCACTGTCCCTGTCCGGGCTTCTTCACGGTGTAGGCTGCCAGGTCCAATGGGCCGAGCTTCAGTTCGGCTGGCATCAGGTCCATGGGCGACTGAGTCATCTCGTCCCATGTGGTGGTTGCGCCTGTGTAAGCAGCTTCACGTGCCATGATGGCGGCCATACAGGATGCTGCGCAGTCGCTTGCCTCCTCGTGAGCGGTGCCCTTGCGGATGTGGTTGACCCAGTCAACATGCTCCAGTACATAGGGGTCGTGCTGCTTGAACTCCTGGTTGGCAGCCTCCTCGTCGTACTTCCAGATGACGTTGCCCTGCAGGTCCTTTATCTCGTTGGTCTCGCTGTCCCAAGAGCCCTTTGAGCCTTGGATGAACTCGCTCACCTTGTTGCTGCATCCGTCTATCTGGCGGCACATACTGTGCATGTGCACTCCGTTCTCCATCACAAAGTCGGTGCTGAACATGTCAAACTGGTCGCCAGTTACCCTGCGGTGGCGTGCGCCGAACGATGTAGCGGTAGCGAGCTTCAGTCCGCTCATCCACATAAACACGTCGATATTGTGTACGTGCTGCTCCACAATGTGGTCGCCGCTCAGCCATGTCCAGTTCACCCAGTCGCGGATGTTCCATTCCATGTCTGACCATCCGGGCTGGCGCTCCTTGTACCACAGCATACCCTGGTTCCAATATACGTTTCCGCCGGTAATCTCACCGATGAGACCGGCCTGTATCTGCTTGTTGGCCTCCACATAGCGGCGCTCATGGTGACGCTGTGTACCGGTCACCACACTCAGTCCCTTGGCCTGTGCCTGCTTGGCCGCAGCCATTATCGTGCGGTATCCCTTAGGGTCAACAGCGATGGGTTTCTCCAGGAACGAGTGCACTCCCTTCTCGGTGGCATACTGGAAGTGGACGGGTCGGAAGGCTGGGGGAGTGGCGATGATGACCATATCCACACCGGCGTCAATCACCTTCTGGTAGGCATCGAAGCCTGTGAAGCACATTTCGTCGGCCACCTCCTGCTGCTTGTCGTTGCGGAGACGTGCGCGCAGATCCTCGATGCGGTCGGCAAACACATCGCCCAGAGCGGTCACCTTGATGCCGTTGGCTGCATCGAGCAGGTTGATGGTAGCGCCCGAACCACGTCCACCGCAGCCGATAACGCCAACCTTGAGCTCGCGTCCGTCGATGGCCTTATCGGGCAATTCGGGCACGTAGTACTCGCCTTCCTGCTTCAGGGGAGTCAGTTTGCTGTTGCCGTTACCGCCGCTGCAGCTTGACAGCAATGCGGGTGCCACCATTCCAGCAGCGCCGATGATGGCGGTGCTTGTGAGGAACTTTCTTCTGCTTAAGTCTTTCTCTTTCATTGTTGCAATTGTTTGAAAGGTAATTCTATACTGTTTGTGTTCGTTCTCAGTTTGCGCTTACTCCCTGTGGCAATTCGCATACCACGCGGAATCCGATGCCCTTCATGTCGGAGAACCACCAGATGCTCTTGGGATTCTGCGGGTCTGTCTTGAGCCACTTGTCGTATTCGGTGTGTGCTCGTGAGGCGCAGCGCACGTTGGCGGCATCGTCTGCATAGCATCCGCCACGTACTACATATTCCGTACCCGATGCGGGACCCTTGGGATCCTTTGCCCCATCCTGCATCTGGCTATAGGCATCCTCGGCATACCAGTCGGAGCAGTACTCGAGCACGTTGCCCAGCATGTTCTTCAGTCCAAAGGGGTTGGGCTTCACTCGTGAAGGCTCTTGGCTGCGGTTCTTGCTGTTGTTGGCATAGATGACATAGCCATTGATGGCAGTGGTGTCGGCGCTGAAGAAGCGTCGCCAGAAGCCTGTGTTGGAGAAGTCTGCCGGCTTGCCCTCAAAGAAGTATGGAGTCTCTGTGCCGCCGCGTGCTGCATACTCCCACTCTGCTTCGGTGGGCAGACGGTACTTCTTGCCCGTCTTGAGCGAGAGCCACTGGCAGAAGGTTTCGGCCGCATAATGTGTCATGGTGATGGCAGGACGCTTGCCCATTCCCCATCCCTGGTCTGGCATTCCGAAAGGAGGCGTAGGACCGGAGACGGCATCCACGTCGGGGCGGCTGTTGTTGGCGTATATCTTGGATGGCGGAGTGCGTCCCTCCGACATGGTCTGTGCATAGAATGCCCAATATTGGTCCCATGTGATTTCTGTTTCAGCCATATAGAAAGCGGATACCGACACCTTGCGCTGCGGCTGTTCGTCTGGCTGGCTGAACTTCTCGCCCTTCTGGCTTCCCATGAGGAATGTGCCGCCGGGGATGGCTTTCATGCTTATGGTGACGCTGGTAGTGGGCACCTGCTCGGTGAAGTCGGCGAACTTGGTCACTGGTGTGGCTTCTGTGAAGGTGGCGGCAGTGGTATCCACTGGTGCCTTGTCCATCTTGGCATGCTTGTAGCCAGGCAGTGTGTGGCCGGCATCCAAGTGGCAACTGATGCACTGCAGGCCCAGTTTCTCCTCGTTGTCATCATAATAAAGATGAGCCGATACTCCATCGTCGGACAGTCCCTGGGGGAAAAGGTTCACGTGGCAACGCTTGCACGACTCGTTGAATACGATGGTCTGTGCGTACTCCAACTCGCGTTTGCTTGCAAAGTCGATATCCTCCTTCTTCTTGGTCATTGCGCTCCAGACGTCGTGCATGCCCATTTTGGCTTTGGCCGTAAAGTGCTCCCATGTACCTTCGGGCGGCAGGTGACACTCGGCGCAGCCAGTCTTCACGCCGCTGCGGTTGTTGTAGTGAGCGGCCTGCTTCCAGCTGTCGGTTGCTTCTGGATGGAAATGGCAAGCCATGCAAGCCTCGTCGGTTGAGCTCCACTCATAGTAGTGGTTGCCCACCAGAGCTATTGCCACGCCTGCTATGAGAGCGCCCGTGAGCGGGAGCCACTTGCTGCAGGACTTCTTCTTGTCTCTTTTGGGGAAGTAACTTTTCATTTGTCTTTCTTCAGTGTCAGTTCTGTGGGAATCTTCACAAGCTTTTTGCCCACCACGCGCTTCACCACGGGTCGGCCCACGAACTTGAGTTTCCAGGTGCTGTCATTCAGCTGTGTGAGCAGAGTCTCCTGCGTCTCGCTGCCCAAGTCGTTCGATAAGTTCAGTGTGGCAGTGTTGTTGTCCTTGATGCGGAACGAGGTGACAGTCCACACGCCATAGATATTGCCGTTCATGTAACCGTTCATGGGGCCGAAGTCCTCCATGGTTGGCACGGTGATGGATTCCTCGTAGAGGTCAATGTTCAGCAGTATCTTCTCCTGTGGGCAGGTAAGTCTCAATTTCCACGGACCTTGTGCCGCCAATGAGGCTGCACAAGTGAGTAGAATGATTGAAAAGGCTCTTCTCATTATCGGTTTGCGGTATAATTCTCCACAAATTTAGCCATTTTATTTCGAAAAGTGCACAAGGATTTGCATTTTTTAAGGTTTTACGGCCTTATTCATGCTTTTGCTTGGTCTTGGGGTGCTTTTTGGGGGTGAATCCGGACAGTGGAAAGCGCTCGTGCGAACCATTTTCCTGGATTTCGGGCAAAAAAGTGGGCGAAGTGCAGAAGGAATGTCCTTCGATGAGGCAGATTGTCTGAATCGAAACTCGAAAAGGACTGCTTTGCGAAGCCGATTTCGGTCTGCCCGTACTTTGCACCCACTAAATTGGAGCGTGAAAAGCATTGCGCGGAAGCGGACAAGGAAATGGGGCAAAAAATGCAGCGCGCTGCGATGGCGGGTGCAGCGTGCTGCGATGACCTTCGGAGCGCGCTGCGAAGCCAAGTGCAGCGCTCTCCCTTGTCGTCCTTTGTCTTCTTCCAATCCCAATGCGGTACATTTCCGGTTCTGCTCTTTCCTTTTCTCCAACAAAACAAGCCTTTCTTCCCTTCTCTTTTCACCTTTGAGGCTGGTATCAGGCAGGCAAATGCCCCGGGCGCTTGTCCCGTTTTATCCTGTTTTGTCCAGCGCGCACGCATTATACGCACATGTGTGTTACAACTAATTACATGCGTGCAGCGCATAAAGCCGCATTTCGTTTTCTCGTTTTTCGAAAATTTGTTGTATCTTTGCCGCAACTTGATTTTTTCGTAATATAAACGTTTTGATGAGCGTAAAGAAATGTGCACCTGACTTTGTGCTGGAGAGCAGCTGGGAGGTGTGTAATAAGATGGGTGGCATCTATACGGTGCTTTCTACCAGGGCCAAGACCCTGGGAAACCTTGTTGGAGGCAATCTCCTCTTTATTGGTCCCGACCTTTGGCATGACCAGGAGAACCCTCTCTTTAGCGAAGATCCCGAACTCTGGCCCGAATGGGTGGCAACTATGGCTGCCGAAGGAGTGTGCCTGCGCACCGGACGGTGGAATATCCCTGGTGAGCCAAAGGTGGTACTGGTGGATTTCCAACCCTTTTTCAACAGGAAGAATGATATTTATGCCCGGGCATGGGAGGACTTCGGAGTAGATAGTCTGCATGCCTATGGCGACTACGACGAGGCCAGCATGTTTGCCTATGCAGCAGGCCTTGTGGTGGAGGGCTTCTGGAAGTTCTTCCTCAAGGAGGGCAATAAGCGTACTGTTTATCACGTGAACGAGTGGATGACCTGCCTGGGTGCTTTGTATGTGCGCAAGCATGTACCTCAGATAGCAACCATCTTCACCACTCATGCAACCTGCATCGGCCGCAGTATTGCCGGCAATGGCAAGCCTCTGTATCAGTATCTGTCTGCCTATGACGGAAGGCAGATGGCCCGTGAGCTGAACGTAGAGTCGAAGCACAGTATAGAGCGCCAGACGGCCATGAACGTGGATTGCTTCACCACAGTGAGCGATGTGACGGCCCGCGAGTGTGCTGAGCTGCTCGACAAACCCTGTGACGCTGTGCTGGAGAACGGCTTTGAGCCCGACTTCGTGCCGGCAGGAGCTGCCTTCACTGCACGTCGCCGCCAGGCAAGAGCCACTATCCTACAGGTGGCAAGTGCGCTCACCGGCACCGAGATGACCGATGATACCCTCATTGTCACCACGAGCGGACGCTACGAGTATAAGAATAAGGGGCAGGATGTATTCATGGAGGCCATGTACCGAAGCCTCTATGATGACCGTCTCAACCGCCCTGTACTGGCTTTGGTGCAGGTTCCCGCCTGGATTTCAGGCCCTCGCACCGACCTGCAGGACCGCCTTCGTCATCCCCAGCCTGCTGGTTCGCCTCTGCAGGATCCCATCTGCACCCATGTGCTCAGAGAGCCTTGGAACGACCCCGTGACTGGTTTCCTGCGTGCCCATGGCATGAAGAACCAGGCTGCCGACCGTGTGAAGGTAATCTTCGTACCTTGCTATCTGGATGGGCGTGACGGTATCTTCGAGACCAGTTATTATGACCTGCTCATCGGTAGCGACCTGGCTGTTTATCCCTCTTACTACGAACCATGGGGCTACACACCGCTCGAGGCAGTGGCTTTCCATGTGCCTTGTCTCACCACTTCGCTGGCTGGCTTCGGCTTGTGGGCCAATAAGGTGAAGGGTGCCGACAGTCATCTGGCCGACGGCGTAGAGGTAGTGATGCGCGACGATTACAACTTCGACCAGGTGGCCAATGCCATCTGCGATACGCTGGCAGGCCTGTGCGGCATGAGTGCCAAGGAAGTGACCGCTGCCCGCAAGAAGGCTGCCCGACTGGCCGAGAAAGCACAGTGGAAGCATTTCATTGCCAAGTATGAGCAGGCCTATGCCATCGCTCTTGACAATGCAGCCAAGCGCAATGCCTGAGACAGCATCCCGAAAGGACAGAAACAATAGAAACAAGTACATATATAAATAAGGAATTATGAAAATCAGAGCAAGTTATGCCAACCAACCCAGTTGGAAGCCTGTAACGGCCAAGAGTAACATTCCTGCCAAGCTGAAGAAGCTGGAGGAGTTGGCCCACAACATGTGGTGGTCATGGAACCACAGCGCCAAGAGCCTGTTCCGCAGTCTCGACAGCAAACTCTATGACGAGTGCGACTGCAACCCAGTGCTTCTGCTCCAGCGTCTCAGCTACGAGAAGATGGAGAAGCTCTCTCATGACAAGGCTCTCATCGAGAAGATGGACGAGGTGTACAAGGAGTTCCGTGCCTACATGGAAGAGAAGCCCAACAAGCAGCGCGCCAGCGTGGCATACTTCTGTATGGAGTATGGACTCAACCACGTGCTGAAGATCTATTCCGGCGGATTGGGCGTGCTCGCAGGTGACTACCTCAAAGAGGCCAGTGACTCAAACGTGGATATGTGCGCAGTAGGCTTCCTCTATCGCTATGGCTACTTCACACAGTCGCTCAGCATGGACGGCCAGCAGGTGGCCAACTATGAGGCTCAGAACTTCGGTTCACTGCCCATCGAGCAGCAGATGGACGAGAATGGCCAGCCTATGGTAGTGGATGTACCTTATATGGACTACCAGGTGCATGCTTATGTGTGGCGTGTAAACGTAGGTCGTATCAAGCTCTACCTGCTTGACACCGACAACGATATGAACTCACAGTTTGACCGCTCCATCACCCACGCTCTCTATGGTGGCGACTGGGAGAACCGCCTCAAGCAGGAGATTCTGCTGGGTATCGGTGGTGTGCTCATGCTGAAGAAGTTGGGCATCAAGAAGGATGTTTACCACTGCAATGAGGGTCACGCAGCCCTGTGCAACGTGCAGCGTCTGGTAGATTATGTGCGTGAGGGCAAGTCATTCACACAGGCTCTCGAGCTGGTGCGTGCATCTTCACTCTACACCGTACATACTCCCGTGCCCGCTGGTCACGACTATTTCGACGAAGGTCTCTTCGGTAAGTATATGAGCGGATACCCACAGATGTTGGGCATCTCATGGGATGAGTTCATCGGCATGGGCCGCATGAATCCCGATGACAAGGGCGAGCGCTTCTGCATGAGCACCTTTGCCTGCAACACTTCACAGGAGATCAACGGCGTGAGCTGGCTGCATGGCGAGGTGAGCAAGAAGATGTTTGCCGGCATCTGGAACGGCTACTATCCCGAGGAGAGCCACGTGGGCTATGTGACCAATGGTGTTCACTTCCCCACATGGTGTGCCAACGAGTGGCGCAAGCTCTATGCTTCTAACTTCGACGAGAACTTTATCCACGACCAGAGCAACCAGTCAATCTGGGAGGCTATCTATAATGTGAGCGACGAGGAAGTGTGGGCTACCCGCATGGCCTTGAAGACAAAGTTGGTGGAGTACATCCGCAAGCAGTTCCGCGAGCGCTGGCTCAAGAACCAGGGTGACCCCTCTCGCGTGGTGTCTCTGATGGATAAGATCAACCCCAATGCATTGCTCATCGGCTTCGGCCGCCGCTTTGCCACCTACAAGCGTGCTCACTTGCTGTTCACTGACTTGGAGCGTCTTTCCAAGATTGTGAACAATCCTGACTACCCCGTACAGTTCCTCTACACCGGTAAAGCGCATCCTGCTGATGGTGCCGGACAGGGTCTGATCAAGAAGATATACGAGATCAGCCAGCGTCCTGAGTTCCTGGGTAAGATCATCTTCCTCGAGAACTATGACATGCAACTGGCCCGTCGTCTGGTGAGCGGCGTGGATATCTGGATGAACACTCCCACTCGTCCTCTCGAGGCATCAGGCACATCTGGCGAGAAGGCTCTGATGAACGGTGTGGTCAACCTGTCTGTACTCGATGGTTGGTGGTACGAGGGTTATCGTCCCGGAGCTGGTTGGGCACTCACCGACAAGCGCACTTACCAGTACCAGGAGCATCAGGACCAGCTCGATGCAGCCACTATCTATGGCTTGCTGGAGAACGAGATCATGCCTCTCTACTACGCTCGCAACGCCGAGGGAATCAGCACCGGTTGGGTGAAGGTGGTGAAGAACAGCATCGCACAGATTGCTCCTCACTACACCATGAAGCGTCAGCTGGACGACTACTTCGATAAGTTCTACAACCGTCTGCGTACTCGTTTCGACGCTTTGGCAGCCAACGATTGCAAACTTGCAGGCGAGATTGCCAGCTGGAAGGAGAATGTGGCAGCTCACTGGGACCAGATTCATGTAGATAGCATCGAGAAGAGCGAGGAGCTGCAGAGCGGCAACGTGGAGGCTGGTAAGAAGTACAACATCCAGGTTGTGGTGGATGAGGCTGGCCTCGACGACGCTATCGGCGTTGAGTTGGTGACTCTGACCACCGACAAGGACGGCCAGGATCATGTATATCACGTAGATCCCTTCCGTCTGGTAGAGCGCGTGGGCAACAAATATACCTTCGCAGCATCGCACAGCATCGACAATGCCGGCAGCTTCAAGGTGTGCTACCGCATCTATCCCAAGAACGAGAACCTGCCTCACCGCCAGGACTTCTGCTACGTGAAGTGGTTTATGTAATCCTACAGAATGCAGTTGCATAGGGGAACTTGGCGCTTTGCCGTTGAAAGCGAAGTGCATCCCTGTTGCATGAGAATAGAAGATGGTCCCCTCTGCCCGTGTGGTGGAGGGGACTTCTTTTTCTCTTCCCAGTCATCGGAAAGAAAGCTTTTCAGCATTCAGCAAGAAACTTTTCTGCCTTCAGCAAGAAACCGTCCTGTTTTCCGCAAGAAACTGCCCCGAAAAAGTATCCAACGATACTTTGCAATGTATCCAAGGATAAATCGCCAAGTATCCAGTATTACTTTGCCAAGTATCCTTGCTTCGTTTTTCACCCGATTTCATTGGACACGTTTTCTCTCCATGTACTGAACCAGTAGTCAATATCGCGAAAGCCATACGGATTCTGTTGTCACTTCCCACTTTGAGAAAGCACTTCGGTCAGATTTTACGGCTGGAGACAATGCAGGAGAACCATTATCCGGGCAAAATACTCTGGCTGCGGAAACATTTCGCCTTTCCAGCCCTTTCTTTCAATTAGAATTAGTAACTTTGCTAAATCAAGGTATTAACTCAAGCGAAACAATCAACTATGCCAACAAACAAGGACATACAAAACGAGAAGGCTCAGTCGGACCGATATGCCAAATCCTATAACCGGTCGGAGGGAAACTATAGGAAGTCTTATTCCAAACGTTCCGCCGGGGATGTTCCTCCATCAGACGGTGGAGGCAAGAAGCCCAATGGGAACAGGAATATGGGGGACGGACCAAAGCCGTCTGCATCCATTCATATCAATTACCTGTGGCTGTTTGTGGGCTTGGCTATATTGCTGGCCATTGCCATCTATCTGGGCAGGAACATTACGCTTTCCTCTACAATGATTCCAAAAGAAGAGGAAGTGGCAGCCGACAGTTGTGCTGTGGATGAGGATGATTCTCTCGAAGACTATGAGGACGAGGATACCATGCTGTACGACCTTATGGATGACGAAGAAGAGAAAACAGATGTTGAAGAGGAGAATGGAGATGAAGAGAAGGCGAAAGCAGTTGACAAGAAGGAGAAGATAGAGAAGAAAAAGGAAGAGACTGCAGTTGATAAGAAGGAGAGGACTCCTGCTCCTCAGGCATCTGCCCCATCGGCCAAGGCTGACAAGCAGAAGCCGGAACCATCTCCCCATAAATCCACTCCCACGAAACCACAGAAGAGGGAGAAATCGACCTTGGAACTGTTAGAAGAGAAAAATCATGCCGATGTAGTCAAACAGGCCAAGCGGGCTGGTGTGAGCACTGAGGGTTCTACTCTGGAGATACTGGAGAGAATCAATCATGCTGATGTAGTCAAGCAAGCCAAGCGAGCTGGAGTGAGCACAGAGGGTTCTACCCTGGAGATACTGGAGAGAATCAACCATGCTGATGTAGTCAAGCAGGCCAAGCGGGCTGGCGTGAGCACAGAAGGTTCTACTCTGGAGATACTGGAACGGCTCAACCGAAAAGCTTTGGAGGGGCTTTAAACCCCTTCATTGTCTTCTTCGCCAGGACAAGGACAATCACCATAGCCGTCAGCCCGGCTTCTACTCCGGCCTCTTAGACGATTGACTTTCCCCCTGCCGATATCCAGAAGCAGAAGAAGGTATCTGGGCGAGGACGTACGCTTTCTTTTGAGGATTCCTTCGGCATTCCGATTTTTCTCATTACCTTTGCAGCAGACATCAAGAGCAGTCGCTATGATAGCGAACTCACCAACCGAGCAATGGCTTGCCACGGTGGTAAAGGTACGATGTGGAAGAATCAGACGTGCCGGGGGGAGATGGTTCCCGCGAGCGTCAAAACAGTATTTCAACTTCAAAAGAAAGTCATTATGGAAGATTCATTATCACAGTATGCAGCCCGTTTTGCTGCTGCATCCCTCACTTCATTGGTTGATTCGTTCAACTCCCAAGTTGGCAATCGCGGCTGGACATCAGCTCGTGCCTGCCACGACACAGCCCTCATCAGAGAATTCAAGCGCCGCGGCATCGACGTGTCATCTGTCAGTCATGGGGATTCCATTTCGTTTGCCCACCATGTACAGTTGACAGGCAACCGCTTGGTCATTATAGACTAACAAGCCCTCAGGCTACCACACCCTAAGTCCGCTCCTGCCGTCTGCTCTTGGCATCAGCGGACTTCTTGTTTGCCAAAACACACTAATGTGGAACCCATAACGCATTTCTACAGAGCACAAAGGCATGAAACTCACAGAGAAGACTAGAAGCAAAGCTACACAATCGTTAATTTTAGTTAATCTCACAAACATTTCCTCTGATTTTCTTTTCCTTTTCAAAACATCAAACTACATTTGCGAACGAGCAAACAAACTGAATACCATAAAAAAGCATATAAACATCTCACCATCTTAAAACTGCATCAATATGAAAAACTACATTCGCAACATTATTCCGCTTATTGCGTTGGTGTTCATCTCGCTGGCATGTCAAGCGCAAAGAAAACGCGTGACTGCTTCAGAGTTTCGCAGCGGATGGAACCACCACATTCGCCCAAGATGCTTTGAATCAGAGCGTGCGTATATAGAATACAATGGTATAAGATATAAAATCTCCCCAAGAATTATAGGCTATTGTGCGGTAGAACAAGAAGTGGATTTTGCCTCACACATTGAGATAGCCGACAGCAGCATCAAAAAAATACAAAGCACTGGAGCGTACGGGGTTATCCCTATCAGAAACGGGAAAGGGAAATACGAAGCAGTATGCTGTTTCCTAAACCTTGGAGAAGAACTTTGCAAGAAACCCGGCAATACTCTCTTCGTGAGAATTAACCCAAATCGGTCATTAAGATTTCTCTGTGTCGTACGGCAAAGAGAAATCCTTT